>Ga0182749_1002766_pt1 | contig 12600 bp, 10 predicted proteins | sample eDN3rd37CKraftMG_FD_128875 | JGI IMG/M metagenome (GOLD analysis project Ga0182749, IMG submission 128875) | Enriched Miracle-Growth compost microbial communities from Emeryville, California, USA - eDNA 3rd pass 37_C Kraft MG (version 2) (version 2) ...
CATGTGAACTTGCATCCGATCGGGCGCCGCGGGCGGAGCCGCCGTCGGAGCGAGAGTTGCAGGGTTAGCCATGCAGCAGAACCGGCTCTTGTCGATCCTGGCGCAGAGACACCCGGCGAACCGTCTCGGGCTCAAGCGAGTGGACTTCATGCATGGTGACCGCTTCGGGTCGCCGGGCGAGCCGATCGAGCATGCGGTGTTCCCTGTGTCGGGCATGGTCTCCATCGTCGTCGATCTGGGTGACGGCGACATGGTCGAAGCCGCTATGGTCGGCCGCGATGGCATCGTCGGCGGCGCCGCCGCCTTCGGCGCCAGCCATCATCTCAATTCCAGTTTCGGCCAATTGCCCGGCACCGCCTACCTCCTGTCCGCCCGCGATCTCGTCGACATCGCCGGCCGTGACGAGGTGGTGCGCGACCTCCTCATCGGCTACGAGCAGTTCATCCTGGCGCAGGCGCAGCAGACGGCGGCCTGCAATGCCAAGCACCATATCCTGCAGCGGCTCGCGAGTTGGCTCATGCGCGCGCAGGCCGCGACCGGCCAAAGCGAGATGTTCCTCACGCAGGAGTTTCTGGCGGAGATGCTCGGCGTCCAGCGCGCCAGCGTGTCGGGCTTCGCCGGCCAGCTTCAGGACATGGACCTCATTCGCTATCGGCGCGGCCGCCTGTCGATCCTCGATACGGAGGGGCTCGCCCGGCGCGCATGCGAGTGCCACGGCCGCCTGCAGCAGCATCGGAACCTGCTGCTCGGGTCGGACGAGGCGCCGAAGCGCGCGGCGGGCTGAACGCGCGGGTGCTTTCGCGCGGCCCGGTCAGAAGGCGCGGCCGCGCGCGGTCACTGGCCACAGGCATTCGACCCGCCCGTTGCGCACGCCGACGAACCAATCGTGCACATTGCAGGTCGGGTCGCAGTGCCCGGGGACGAGCCGCAGCCGGTCATTGACGCGCAACGCGCCGTGCGGGTCGGCGATGACGCCGTGCTCGTCCGAGCATTTGACGTAGGTGACGTCGTCGCGGCCGAACACGACCGGCAGACCGGAATCGACGCTCTGCACCTTCAGCCCGGCATCGCAGACCGCCATGTCCGCCTTGGCGTGCGACATCACCGACGTGAGGATGAACAGGCTGTTCGCAAACGCGGCGACCGGCGCGCCGTCCGCGTCGCGGATGCGGCCGTAGTCGGCGTCCATGAACACGTAGGAGCCGCACTGCAGCTCATTGTAGACGCCGCTCGTCCCCTCGAACTCGTAGGTGCCGGTCCCGGCGCCGCCGACGATCGGGCATTGCAGGCCGGCGGCATCGAGGAGCGCCACGGTCTCGCGCGTCATGGCGACGGCTTTCTCGATCGCCGCCCGGCGTTCGGCGAAGGCGCGCAGGTGCTGCGCCGAGCCGTGATAGGCCTGCAGCCCGGAGAAGGCGAGGTGAGGGGCGGCGGCGATGCGCTGCGCCAGCCGCACGGCCTCGGCGCCCGGCGCGACGCCGCAGCGGCCGGCGCCGACGTCGATCTCGACCAGGCATTCGAGCGTCACGTTGTGGCGCGCCGCGGCGGCCGAGAGCGCCTCGACATTGGCCGCGTCGTCGACGCAGACGATCATGCGCGCCTTCGTGCACAGGCGCGCGAGGCGGTCGATCGTCTTCGGGTCGGTGACTTCGTTGCTGACGAGCACGTCGGTCAGTCCGGCCTCGACCAGCGCCTCGGCCTCCGACGTCTTCTGGCAGCAGATGCCGCAGGCGCCGCCGTGCTCCATCTGGTAGCGGGCGATGTCGGCAGATTTGTGCGTCTTGGCGTGGGCGCGCAGGCGTACGCCGGCCTTGCGCACGAAGTCGGCCATCGTGCGCACATTGCGCTCGAAAGCGTCGAGATCGACGATCAGCGCCGGCGTATAGATCTCGTCGACCGTCATGCCGACGGCAGCGGGGACGTTGTAGCCAGGCACGAGATCGTGCCGCGGTGCGGGGTTGGTCACGGCTCCTCCCGAAGCGAAGGGCGGCACCTTACTGCGCCGCGGACCGGGCGTCAGCAGGCGCGGCAACTGGACAAGGCCGCCGCCTTGCGGCTAATCGGGCGGCAAAGGGAGCGCGCACATGTCGGTGGAGCGGACGCCTTTCGGGCTTCTGGACGACGGCCGCGCGGTCGATCGGTTCGTCTTGCGCAACGCGCGCGGCACGGGCGCCGAGGTGCTGACATTCGGCGCCACGCTCAAATCGTTCAGCCCGGCGGATGGCACGCGCAGCATCCTGCTCGGCTACGACACGCTCGCCGACTACGTGTTCGACGGCGCCCATCACGGCGGCCTGATGGGCCGCTATGCCAACCGCATCGGCGGCGGCAGCATCGTCATCGATGGCTGCCGCTACGATCTGAGCCGCAACAAAGGCGACCACACCATCCACGGCGGCTTCGAAGGTTTCGATCGCAAGCTTTGGGCGGCCGAGGTGCTCGGCAAGGGCGTGCGCCTCGCTTATGTCAGCGCGGACGGCGAGGAGGGCTTTCCCGGCCGGCTCGACCTCACCGTCGACTATGCGCTCGGCGACGACGACGTCCTGAGCATGACGCTCGCCGCCACGACCGATGCGCCGACGGTGCTCAACCTCACCAACCACGCCTATTTCAATCTCAGCGGCGCGCCGACCATCGAGGACCATGTGGTGACGGTCGCCGCCGACTTCTTCATCCCCGCCGGCGGCGACGGAATGCCGAGCGGTGAAATCCGCGCCGTCGACGGCACGCCGTTCGATCTGCGCGCCGGCGCCCGCGTCGGCGACCGTCTCGGCAGCGACGACCCGCAGATCGCGCCGGCGCAGGGCTTCGACCGCCACTACGTGCTCCGCCGCGGCGGCCCGGGCGAGCTCGTCTTTGCCGCCCGCGCGGCGGCGCCCGGAAGTCCGCTGGCGCTGGAGGTGTGGACCACCGAGCCGGGCATGCAGTTCTATACCGGCCAGTTCCTTGGCGACCGCAGTGGCGGCCGCATCGCCCACGAGCACGCGCGCATGTCCGGCTTGTGTCTCGAGACGCAGCACTTCCCGGATTCGCCGCGCCATCCGGGCTTCCCGTCGACGGTGCTGCGGCCGGGCGAGCGGTTCGTGAGCCGCACGGACTATCGCCTCGTCGCGGCGTAGCGTCGAACACCGCGCGAGCGGGTCGAGAGTGCGATTGCCGAGGTGCGGCTTCCGGCCATGCACCCCGCTCCCATGATGGGAGAGGGCGCATCGATGGCGGCTGGGAGTCCCGGTCGGACTTACAGCACCAGCCCGGTCGCCGGGTCGATCAGGTGCATGTGGTCCATGTTGGCGTGCAGGCGCATGGCCGCGCCGGCTTCGCCCGCGGCGTTCGGCTCGACACGCGCGCACAGCTCGGTGCCGTTGATGGTGAAGAATACCATCGTCTCCATGCCCATCGGCTCGACCACGTCGAGCGTGACGGCGAAGTCCGAGTCGCTGCCGGCGGCGCCGGCGCCGGTCCGCGGCTCGGTCATGTGCTCGGGCCGCAGGCCGAAGGTGAGCTGCTTGCCCACCGCGCTGCCGTATTGCGCCGTCCGCGCGGGCGGCACCGGCAGCGCGATGGTGTCGGACAGCCGCACCCGCAGGCCGCCGCCGTGCGCTTCCAGCGAGCACGGGACGAAGTTCATCGCCGGGGAGCCGATGAAGCCCGCGACGAACCGCGTGCGCGGCTTGTGATAGAGCTCCTGCGGCGGACCGATCTGCTCGATGATGCCGTTGTTCATGACGACGACGCGGTCGGCCAGCGTCATCGCCTCGACCTGGTCGTGCGTCACGTAGACGGTGGTGGTCTTCACCTTCTGGTGCACGCGCTTGATTTCGGTGCGCATCTGCACGCGCAGCTTGGCGTCGAGGTTCGACAGCGGCTCGTCGAACAGGAACACCTTCGGATTGCGCACGATGGCGCGGCCCATGGCGACGCGCTGGCGCTGGCCGCCGGACAGCGCCTTCGGACGGCGGTCGAGCAGCTCGGAAATGTCGAGGATGCGCGCGGCGTGCTCCACGCGGGTCTTGATCTCGGCCTTGGAGAATTTCCGAAGCTTCAGGCCGAAGGCCATGTTCTCGAACGAGGTCATGTGCGGATAGAGCGCGTAGTTCTGGAACACCATGGCGATGTCCCGGTCCTTGGGCGGCAGGTCGTTGACCACCTCGCCGTCGATGGCGATGTCGCCCGAGGTGATCTCCTCCAGGCCCGCGATCATGCGCAGCGTCGTGCTCTTGCCGCAGCCGGACGGGCCGACCAGCACCACGAATTCGTTGTCGGGAATGTCGAGATCGATCGAGCGGACCGCTTCGACGTCACCGTACTTCTTGACGACCTGACGCAGCGCGACTTCAGCCATTGCTTTTCAACCCTTGGTGGCGCCGGCGGTGAGCCCGGCGATGTAGTAGTCCATCAGGAAGGCGTAGATGACAAGCGGCGGCGTTGCCGCAAGCAGCGCGCCAGCCATCAGCATGCCCCACTTGTAGACGTCGGCGCGGATCAGGCTCGTCACGGTGCCGACCGTGAGCACCTGCTGGTCGGACGAATACAGGAACGCCATCGGGTAGACGAAGGCGGCCCACGAAACCGTGAAGGCGAAAATGGTCGCGGCGATGATGCCGGGCAGCGCCACCGGGATGAAGATCCGGGTCAGCATCTGCATGTAGCCGGCGCCGTCGATCAGCGCCGCCTCGTCGAGCTCCTTCGGGATCGACTGGAAGTAGCCGATCATGATCCAGGTGCAGAACGGCACCGTCAGCGTCGGGTAGACGACGACCATGCCCCAGTAGGAGTTGAGGAGGCCGATCGCCTTCACGATCTGGAACAGCGGGATGAACAGCAGCGTGTCCGGCACCAGGTAGGTGAGAAAGATGCCGGTGGCCAGAACGCCCGAGCCCCAGAAGCGCATGCGGCCGAGCGAGAAGGCGGCGAGCACGCTGACGACCATGGTGATGATGACGACGCAGACCGTCACGATCGCCGTGTTCTTGAAGTAGATCAGGAAGTCCGTCTGCGTGAGCAGGATCCTGAACTGGTCGAGCGTGACGCCGTTGGCGATGATCCACGGATTGGTCGCCATATGCGCGACCTCGGCGTCGGTCTTGAACGCCGTCACCACCATGTAATAGGGCGGGATCAGGAAGAAGATCGCGAATATGACGAGGAAGACATAGGACGCGACCAGCGCCCAGCGGCGGCTGCGGCGCAGGCTCGAGCGGCGCGTCTGGGCGCGGGTCGACGGTACGGATACGGCCGCAGTGGTCATCCGATTTCCCTTCCACGTTTGCGCACGCCGCGCAGGATGAAGACCGCCGAGATCGCCAGGATCGGCAGCATGAACAGCGACGTCGCCGCGCCGAGGGGCAGGTCGCCGGAGCGGATGCCGAGCATGAAGGCGTAGGTCGCGAACACGTGCGTCATGTTGCGCGGGCCGCCGGCGGTCATGATCTGCACGATGTCGAAGTTGGCGAAGGTGACGATCAGCGAGAACAGGATCGTGATCGCCATGATGTTGCGCATCATCGGCAGCGTGATGTGCACGAATTTCTGCCAGGCATTGGCGCCGTCGATCGCCGCCGCCTCGTAGAGCTGGTCGGGCACCGACTTCAGCGCGGCGAGATACATGATGAGGAAGAATGGCGCGCCGTACCAGACGTTGACCAGGATGACCGAGAAGCGGGCCCAGTACGGGTCGGACAGCCACGGGATCTCGTTGAAACCGAGCCCGGTGACGATCCAGTTGAAGGCCGAATGCGTCGGGTCGAACAGCCACCACCAGCCGAGCGAGGAGAGCGCCAGCGGAATGACCCAGGGCACCAGCAGCATGCCGCGCCACTTGCGCTGTCCCTTGGTCGGCAGGTTGTTGATCAGGTGCGCCGTGATGAGCCCGATCAGCGCTTTGAAGAACACCGCGGAGAGCGCGAAGATCGCCGACTGCTGCACCACCATCCAGAACACGTCGCGCGTGAGCAGGAAGCGATAGTTGCCGAGGCCGATGAAGCGCGTCTGCGCCTTGTTCAGCGTCGACAGGTAGATCGAATAGAAGGCCGGGTAGACGACGAGGCAGACGATGATGACCAGCAGCGGCAGGCACATCATGAAGGCGATGGTCGAGCGCTGCCGCAGGAACTTGCCGAAGCCGCCGCGGGCGGCCGGACGTGCGCTCTGGATGCCTGCTGTCCAGCGCTGGACTGTATCGGCCATACGGCGATCTCCGGCTGTCGTCGGATAGGAACCAGTTCGATCTGTTAAAAGTTGCGCATGCCGGCCGCGTGGGCCGGCATGCGGCTTCGTCGGGACCTATCTCGGCCTCAGGCCCGCAGCGTGCCTTCCAGCTCGTTCGCCGCCCACTTGATGACGTCCTCGAGCTTCTCGTTGCCCTGCGTGAATTTCGCCACCATCACCGTGTTGATCGCCTGATTATACATCTGCGAGCCAACTTCGGCGCGGGCCGGCGCGCCGAACACGGAGGTCTCCTCGTCGCCGCGCGGCGGATAGCTGTACGCGGTGCCGAGCGGCGGCTCGACCTTCTTCCAGGTGTCGAGATCGTAGAGGCTCTTGAACGACGGCAGATCGTAGCCGTACGACGCCTCGACGAGCTGCGCCACGGAGGAGCGCTGCGAGATGAAGTGCAGCAGGTCCTTGGCCGCCGACTTGTTCTTGGAGAACTGCCACAGGCCGTAGAACTGCGGCAACTGGCCGACGAACCGGCCCTTCGGGCCTTTCGGCATCGGATGGTGCCAGATGTTCTTGGCGACGTCCGGGTTGTCGCGCTTGGCGACCGCCCACGAGCTCGGCGGGTTCATGATACCCGAGCCCTTGCCCGAGATGATCCAGCGATTGTTGCCGGCATCGTCCCAGGCGTAGACCTCCGGCGGGTTCACCGCCATGAGCTTCTTGAGATATTCGAGCGACTTGCGCGTCTCGTCGGAGTCGATCTTGATCTTGTCGTTCTCGTCGATGAACACGACGCCCTGCGATTTGAAGAAGGCGCCGACCCAGTCGACCGCGTCGCTCGACTGGCCCATCGGCAGTCCGACCGGGAAGCCGGCCTTGTGCAGCTTCTGCGCGGTCTCGAGATAGAGATCCCACGTCCACTGGTCGGTCTTCGCCTTGTCGTACTTGGCCTCGTCGTTCGGGAACATGGCCCGGAGGTCGATGCCGCAGTATTTCTCGTACAGGTCGAAGCGCGACTGGCATGGCTTGACCTGGCTGCCGACGGTCGTCGGGACGCCGCGCCAGGTGCCCTTGATCTTCGCCAGGTATTCGGCGACCGGGCTGATCGGCCCCAATTCCTTGATCAAATTGCCGACGACGTCGTCGAGCGGCTCGAGCAGCTTCTCGTGAATGCGGATGTTCCAGTCGCGATGGGACATGATGTCGTGACCGGTGCCGGCCTGCGCTTCGGCGGCGGCGGTCAACTTGTCCTTCTCGCCCTGCGAGGTGATGTAATCGATATGCACCTCGACCTTGTTCTTGTCGCCCCACTCCTTGCAGAGCTTGTCGAGGGTCTTGTTGGCGCCGGGGACCCAGTGATCCCAGCAGCCGAGGCTCAGACTGCCGGCGGCGTATACGCCGCTGACATAAGGTGACGAGATGGTGGCGACGGAACCGAGAGCGGCAGTTTTGAGAACGGAGCGACGCGAGATACGGGTCGATGGCATATTTTAGTCCTCCCGAATATTGCCATTGTCGTCCTGGCGTTGAGCGGAAGGATACTATCGTCATTTGGAAAGGCTAGAGATTTGTGGGGTTCGGCCGGCATCGATCCGATGCGGCGCTGCAACATCCCTGGCGTCAGATATGCAAATAACATTTGTCGTGCGTGCCTTATGCGGCAATCCGGGTTGATTTATAATCTGTTCCGCGAGGCGTCTGCGACCGCAGAGGACCCGCTCGCGTAAGAGAGTAAGAGAAATGACAAAGGCCGGACCGTTCGGGTTCGCCCAAAAAGGAGGCAATCGTGACCAGCCCGCGCTTCATCCGGCTTTCACCGGACGACAATGTCGTGGTCGCCGTCGATCAAATCCCTCCGGGCGGCGTGGTTTCGGGGATCGCTGCGCGCGAGCGCGTGCCGCGCGGCCACAAGATGGCGCTGGTCGCAATGGAGACCGGCGCGCCGGTGCGAAAATACGGTCAGATCATCGGCTTCGCCGCAAAACCGATCGTGCCGGGCGACTGGGTGCACGAGCACAATGTCGTCCTGCACGACTTCGCCCGCGACTATCGGTTCGCCGAAGACGCGCGGAACGATGAAATATTACCGCCCGAGCTGCGCGCCACCTTCGAGGGCTATGTGCGGCCGAACGGCCGGACCGGAACGCGCAACTATATCGGCGTGCTCACCTCGGTGAACTGCTCGGCCTCCGTCGCCAAGTTCATCGCCGATCAGGTCAACCGCTCCGGCATACTCGACGACTATCCCGGCATCGATGGCGTCGTGCCGTTCGTGCACGGTACCGGATGCGGCATGGCGGCGAGGGGCGAGGGCTGGGACGTGCTGCAGCGGACCCAATGGGGCTACGCCACGCATCCCAATCTCGGCGCGGCATTGATGGTCGGGCTCGGCTGCGAGGTGTTCCAGATCGACCGCATGAAGGACGAATACGGTCTGGTCGAAGGCGACCACTTTCAGGCCATGACCATCCAGGCGACCGGCGGCACGAAGAAGACGGTGGCCGAAGGCGTCGCGCGCATCAAGGCGATGCTGCCGGTGGCGGCGCGGGCGAGGCGCGAGACGCGGCCGGCATCGGAGATCGTGCTGGCGCTGCAGTGCGGCGGCTCGGACGGCTATTCCGGCATCACCGCCAACCCCTCGCTCGGCGCCGCGGTCGATCTGCTGGTCAAGCATGGCGGCACCGGCGTGTTGGCCGAGACCCCCGAAATCTACGGCGCCGAGCACCTGCTCACCCGCCGCGCCGTCAACGCCGCGGTCGGCGAGAAGCTGGTCGAGCGGATCCGATGGTGGGAGGACTATACCGAACGCAATCGCGGCGAGATGAACAACAACCCCTCGCCCGGCAACAAGGCCGGCGGGCTGACCACCATCCTGGAGAAGTCGCTCGGCGCCGCCGCCAAGGGCGGCAGCACGACCATGCGGGCGGTCTACGAATATGCCCAGCCGGTCACCGAGAAGGGCTTCGTGTACATGGATACGCCGGGCTACGACCCGGTCTGCGCCACCGGGCAGGTCGCCGGCGGCTGCAACGTGATGTGTTTCACCACCGGCCGCGGCTCGGCCTTCGGCTGCAAGCCGACGCCGTCGATCAAGCTCGCCACCAACCACTATGTCTACGAAAGTATGATCGACGATATGGACATCAATTGCGGCGACGTCGTCGACGGCACGCCGGTGGCGGTCAAGGGCGAGGAGATCTTTGAAAAGGTGCTGGCGGTCGCCTCCGGCGCGCGCACCAAGTCGGAGGAGCTCGGCTACGGCGATCTCGAATTCGTGCCCTGGCAGATCGGCGCGACGATGTAGGGATCCGCGCGTAGCCGCTTGCGCGCTTCACCTCTCCCACAGGGAGAGGTCGACCGCGCGAAGCGCGGGCGGGTGAGGGGTTACGAAGCCGAGAGTCGGGACCCCCCTCACCCCAACCCTCTCCCCACAGGGGAGAGGGGGCGTGCAGTGCTTGCGGCAGCGCTTGCCCACCCTTGCCTTCGCCGGTCGAGCTTCTATCGTGCTCGGGCGCTAGTGGAGGAAGAAGAAAATGGACGGTCACGGCGGCAAGCCGAAACTGCGGTCGCAACTCTGGTTCGACAATCCCGACAACCCCGGCATGACGGCGCTCTATCTCGAGCGCTACCTGAATTTCGGCCTGACACGGCACGAGCTGATGTCCGGCAAGCCGATCATCGGCATCGCGCAGACCGGCTCCGACCTGTCGCCCTGCAACCGGCATCACCTCGAACTGGCCAAGCGCGTGCGTGACGGAATTACCGCCGCCGGCGGCCTCGCCTTCGAATTCCCGGTGCATCCGATCCAGGAGACCGGCAAAAGGCCGACCGCGGCGCTCGACCGCAACCTCGCTTACCTCGGCCTCGTCGAGGTGCTGTTCGGCTACCCGCTCGACGGCGTCGTGTTGACCACCGGCTGCGACAAGACCACGCCCGCCTGCATCATGGCGGCGGCGACGGTGAACATCCCGGCCATCGTGCTGTCCGGCGGGCCGATGCTGAACGGCTGGTGGAAGGGCGAGCGCGCCGGCTCCGGCACCGTGGTGTGGCAGGCACGCGCCGACCACGCCGCCGGCAAGATCAGCTATGCCGAATTCATCGAGATCGTCACCTCGTCGGCGCCGTCGGTCGGTCACTGCAACACGATGGGCACCGCCTCGACCATGAACGCGCTCGCCGAGGCGCTCGGCATGTCGCTGCCCGGCTGCGCCGCGATCCCGGCGCCCTATCGCGAGCGCGGCCAGATCGCCTACGACACCGGCCGCCGCGCCGTCGAGATCGTGCGCGAGAACCTGCGTCCCTCCGACATCCTCACCCGCAAGGCGTTCGAGAACGCCATCGTCGCCTGCTCGGCGATCGGCGGCTCGACCAACGCGCCGATCCACATCAACGCCATCGCCCGCCATATCGGCGTCGATCTCAACATCGACGACTGGGAGACGATCGGCCACGACATCCCGCTGATGGTCGACATGCAGCCCGCCGGGCGCTTCCTCGGCGAGGAGTACTTCCGCGCCGGCGGCCTGCCGGCGGTCATGAACGAATTGCTGAAGGCGAAGAAGATCCACGGCGATGCGCTGACCGTCAACGGCAAGACGATGGGCGAGAACGTGCGCGATGCGCAGATTGCCGACACGGAGGTGATCCGCACTTTCGCCAGGCCGATGATGAAGGAAGCCGGCTTCAAGGTGCTCAAAGGCACCATGTTCGACTCGGCGATCATGAAGACGAGCGTGATTTCCGAGGAGTTCCGCAAGCGTTATCTGTCGAACCCGAAGGACCCCGATGCCTTCGAGGGCAAGGTCGTGGTGTTCGAGGGCCCGGAGGACTATCACCACCGCATCGAGGATCCCGCGCTCGGCATCGACGAGCACACGCTGCTCGTCATCCGCGGCGCCGGGCCGATCGGCTATCCCGGCTCCGCCGAGGTGGTGAACATGCAGCCGCCGGCGGCGCTCATCAAGAAGGGCATCAACTCGCTGCCCTGCATCGGCGACGGCCGCCAGTCCGGCACGTCCGGCTCGCCGTCGATCCTCAACGCCTCGCCGGAGGCGGCGGCCGGCGGCGGGCTCGCTCTGCTCAAGAGCGGCGACTGCGTGCGTATCGATTTGAAAAAGGGCCGCGCCGACATCCTGCTCAGCGACGCGGAGCTGGCCGAGCGCCGCGCGGCGCTGGAGAAGCAGGGCGGCTTTCCCTATCCGCCGCACCAGACGCCGTGGCAGGAGATCCAGCGCGGCATGGTCGACCAGCTCGCCGACGGCATGGTGCTCAAGCCGGCGGTCAAATATCAGCGCGTCGCGGAGAAGTTCATTCCGCGGGATAATCATTAGAAATTCGTCTCGGCCTCCCTCTTCCCTCCCCCTGAAAGGGGGAGGGTTGGGGTGGGGGTCTGCTGAATTGCAAATCGAAGATGACCCCCACCCGGCGCGCTGACGCGCGTCGACCTCCTCCTTGCAGGGGGAGGTGAGGGAGGGTCGGAAGACAGGGAGAAGAAAATGACCGGACGTCTGAGCGGCAAGCGCGCCTTCATCACCGCGGCGGGGCAGGGCATCGGCGCGGCGATCGCGGCGGCCTTCATCGCCGAAGGCGCCGACGTCGTCGCCACCGATGTCGATGCGGGCAAGCTGAAGGCGCTGAAGACCGACAAGACCTTCGCCCTCGACGCGCTGTCGACCGACGCGGTCAACGCGATGGCGAAGAAGGTGATCGACGCCTATGGCGCGCCGCACATCCTCGTCAACTGCGCCGGCTACGTACACCAAGGCAGCGTGCTCGAATGCTCGGAGAAGGATTGGGACTTCTCCTTCGATCTGAACGTCAAGTCGATGCACCGGACGCTCAGCGCCTTCCTGCCGGCGATGATCGCCAATGGCGGCGGCTCCATCGTCAACATCGCCTCGGCGGTGTCGTCGATCCGCGGCGTGCCGAACCGTTACGTCTACGGCGCGACGAAGGCGGCGGTGATCGGGCTGACCAAGGCGGTCGCCGCCGACTTCATCCGCAAGGGCATTCGCTGCAACGCCATCTGCCCCGGCACCATCCAGTCGCCGTCGCTCGACGAGCGCGTCTCCGCCAATGCCAAGGCGACCGGCCAGAGCCGCGACGCCGCCTTCGAGGCTTTCGTCGCGCGCCAGCCGATCGGCCGGCTCGGCACGGCGCAGGAGGTGGCGAACCTGGCGCTGTTCCTGGCGTCCGACGAGTCGAGCTACATCACCGGCCAGCCGCATCTCGTCGACGGCGGCATGGCGCTCTGACGCGCCCATCACCGCGTCTCCGCGCCGGCACGGCCTTATCCCGCCCCCGTTCGCGGGGGAGGATGGCGCGCCATCAGCGCGTTCACGCGCGTCTTCGCCGCGCTATAGCGAGCTGGGTGGGGCGTTGCCGCGTTCGCGACCTGTCTCTCGCCTTGTGCTGTGGAGCGGCCACAGGCACGGCCTAATC
>Ga0182749_1002768_pt1 | contig 12588 bp, 9 predicted proteins | sample eDN3rd37CKraftMG_FD_128875 | JGI IMG/M metagenome (GOLD analysis project Ga0182749, IMG submission 128875) | Enriched Miracle-Growth compost microbial communities from Emeryville, California, USA - eDNA 3rd pass 37_C Kraft MG (version 2) (version 2) ...
ACCTGCCCGCCGAAGATCGTCAGCTCGCAGCGCAGCCGCTGCGGCCCGGTGAGGATTGTCCGCTCACAGTCCACGTAGTCGAACGAGCCCTCGTCCAGCGCCAGCACCGCCACGTCCGCGACGCCGCCGATCGAGAGCGTTCCCAGCTCCGGCCGGTTGATCTCCTGCGCCGGGGCTTGCGTCGACTTCTGGATCACGTCGCCCAACGGCATCCCGATCGCCAGCAGCTTGTTCATGCACGTCAGCATGTCGATCACCACGCCCGCCACATTCCCCGTGTGCAGGTCGGTACTGATCGAGTCCGGCGGGAAGCCGTCGCGCACCGCAGGAACCGCGTGCCGCCACCAGAAGCTGCCCGCGCCATGCCCCACGTCGAAGATCAGGCCGCGTTCCCGCGCCTCCCACATATAGGAGAAGACCTTCCCATCCTCGTCGGAGGAGGCGAACTGCTGCGCGAAGCAGTGCGTATGGATGTCGCCGGGCCGCATCCGCTCCAGCAGGCCCTCGTAGGGGCGATTCGGCAACTCCGGAAAGAAGTCGAACATCACCGGCATCCCGGCCCGCTCGCCCGCCGCAATCGCCCGGTCCACCGCCATCCACGGCTGGTGCCGTTCGTCGAACCGCCGCCGCGCCCAATAGTGCGCCGTCTTGATGCCCACCACCACGTCGCTGTGCATCAGCGCGGTGTCTGCGCACTTCTGGACGTCGAACTCCTCCTCCTCGTGCTCCCACTCGCCGCCCATACCGGAGCCGACGATGTTCACGAAGCCCAGCGCGCGGATCGGCCAGCGTGCCTCCAGCACGTCATGGCGGAACTGCGCGAAGTCACGCCAGCCGGTCGTGCCGGCGTCCACGACCGTCGTCACGCCGGACGAGAGGGTGTTCACCAGCGGGTGCAGCGAGAGATCGGACCGCTCGTGGGTGTGGGCGATGTGCGCGTGCATGTCGATGATGCCCGGCGTCACGATCAGGCCGGTGAGATCGAGCGACTGGTCGCCCGGCTGCTCCGGCAGATTCCGGTCGATCGCGACGATCCTGCCCTGCGCGATGCGGACGTCAGCCGGGCCATCGGCGATGCCGTCCCGCCCGTTGGCGGGATCGATCACCCGCGCGTTCCGAAGCACCAGGTCGCCGGCGGCGGAGCCGGCAGCCGATCCGAGATGATAGGCCATGACGAGGTAACGCTCCTTGGTGGCTATGGTGAACCAGATCGGGGACATCCCGTCTCCGCGCGGACCTCGGGGGAGATGCGCGGCCGGTCGTTGGGCGGGATCATCCCCCAGCCCTGCCGATGCCGCAAGAGGGCGTCGCAACGGCCCTCCCATGGCGAGGACGTGCTACCGTAGCGACACGAGCCGCATTCGCCGTCCATGGAGCCGCCATGACCTTGCGCCCGGCAACACCCCCGACCGCCCCCTTCGTCGCCGCGCTCCGCACCCGCTGGGCGTCCGGAAGGTACCTCTGCGTGGGCCTCGACCCGCTGCCGGAGCGGATTCCGCAGGTGTTCCGCACCAACGTATCCATCGGGGAGGCGGTGCTTGCCTTCAACCGGGCGATCGTCGATGCGACGCGGGATCATGTCTGCGCCTACAAACCGAACGCCGCCTACTACGAAGCCCTGGGCGAGGAGGGGCACCGGGCGCTGGTCGCCACGGTGAAGCACATCCACGAGACCTGCCCCGGCATCCCTGTCCTGCTCGACGCGAAGCGGGCAGACATCGGCGAGACGAACGCGCGCTACGCCGTCGCGGCCTTCGATGTGGTCGGCGCCGATGCGCTCACCGTCCATCCGTGGTTCGGTCGGGAGGCGCTGTCGCCATTCCTGGAACGGGCAGACAAGGGCATCGTCGTGATGGCGGCGAACTCGAACCCCGGCGCGGGCGAGGTGCAGGACCTCCCGGCCGGGCCGGACGGCGAGCCGCTGGCCGTCCACATGGCGCGGCAGGTCGCCGAGACGTGGAATGCCTTGGGGAACTGCGCCGTGACGGCCGGCGCGACCAACCCGGAACGGATGAGGGCGGTGCGCGAGGCGGTTGGGGATATGCCGCTGCTCGTGCTGGGGATCGGCGCCCAGGGCGGCGACATCGGCGCGGCGATGCGGGCCGGGCGCGACTCCACCGGCGCCGGCATGATTGTCAGCACCTCCCGCGCCGTCATCTACGCCGCCCCGCCCGATGCCTCGGCCGATGCCACGCTCACCGCCGCGCAGGACGCCGCCAGCGCGCTGAACGCCCGGCTCGCCGCCGCCCTCGCGGTCCCGATCCCGGCGTCGTAGGGCGGACGCCCGCGACCCGGGGCGGCAGCGGCGAATCAGCCCTGGGAGGCGATGATCGCCTGCTGGAGGGTGTCCAGATCGAAGACGGCGAAGGGATCGATCCCGGCGATCGTGATGCCCTCGATGTCGTGGAGGGCGTAGTCGGCACCGGTCTCCCACATATGCAACGTCAGCTGATGGATCACCGAGTCGTCGTCTTCGGGAAACGTCGCCTGCCAGTAGACCGTGTGGCCGGGCCGCCCGGCATCGGCGCCCAGCGCGGCCAGGTGCTCCCCGGCGCCATCGGCGAGCAGCAAGGGGCTTCCTTCGGCCACCCGGAGATTCTGGGCCCAGCCGGGATGGTCCATCGCCTCGGCCATGCTCCCGAGCGTCCACATCCCGCGCTCGTAGCTTTCGACCATGAAGACGGCGGACTCCCACATGCCGTTGACGAGCATCAGGCGATCGCTCGCCCCCTGGCTGTATCCGCAATCCACCGGCTTGTCCTCGCGTCCGATCGAGCGCGTCACCCAGCGGTTGCTCCGCTCCGCGAGCGACCAGCGAACCGGCTCCCATTCCACCTGGAGCCCGAAGGCGGGGCCCTGCCAGGCGTCCTCGCCGACCAGGCCCGGAGTATCCGCGTCCCGGTCGCAGGACGATGTGCTTGCGCGGCCGGCCCCCGCCCGCCCGGCAAGCAGGGCTCCGGCGACGCCGAGGGCCATCCCTCCGAGCGTTGCGCGCCGGGTGATCCGGGTCGATGGCAGCGGGAGGGTGAGGACAACCGGGCTGGCCGGGAGATCGGTGAGGCGCATGGTGACCGCTCCTTGCTGAAGCCCGGTGCGCGGCCGCGCACCGGGACGCGAGTCGCGGACGTGCCCGGGCGGGCAGGTCCGGCGGCGAAACGAGACTGGAAGCATGGGCATCCCATTGCCGAGGGAACGCCAGCGGCTGGGCGCGGGTTCCCATCTCCGCGAGACGACGCGGGTCCGCGATGGCGGGCAACGCCGTACACTGGCGCGGACACAAGACCCCACCCCCTGCACGGAGGAGATCCCTGATGAAGATCGCAATCCTCTCGGATGTCCACGGAAACGCCCTCGCCCTCAACGCCGTCCTGGCCGATATCGCCCGCGAACGGGTCGACGCCTACCGGGTCCTGGGGGATCTGGTCGCGCTCGGTCCTTCCCCGGCCGCCACCGCCCGCACCCTGGTCGCCCTGCCGAACGCCCGTTTCGTGTACGGCAACACCGATCGCTACCTGCTGGCTGGGAATGCGCCCTGGACCCCGGACCGGATCGAGTCCCTGCGCGGGGATCGAACCGCGCTGGAAGGCTTCCTTGGCTTCATCGCCAGCTTTCCGTGGGCGCGCGGTGCGATCACGGCCTCCGGGCATCTCCCCTGGCTGCGCGCCATCCCGCTGGAGATCCGCGAGACGCTGCCCGACGGCACACGGGTGCTGCTGGTCCACGCCGCGCCGGGCACCGACGACGGCCGCGGCATTCCCCCGGACATGACGGACGCCGAACTCGCCGAGGCCCTTTCCGGGGCCGATGCCGATCTGGTCATCGTTGGGCACACCCACATCCCGCTCGATCGCGAGGCGCGGGTGAACGGCGTCACGATCCGCGTCCACAACCTCGGCAGTGTCAGCCGCCCGGAGACCGACGAGCACCGCGCGATGTGGACCTTGCTGACGGCCGACGAGGCCGGCTACACGCTGGAGCGCCGCTTCGCGGTCTACGACATTGACCGCGTGAAGGCGCAGTTCGACGAGGTGCAGCATCCCGCCGCCGAGGTGATCAAGGCGATGTTCCCCTGATCCGGAGCGGCAAGATCGGGCCGGTTCGGGCCAGCCGGGATGATCGGGTGATGGGCTACACTCCTGCTACAGCTACAGCACATTCCGGCGCGGCCGATCGCGTCTGGCGCGCCGGGGTGCCAGCCAAGCGCAGGAGACAACGATGTCATCCCCAACCACCGCCCCAGCCGCCGCGTCGCAGCCATTCGATGCCCTGACCCGCCTCGCCGCGATCCCCCAGTCCCGCGACGAGAACTATGGCCGCTCCCGCATCGAGCACGATTCGCTCGGGGAGATGGCCGTCCCCGCCGATGCCTATTGGGGCATCCACACCGCGCGGGCGCTCATCAACTTCCCGATCTCCGGCACGCCAATCTCCATCTACCCCGACCTGATCATCGCCTTCGCCTGCGTCAAGCAGGCCGCCGCGCTCGCGAATTTCGACCTCGGGGTGCTCGACGAGGCCCATGCCGACATGATCGTGCGGGCAGCGGAGGACATCCGGGCGGGAGCGCTGCGGGAGGAGTTTGTCGTCGACATCCTCCAGGGCGGGGCCGGCACCTCGACCAACATGAACGTCAACGAGGTGATCGCCAATCGCGGGCTGGAACTCGGCGGCTACGCAAAGGGCGATTACGCGCACCTCCACCCGCTCGACCATGTCAATCACAGCCAGAGCACGAACGACACGTATCCCACGGCGTTCAAGATCGGGCTCCACTGGGCCGTCACCCGGCTGCTCGACGAGCTCGGCCTGCTGGAGGAATCGTTCGCGGCCAAGGGCGAGGCGTTTGCGGGCATCCTCAAGATCGGCCGCACCCAGTTGCAGGATGCCGTGCCAATGACGCTCGGCCAGGAGTTCGCCAGCTTCGCCACCACGCTCCAGGAGGATCACAGCGAGTTCGAGGTCCTGCTGCCCTACCTGCTGGAGATGAATCTCGGCGCCACGGCGATCGGCACCGGCATTGCCGCCGACCCGCGCTACGCCGCGCTCGTGCGGGAGCATCTCTCGGCGATCACCGGTCTGGAGATGAAGACCGCCGCCAACCTCGTCGCCGCCACCAGCGATGTCGGCGTCTTCCTCAAGCTCTCCGGCGTGCTGAAGACATCGGCGATGAAGCTGCTGAAGATCACGAACGACCTGCGCCTGCTCTCGTCGGGGCCCCAGGCCGGGCTGGGCGAGATCCGGCTCCCGGCTCGCCAGGCAGGATCGAGCATCATGCCGGGCAAGGTGAACCCGGTGATCCCGGAGGCGATGGCCCAGATCGCGTTCTCCGTTGCCGGGGCGGACCAGATCGTGACGATGGCCGCCCAGGCCGGGCAGTTACAGCTCAACGCCTTCCAGCCGGTGATTGCCCACGCGCTCTTCCAGAGCCTGCAATGGATGACCACCGGCATGCGGATGCTGCGGGAGAACTGCGTCGACGGCATCGTGGCCAACCACGAGCGGCTGGCCCACGTCGCGGCGACCTCGGTCGGGGTGGTGACGGGCCTCACGCCGTTCATCGGCTACGAGGCGGCGGCGGAGATCGCCAAGGAGGGGCTCGCCACGGGCCGGCCGATCGCCGATCTGGTCGTCACCGCCGGGCTGATGGACCGGGCGGCGGTCGAGGCGGCGCTCACGCCCGAGCACCTGACGGGCGAGGACACGCTCGCCCGTCCGCCGATCGAGTCATAGGCGCGACGAGCCGGGGGACGATCCGGGCGATCGTCCCCCGCTCCTCTGTTCAAACGTCGGCAAACGAACTCAGCTACTCCACGACCTCGACGACGGCCATCATCCCGGCATCCTCGTGCATCAGGATGTGGCAGTGGAAGACGTATCGGCCGGTGAAGTCCAGGAACCGGTGGAGGATCTGGATCTCCCCCTGCGCCGGCACGGAGACGGTGTCGTACCAGCCCGGCGCATCGACCGGCTCCCCGTTGATCGAGATCACCTGGAAGTCGTTGATGTGAATGTGGAAGGGGTGAATATCGGTGGTGGTGTTCTGGATCGTCCACTTCTCCAGCGCGCCCAGCTTCACCGTCTCGTTCACCACGTCGGGGTCGAACGGCGTGTCGTTGATGAGCTGGTACCACGGCGCCGGGGCCGGCGAGAAGACGATGATCCGCTCGTTGTCGATCGGCATGTCCCGCAGGTCGATGAAGGGGATCAGCTGGGTCGGCAACGGCTGCACCGCCACCGGATCGCCGGCGATCTCCATCGTCGCCAGCAGCACATCCGGCTCGGCCTGATCGGCCACGCCCCACTGGAGCGTCCGCAGCTCCCAGGTTCCCGGCGTCGTCAGGGCCTGAACCAGGAACTCCACGCGCTCGGCCGGGGCCAGCACGATCTGCTCCGTGGCCTGGATCTCGGCGAAAGCGTTGCCGTCCTTCGCGATCTGATAGAGCGTGTGCCCGCCCAGCGAGATATTGAAGAAGTCGTTGCTGCTGGCGTTGGAGACGCTCCAACGCTGGGTCTCGCCCGGCTGGATCGAGATCACCGGCTGGTATTGCCCGTTGACGAGGCGCATCTGCTTCGCCGCCGTCTGCTCCGCGATCGGCACCTGCATCCCGTTCTCGGCGAACTGATTGATCTGCAGGAAGAGGTGCTGCCGCTTTAGCCCTTCGATTCCCGGCACCTTGTCGAGCCCGCCCTCGATCAGGATCGTACCGACCATGCCGCTCGTGTTCTGCTGCTCCGTGATGCCGTGCGGATGCGGATGATACCAGTAGACGCCGTCCGGATGCGTCTCCGGCAGGACGTACTCGTAATCGAATGAGGTGTCCGGATCGATATGCACGAAGACGTTGTCGCCGTTATCGAGCGGGGAGACGTGGAAGCCGTGCGTGTGCAGGTTCGTCCACTGATCGAGATGGTTCTCGAGATGGACGCGGATGGTATCGCCCGGCTTCGCGACCCACGTCGGCCCCGGAAAGGCCCCGTTGAAGTTGGCGACGGTCACCGTCTTCCCGGCGACGGTCGTCTCGCGCACGCCGGCATCGAGCGTCACCTCCAGCAGGCCATCCTTGCTGACGACGGTCGGCACCTCACGCAGCGGCTCGCCTGCCACCGGCACCAGTGGCGGCAGATCGCCGAGCCCGGTTGGCGTCGCCGGAGTGGACATCGCCATTCCGTGGCCACCGTGCCCCGCCTCCGGCGATGTCTCCGGGGTTGCCTGGGCAAAGACCCCGTCGCCGAGCAGCGGGATGAGACTCGCGCCGCCCAGGCCGGTGGCGGCCGCGCCAATGAGCAGGCGGCGGCGATCGAACGAGGCAGAAAGGGACTTCGGGGAGCGCGGTGCGGATTCCGGGGACGCGGCCATGCGAGACACCTTCCATGACGAAGCAGCGCGATGTCACTGCCCCGCTGTTGACAATCCGGACGAGAGACCAGCGGCAGTGGACGAAGGTTCGATGGGACCCGGAACGAGGACTGACGCCATTGTGCGGCATCGGAAACGCTTGCGCCATGTCCCGTCCGCCATGGATTTCCCCAACCGCCCCATCAGCCCGCCGCATCCCCAGCCAGCGCCTGGCGATCGATCAGCCATGACCGCGCGAACACGACCGCCGCCCGCCACCCAGCCAAGCGACGCCAGGGACGCATGGACGATCGCCACATCGCCCGCCGCAAGCCCGAGCTGACGAAGGTCAGCAGCCAGACTCGTACGTGTGCGCGGCTCGGGTGTATTTCGCATCAGCTCGCGCTCACCCATGAATCCCCCTTGCTTCGTGTCCGACAATTGCCTTGCTGCCCGACGGACCGCACGAGCCGCCAGCCCGGTACACCCGATGCCAGCACGACCGGACGGCAGAGTGCGGCAACCCGGAGTCAGCCGGAACCAAGCGGAGGCCTACCCGAAGGCTGGCGGATGTCGAGAATGGGGTGCCAGCTCCGTCCCAGGGACATGAGCAGCCGCGCGGGTTGCTCGATGCACCGGCGAAGGAGCACCCATCATGCGACCAAACGAGGTTATCGACGTCCTGAACCGCCCGATCAGCCAGGAGCTCCTGGCCCGCGACCTGACTCGACTGGCCTACGTCGCCAAGGATGGCACCCCCCGATCCATTCCGATCGGGTTCACCTGGAACGGCGCGGAGATCGTCATGTGCACGGCGAAGAACGCCCCGAAGCTCGCTGCCCTGCGCCACAATCCAGCGGTGGCCCTGACGATCGACACCGAGGTACATCCGCCCAAGATCCTGCTGATCCGTGGCGTGGCCGACCTGGACACCGTCGAAGGCATCCCCGACGAATTCCTTCAGATGAACGGCACCTACACGATGACGCCCGAGCAACGTGTCGCATGGGAGGCGGAGGTTCGTTCGCTCTACGACGGGATGGTCCGGATCGTCGTGACCCCGGACTGGGCGAAGCTGATCGACTTCGAGACAACCCTTCCGAGCGCGGTCGAGGAGCTGGTCCGCCAACGGGAGGAACGCCAGCGCGGCTGAACGGCGCGGCAGCCCGCAGGGGCGAATGCCTCCATCGCATGATGTGGAGTCTGGAGTCCAAAGAGTTCACATGAAACGGCCACGGGGCTGTCACGAGCTCGCGGACGGCTCCGCTCCTGGGACACGAGCATCCACGACAGGCGGCATGATAAAGGGGAAGATCCCGATGAAGTACCTGATCCTCAAGCACTACCGGGGTGGTCCGGCCAAGGCCGTTGACTATCCTCCTGCTGACCAGTGGAAACCGGAGGAATGGGACGCGCACATCCAGTACATGCGCGACTTCGTGACCCGCCTGCAAGAGACGGGCGAGTTCGTCGATGAGCAGGCGCTCGCGCCCGGGGGAGCGTTCGTGCGGTATGACGGTGAGGGGCGCCCGCCGGTGACCGATGGCCCGTTCGCGGAGACCAAGGACCTCATCGCCGGCTGGTGCGTCATCGATGTGGAATCCTGGGATCGCGCGGTCCAGCTGGCCGGAGAGCTCTCCGCCGCGCCCGGGCCGGGCGGCGCGCCGCTCCGCGAATGGCTCGAGGTCCGGCCCTTTTACGGCGTGTCGGCCCCAATCGTTGGATGAACGAGTCGTTGCTGCGGGACCTCGTGCCGGCGGTGATCGGCATTCTCGTCCGGCGCGGAGCCGACTTCGCGTCCGCCGAGGATGCGGTGCAGGAGGCCCTGATCCGGGCACTGGGGAGCTGGCCGGACGATCCGCCGCGCGATCCGAAGGGATGGCTCGTCACGGTCGCGTGGAACCGGTTCCTCGATGCCGTCCGCGCCGAAGCATCGCGGCGGACGCGGGAGCTCGCCGTGGCAGCCGAGCTGCCCCCTGACCCTGCGCCCGCCACGGACGACACGCTGCAACTCTATTTCCTGTGCGCGCACCCCACCCTGCCGCAGGATTCGGCGGTTGCCCTGACGCTGCGCGCGGTCGGCGGCCTGACCACGCGGCAGATCGCGGCAGCCTACCTCGTCCCCGAGGCGACGATGGCGCAGCGGATCAGCCGGGCCAAGCGGCGACTCGCCGGCCTGCCGCTGGACCAGCCCGGCGATCTCTCGACCGTGCTGCGCGTGCTCTACCTCGTCTTCAACGAGGGCTACAGCGGGGATATCGACCTCGCGACCGAGGCGATCCGCCTCACCCGGCAGCTCGCCGCGTTGGCCGACGAGCCCGAGATTGCGGGATTGCTCGCCCTGATGCTCCTGCACCATGCCCGCCGCGCCTCGCGCACCGATTCGGGCGGCCGCCTGGTGCCGCTTGCCGAGCAGGACCGGTCCCTGTGGGATACACGGTCGATCGCCGAAGGCGTGGCGATCCTGCAGGCCGCACTGGCCCGCGACCGGCTCGGCGAATACCAGGCGCAGGCCGCGATCGCCGCCCTGCATGCGGACGCGCCGAGCACGTCCGAGACGGACTGGGCGCAGATCGTGGAGTGGTACGACGAGCTGCTGCGCCTCACCGGCAGCCCGGTGGTGCGGCTCAACCGCGCGGTGGCGGTCGGGGAGGCCAACGGACCGCAGGCCGGTCTGGCGGCGCTGGCTGCCACGGACCCCGGCCTGCCCCGCTACGCTGCGGCCTCTGCCTACCTGCACGAACGCGCGGGCGACCTCGAACGCGCCGCCGAGCTGTATGCCGAGGCATCCCACGCTGCGACGAGCGTGCCGGAGCGCGACCACCTCACCCGCGAGGCGGCACGGGTTCGGCATCTGCTCCGCCCCTAGGCGCGGCACCCATCCCCGGTGAGGCAGCAAACGCAAAACGGCAAGGCGATCCACAACAGGTCCAGGGGCAGCGCACCGAGGCGATTGGCCCGGCTCGACCCATGCTGCCGCCAATCCTCTCCGATGGGATGGTAGGATGCGGCGAAGCATCGCCCTCCCTGCCGGGGTGCATTCGTGTGTCCCGGCGGCCATCCATGAGGTCACCCCATGAGCGCCCCAAACCACAACCACTCCATCGACATGCAGGAGCTGGACCGCATGCGTCCGCCCGACGAGGCCCGCGCCATCATCGCCCGCCACCTGACCCCGGTCGGCAGCGAGCACGTGCCGATCCTCGACGCGGGCGGCCGCATCCTGGCCGAGGACATCCATGCGCCCGAGGATCATCCGCCTTTCCCGGCGTCCACGATGGATGGCTACGCCGTGCTCGCCGAGGACAGCTCCCCCTGGCGCGAGATCATCGGCACCCAGCACGCCGGGGCGATCATCGACGCCGAGGTGACGGAGGGCTATACCGTCCGCATCATGACCGGGGCGGCGCTCCCGCCCGGCGCGAACGCCGTCGTCCCGGTCGAGGCGACCGAGCTGATGGAGGATCATGTCGTCATCCACCAGGAGGACGTGAAATCCGGCGAGAACGTCCGCCCGGTGGGCAGCGACCTCAAGCAGGGGACGCTCGTGCTGCCGAAGGGCACCCGCCTCGGCGCGCCGGAGATCGGCCTGCTCGCCAGCATGGGCATCGATCCGGTCCCCGTCGCGCGAAAGCCGAAGATCAGCATCCTCTCCACTGGCGACGAGCTCGTGGAGCCGTCGGACCACCAACCGCTCGGTCCCGGCCAGATCCGCGACGCCAACCGCTTCAGCCTCGCCACCTCCCTGCGCGAGGAGCCGGTGGAGATCACCTGGATCGGGATGGCCCCGGACCGGCGCGAGGACCTGGAGACGCTGCTGCGAACCCGGCTGGCGGAGGACGACATCGTCATTACGTCCGGCGGCGTGTCGATGGGCGAGCTCGACCTGATCAAGGCCATCCTCTTCGACGCCGACGACGTGCAGGTGCATTTCCGGCGGCTCTACATGAAACCGGGCAAGCCGCTCAACTTCGCGACGCACGACTCCACGCTCATCTTCGGGTTGCCGGGCAACCCGGTCTCGTCGCTCGTCACCTGCGAGCTCTTCATCAAGACGGCGATCCGCCAGATGATCGGCCTGTCGGCGGACAAGATCGACCGCCCGACGCTGAGGGTGACATTGCTGGAGGACGTAAACCCATCCGACCGCATCGAGTACCAGCGCGGCGTGGTGAGCGTCGGCGCGGACGGCCGCCTCGTCGGGCGAAACACGGGGAGCCAGATCTCCTCGCGCCTGCAGTCGTTCCTTGGCATCAACGCGCTGCTCATCATCGCCCCGCGCGAATCGGTCTACCGCGCCGGGGAGCAGGTGAGCGCCATCATGCTCGCCCCGCCCTACGCTGATTGACCCGCGAAATGCCGAACGGTTCTCCATCGTTCGGGGAGCCGTCGATACCGTAGGTGCCAAGGGTGTGATGCCTCACTCATGTCAGGATTGGCAGAAGGGTGTGTCATTCCGAGCGAAGCGAGGAACCATGCTGCATGGGCAGCATCAGGAATGAGGCGAGCGTTCCGGCCTGGCGCGCTGTATGCCACTTGATCCCTCGCGATGCTCGGGATGACGCGCCACCACGTTCAAGAAAGGATCTCCCCACAATGCCCAAGAAATCAGACGACATTCCGAAGAAGAAGGCGAAGGCGTCCACCAAGGCCGCCAAGGCAACATCGACCGCCTCCCTGGACGCCCTCCGCGCGAAGATCGAACCTGGCTGGGCCCTCTCCGAGGCGGCAAAGGCCATCCCTGCCGATAATGCTCCGTCCCGATCCGGACGCCCCTTCTCCATCGACGACCTCTACGCTTACGCCCTGCCCGGCGAGGCCGTCGTCTCTCCCGACGGCACGAAGGCCGTCACGTCGGTCACCACCATCGACAAGGAGGCGAACGAATACCGCTCCGCGCTCTGGCTCGTCCCCCTCGATGGATCGGGCGATCCGCGCAGGCTCACCGCCGGGAAGGCGAGCGATTCCAGCCCTCGCTGGTCCCCAGATGGCACGAAAATCGCCTTCATTTCCACCCGCGACGACAAGAAGCCGCAGCTCTTCGTCCTCCCCGTCGATGGCGGCGAGGCCCAGCAGATCACGTCACTCAAGAACGGCGCGGGCGATCCCGCCTGGGCGCCGGACAGCCGCCGGCTCGCGTTCACCAGCCGCGTCGACAGCGGTCACGATCCGGAAGCCCCGGCCGATGACACGGACAAGGGCAAGGACGAGGAGAAGAGCGATGTGCGGGTCATCACCTCGGCCCGCTACAA
>Ga0182749_1002769_pt1 | contig 12584 bp, 14 predicted proteins | sample eDN3rd37CKraftMG_FD_128875 | JGI IMG/M metagenome (GOLD analysis project Ga0182749, IMG submission 128875) | Enriched Miracle-Growth compost microbial communities from Emeryville, California, USA - eDNA 3rd pass 37_C Kraft MG (version 2) (version 2) ...
TCCTACGACCTGCAGACGCCGTGGTGGCATCTCGACGCCGCCGCGGAACTCGCCGCCGACTTCCCGCGTACGCCGCTCATCATCAATCACACCGGCCTCCCCGCCGACCGCAGCGCCGAAGGCTTGGCCGGCTGGCGCCGCGCTTTGACGGTCGCCGCGGGGCAACCGAATGTGTTCATTAAAATTTCCGGGCTCGGCCGGCGCGGGGAACCGTGGACGCAGGAGGCCAACGCGCCGATCATCCGCGACACCATCGCCATCTTCGGCGCCGACCGCTGCATGTTCGCCAGCAATTATCCGGTCGACCGCCTCGCCGGTTCCTTCGACACGATCTATCGCGGCTTCTTCGCCGCGGCCGCCGACCTCGGCATCGCGGAACGGTTGAATATATTTTGCGAAAACGCGCATCGCGTCTATCGGCTTTGACGCATTGCGACCGTCCGATTGTCAATTTTTCATTCGCACACGAGCGATTTTCATTTTCCCTTTCACAAATCGAAACACATCCGGCTCATCAACATCGAACTCGCGTCACGCACCGCAAAGTTCTGGCCAAGAATTGAGGTCTGGATCATGCTTCCCGCGTTCATCCCGTAACGACAAACCACAATCGGGGATAGGGAAACGCCGTGGCTCAAACGATCGAAGCGTTCGTCGGTAATGCCCTCGATGAAGCGGCGATATCGCCGCTGCACAAGAAGATCGTCGGCCTGATCGCCGCCGGTTATTTCTTCGACGTGATCGACTTTACGGTGCTTGGCTCGCTCATCCCGTACCTGCTGCAATCCAAGTTCGCCACCGGTCCCGAAGCGGCGCTGATCGGCAGCGCCACCGTGTTCGGCATGTGCATCGGCACGGCCGGCCAGGGTGAATTCAGCGATCGTTTCGGCCGCCGCTTCATCTATCAGTTCAACCTGCTTCTGTTCGGCGTGTTCACGATCCTCGGATCGTTGGCGCCGAGCGTGACGCTGCTCGTCATCTGCCGCTTCATCGCCGGGCTCGGCCTCGGCGCCGAGCAGCCGCTCGCCTTCGCCTATGCCGGCGAATATTCGCCGAAAGCCATCCGCGGCCGCATCCTCGCCATCGTGCACTTCATCGGCGGCGCCTGCGTGTGGCCGATCGGCACCGCCTTCGTGCTGTTCATGGGCAACACCGTCGCCAACCCCGACCATGTCTGGCGCTCGGTGTGGCTGATCATCGGCATCGGCGCGCTCGTCGTCTGGGTGTTCCGGTTCTCGCTGCCGGAGTCGCCGCGCTATCTGGCCACCCACGGCCGCGGCAACGAGGCGCTCGACGTGCTCGAGCGGCTCGGCATCAAGCGGCCGACGCAGCCTTTGGCGACCGACGCCGCCAGCAACACCAAGAGCGACCCGTTCAGCGTCGTGTTCCGGATGTATCCCGGCCGCGTCATCGCCGGCATGATCTGCTTCACCGCCTTCTTCGGCGTGGCGATCGGCCTCGGAGCCTGGCTGCCGAACATGATGAACGCGAAGGGCTTCTCCATCACCAAGTCGCTCACCTATACGCTGGGCATGAACTTCGCCGTGCCCTGCGCCAGCATCTTCATGATGTATGCGCTCGACAAATGGGGCCGCAAGATCACCTCGGTCTGCGCCTTCGTCGGCGCCGGCATCATGGCGATCGTGTTCGCCAATGCCGGGACCGGCACGCAGCTCCTGGTGGCGGGCTTCGTCATGATCTTCTTCGTCCAGGTCGCCGGCAACGCGATGCAGATCTTCGCCTCGGAGGTGTTCCCGACCAATGCCCGCGCATCGGGCTTCGGCTGGGCTTCCGGCGTCGGCCGGCTCGCCACCGCCTTCATCATCCCGACCATTCTGTGGATCCAGAACGGCTACGGGCTGACGACGGTGTTCGTCTGCCTCGCCATCGCGCTCGTGATCGCGGCGGTGTCGGTGACGCAGCTCGGACCCGAGGCGCGGCAGCGGAGCCTCGACGAAATCGCGCCGCCGACCGGCTGAGCGCGCCCCCTCGCGACGACGAGGCCCGGCGCCACGCGCGCCGGGCTTCGCACATTCACGCCACAGCGAGTCGTACCGTGCAGCAACAGGGTCAAACCGCGGCGTCCGCCAAGGGCATCCGCTTCCTCTCCCATAGCGATCAGGGCGGACGGCCCGACGGCGTCCAGGTGATCGTGCACAAGGGGCATGCCTTCATCGGGCACATGTTCGCCGACGGCTTCTCGGTCGTCGACGTGCGCGATCCGGCGAAGCCGCGGACCGTCGCCTTCGTGCCGGCGCCGAAGAACACGCGCTCGCATCATCTGCAGATCGCCGGCGACATCCTGATCGCCGTCAACGGCCCGAACATCTGGGCCATGCAGCAATACGCCTCGCAGGCCGACTACTACGCGACCTCGCTTGCCGACGCGGTCCGCACCGAGCAGCCTTTCGCCGCCGGCGTCCGCACCTTCGACGTGTCGAACCCGGCCGCCCCGCGCGAGATCGGCTTCCTCGCCATGCCCGGCTTCGGCGCGCACCGCATCTGGTGGGTCGGCGGCCGCTACGCCTATGTGTCGGTGCATTTCGAGGGCTTCATCGACCACGCGCTCGCCATCGTCGACATGAGCGATCCGGCGAAGCCGGAGCTCGCCGGCCGCTGGTGGCTGCCGGGCATGAACCGTGCCGCCGGCGAGGAGAAGCCCGCGACCTTCGGCAAGCGCACGGCGCTGCATCACCTCATCAGCGCCGGCAATTTCGGTTACGCCGCCTGGCGCGACGGCGGCTTCACCGTGCACGACCTCTCCGATCCGGTACATCCGAAGCTGCTCGCACACCGCAACTATGCGCCGCCGTTCGGCGGCGGCGCGCACACGCCGCTGCCGCTGCCCGGGCGCAAGCTGCTGGTGCTCGCCGACGAGGCGACCTCGGCGAACTGCGCCAACGGTCTCGCTTATACCTGGATGATCGACGTGCGCGCGCCGGCCAATCCGGTGTCGATCGCCACGCTGCCGACGCCGTCGGAGGAGGACTTCTGCGCCAAGGGCGCCAAGTTCGGCCCGCATAACCTGCACGAGAACCGGCCCGGATCGTTCCAGAGCGAGGACCTGATCTTCGCCACCTATCACAATGCCGGCCTGCGCGTGTTCGACGTCGGCAATGCGTTCGAGCCGAAGGAACTCGCCTTCTTCGTGCCGCCGCCGCCGGAGCGCATTGTCGACCAGCGGCCCAATCCGGTGAAGGTGATCCAGTCCTGCGACGTCTATGTCGACGTCAACGGCGTCATGTACCTCACCGACACCAATGCCGGACTGTATATCCTGCAATACGAAGGTCTCTAGGGGAGTGCTCTCTGCGATGACGGACCGGTTCGGGCGCCTTGCCCTGCACATGTGGACGATCGATACGACGCCGCTCGCCACCGCACTCGATGCGGCAAAGGCGGCCGGCTACGATGCGGTCGAATTGCGCCGCACCGATTTCAAGCGCTGCTTCGAAGCGGGCATGAGCAACGATGCGGTGCTCGATCTCATCAAGGCGAGCGGCATTCCGGTCGGCGTGCTCGGCGTCGAATACGGCTGGCTGTTCGCGACCGGCGAGGAGAGCGCGCGGCTGTTCGAGGTGTTCCGCGAGTCCTGCCGGAACGCCGTGGCGCTCGGCTGCGGCATGCTCATGAGCGCACCGGGCCAGGTCAACGGCCCGATCCCGCAGGCGATCGACTATCTCAAGCGCGCCGGCGACATCGCCGGCGAATACGAGCTCAAGCTCGCCATCGAATTCAACTCGCAGCACGACGTGCTCAACTCGCTCGCCGTGCTGACGACCTTGATCGAGGGCGCCGGGCAGCCGAACTGCGGCTACCTGATCGACGCCTATCACTTCACCCGCTCGGGCGCCGGCGGCCGCGGCTTCGAAGACGTGCCGGCCGAGAAGATCTACTGTTTCCAGTACAGCGACCTCTCGCCCAACCCCGTCACCGGCGTGCGGCGGCCGACCGACCGGCTGCCGCCCGGCGAGGGCGTGGTCAAATGGCGCGAAATGCTCGGGCTGCTCCATGAGAAGGGCTACACCGGCTACCTGAGCTACGAGGCGCCGAACCCCGAACAATGGAAGCGCTCGCCCTACGACGTCGCGCGCGAGGGCGTCGCGCTCACCAGGGCGCTCCTGCGGGACGCCGTGCCCGGCTATCCCGGCTAGAGGAGGCGATCATGGCAGAGGAGCTTCCGCTCTTTCTCGGTCTCAACGACAGGAGCGTCACCGACATCCCGAAGACGGTCGAGAAGCAGCGCTACATGACCAGCGTTGCGCCGAAAGCGGCGAACCCGGGCCGCTGGGTGGAGATGCCGCGGCTGCCGATCCCGACCGGCGAGCACGCGGTGATCGAATGCGAAGGCAACATCCACGTCATCGCCGGCTATGCCAAACACCGCGTCGACCAGACCTTTCACCAGGTCTACGACTCCCGAACCCGGCAATGGTCGCTAAAGGCGCCCTTCCCCATCGGCTGCAATCACGTCGCCGGCGTCGCGATCGGCGCGAAGATCTACACCTTCGGCGGCTTCATCGAGCAGAACCGCTGTCCGCATTCGAAGTGCTTCGTCTACGACACCGCGGCCGACGCCTGGTCGCCGATCGCCGGGCTCGCCCGCCCGCGCGGCGCGATCTCGGCGGTGGCGCTCGACGGCAGGATCCACCTGCTCGGCGGCCGTGACGTGCGCTCGGTCGAATGGCACGAGATCTACGATCCGGCGACGGACAAATACACGATCCTCGGCGGCATGCGCGGCTCGACCGGCACGCAGCCTTTCGTCGGCCAGCGCGACCACATGGGCGCGGTCGTCGTCGACGGCAAGATTCACGCCATCGCCGGACGGATGGACTCCTACGACTTCAACACCTCGCTCAATGCCGTCTACGATCCGAAGACGGACGGCTGGTCGTTCCGCGCGCCGCTGCCGACCGCACGCAGCGGCGTCTCCGCCGTTTACATCAAGGACAGGATCGTGGTGTTCGGCGGCGAGGCGACCGGCCGCGTCTTCGGCACCAACGAGATCTACGATCCGAAAACCGACAGCTGGGAAGCCGGCACGCCGATGCCGGTGCCGCGGCACGGGCTGCACGGCGCCACGGTCGCCGTCATCGGCAGCATGGTGCATGTCCCCGGCGGCGGCCCTGTGCCGGGCGGCCAGGTGCAGGGCGCCTATCACGACGCCTTCACCTTCGACTGAAGGCCGGCCTCGCAACGCAAACGGCCGCCCCGCATCGGGCGGCCGTCGCCATGCCTGGCGTTTCCTCGTGTTCTGTCAGCGGCGGATGACCTTGGCCGGGTGCAGCGTCAGCCCGGCGACGCCGACCGCAAGATTGAGCCCGGCCTGCGCCTGCACCGACAGCGGCTGCAGCGTGACCGTGCGGCGCGAGCCGCCGATCAGCGCGTTGGCGCCGGCGCCGGCGCCGACGGTCGCTTCGGCCGAGGCGCCCGCGTAATGGCCGGCCAGCGCGTAGCGGCCGCCGCGCGTCGGCGCATAGACCGCCCAGACCATCTGGCCGCCGGTGGTGGCGCCGATATCGAGGCCGAATTTCTCGATCGAGCCGACATAGGCCTCGCGGCGGCCGCGGCCCTCCGGCGTGAACATGCAGCGCACCTCTTTGCGCGAGGTGACGATCATGCCGATGCCGCCGGACACGTCGCAATTCAGGGTGCCGACACGGGCGCGGTCGCGCGCATGGCCCGCCGTGGGAACGACGAGCGCGGTGACGAGGGCGGTGGCAGCAAAAGCGCTCAAAGCGCGGTGCATGAGTCATCTCCGTGTTGCCGAGTGGGAATACCCCGGCAACGCGCCCGCGGAACATAAGTTCCTGTGATATGCAGATGACAAATTGAATCGATTGCCGGCGGCCCTAGGCGGCGCAGCGTCCCGCGACCTCGGCGGAGGGCGAGAGCGGGCTCGCTGCCGGCTCGCAGCCGTCGAGCAGCTTGTGCGTGGTCTGCGGCGGCGCCGGTTGCTTGCCGACGCGGGTGATGAAGACGTCGAGACGGTCGCCCTTGTGGGTGCGGTCGACCCACTGCACCGCCGCTCCCGACGGCGCCGCCGTGCGTGCGCCGACCGTCAGCGTCAAATCCGGAACGCCGAGCCCGATGCCGAGCCCGATCGTCAGACCTGAAATTAGCAGAACGACAGTGCGCATTCGGCTCCGTGCCCCCGATGAAGGGTACGCATCGGATAACCGGCAGCCGCCCCATTCCGTTCCGCCGCTCGCGTAACGGTGATGAGTTAGCGCAGACGACCTAGCGCAAACGAGTTAGCGCACGGCCAGGATCTGGCTCGACGGGATGACGATGCGACAGCGCAGCCCATCGGGCTCGAACGTCAGATCGACCTTGGCATCGAGCGCCAATGCAAGGTTGCGCTCGATGACCATGCTGCCGAAACCGCGCTTGCGGCGCATCTTGACGCGCGGCCCGAGCTGTTCGTGCCAGTCGAGCGCGAGCGCGTCGCCGTCGCCATCGTCGGACGGCACACGATCCCAGGCGATGGAGACGCGGCCCTGCGGCACCGACAGCGCACCGAACCGCGCCGCATTGGCGGCGAGCTCGTGCAGCGCCAGCCCGAGGTTCTGCGCCGCCTCGGGTTTCAGCGCCACCGCCGGGCCGTCGATGGCGACCTGGCTGCGGTCGCCGTCGATATAGGCGGCAAGCTGGGACCGGACGAGCTCCTGCAGCGCGGCGCCGTACCAGCTCTCGCGCACCAGAAGATCGTGCGAGGCGGCCAGCGCCTGCAGCCGCGCGCCGAATTGCGTGAGGAAGGCGTCGATCGAGCCGGCGTGGCGCGCGGTCTGCCGCGCCATCGCCTGGATCACCGCCAGCAGGTTCTTCGACCGATGCGTCAACTCGCGCAGCAGCAGGCGCAGATGCGCCTCGCCTTCCTTGCGCTCGGTGACGTCGACGGTGGCGCCGCTGAGGCCGATGATGTCGCCGGCGCCGTTGCGCAACGGCTCGACGTGCAGATCGTGCCAGCGCGTGCCGACGACGTCGTCGATGGCGATCTCGCCGCGCCTGGGTTGACCGGTGTCGAGCACCTCGCGCTTGAGCGCGGTCAGCGCGGCCCCGGCGGCGGTGGGGAAGATCTGCTCGTCGGTGCAGCCGAGCAGGTCGTCGACCTGGCGGCCGAGCAGCGCATTGCTCAGCGAGGTGTAGCGCAGCTCGCGGTCCTGCGTGTAGACGGTGACCTTCGAGCCGCGCAGCGCCGTCTCGTAGCGCTGCAGCCGCTCGTTGTCCGCGCGCAGGCGGAGGTTCTCGCGGCGGAGCCGCTCCATCTCGACATTGTCGTCGCGATCCGAATGCTGGCTCAACACGCTCACCGGTCGGCCCATTGATTTCTGGCGCGAGGGGTCGCGCCGTCGCATCGACCGGTGCCGACAAAGCCCGTCAATTCGGCTGTCCGGTGAATGGCTTGAACGCCGGTGGCGGCCTTTCCGTTGCATGGATGCCGGGGGACGGCCATGCCGCAACGGCATGCCCGCACCGTCGGCCCGCCGCCACCGCCGTCAGCTTGCGCGGCGCTCGCGCCGGCGCGCGTTACGCTCGAAGAACAGCGCCTGACTGAGCACGGCCGACACCGTGGCCGGCTGGAAGGGCTTGGCGATGAGGAATGCCGGCTCCGGCCGCTCGCCGGTGAGGAATCGCTCCGGATAGGCGGTGATGAAGATCACGGGCACCTCGAAGGTGCGCAGCATCTCGTTCACGGCATCGAGGCCCGACGAGCCGTCGGCGAGCTGGATGTCGGCGAGGATGATGCCCGGCCGTTTCTGCCGCGCCAGCGCCACCGCCTCGCTGTGGGTGCGGGCGACGCCGAGGACGCGGTGGCCGAGGCTCTCGACCAGCCCCTCGAGATCGAGCGCGATGAAGGTCTCGTCCTCGATGATGAGCACGTCGGTGGCGATCTCGGCGGCGAGCTCGCGGCCGGATTCCTCGACCAGGTCGCGCAAGGTCGGCACGTCGACGTCGAGCACCTTGGCGGCGTCATCCTCCGACAGGCCCTCGAGCGCGATCAGCAGGAACGCCTGCCGCGGCTTGGGCGGGATCTGCGCCAGATGCCGCTCGACCGGCTGGCTGCCTTCGGGCGCCGCCGGACGGCCGTTCAGGGCCACCGAATTCCAGATTTTTGTGAACAGCTTGTAGAGGGCGATGCGGGTGGAGGCGCCATCCTCCAGCACCTTGGGATCCTGGATGACCGCCTCGAGGGTGGCGGCGACATAGGCATCGCCGGATGCCTGGCTGCCGGACAGCGCCCGCGCATAGCGGCGAAGATAGGGAAGATGTTGGGCAACTGCTTGAGATGTCGGCAAAAATCCCTCCCGAAGCTGGCGGGCCCTTGGGATCGCCTAACGACCCCACCCCCATATGGAGAACGTATCTGCGGGCAACAACGTGGCGTGCCGCAAAAAGTTCCTTTGTGTCCAGGAACCATATGGCAAGTCATGGGTTTTGAAAGGACACCAGGGGGTCACCAAATGCCGGTCAAGGATTGGTGCGGTCGGGGTGAAAATCAATGAACGAGCGCAAGCCCGTGGGACAAGAGAACACGATGGAAGCCGCGGCCAGCCGCAAGAAATCCGCCGCCAAACCGGCCAAGCTCGGTCGGGACGTCCAGGCCCGTCTCGGCCAGCAGCTGCGGGCCATGTACGACGAAGTGGTGAACCAGGGCGTCCCGGACCGGTTCACCGATCTGCTGAACCGCCTCAACAATAATGGCAGCAAGGACGGGCAATAATGGCCATGGACGAGTCAGTCCGCAAAGCCATCCTGGGCGCGGTGCCGAGCCTGCGCGCCTTTGCGATCTCGTTGTGCGGCAATGTCGACCGCGCGGACGATCTCGTGCAGGAAACGCTGCTCCGGGCTCTGGCGAACATCGACTCGTTCCAGCCGGGCACCAACATGTCGGCCTGGCTCTTCACCATCCTGCGCAACCACTTCCGCTCCGAGTACCGCAAGCGCCGCCGCGAAGTCGAGGACAGTGACGGCCGCTATGCCGAAACGTTGAAGTCGCAGCCCGAGCAATACGGCCAGGTCGAGTACCGCGAATTCCGCGAGGCGCTGGCGCAACTGCCGCAGGACCAGCGCGAGGCGCTCATCCTGGTCGGCGCCTCCGGCTTCTCCTACGAGGAAGCGGCCAATATCTGCGGCTGCGCCGTCGGCACCATCAAGTCGCGCGTCAACCGCGCGCGCACGCGGCTCGCCGAGCTCATGCACGTCAACAGCGCCGAAGATTTCGGCCCGGACGAAACCGTCCGGGCCGTGCTCGCCAGCGGCGAATAAACCCGCCCCTCTTTCCTCTTCGAAATCGATCGCGGCCCGCAGGCCGCGCCAGGATCTGTGCGCGGCGCGCTGCACCTTCGACCGACGCAGCACGACACGAGAACGAGAAAGGGCGAGCCGCCGGCCCGCCCTTCCCGTCTGCGTGACGCGCGATCGGACAAGCGATCAGCGCTCGATGATCTTGACGACCTTGCGCGAATGCGGATCGACGATCACCCGCTGATGATTGATGACCGCGAAGCGATAGGTCTTGTACTTGGGGATCGTGTGCAGCTCGACGGTCTCCGGCAGCACCGTGCCGACGCGCACATGCTCGACCTCGCGCACCTCGACCGAGGGCACGTCCTCGCGCTCGACATAGGTGACGACCGGCGGCGGCGGCGGCTCCTCGGTCGCGGCACCCACGGTGCCGCCCACGGCCGCACCGACCGCCGCGCCAACCGGCCCGCCGACCACGCCGCCGACGATCGCGCCGCCCGCCGCGCCGCCGACCGCATTGTCCTGCGCATTGGCCGTCGCCGGCGCCAAAGCCGCGGCAGCCAGCAGTGCGAGAGCAAATTGCAGTTTCATTTGTGCCTCCTCATGACATGTCCGATAGCGAACCAACGTCCGGCCGAAATGCCCGTTCCCGCGCACTTTGTTCCGCGACAGCGATGAGACGCACAACAAAAAGGGCAGGCCGGAACGGCCCGCCCTTTCGTCTTTCAAATCGATGGACGTCAATCGCAAACGCGACGACGCACCGTCACGCGATCGCCGTGACGCCAGCGCGTGGTCACGATGGTGCGACAGCGGGCGTATCCGTAATCGCGTCGCCAGTGATGATGACGATAGCGATGCGTGTCGCCGACATAGACGCCGTTCGGACCGGCGCCGACCACGACGCCGGCATGCGCCGCGCCGCCCGAAGCGAACGACCCGATGGCCGCAGCCGCCGCAACGGCGGCAGCAAGAACGATCCGTTTCATGCGTTACCTCCTGCTCTGACCATGATGGACCGGGAGGGCAACGCTGCCGCCGCGCTCGGCGTTCCGGTAACAGATTGCAACAATTGATGACCGTGAATGGCCGTTCATTTTCAATTTCTGAAATCGGCAGCCGCACGACGCATCGCGCCGCGATACTTCAGCGCCCGGTCGATGGAACGCCGGCAACACCCATAGCGCGCGGCTGCCGCGCGGCGCGGTGTCCCTGAGCCGCGCCACCCCGTTTGCCCCCACGCATTGACCTCGCGGCGGCGCTGACGCACCTTGCGCGCCCGCCCTCGACGCAAAGCCTCACCTCATGCTCAACACCCAGGTCTGCCTCGCCTCCCGCCCGAACGGAATCCCGCAGGCGGAGAACTTCACCATCACGCAGGCGCCGGTGCCGGAGCTGCGCGACGGGCAGATCCTGGTGCGCAACGAGTACCTGTCGGTCGAGCCGGCCATGCGCGGCTGGGTCAGCGCGGTGGCCAATTATTCGACGCCGGTCGGCATCGGCGAGGTAATGCGCTCCTTCGCCGCCGGCGAGGTCGTCGCTTCAAAGCACCCGCAGTTCGCCGTCGGCGAGAAGGTGATGGGCATGTTCGGCTGGCAGGCCTATGCGGTGGTCGAGCCGGCCGCGGTCACGCGCAAGGTGCGCGAAAGCGATCTGCCTTTGTCGCTTTCGCTCGGCATCCTCGGCCTGAACGGCGTCACCGCCTATTTCGGCCTGACCGATCTCGGCCGGCCGAAGCCCGGCGACACGGTGGTCGTGTCGACCGCAGCCGGCGCGGTCGGCTCGGCGGTCGGACAGATCGCCAGACTCTCGGGCTGCCGCACGGTCGGCATCGCCGGCGGGCCGGACAAATGCAGGACCTGCATCGAGACGTTCGGCTTCAACGCCGCGATCGACTACAAGGCGCCCGACTTCAAGGAGCGCCTTGCGGAGGCGACCGCGAACGGCGTTGACGTCTATTTCGACAACACCGCCGGCGCCATCAGCGACGCGGTGCTGACCCGGCTGGCGATCCGCGCGCGCATCGTCGTCTGCGGCACCGCGTCGGTGGCGACGTGGGATCCGCCGCCGCTCGGCCCGCGCGTCGAGCGCCATATCCTGGTCAAGCGCGCGACGATGTCCGGCCTGCTGATCTTCGACTACGCGCATCGTTACGAGGAGGCGGTGGCACGGCTCGCTACCTGGGTGCGCGCCGGCAAGCTCGCCTACCGCGAGGACGTGCTCGACGGCATCGAGGCCTGCCCCGGCGCAATCGCCGCACTCTACCGCGGCGACAACAGCGGCAAGCTCATCGTGCGGCTGCGGCAGCGCTGACGGGAGCCGGCCGCTCACCGCCCCCGTGAGCGGTGGCGCACCGGTCCCGGCAGCGCCCGCTCCGCTTCGGCGATGAGCGCCCGTTCGTGATGGCGCACGAAGATCAATCCGGCGATTGCCGTGAGCACCGCGGCCGCAAAGAGAACGAGGGCGGCGGGCTCAGCGAGTTCGCGGATCGTGTGCCCGAACAGATAGGCAGCAAGCCCCATCAGGCTCGCCCAGACGACGCCACCGAGCGCGTTGAAGACGAGGAAGCGCCGCCACGGCATGCGATTGGCGCCGGCGAACAGCGCGACGAAGGTGCGGAGCGCCGCCACGAAACGGCCGAAGAACACGACCTTGCCGCCGTGGCGCAGAAACAGATACTGGCCGAGCTTGAGCCGCGGTTCGGTCAAGCCGATGCGCGGTCCGTAGCGATGCAGCAGCCGCCAGCCGACGCCGCGGCCGAGCCAGAACCCGGCGCTGTCGCCGGCGACCGCGCCGACAGCGGCGGCCAGAATGACGAGGCCGATGTCGAGGCGGTGCGTGGCGCCGGCGAAGGTCGCCGCCGCGATGAGGGTCGTCTCACCGGGTAATGGAACACCGAGGCTCTCCAGGCCGACAATGCCGCCCACCGCGAAATAACCGTAGCTGCCAATCATGTGCGCCGGGTCGAAATACATAACCACGAACTTCCAAAGACACCCTCCGAGGTCAAGGGGGGGCCCGGCGCAGACGTTCCGTTGCACAAAATGAGTAAGTCGGCGCGCGTTGTCGGGAACGTGACACAAAGGTCCGCGTTAGCCGGATGAGCCGCCGATCAGTGGGCGTGCATCTCGCCTTCGACATGCGGCTGCGCCGCCGGGATCGGCCGTTTGAGACCGAGTTGCACCGCCTTGCCGCGGATAGCCGACTGCGAGCGGCGAAACCGCAGCGCAAGTTTGCGGACGGGCATGCCGTCGGCCCACAGTTTCTTCAAACTGGCGATGTCTTCGTCGCTCCAGGGACGTGATAGCAAAATGCGCGTCATGACGTCTCGA
>Ga0182749_1002770_pt1 | contig 12582 bp, 12 predicted proteins | sample eDN3rd37CKraftMG_FD_128875 | JGI IMG/M metagenome (GOLD analysis project Ga0182749, IMG submission 128875) | Enriched Miracle-Growth compost microbial communities from Emeryville, California, USA - eDNA 3rd pass 37_C Kraft MG (version 2) (version 2) ...
AAGCTGTCCGGCACGCCGGACAAGGCGCCGCTGACGTCGCCCGTGACCGACTTCTATTTCACCAATCCGATCGCCCGCGCCTCGGCCGTCATGGCGGAATGCTCGGCGCTGGCGCACGCGGCGCAACGGACGGCGGCGGAGTAGGGGACATGGACTTCTTCTGGACCACGCTCTGGCCCCTGATCGTCATCGTCGCGCAGTCGGTGCTGCTGCTGGTCGTACTGCTGGTCGCCATCGCCTACGTGCTTTATGCCGATCGCAAGATCTGGGCGGCGGTGCAGATCCGGCGCGGCCCGAACGTGGTCGGGCCGTGGGGCCTGTTCCAGTCGTTCGCCGACCTCCTGAAGTTCATGCTCAAGGAACCGGTGATCCCGGCCGGCGCCAACAAGGGCGTGTTCCTCCTCGCGCCGCTCGTCACCTGCGTGCTGGCGCTCGCCGCCTGGGCGGTGATGCCGGTCAATGCCGGCTGGGTGATCGCCAACATCAATGTCGGCATCCTCTACATCTTCGCGATCTCGTCGCTGATGGTCTACGGCGTGATCATGGCCGGCTGGGCGTCGAACTCGAAATACCCGTTCCTCGCCGCGCTGCGCTCGGCCGCACAGATGGTGTCCTACGAGGTCTCGATCGGCTTCGTCATCATCACCGTGCTGCTCTGCGCCGGCTCGCTGAACCTGTCGGCGATCGTCGAGGCGCAGGACAGCAAATGGGGCCTCCTCGGCTGGTACTGGCTGCCGCTCCTGCCGATGTTCGTCGTGTTCTTCGTGTCGGCGCTGGCCGAGACCAACCGCCCGCCGTTCGACCTCGTCGAGGCGGAGTCGGAGCTGGTTGCCGGCTTCATGGTCGAATACGGCTCGACGCCGTACATGATGTTCATGCTCGGCGAATACGTGGCCATCGCCACGATGTGTGCGCTCGGCACGATCCTCTTCCTCGGCGGCTGGCTCTCGCCGATCCCGTTCGCGCCCTTCACCTGGGTGCCGGGCGTGATCTGGTTCGTGCTCAAGGCGTTGTTCCTGTTCTTCCTGTTCGCCATGGCCAAGGCGATCGTGCCGCGTTATCGCTACGACCAGCTGATGCGCCTCGGCTGGAAGGTGTTCCTGCCGCTGTCCATGGCCATGGTCGCGATCGTCGCCGCCGTCATCCAGTATGGCGGCCTGGCGACCGGCGCGCTGAAGTGAGGATGCGATGAGACTGGATCGCGCGGCAAAATCGATCTTCCTCTGGGAGTTCCTCGTCGGCTTCGTGCTGGGGATGCGCTATTTCTTCAAGCCGAAACCGACCATCAACTATCCCTTCGAGAAGAATCCGATCAGCCCGCGCTTTCGCGGCGAGCACGCGCTGCGCCGCTATCCGAACGGCGAGGAACGCTGCATCGCCTGCAAGCTGTGCGAGGCGATCTGCCCGGCGCAGGCCATCACCATCGAGGCCGGCCCGCGCCGCAACGACGGCACCCGGCGCACGACCCGCTACGACATCGACATGGTCAAGTGCATCTATTGCGGGCTGTGCCAGGAGGCCTGCCCGGTCGACGCCATCGTCGAAGGCCCGAACTTCGAATTCGCCACCGAGACGCGCGAGGAGCTCTACTACGACAAGGAGCGCCTGCTCGCGAACGGGGACCGCTGGGAGCGCGAGATCGCGAAGAACATCGCGCTCGATGCGCCGTACAGGTGAGATGAGATGATCGCCGCCCTGTTCTTCTATCTCTTCGCCTGCGTGTGCATCGCCAGCGCGGTGATGGTCATCGCCTCGCGCAACCCGGTGCACTCGGTGCTGTTCCTCATCCTGGCCTTCGTCAACGCGGCCGGCCTGTTCGTGATGATGGGTGCCGAGTTCCTGGCGATGATCCTGGTCGTCGTCTATGTCGGCGCCGTCGCGGTGCTGTTCCTGTTCGTCGTCATGATGCTCGACGTCGACTTCGCCGAGCTCAAGCATGGCGTGCTGCAGTACCTGCCGATCGGCGTGCTGGTCGGCGGCATCTTCCTTGCCGAACTGCTGCTCGTCGTCGGCGCTTGGGCGATCGACCCGGCGATCAAGGCGGCGGTCACCGCGCCGATCCCGACCAACGTGCCGAACACCGAGGCGATCGGCCTCGTCCTCTACACGCGCTACGTCTACTTCTTCGAGGCGGCCGGCATGGTGCTGCTCGTCGCCATGGTCGGCGCCATCGTGCTGACGCTGCAGCACAAGGCCAACGTCAAGCGCCAGAGCATCCCCGTGCAGAACGCGCGCACGCCGGCGACCGCCATCCAGGTGATCAAGGTCAAGACCGGGCAGGGGCTGGGGAGCAACACATGACCATCGGTCTCGGCCATTATCTCAGCGTCGCCGCGATCCTGTTCACGCTCGGGATCGCCGGCATCTTCCTCAACCGCAAGAATGTCATCATCATCCTGATGTCGATCGAGCTCATCCTGCTCGCCGTCAACATCAACCTGGTGGCCTTCTCGACCCATCTCGGCGACATCGTCGGCCAGGTCTACGCGCTGTTCGTGCTTACGGTCGCCGCGGCAGAAGCGGCGATCGGTCTCGCCATCCTCGTGGTCTTCTTCCGTAACCGCGGCTCGATCGCGGTCGACGACATCAATTTGATGAAGGGCTGAGCCTCCCGATGTACCAGGCCATCGTCTTTCTGCCGCTTCTCGGCGCGATCCTCGCCGGTTTGATCGCGCTTGTCGGCGCGCGCGCCCGCTTCCCGGGCGAGAGCCCGCTGCCGGGCATGGAAGACAACGCCACCGATCACGGCCCGCACCACCACGAGCCGGCGGTCGCCGGCGGCGCCGCCTTCCGCAACACGCATGACGAGCCACTCGGCGGCCACGACGACCACGGCCACGCCCCGGCGGAACCGGCCGCGGCCGGGTCGCGTGTGGCCGAGCTCATCACCACGACGCTGCTGATGGTGTCGATGGTGCTCTCCTGGATCGCCTTCGTGCAGGTCGGCTTCGGCCAGCAGGAGGTGCGGGTCCCGATCTTCACCTGGATCACGGCCGGCGACCTCAAGGTCGACTGGGCGCTGCGCGTCGACACGCTGACGGCCGTGATGCTGGTGGTCGTCAACACCGTGTCGGCCTTCGTGCATCTCTACTCGATGGGCTACATGCACGAGGACCCCTATCGGCCGCGCTTCTTCGCCTATCTGTCGCTGTTCACCTTCGCCATGCTGATGCTGGTGACGTCCGACAACCTGGTGCAGATGTTCTTCGGCTGGGAGGGCGTCGGCCTCGCGAGCTACCTGCTGATCGGCTTCTGGTACTACAAGCCGGAGGCGAATGCGGCCGCGATCAAGGCCTTCGTCGTCAACCGCGTCGGCGACTTCGGCTTCGCGCTCGGCATCTTCGCGATCTTCTTCCTGACCAACGCCGTCGATTTCGAGACCGTGTTCCACCAGGCGCCGGGTCTCGTCGGCAAGACGATTCCGCTGTTCGGCTGGCATGTCGACGCGCTGATGCTCACCTGCCTGCTGCTGTTCATGGGCGCCATGGGCAAGTCGGCGCAGTTCGGCCTGCACACCTGGCTCCCCGACGCGATGGAAGGTCCGACGCCGGTCTCCGCGCTCATCCATGCCGCCACGATGGTGACCGCCGGCGTGTTCATGGTGGCCCGGCTGTCGCCGCTGTTCGAACTGTCGCCGAACGCGCAGGCCTTCGTCATGTTCATCGGCGCGACGACGGCCTTCTTCGCGGCGACGATCGGCCTCGTGCAGAACGACATCAAGCGCATCGTCGCCTATTCGACCTGTTCGCAGCTCGGCTACATGTTCGTGGCGATGGGGGCGGGCGCCTATTCGGTCGGCATGTTCCACCTGTTCACGCACGCCTTCTTCAAGGCGCTGTTGTTCCTCGGTGCGGGCTCGGTGATCCACGCGATGCACCACGAGCAGGACATCCGCCACATGGGCGGCCTGAAGGATCGCATCCCGTTCACCTATGCGGTGATGATCGTCGGCACGCTGGCGCTGACCGGCTTCCCGCTCACCGCCGGCTATTTCTCCAAGGATGCGATCATCGAAGCGGCCTTCGTCGCGCACAACCCGATGGCGCTCTACGGTTTCATCGCCACGGTGGTCGCGGCGCTGCTCACCTCGTTCTATTCCTGGCGCCTGATCTTCAAGACCTTCCACGGCGAACCGCACGACCGCCAGCACTGGCGCGAGGCGCGCGAGAGCCCGATGGTCATGCTGATCCCGCTCGGCGTCCTCGCCGTCGGTTCGATCGTCGCCGGCTATCCGTTCAAGGGGATCTTCGCCGGCCCCGGCGTCGAGGAGTTCTTCCGGCATTCGCTGACCTTCGCCCCGGGCAACAAGGTGCTCGAGGAGATGGAGCACATCCCGCTGTGGATCGCCCTGATGCCGACGGTGATGATGGTCGTCGGTTTCCTCATCGCCTGGCAGTTCTATATCCGCCGGCCCGACATCCCGGCCGAGCTCGCCAAGCAGCACCGGCCGCTGTACCTGTTCCTCCTGAACAAGTGGTACTTCGACGAGCTCTACGACATCGTCTTCGTGCGTACGACCAAGTGGATCGGGCGCGCGCTGTGGAAGGGCGGCGACGGCTGGCTGATCGACGGCTTCGGGCCGGACGGCGTCTCCGCCCGCGTGCTCGACGTGACCCGCAACGTGGTGCGGCTGCAGAGCGGTTATCTCTACCACTACGCCTTCGCCATGCTCATCGGCGCGGCGGCGATCATCACCTGGTTCATGTTCTCGGTGCACTGACGGATTTCGACATATGACCTGGCCGATCCTCTCCGTCGTCACCTTCCTGCCGCTGCTCGGCGCGCTGCTCGTCGCGCTGATGGCGCGCGGCAACTCGCCGATGGCGCGCGGCACCTCGCGCTGGATCGCGCTGTGGACGACCGTCGTCACGTTTGTGGTGTCGCTGCTGCTGATCAGGCACTTCGACCCGAGCTCGGCCGAATTCCAGTTCGTCGAGAAGCACGACTGGCTCGGCGTCGCCTCCTATCACATGGGCGTCGACGGCATTTCGCTGCCCTTCGTCATCCTGACGACGGCGCTGATGCCGCTGTGCATCCTCGCCTCCTGGACCTCGGTGCAGAGGCGCGTGAAGGAGTACATGATCGCGTTTCTCGTTCTCGAAACGCTCATGGTCGGCACCTTCTCCGCGCTCGACCTCGTGCTCTTCTACCTGTTCTTCGAGGGCGGCTTGATCCCGATGTTCCTCATCATCGGCGTCTGGGGCGGGCCGCGCCGCGTCTACGCGTCGTTCAAGTTCTTCCTCTACACGCTGCTCGGCTCGGTGCTGATGCTGCTCGCCATCATGGCGATGTACTGGCAGTCCGGCACGACCGACATCGCCGTTCTGCTCACCCACGGCTTCCCGACCGGCATGCAGAAGTGGCTATGGCTGGCCTTCTTTGCCTCATTCGCGGTGAAGATGCCGATGTGGCCGGTGCACACCTGGCTGCCGGACGCGCACGTCGAGGCGCCGACCGCGGGCTCGGTCATCCTTGCCGCCATCCTGCTGAAGATGGGCGGGTACGGCTTCCTGCGCTTCTCGCTGCCGATGTTCCCGGACGCGAGCCACATGTTCTCGCCGCTCGTCTTCACGCTCTCGGTCGTCGCCATCGTCTACACCTCGCTGGTGGCGCTGATGCAGGAGGACATGAAGAAGCTGATCGCCTATTCCTCGGTCGCGCACATGGGCTTCGTCACCATGGGCATCTTCGCCGCGACGACGCAGGGCGTGGCCGGCGGCATCTTCCAGATGATCTCGCACGGCATCGTCTCCGGCGCGCTGTTCCTCTGCGTCGGCGTCGTCTACGACCGCGTGCACACCCGCGAGATCGCCGCCTATGGCGGGCTCGTCAACCGCATGCCGCTCTACGCTTTCGTCTTCATGCTGTTCACGATGGCCAATGTCGGCCTGCCGGGCACGTCGGGCTTCGTCGGCGAGTTCCTGGCGCTGATCGGCACCTTCAAGGCCAATGTCCAGGTCGCCTTCGTCGCCACGCTCGGCATCATCCTGTCGGCGGCCTACGCCTTGTGGCTCTATCGCAAGATGATCTTCGGCACGTTGCGGCCGGCGCTCGCCTCGATCCGTGACATCGGCTGGCGCGAGGCGGTGATCTTCGCGCCGCTGGTGGCGCTGACGATCCTGTTCGGCGTCGCGCCGAAGCCGGTGCTCGATGTGTCGGCGGCCTCTGTCGCCCAGCTTCTCGAAAATTACCACAACGCCATTTCCGGCACCAAGACCGCCAAGGCCGCGCCGATGCTGACGACGGGCACCGCACAATGAACCATCTCACGCATTGGTCCGATCTGCTGCCGGTGCTGCCGGAGCTCGTGCTCGCGTTCGGCGCGATGCTGATGCTGATGGTCGGCGTCGCGCTCGGTGAGCGGAGCGGCCGCGTCGTCAACTCCTGGTGCGTGCTGGTTTTGGTGGCCGCGGGCGCGGCCATGCTCTGGGTGCCGGCCGGCAGCCACTCGCTGTTCGGCGGCAGCCTGCTCGTCGACGACTTCGCGCGCTTCTTGAAGCTGCTCGCGCTCGCCGGCTCGGCCGGCGCGCTCCTCCTGTCGCTCGACTGGCTGGCGATCGAGAAGCAGCAGCGCTTCGAATACGGCGCGCTGTTCATTCTCTCGACGCTCGGCATGATGATGCTGATCTCGGCCGGCGACCTGATCGCGCTCTATCTCGGCCTCGAGCTGATGTCGCTCGCGCTCTACGTGGTCGCCGCGTCGCACCGCGAGAACGTCAGATCGACGGAGGCCGGCCTGAAGTATTTCGTGCTCGGCGCGCTGTCGTCGGGCATGCTGCTCTACGGCGCCTCGCTGATCTACGGCTTCACCGGCACGATCTCGTTCGCCGGCATCGCCAAGGCGACGCAGGCCGGCGCCAGCATCGGCCTGATCTTCGGCCTCGTGTTCCTGTTCGTCGGCTTCTGCTTCAAGATCTCGGCGGTGCCGTTCCACATGTGGACGCCAGACGTCTACGAGGGCGCGCCGTCGCCGGTGACCGCGTTCTTCGCCTCGGCCCCGAAAGTGGCGGCGATCGCCATCTTCGTGCGCGCCACCATCACCGCGTTCCCGGGCATCACGCATGAGTGGCAGCAGATCGTGGTGTTTGTCTCGATCCTGTCGATGGCGCTCGGCTCCTTCGCCGCCATCGGCCAGCGCAACATCAAGCGGCTGATGGCCTATTCCTCGATCGGCCATATGGGATTCGCGCTGGTCGGCCTCGCCGCCGCTTCGCCCGAGGGCGTGCAGGGCGTGCTCGTCTACATGGCGATTTACGTGGCGATGACGCTCGGCACCTTCGCCGTGATCGTCGCGATGCGCCGGCAGGGTGTGGCGGTGGAGCAGATCTCCGATCTCGCCGGGCTTGCCCGCACCCATCCGACCATGGGCTTCCTGATGGCGATGCTGATGTTCTCGCTCGCCGGCATCCCGCCGCTCGCGGGCTTCTTCGCCAAGTTCTACGTCTTCCTCGCCGCCATCAATGCCGGGCTCTATGCGCTGGCGGTGATCGGCGTGCTGACCAGCGTCGTCGGCGCCTACTACTACCTGATGATCGTCAAGACGATGTACTTCGACGATCCGGTCGCCCGTTTCGATCGCGTGCCCGGGCTCATCGGCCTGGTGCTCGGTGTCACCGGCGTGGTCAACCTGTTGTTCTTCGCCTGGCCGGCGCCGATCCTCGGCGCGGCGACGGCGGCGGCGAAATCGCTGTTCTGAGCGGGCGGCCGCGCGCCCGGCGCGGCGCGGCGCCGGGACAAAGAGATGTACCGCGAAGCCACGGACCTGGCGGGGGTCCGATACCTGAGGTTCGACACGCTCGGCTCCACCAATGCCGAGGCGCTGGCGCGTGCTCGCGCCGGCGAGCGCGGGCCGCTGTGGATCGTCGCCGCCGCGCAGACGGCCGGGCGCGGGCGCCGCGGCGCCGCCTGGACGTCCGCGCCGGGCAATCTCTACAGCACCCTGCTGCTCACCGAGCCGTCGCCGCCGGTGGCCTCGCCGCAGCTCTCCTTCGTCGCGGCGCTGGCGCTGCACGATGCCGTCGCCACCTGCGCGCCGCAACTGGGGCCGGCGCTCAAGCTCAAATGGCCGAACGACCTCCTGCTCGGCGGCGCCAAGCTCGCCGGCATCCTGCTCGAGGGCGAGAGCGATCCGGTCGCGTCCGTCGCCATCGGCATCGGCGTCAACTGCGCGCATCATCCCGAGGCGACCGGCTATCCGGCAACCGACCTCGCCGTTGCCGGCGCGCTAGTGACGCCGGAGCAGTTGCTCGTCGAGCTCGCCGCCGCCATGACGCAGCGTCTGGCGCAATGGCGGCGCGGTGAGGGCTTCGCCGCGATCCGCGCCGACTGGCTCAAGCGCGCGGCGGGGCTCGGCGGCGACATCCGCGTGCGCCTGCCGGAGCGCGAGTTTGCCGGCCGCTTCGAGGGCCTCGACGAGGCCGGGCGTCTGCTGGTGCGTGCGGGCGGCGTTCTGACGGCCGTCGGCGCCGGCGAAGTGTTCGGATTTGATCCCGCAATAAAGGAGGGACGTTAATGGCCGGTCCGCCGCAGGAACTGGTATTCGCGCCGCTTGGCGGCGTCGGCGAGATCGGCATGAACCTGTCGATCTACGGAGTTGGCGCGGCCAACCGCCGGCAGTGGCTCGCCGTCGACGTCGGCGTCTCCTTCGCCGCCGAGGAGCATCTGCCCGGCATCGACCTCATCCTGCCGGACATCCGCTACCTCGTGGAGGAGCGCAGGAATCTCGCCGGCATCGTCATCACCCACGCGCACGAGGATCATTTCGGCGCGCTGCTGGAGCTGTGGCCGCGGCTGAAAGTGCCGGTCTATGCCACGCCCTTCACCGCCGCGCTGATCGAGGCGAAGCGGCGCGGCGAGCCCGGCGTGCCGGAGATTCCGGTGACGGTGATCCCGGTCGGCGGCCGCTTCACCGTCGGGCCCTTCGACATCGAGCTTGTCACCATGGCGCACTCGATCCCCGAGGCGAACGCGCTGATCATCCGTACCGGCGCCGGCACCGTGCTGCACACCGGCGACTGGAAGATCGACCCGACACCGATCCTCGGCGACCGCACCGACGACACGAAGCTGCGCGCGCTGGGGCAGGAGGGATGCCTGGCGCTGATCGGCGATTCCACCAATTCGGTGCGCGAGGGCCGCTCGCCGTCGGAAGCCGATGTGGCCAAGACCCTCACCGAGCTGATCAAGGCGGCGAGGGGCCGCGTCGCGGTGACCACCTTCGCCTCCAACGTCGCGCGCCTGCGTGCCGTCGCGGAGGCCGCGCGCGCGGCCGACCGCGAGGTGGTCGTCGTCGGGCGAGCCATGGACCGTGTGGCGCAGATCGGCCGCGAGCTCGGCCTGTTCGGCGATCTGCCCGAGTTCCGGCCGGTCGACGCCTACGGCTATCTGCCGCCGAACAAGGTCGTGGCGCTGTGCACCGGCAGCCAGGGCGAGCCGCGCGCGGCGCTCTCGCGCATCGCGGATGACCAGCACCCGGACGTGACGCTGTCGCGCGGCGACACGGTCATTTATTCGGCGCGCATGATCCCGGGCAACGAGAAGGCGATCGGCCGCGTCATCAACGGCCTGATCGAGCAGGGCATCGAGGTCATCACCGACCGCACGCATCTGGTGCACGTGTCCGGCCACCCGCGCCGCGCCGAGGTCGAGGAGCTGATCTCCTGGGTGAAGCCGCAGATCCTGATCCCCGTGCACGGCGAGGCGCTCCACCTGTCCGAGCACGCCCGGATCGCGCGCAAGGCCGGCGTGCCCGAGGTCATCGAATGCCGCAACGGCGATCTGGTGCGGCTGTCGCCGAAGCCGGGACTGATCGACGAGGTGCCGGCCGGGCGTATCTACAAGGACGGCGCGCTGCTGGTCGACGCGCAGCAGCGCACGGTCGCCGACCGGAAGCGCCTGTCCTTTGCCGGCTCGGTGTCGGTCGCGCTGGCGCTGACCGAGAAAGGCGAGCTCGCCGACGATCCCTCCTACGACCTGATCGGCATCCCCGATCGCGACCGCGACGGCGGCTTCCTGCACGAGGCGGTGCACGACGCCGTGCTCGAAACCTTCGGGTCGCTGCCGCGCGGCAAGCGGCGCGACCCCGATGCCGTGGCCGAGGCCGTGCGCCGCGCCGTGCGCGCCGCGGTCAATGCGCGCTGGGGCAAGAAGCCCATGTGCCACGTGCACGTGCTGGCGGTATAGCTTGTCCCGGGCGCAGGGCAGCATGCAATGCTGCGCTGCTGACCCGGGATCGTACCAGGTTCTGAGTTCTTGACGGTCCCGGCTCTGCGGTGCACCGCTTTCGCGCTGCACCGCGTCCGGGACAAAGGGAGTTCGCATGATCGGCCGTCTCAACCATGTGGCCATCGCCGTGCGCGACATCGCCAAGGCGTCCGCGGTCTATCGCGACACGCTCGGCGCCGACGTGTCGGAGAAGGTCCCGCAGCCGGACCACGGCGTCTACACCGTGTTCATCACGCTGCCGAACACCAAGATCGAGCTGCTCGAGCCGATGAGCGAAACCTCGCCGATCGCCAAGTTCCTCGACAAGAATCCGGACGGCGGCATCCACCACGTCTGCTACGAGGTCGACGACATCCGCGCCGCGCGCGACAGGCTCAAGGCCCAGGGGGCACGCGTGCTCGGCGACGGCGAGCCGAAGATCGGCGCGCATGGCAAGCCGGTGCTGTTCCTGCATCCGAAGGATTTCTGCGGCACCCTCGTCGAACTGGAGCAGGCGTGATGGTCACGACGGCTGCGCTCACTCCGTTCGTTCCGGCGCCGCGCGAACGCGGGACGCGCACATGAGCATCACCACGGCGCTGGCGATCTACTTCCTGATCTGGTGGCTGACCTTGTTCGCCGTGCTGCCGTTCGGCATGAGCCGGCAGGCGGAAGTGGGGCACGCGCCGGGCTCGGATCCGGGCGCGCCGATCGCGCATGTGATGTGGCGCAAGGTGGGTTGGACAACGCTCGTCGCCAGCGTTGTCTTCGCCGTCCTCGCCGCGATCTACATGAGTGGCGTGCTCAGGCTCGACTGGCTGATCGAGCATTTCGGGCCGCCGCGCCGCATCTGAACGGCGGGCCCTTGCCAAAAAAAGAGCAGGGCTTTTGGCCCTGCTCGTTTCGATTAGTGTCCTGCCCGATTCTTCTTGTCGCCGAGATCGGGGCGGCTGCGGATGAACGCGCCGAGGACTTCTTCCCTCCCAAGACTTGGACCGCACGTTGGAGACCGGTCTTGTCAGTTGAGCCGGAATTCTCCTCTCACACGGACAAGTGAAACGCTAGCGTATGCCCAAGGCCCTGTCACGAATTTTTCTTGCTCTCAGTCCGAAATGACGATCGGACCATCGAGTTCGACGATGGCTCCTTGCTGCGGGGCAATGCTGAGCACCGCCGTCCAGATTCCTGGGCGCGGTAATTCGATCCCGGAAACGGTCCAGACTGCGTCGGCAGCCAATGTCGCGTCGCTTGCGACGACCGGCCGATCCGCTTCCGGCGGGCGCAGCGCGAGGTGCACCGCACGCGCAGAAAAGTCTGCGAGATTTTCGCTGGAAAGGTGAATCCGCACATCGGCGCGGCCGACGCGCCCGGGCGCAACCGTGACGTCGGCCATCACGGCGTCGGCGTGGATGTGCACGAAGGCTGCGTCACTCGGTATTTCGGTGTTGCCGTGGCGATGCGCAGCCGGCGCCAAAGTGCCGAGCACGGCGGCGAGGAAGACGACGGCAAGGCCGAGGCCCAATTCGGCGAGGCAGTTCCGCTGCAGTGCGCGCATGGCGGCGGGATCGGCAAGGCGCGGCGTCAGATAGAATCGGTTGGCCGCGGCGATCGACAGCATCGCGGCGAACAGCGCAATCTTGAGCGCCAGCACCTTGCCGTAGGGCGTCGTGATGAGGTCGCCCGGGCCGGACAGCAGGAACCAGCTATTCGCGATGCCGCTCGCCGTCAGCAGGGCGACGCAGGCGATGCCGAGCAGCGAGAACCGCGCCGTCGTCCGCGCGGCCGCCGCAGCGAGAGCTCCCGGATCGCGGCGGGCGGCGCCGAGCAGCAGGGCCAGCGCGGGTAGGCCGCCGAGCCAGGCGCCGGCGGCGGCGAGATGGATGGCATCCGCCGCGAGGTGGACGTCCCCCCAGGGGCCGCGCTGTGCTCCGGCATGGCCGGCCGGCGCGATGAGCACGATGAGCGCAAGGCTCACGGCCAGGCGCAGGCGCGACGGCCAGACCGGCGCGACCAGCAGCGCGGCAAGCGCCAGCCGCGCCAGCGCGAATTGTCCGAACTGCGTGCCGGTGGCCACCGACCGGAGGCCGCCATCGGCGAGGGCTTCTGCGATCGGTCGGTCGAGGATGCCCGCGGCAACCAGCAGCAGCCAGCACGCGCCCGAGAGCGCCGCAATGGCGGCGGCGACGCATATGATCGCCCGCCACCGCCGCATGAGGCGCGCAAACGTGTCATTCTTGCCGTCGACGGCGAGAACGGCGAAGGCGGCCGTTCCCGCCGCGAGACTGCAGGCGGCAAAGTGTACGAACCGCGCGAGGACGAGCGGATCGGTCAGCCAGCCAGCCACCGGCATGGCGTCACGGCTCGACCGTGAAGGTGAAG
>Ga0182749_1002771_pt1 | contig 12579 bp, 11 predicted proteins | sample eDN3rd37CKraftMG_FD_128875 | JGI IMG/M metagenome (GOLD analysis project Ga0182749, IMG submission 128875) | Enriched Miracle-Growth compost microbial communities from Emeryville, California, USA - eDNA 3rd pass 37_C Kraft MG (version 2) (version 2) ...
GAGCCGATCCTGATCCTGGCGGCGCTGGCCGCGGTCTACATCGTGCTCGGCGTCCTGTACGAAAGCCTGATCCACCCGATCACCATCCTCTCGACCCTGCCCTCGGCCGGGGTCGGGGCGGTGCTGGCGCTGATGCTGTTCGATACGGAGTTCAGCCTGATCGCGATGATCGGGGTCATCCTGCTGATCGGCATCGTCAAGAAGAACGCGATCATGATGATCGACTTCGCGCTGGAGGCGGAGCGCAGCCGCGGCCTGTCCCCGCGCGAGGCGATCCTGCAGGCCAGCCTGCTGCGCTTCCGGCCGATCCTGATGACGACGATGGCGGCGATCTTCGGCGCCGTTCCGCTGGCGGTCGGCTTCGGCGCCGGCAGCGAGCTGCGCCAGCCGCTCGGCATCGCCATCGTCGGCGGGCTGATCGTCAGCCAGGTGCTGACGCTCTATACGACGCCGGTGCTGTACCTGGTGCTCGACCGCTTCCGCCACTGGGCGCGCGGCCGCTGGTCCCGGGCCTTCCCGCGCCTGGCCGGCCCGGCGCCGGGAGCGGCGGAGTAGGGCGGCGCACGGCCGGGCGTCAGCGCCAGCGCGCCGCCGCCTCGTCGTCTTCGGCCCGTGCCTCGACCCAGTGCTCGCCCTCCGGCGTCTCCTCCTTCTTCCAGAAGGGGGCCTTGGTCTTCAGCCAGTCCATCAGGAAGGCACAGGCCTCGAAGGCGGCGCCGCGATGGGCCGAGGCGACACCGCAGAACATGATCCGGTCGCCCGGCCCCAGCCGGCCGACGCGGTGGACGATGCGCACCTCCAGCAGCGGCCAGCGGCTGCGGGCTTCGGCCTCGATCTCCTCCAGCTGCCGCTCGGTCATGCCGGGATAATGCTCCAGCGTCATCGCCGTGACGGCGGTGCCGCCGGCGACGTCGCGCACCAGCCCGACGAAGCTGGCGACGCCGCCGACATCGGTGCGGCCGTCCGACAGCGCCGCGATCTCGGCGCCGACGTCGAAATCGGCTTCCTGGACGCGAACAGCCATCTCAGCCTCCGGTCACCGGCGGGAAGATGCCGATCTCGTCGCCCGGCGCCACCGGGTCGCCCGGCTTGGCGAAGCGCTGGTTGACCGCGACCCGGATCACCGCCGGGTTGGCCAGGGCGTCGGCATAGCCGGCGCCGCGCGCCTTCAGCCAGTCGAGCAGCCCGGCGACGTCGCGCACGGTCTCGGGCGGCGACACCGTCTCCGCGGCCGTGCCGATCTTGCTGCGGACCCAGGCGAAATACAGGAGCTTCATGCCGGTTCTCAGATCAGGGTGCTCAACGGGATATAGGCGACCGGATCGCCCGGCGCCACGTCGGCCGCGTCCTCCGGCAGCTCGACCAGCCCTTCGGCGCCGGCGAGGGAGCTGAGCGTGCCCGCGCCCTCGCGGCCGTGGCGGCGGGCGACCAGGGCGCCCGAGGGATCGACCTCCAGCACGGCGCGGAGGAACTCGCGGCGGCCCGGCTTCCTGCCATGGGTAAAGCCGGAGGCGACCGGAAACCGATGCAGCGGCGTCGGCGCGGCGCCGGCCAGGTGCAGCAGCAGCGGCCGGGCGACCAGCAGGAAGGTCACCATCGCGGCGACCGGATTGCCCGGCAGGCCGAGGAAGGCGGCATCGCCGATCTGGCCCAGCGCCACCGGCTTGCCCGGCTTGATCGCCAGGCGCCAATGATGCAGCCGGCCGCCGGCAGCCTCCAGCGCCGCCTTCACGTGGTCCTCGTCGCCGACCGAGACGCCGCCGGAGGTGACGACCGCATCGGCCTCAGCCGCGGCGGCGGCCAGCGCCGATCGGATCGCGTCGGCGCGGTCCGGCACGATGCCGCGATCGGCGACCCCGCAGCCCAGCCGGCGCAGCAGCGCCGCCAGCAGATGGCGATTGGCGTCGTAGATCCGGCCCTCGGCCGCCGGCGTGCCGGGCTCGCACACCTCGTCGCCGGTCGACAGCACCGCTACCCGCAGCGGCCGGCGGACGGGCAGGGCGGCCCGGCCCAGCGAGGCGGCCACGCCGATCTCCGCCGGGCCCAGCCGGCGGCCGGCGGTCAGCACGGTGTCTCCGGCCCGGATATCGTCCCCGGCCGGCCGCACATGGGCGCTGCGGCGCAGGCCGGGCGGAAGGGTGACCTGGTCGCCCGCGACCGTGCAGTCCTCCTGCATCGCCACCGTGTCCGGCCCGGCGGGCAGCGGCGCGCCGGTGAAGATACGGATCGCCTCGCCACGCCGGCCGGGGCGGCCGAGCGGGTGGCCGGCGGCGACGCGGCCGGTCACCGGCAGCGTGGTCGGGGCGTCCGGCGACAGGTCGTCGGCATGGACGACATAGCCGTCGACCGCGGCGTTGGCGTGCGGCGGCACCGAGCGGTCGGCCACCAGGTCCTCCGCCAGGAACCGTCCCTCGGCCTCGGCGAGCGGAACGGCCTCGATCCCGGCGACCGGCACCAGCCGGCTGCGGAACTCCGCCACCGCCTCCTCGACCGACAGCAGCCGGTCGCCCAGGGCGAAGCAGTCGTCGGCGAGACGGGCCACGGCTCAGTCGGTCCCGCGAGCGAAATCGGCGACGAAATCGGCGATCGCCTCGATGTCGTCGATGTCCAGGCGCCGGCCGGGGAAGGCGACCGGCCCGTCGCTGGCCACGGCGATGATGGCCGGATCCTCCGGATACAGCGGCGGCTTGCCGGTGGCGGCCCGCCACACCTCCAGCTTCGGGGTGGATTCGCGCTTGAAGCCCTCGACCAGCACCAGGTCGACCGGTTCCAGCTTGGCCAGCAGCGCGGCCAGCGGCGGCTCGGCGGCGCCGCGATGCTCATGCATCAGCGCCCAGCGCCGGCTCGACGACACCAGCACCTCGGTCGCCCCGGCCTCGCGGTGGCGCCAGCTGTCCTTGCCGGGCTGGTCGACATCGAACTCGTGATGGGCGTGCTTGATGGTGGAGACGGCCAGGCCGCGCCGGATCAGGGCCGGAATCAGCTTCGCCATCAGCGTCGTCTTGCCGCTGCCGCTCCAGCCGGCGATGCCCAGAACGCGCACCGCCCCGGCCTCAGCCGGCGGTCCCGGCGGCCTTGGCCGGCGGCGTGGCGTGATCCTCGGTGATGGCCTGGCGCACGCCCTCGCGCAGATAGCTCCAGCCGGTCACCAGGGTCAGCACCGCGGCGACCCAAATCCCGGCGATGCCGATGGCGGTCACCGGCACTTGGCCGTCGAAGGCGCGGGTGCCGGCATCGCCGACGATCAGGAAGCCGATCGCCAGCATCTGGATCGTGGTCTTCCACTTGGCCAGGGCGGTGACCGGCAGGCCGCGGGAATTCATCCCGGCCAGGAACTCGCGCAGGCCGGAGATCAGCACCTCGCGCAGCAGGATGATCACTGCCGGGATCACCGTCCAACCCTGCAGCCGGCCGAAGGCCGCCAGCATGAACAGCACGGCGGTGACCAGCATCTTGTCGGCGATCGGGTCGAGCAGCCGGCCGATCAGCGACGTCTCGTTCCAGGCGCGCGCCAGCTTGCCGTCGAAATAGTCGGTGACGGCGGCGGCGGCATAGATCGCCAGGCAGGTCCAGGCCGCCCAGGCGTCGGGGACGTAGAACAGCGCGATCAGCACGGGAATGGCCGCGATGCGCGAATAGGTCAGGATATTCGGAAGGCTGGTGACCATGGCGACGGCACTGACTTCAAAGGCTTCCGAACGCTAGCACATGGCGCCTCATGCGTCGGGGTGGAAATGTCGATAGATCAACCCTGCGACCGTCTTGCTGATCCCCTCCACCGCCTCGAGATCGTCGAGGCTGGCCCGGCTGACGGCGCGGGCCGAGCCGAAATGCAGCAGCAGCGCCTTCTTGCGGCGCGGGCCGATGCCCGGGATCTCGTCGATCGGCGACCGGGTGATGTCGCCGGCGCGGCGGGTGCGCTGGCCGCCGATGACGAAGCGGTGGGCCTCGTCGCGCAGCCGCTGCAGGAAGTACAGCACCGGGTCTTTCGGCTCCAGGCTGAAGGGCGGCCGGTTCGGCAGGAAGAAGCGCTCCCGCCCCGCGTCCCGGTCTGGTCCCTTGGCGATCGAGACCAGGCCGATCTCGGTCAGGCCCAGCTCGGCGAAGACCTCGCAGGCGACGCCCAACTGGCCCTGGCCGCCGTCGATCATCACCAGGTCGGGCCAGCCCTCCTGCTCGCGGTCCGGATCCTCCTTCAGCGCCCGGGCGAAGCGGCGGGTCAGCACCTCGCGCATCATCGCGTAGTCGTCGCCGGGGGTGACCGCGCCCTTGATGTTGAACTTGCGGTAGGCGGATTTGATGAAGCCGTCCGGCCCGGCGACGATCATGGCGCCGAGCGCGTTGGTGCCGCCGAGATGGCTGTTGTCGTAGACCTCGATCCGCCGCGGCGGCGCGTCCAGGCCGAACACCCGGGCCACGCCTTCCAGCAGCACCGCCTGGGTCGCGCTCTCGGCCATGCGGCGGCCCAGCGCCTCGCGGGCGTTGTTCAGCGCATGCTCGATCAGCCGCCGCTTGTCGCCGCGCTTCGGCACCGCGATCTCGATCTTGCGGTCGGCCTTCAGGCTGAGGGCCTCGGCCAGCAGCTCGGCCTCTGCCACCTCGTGGCTCAGCAGCACCAGCGGCGGCGGCGGGTTGGTGTCGTAGAACTGGCCCAGGAAGGCGGCCAGGATCTCGGCCGGCTCCGCCGTCTTGTCGTGGCTCGGGAAATAGGCGCGGGTGCCGTAGTTGCGGCCGCCGCGGAAGAAATAGACCTGGACGCAGCTGTGGCCGCCGGCCTCGTGGATCGCCAGAGCGTCGGCATCGCCGATGCCCTCGACATTGATGTCCTGGTGCGACTGGACGTTGGTCAGCGCCCGGATGCGGTCGCGCCAGCGCGCCGCCTGCTCGAAGTCCAGCCGTTCGCTCGCCGCCATCATCTGCTCGGCGAAGCGGGCCTGCACCGCCTGGCTGCGGCCGCTCAGGAAATCGACGGCGCTGGCCACCTGCTCGGCATACTGCGCCTCGTCGACATAGGCGACGCAGGGCGCGGTGCAGCGCTTGATCTGGTACTGCAGGCAGGGCCGGCTGCGGGTGGAGAACACCGAATCCGAACAGTTGCGCAGCAGGAAGGCGCGCTGCAGGGCGGTGATGGTGCGGTTGACCGACCCGGCCGAGGCGAAGGGGCCGAAGAACCGGCCGCTGGGGCCGGTGGCGCCGCGATGCTTGGCGATGCGCGGGAAGGGATGGTCGCCGGAGATCATGATGTGCGGGAAGGTCTTGTCGTCCCGCATCACCACGTTGTAGCGCGGCTTCAGCCGCTTGATCAGGTTGGCTTCCAGCAGCAGCGCCTCGACCTCGGACCGGGTCACCACGAATTCCATGGCGACGGTCTCGGCGATCATGCGCAGCAGGCGCGCCGGCTGCTTGCCGGTCTGGGTGTAGGCGAAGACCCGCTTCTTCAGGTTGCGCGCCTTGCCGACATAGAGGGCGTTGCCGGCCTCGTCGAGCATCCGGTAGACGCCGGGCGAGCTCGGCAGGGTGCGCAGATGCGCCTTGATCACGGCCACGCCGTCGGCGATGCTGGCCCGCTTGGTGCGCGCGGACCGGGGGCGCTCCGGCGGCGGGCCGCCGGGCGGATTATCCGTGAGAGTGTCGCTCATGCGGGCAATGTCGGCCGGTCCGGGCGCCGCGTCCAGACCGGATCGTGAACGGCGATGTGAGTCGGCGAAACGAGGCGATGACGCTTCGGTGATATCCACCGAATCTGTGGATAAGTTTGTGGGAAACCCCGAGGGAAAACCCGGCAATCGAGGCGCCGCCTGAATGTCATAGATGTTGCCCAAAAAATAGGCAAAAAACGCAACTCATTGAAAAATAGTGCTAAATTCCAAGTCAAGGTGAAACAGAAGCATCACACACTAGGGACGGGCTCGAAAATTGCCGACCTCTCCGATTCGGATTTCGCCTGTGCAAAACTTCCGGCCGCGCGGCGGCGGCGAGACCAGGAAATCCAAGGCGATAGCGGCTATCGCAGAGCGATCGGCCGGGATGGCGCAGCGAGGCGGAACGGGGTATGCCGCCCTGCAGCGTTCCCGCCTCCAGTCAAGGCGCGATCGATCGCAAATTCGAGATAATTTCGATGCGTTGCCGATAGCACTCATTCCATCGGCACGATGCCGCGGCTGGGCTGGGCCCAGCCGAGATGCTCGCCGCCGTCCAGCGCGATCATCTGCCCCGTCATCGCCGGGGCCGAGAGGATGAAGCGGATGGCGTCGCAGATCTCCTGCGGCGCGGTCGGCCGGCGCAGGGGCACCGCGTCCCATTGCCGCGCGAAATGCTCCTCGCTCTGCCGGTCGCTCTTCAGCGTCGGGCCGGGGCCGATGCCGTTGACCCGGATCTGCGGCGCCAGCGCCTGGGCCAGGGTGCGGGTCAGCGTCCACAGGCCGATCTTGGCCACGGTGTAGGACAGGAAATAGGGAGTCGGGTTCCACACCCGCTGGTCGAGCATGTTGATCACATGGCCCGGCCAGTCCGCCGGCAGCTGCCGCGCCAGCGCCTGGGTCAGCACCAGGGGCGCGCGCAGATTGGTCTCGAGATGCTCGTCCCAGCTGGCGCGCGTCGCCGTCGCCACCGTGTCCATGCGGAAGGCGGACGCGTTGTTGATCAGCAGCGACACGGCCCCGAGCGCCGCGGCGGCCTGCGGGATGATCCCTTCGACCTGGGCCTCGTCGGTCAGGTCGGCCCGGATCGCCACCCCCTGGGCCCCGGCCGCCTCGATGTCGCGCACCGTCTGCGCCGCCTCCTCGGCGGAGCTGCGGTAGGTGATCGCCACCCGCCAGCCATGGCTGGCGAGGTCGATCGCGATCGCCCGGCCGATCCGCTTGGCGGCGCCGGTGACGACGGCGACACGCGGCATGGCCCGGCCGGTCGGCGGCAGGGGGCGTTCGCCCCCTGGACGTTCAACTGGGCTCATGCTCACGGTCCCTTGCGGCGGCGGCCGCCCTTGCGCGGCCTCTCGGTGGGCTTGGCGATCGACAGGGGCACCCCTTCCAGCGCCGCGGCGTGGCCGTGCGAGCCGACGCGGGCATGGACGATGACGCCGGCGCCCTGGTCGAGCTCCATATCGGCGGCCTCCAGCCGGCGGATCTCGTCGCGCAGCCGCGCCGCCTCCTCGAACTCCAGGTTGGCGGCGGCCTCGCGCATCCGCTTCTCCAGGTCGCCGATATGCTCCTGCAGCGACTTGCCGGTCAGGTGCTTCACGCCGCTGTCGCCGGTCGAGACGGTGACGCGGTCGCCGCGCTCGTAGACGCTGTCCAGGATGTCGCCGATCTGCTTCTTCACGCTTTCCGGCGTGATGCCGTGGGCGGCGTTGTAGGCCTGCTGCTTCTCGCGCCGGCGGTTGGTCTCCTCCAGCGCCGCCTTCAGGCTGCCGGTCATGGTGTCGGCGTAGAGGATGGCGCGGCCCTCGATGTTGCGGGCGGCGCGGCCGATGGTCTGGATCAGCGAGGTGCGGCTGCGCAGATAGCCTTCCTTGTCGGCGTCGAGGATGGCGACCAGACCGACCTCGGGGATGTCCAGCCCCTCGCGCAGCAGGTTGATGCCGACCAGCACGTCGAACACGCCCAGCCGCAGGTCGCGGATGATCTCGATCCGCTCCAGCGTCTCGACGTCGGAATGGATGTAGCGGACCTTGATGCCGGATTCGGTCATGTACTCGGTCAGCGCCTCGGCCATCTTCTTGGTCAGGGTGGTGACCAGGACGCGCAGGCCGCGGGCGATGCAGTCGCGGCATTCGGCCATGACGTCGTCGACCTGGGTCGCGGTCGGCCGGACGATGACCTGCGGGTCGATCAGCCCGGTCGGGCGCACCACCTGTTCGGCGAAGACGCCGCCGGTCCGCTCCAGCTCCCAGTTGCCGGGGGTGGCGGAGACGAAGACGGTCTGCGGCCGCATCGCATCCCATTCCTCGAACTTCAGCGGCCGGTTGTCGCGGCAGGAGGGCAGGCGGAAGCCGTATTCGGCCAGGATGTCCTTGCGCGCCCGGTCGCCGCGGAACATGCCGCCGATCTGCGGCACCATCACATGGCTCTCGTCGACGATCAGCAGCGCGTCCTCGGGCAGGTACTCGAACAGCGTCGGCGGCGGCTCGCCGGCGGCCCGGCCGGTCAGGTAGCGGGAGTAGTTCTCGATGCCGGCGCAGCTGCCGGTCGCCTCCATCATCTCCAGGTCGAACTGGGTGCGCTGCTCCAGCCGCTGCGCCTCCAGCAGTTTGCCGGCGGCGTTGAACTCCTCCAGCCGCTCCTTCAGCTCCACCCGGATGTTCTTGATCGCCTGCAGCAGCGTCGGCTTCGGCGTGACGTAGTGGCTGTTGGCGTAGATGCGCACCTGCTTCAGCGCCGCGAATTTCTCGCCGGTCAGCGGGTCGAACTCATGGATCGAGTCGATCTCGTCGCCGAAGAAGGAGATGCGCCAGGCGCGGTCCTCCAGGTGGGCCGGGAAGATCTCGACCGTGTCGCCCCGCACCCGGAAGGTGCCGCGGCCGAAGGCGGTGTCGTTGCGCCGGTACTGGATGTCGACCAGATGCTTCAGCAGCACCTGCCGGTTCAGCCGCTGCCCGGCCTCCAGCGGGATCGTCATCTCGCTGTAGGATTCGACGTCGCCGATGCCGTAGATGCAGGACACCGAGGCGACGATGATGCAGTCGTGCCGCTCCAAGAGCGCCCGGGTGGCCGCGTGGCGCATCCGGTCGATCTGCTCGTTGATCTGGCTTTCCTTCTCGATATAGGTGTCGGTGCGGGCGACGTAGGCTTCCGGCTGGTAGTAGTCGTAGTAGCTGACGAAATACTCGACCGCGTTCTCCGGAAAGAAGCTCCTGAACTCGCCGTAGAGCTGGGCGGCCAGGGTCTTGTTCGGGGCCAGGACCAGGGTCGGGCGCTGCAGTTTCTGGATGACATGCGCCATGGTGAAGGTCTTGCCCGAACCGGTGACGCCGAGCAGCACCTGGTCGCGCTCGCCACGCTCCAGCCCGGCCACCAGCTCGGCGATCGCCGTCGGCTGGTCGCCCGCCGGCTTGTAGTCCGAGACCAGCTTGAACGGGGTCGACCGGTCCTTCTCCGGCAGGGCCGGGCGATGGATGACGACCGGGGAGGTCTCGCCGTGCGGCGAGGCCGGGGTGGGGGAGAGGAGGGGCGCCGAGGTCATGTCGATACTATCGGTCCGGCGAGAACGAAGGGGAAGGGTTGCCGGCGAGACGGAACAGGATGGAGGATGCGGACAACTGGAACATAGGAGGAACGGGCCGTCAAGCAAGGCTGCCCGCGGCGGTCGCGTCAGGCGGCCAGCCGGTGCTCCGGGCCCGTCCACAGCGCCGCCAGCCCGGCCTCGACCGCGGCCGGGGAGTCCGTCTGGCACAGCACCCGGCGGGCCTCGCGCCGGTCCTCGGCGGCGGCCGGCCAGGGCGCGGCCTCGATATAGGCGGCCAGGTGCTTGCGGAAGACCCGCAGCCCGTGATGGTCGCCGTAGAAGGCCAGGGTCTCGCGGAAATGCCGCAGGGCGATCGCCAGCCGGTCGGCTGCGCCGGGCTCGGCGGCGGCTTCGGCCTCCGGCCGGTCGAGCGCCGCCTCGATCGCGGCGGCGATCCAGGGCTTGCCGGTGACGCCGCGCCCGACCATGACGCCGTCGGCGCCGGACTGGCTCAGCGCCTCGCGCGCGGTGGCGCCGTCGACGATGTCGCCGTTGACGATGACGGGCACGCCGACCGCCTGCTTCACCGCCCGCACCGCGGCCCAGTCGGCCGTGCCTTTGTAGAACTGGCAGCGGGTGCGGCCGTGCACGGTGACGGCCTGCGCGCCGGCGGCGACGCAGCGGCGGGCGAAGTCCGGCGCGTTGCGGCTGAGGTCGTCCCAGCCCAGCCGGATCTTGACCGTGACCGGCACGTCGACCGCGCCGGCCGCCGCGTCCACCAGCCGTTCGGCCCGGTCGGGGTCGCGCATCAGGGCGGAGCCGGACTGCACGCCGGTCACCTCGCGCGCCGGGCAGCCGAAATTCAGGTCGATGATCTGCGCCCCGGCCGCCGCCGCCAGGCGGGCGCCCTCGGCCGCCGCGGCCGGGTCGTGCCCGATCAGCTGCACCACCATCAGCGGCAGGCCGTCGCCGACCGCGGCGCGGCGCACCACGTCGGGCCGGCCGCGGGCGAATTCGGCGCAGGCCACCATCTCGGTCGCGACATAGGCCGCCCCCAGCCGCGACGCGGCGCGGCGGAACGGCAGGTCCGACACCCCGGTCATCGGGGCGATCCAGACCCGTCCGGGCACGGCGACGGAACCGATGGTCAGGGCTTCGGGCATGGCGCATTCATCTCGGCTGCGGATCTATCTAGGCGCGCGACGCGACGGCGTAAACCGCCGCTGTCGATTCCGGGCTTCCCGGAACGACAAGCCTGCATCCACACTGGCAGCCGGGAGGACCCTATGAAGTATCTCTGCTTGGTCTATATGGAGCAGCGGACCCTGGACGCGATGTCGCCGGACGAGTTCGACGCGCTGGTCCGCGAATCCCTGGCGAACGACGAGGAGCTGCGCCGCCGCGGCCATTTCGTCGCCGCCCAGGCGCTGCAGCCGACCAGCGCCGCCACCACGCTGCGGGTCCGCGGCGGCCGGGTCGTCACCAGCGACGGTCCCTTCGCCGAGACCAAGGAGCATCTGTCCGGCTTCATCATGATCGAGGCGCGGGACCTGAACGAGGCGCTGCAGCTCGCCGCAGACATCCCGATGGCGCGGATGGGCAGCATCGAGGTCCGGCCGGTGCGGGAGCTCTGCAGCGACCGATGACGGCGAATCCGGCGATGCAGCGGACGATCGAGGCCGTCTACCGGGCGGAATCGCGCCGGGTGCTGGCCACGCTGATCCGCCTGCTCGGCGACTTCACCCTGGCCGAGGAGGCGCTGCACGACGCCTTCCGGGCGGCGGCGGAGCAGTGGCCGCGCGACGGCGTGCCGGCCAATCCGCGCGCCTGGCTGGTCTCCTCCGGCCGGTTCAAGGCGATCGACAGTCTGCGCCGACGCACCCGGCTCGACACGGCGCGGGCCGAGCTGGCCAAGCATCTGGAGGAGGCGATGGACCCGCTGGGGCAGGAGGCGGAGGAGATCGAGGACGACCGGCTGCGGCTGATCTTCACCTGTTGCCATCCCGCCCTGTCGCCCGAGGCGCGGACGGCCCTGACCCTGCGCGAGATGTGCGGCCTGACCACCGAGGAGATCGCCCACGCCTTCCTGACCGCGCCGCCCACCGTGGCGCAGCGCATCGTCCGGGCCAAGGCCAAGATCCGCGACGCCGGCATCCCCTACCAGGTGCCGCCGAAGGCCGAGCTGCCGGACCGGTTGGACAGCGTGCTGCACGTGATCTACCTGGTGTTCAACGAAGGCTATCTGGCCTCCTCCGGCGCCGATCTGACCCGGGCCGACCTGTCGGGCGAGGCGATCCGCCTGGGCCGCCTTCTGGTCGAGCTGCTGCCGGAGCCGGAGGCGATCGGCCTCCTGGCCCTGATGCTGCTGCAGGATTCGCGCCGCGCCGCCCGCAGCTCGCCGACCGGCGAGCTGGTGCTGCTGGCCGACCAGGACCGCAGCCTGTGGAACCGGGCGCAGATCGCGGAAGGCACGGCGCTGGTGCGGCGGGCGCTGTCGGGCCGGGAGGTGGGCGCCTATGCCCTGCAGGCGGCGATCGCGGCGGTGCATGCCGAGGCGTCCGACGCCGCTTCGACCGACTGGGCCGAGATCGTCGGGCTCTACGACCTGCTGCTGCAGGCAGGCCCGTCGCCGGTGGTCGCGCTGAACCGGGCGGTAGCGGTGGCGATGCGCGACGGCCCGGCGGCCGGGCTGACACTGATCGACGCGCTGCTGGCGGACGGCCATCTCGACGGCTACCGCCTGGCCCACGCCGCCCGCGCCGACCTGCTGCGCCGCCTGGGCCGCACGGAAGAGGCCCGCGCCGCCTATGGGCGGGCGCTCGCCCTGACGCAGCAGGAATCGGAACGGCGGTTCCTGCTGCGGAGGCTGGAGCAGCTGAAGGCGTAGATCGGATCCGATGTCGCGAACCCGACCTGCGACCGCATCGTCATTGCGAGCGCAGCGATGCAATCCAGGGCGGCTCGCACCGGCCCTGGATTGCTTCGTCGGCTTCGCCTCCTCGCAATGACGGTGGGGGAAGGCTAGACCATCCTCACACCATCCAATCCGCGTGCTCGATCTGGTCCGGCCGCACGCCGAGCAGGGTGACGCGGGTGCCGTCGTCGAGCTCGACCACCGCGCCCAGCAGGCCGGCCTTCACCGTCACGTCCACGCCGGCGGCGATGTCCAGCTTGTCCTGGCGGATGTTGAAATCGGCGATGATGTCGTGGCCGTCGCCATGGCCGAAGGCGAAGACGTCGGCGCCGCGGCCGCCGATCAGCACGTCGTCGCCCGCGCCGCCGGCGATGCGGTCGCTGCCGGCGCCGCCGTAGATCGCGTTGTCGCCGGCATTGCCGGTGATCTGAGTGTCGGTGTTGCCGGCCCAGACGATCAGGTCGTGGTCGCCCTGCAGCACGATGCGCTCGACCCCGTCGCCC
>Ga0182749_1002774_pt1 | contig 12576 bp, 7 predicted proteins | sample eDN3rd37CKraftMG_FD_128875 | JGI IMG/M metagenome (GOLD analysis project Ga0182749, IMG submission 128875) | Enriched Miracle-Growth compost microbial communities from Emeryville, California, USA - eDNA 3rd pass 37_C Kraft MG (version 2) (version 2) ...
GATGAAGAAGCCGAACACCGCCGCCTTCACCAGCGCCATCATGAAATCCTGCGCCTGAAGGAAATTGCGCGTGACGGCGAGATAGCCCGACGCATTGAAGCCGAGCTTGTAGACCGAGATCATGTAGCCGCCGAAAATACCGATCGCGTTGGCGACGAACACCAGCACGGGCAGCGAGAGCAGCGAGGCGAACAGGCGCGGCGCGATCAGATAGCGGTAGGGATCGGTGCGCAGCGTCGTCATCGCGTCGAGCTGCTCGGTCACGCGCATCGTGCCCAGCTCCGCCGCCATCGCCGAGGAGACGCGGCCCGCCACCATCAGGCCCACCAGCACCGGCCCCAGCTCGCGCACGATGCCCAGCACGACGATCGCCGGCACGGTCGACTGCGCGTTGAAGCGCGAGCCGGCGGTGAAAGTCTGCTGGGCCAGCGCCGCGCCGGTGAAGATCGCGGTCAGCCCGACGACGGGCAAGGAGAACCAGCCGATCTCCGCCACCTGGCGGAAGAAGGCGCCCGGATAATAAGGCGGGGCGAGCGCGCGCGTGATCGTGCGCAGCGTGAACAGCGTCACGCGCCCGATCGCCGCCAGGATGCCCAGCAGCATCCGCCCGATCGAGGCGAAGAAGGCGATCACCGCCCCGACGAACCCTGCACCGCTCATATCCAGCGCCGCCCATAGCGGCGCCCCGGCAGGGTGAGAAGCTCATATTGCGAAAGCCCGGTCGCGGCGGCGGTGGCGGCGAGGTCGTAATCGATGCGCAGCCAGTCGCCCTCGCCCACCGGCGCGTCGCCGATCTCGACCGCGAGCAGGTCCATCGACACGCGACCCGCCACCGGGCAGCGCCGCTCGCCCGCGCGCGCCGCGCCCGTCCCGCCGCCGAACATGCGCAGATAGCCGTCGGCATAGCCGATGTTCAGGATCGCGACGCGCGTGTCGGCGGGCGCCGCCCAGGTCGCGCCGTAGCCGACGGGCGTGCCGGCGGCGATGTCGCGCGTCTGGAGAATCTGCGCCTCGATCGCCATCACCGGCCGAAGCTCGCGCGCGCCGGCGCCGTCGGCATGCGGTATCCCGCCGTAGAGCGCGAGGCCGGGGCGGGTGAGCCCGAAGGCGTAGCGCTGGCCGAGGCAGACGCCCGCCGAATTGGCAAGGCTGTAGCGCCGGGCGGGGATCATCCCCTTGAGCATCCGGAAGGTGAAGAGCTGGCGCTCGTTCATCGGGTTTTCGGGCTCGTCCGCGCAGGCGAGATGGCTCATCAGCGTCTCGATCGCGAGGCCGTCGAGCAGGCCCGAGCGCGCCTCCTCCGGGCTCAGCCCCAGCCGGTTCATGCCGGTGTCGACCATCACGTCGCACGGCCGCCCCCGCCCATGCGCCTTCCAGCGCGCGACCATCGCCGCGCTGTCGAGCACCGGGCGCGCGGGGGATTCGAGCGCCGCCGCCATGTCCTCCGCGCGCACGCCATGGAGGACGGAGAGTGACACGCCCTCAGGCAGCCGCCCCAGCGCCGCCGCCTCCGCCCAGGTGGCGACGAAGAAGTCGCGGCAGCCCGCCGCGATCAGCCGCCGCGTCACCTCGATCGCGCCGAGGCCGTATCCGTCCGCCTTCACCGCGGCGCCGCAATCCGCGCGCCCGCTCGCTCTGTCGAGCCAGCGCCAGTTGGCGACGAGCGCATCGCCGTCGAGCAGGAGGCGCAGCGGAGGGGAAGGCGGCGGCATCACCGCACGGGCGATAGAGAAGGTTGGCGGGTCAGGGCAAGGGCGCGCCGAACGGCCCGCCGCTCATTCGAGCTGCCTCCCCGCCGTCTCGGGCAGCCAGAACAGCGTCACCACCAGCGCCATCGTGACCACGCCGATCGTGTACCACAGGCCCGAGAAGGGATCGCCCGTCCGCGCCACGATATATTGGCTGATGAAGGGCAGGAAGCCGCCGAAATAGCCCGTCCCGATATGGTAGGGCACCGACATCGACGTGTAGCGCACCCGCGCCGGGAACAGCTCCACCAGCAGCGCGGCCACGGGGCCGTAGGTCATGCCCGAGAGGAAGCCGATCGCGACGATCGTGAAGATCAGCACCGCCATGCGGGACAGCGGCGGCACGATCTTGTCCAGCCGGTAGCCCGCCTCCTTCAGCGCCGCGTCGAGATCGGCGGGCGCGGCCATCGCGACCGGCCGGCCGCCGATCGTCACCACCGGCGCGCTGCCGGGCGCGCCCTCCATCTTGGTGTAGCCCACGCCCTTCTTCGACAGCGCGTCGAGCACCTTTCCGCACGCGGTCTTCTGCCCCCTGGTGGCGAAGGGATCATAGGTGCAGTCGCTCCCCGTCACCACCACCGGCGATCGCTCCATCGCGGCCGCGAGGCCCGGATTGGCGGCGGACGCCATCAGGTGGAACAGCGGGAACATCAGCAGGATGGTCAGCGCATAGCCGATCAGGATCGGCTTGCGGCGGCCCACCTTGTCGCTGACCCAGCCGAACAGGATGAACCAGAACAGGCTGAACACCGCGCCGAAGCCCACGATCAGCCGGGCGGCCGTGTCGTCCACCCGGAGCGCGTTCTGAAGGAAATAGAGCGCCTGGAACTGGGCGGTGTACCAGATCACCGTCAGCCCCGCCGAGATGCCGAACAGGGCGACCAGGATCAGCTTCCACTTGGCCCAGCTATTGAAGCTTTCGGTGAAGGGGTTGGCGGAGGTCTCGCCCGCCGCCTTCATCGCGCTGAACACCGGGCTCTCCTTGAGCTTCAGGCGCACCCACAGCGACATGGCGAGCAGCAGCAGCGAGAAGAGGAAGGGGATGCGCCACCCCCAGGCGGCGAAGGCCGCGCCGTCGACGAAGGCGTTGGCGGCAAGCACGACCGCCAGGCTGAGCAGGAAGCCGCCGATCACGCCCGCCTGGATGAAGCTGGTATAGAAGCCCCTCCGCCGGCGCGGCGCATGTTCGGCGACGTAGATCGCCGCCCCGCCATATTCGCCGCCCAGCGCCAGCCCCTGAAGCACCCGGCAAAGCACCAGCAGCACCGGCGCGGCGACGCCGATCCGCTCATAGGTGGGCAGCAGCCCGACGGCGGCGGTGGCGATGCCCATCACCGTGATGGTGACGAGGAAGGTATATTTGCGGCCCAGCCGGTCCCCCAGCACGCCGAAGGCGACCGCGCCCAGCGGCCGCATGCCGAAGCCCACGCCGAAGCTGGCGAGGAAGATCAGGAAGCTGACCGCCGGATTTTCCGACGGGAAGAAATGCCCCGCGACGATGTTGGCGAGCGTGCCGTAGACGAAGAAATCATACCATTCGAAAACGGTGCCGAGCGTGGAGGCGAAGATCACCAGCCGGTCGCGCCCGGCATGAATCCCCCGCACGTCGTCGATCGCAGCGCTCGCCACCGGCCCGTCCTCCCCGCCATTCCGCTCGCCGCCCGTCTGCCGGGGGCCTGCTTGTCCGCGCCCTTCTGTGCGATCGGAATGGCGCAGGCAAGATCGCTGTCGCGGCCCCCGCCGCACGCGCATGAAGGCGCGCTTTGGGTTTCGCAGTGCAACGAAAACTGTCGACCCCGATCGGCGGGAGGAGTAGGGGCCGCATCCATGGCCATGCTCCGCCCCCGCCATCGCGCGCGTCCCGCCGTTGCCGGAGCCGTTGCCGCGCTCGCCGCCGCCACGGCGCTGCTCGCGGGCTGCGCGCCGGTCCCCCGGCTGGGCGCGGCGCCCCGGCCCGCCGCGCCCGATACGTTCGCCGCCACGCAGAGCTTCGCCGCGCCCGAGCGCGCCTGGCCCGCCGACCGCTGGTGGCAGGCATGGCGCGATCCCGCGCTCGACCGGCTGATCGAGGAGGGGCTTGCCGGCTCGCCCGACATCGCCACCGCGGCCGCCCGGCTGCGCAAGGCCGAGGGGCTGCGCCAGCAGGCGGGCGCGGCGCTCGCCCCGACGCTGAACGCGGCGGGCGAGGTGGTGCTCACCAAGCAGAGCTATAATGAGGGCATCCCCGCCGAATTCGTGCCCAAGGGCTGGCAGGGCGCCGGCCAGGGCGCGCTTTCGGCGAATCTCGATCTCGATCTCTGGGGCCGCAGGCGCGCGGCGCTCGCCGCCGCCACGTCTGAGGCCGAGGCGGCGCGCGTCGACCTCGCGCAGGCGCGGCTGATCCTCACCACCGCGATCGCGGAGGGTTATGCCCAGCTCGCCCAGCTTTACGCCGATCGCGACGTTGCGGCCGACGCGGCGCGGGTGCGCGCCGACACGGTGCGCCTGACCGCGCAGCGCGTCCGCAACGGGCTCGACACGCGCGGCGAGCTGCGTCAGGCCGATGCGCGCCTGCCCGCCGCGCGCGCCGATATCGCCGCCCTCGACGAGGCGATCGGCCTCACCCGCAACCGGCTGGCGGCGCTGATCGGCGCGGGGCCCGACCGGGGGCTCGCCATCGCGCGGCCGGCCGCGATCAAGGCGCCCGATTTCGGCCTGCCTTCCCGTCTCGCGCTGTCGCTGGTCGGCCGCCGGCCCGATATCGTCGCCAGCCGCCTGCGGGCCGAAGCCGCCGCCAGCCGGATCAAGGCCGCGCGCGCCGCTTTCTATCCCGACGTCAATCTCGCCGGACTGATCGGCGTCGAATCGCTCGGCCTGGGCAATCTGGTGAAGGGCAGCTCGACCTACGGCTCGGTCGGCCCGGCGATCACGCTGCCGCTGTTCGAGGGCGGGCAGCTTTCCGGCGCCTATCGCGGAGCGCGGGCGGATTATGACGCGGCGGTCGCCAGCTATGATTCGACGTTGCTGACGGCGCTGCACGAGGTCGCGGACGCGGCGACGAGCCAGCGCGCTCTCGCCGTGCGGCTGGCCGAGCAGAAACGCGCGCTGGCGGCGGCCGGGGAAGCCTATACGATCGCGCGGATGCGCTACCAGGGCGGGCTGGCCAACCAGCTCACCGTGCTGACGGCGGAGGACACGCTGCTCGCCAGCCGCCGCGCCGTCGCCGATCTGGAAGCGCGCGGCCTGCTGCTCGACGTGGCGCTGGTGCGCGCGCTGGGCGGCGGCTTCAGGACGGAATGACAAGGCAGGACATGGCTGACGCGGACCACGACACGATGATCCAGGACAGGGCCGGCGAGGCCAGGGTGAGCGATGAGGAGCGCGCGCGCGACCGGATGGCGCTGCGCCACAGGCTGCTGATCGTCCTGACCATCGTGGTCGCGGCGGCGGCGCTGGGCTATGCGATCTGGTATCTGCTGATCGGATCGCATCGCGTCTCGACCGACGACGCCTATGTGGGCGCCGACGCGGCGCAGGTGACGCCGCTCGTCGCCGGCGCGGTCAGCGACGTGCGCGTGCGCGAGACGCAGGCGGTGAAGCGCGGGCAGATCCTCGTGGTGATCGACGATGCCGACGCGCGCATCGCGGTCGCGCAGGCCGAGGCGGATCTGTTGCGCGCCCGGCGGCAATATGAGCAGACGAGCGCCACCGGCGGCGCGCTCGCCGCGACGGTCGCCAGCCGCGCGGCCGACATCGCCAACGCGCGCGCCAAGCTGAGCGCCGCCGACGCCGATCTCCAGCGCGCCTCGATCGACCTGGAGCGCCGCCGCCGGCTGGAGCCGAGCGGCGCGGTATCCGGCGACGAGCTGACCAGCGCCGCCAACGCCTTCGCCACCGCCCGCGCCGCGCGCGACCAGGCACGCGCCGACCTGCTGCGCGCGACGTCGACGCGCGCGGCGGCGAGCGGCGACCTCGCCGCCAACCAGGCGCTGGTGCGCGGCACGATCGACACCAATCCCGACGTCGCCGCCGCACGCGCGAAGCTGGCGCAGGCGCAGCTCGACCTCACGCGCACGGTGGTGCGCGCGCCGATCGACGGCATCGTCACCAACCGCCGGGTGCAGCTCGGCCAGCGCGTGGCGGCGGGCACGGTGATGATGTCGGTGGTGCCGGTCGAGCAGGCCTATGTCGACGCGAACTTCAAGGAGGGGCAGCTCGAGCATGTCCGCATCGGCCAGAAGGCGCGGCTCACCTCCGATTATTATGGCGGCGGGACGGTCTATCATGGCCGGGTCATCGGCTTCGCGGGCGGCACCGGCGCAGCCTTCGCGGTGATCCCCGCGCAGAATGCGACGGGCAACTGGATCAAGGTGGTGCAGCGCCTGCCCGTGCGCATCGCGCTCGATCCCGCCGAGCTGCGCCGCCGCCCGCTGCGCGTCGGCCTGTCGATGAAGGCGACGGTCTACCTCGCGGACCATTGAGCATGGCCGGGGCATCCGAAACCTCCAGGGCGTCCCGGGCGCCCGCCCAGCCCGAGCCGCTCCACGGCGCGAAGCTTTTCCTCGCCGGTTTCGGGCTGGCGCTCGCCAATTTCGTCGTCGTGCTGGATACGTCGATCGCCAACGTCTCGGTGCCGCACATAGCGGGCGGCCTCGGCATATCGCCCAGCCAGGGGACGTGGGTGATCACCTCCTATGCCGTCGCCGACGCGATCAGCGTGCCGCTGACCGGCTGGCTGGCGAAGCGCTTCGGCACGGTGCGCAGCTTCGTCATGGCGCTGATCGGCTTCGGCATCTTCTCGATGCTGTGCGGCATGGCGTCGAGCCTCGGCATGCTCGTCCTGTGCCGGGTGTTGCAGGGCTTTTCGGGCGGGCCGCTGATGCCGCTCTCGCAGACGCTGCTGATGCGCGTCTTCCCGCGCGAAAAGGCGGGGCTCGCGCTCGGCCTGTGGGCGATGACGACGGTGTGCGCGCCGATCCTCGGCCCGATCCTTGGCGGGTCGATCAGCGACACTTGGGGCTGGCCGTGGATCTTCTTCATCAACCTGCCGGTGGTGGGGCTGTGCATCTTCCTGGCACTGCGCCTCACCGCGCCGTTCGAGACCCGGACGGAGCGGCCGCGCTTCGATGCCATCGGGCTGGCGCTGCTGGTTATATGGGTCGGCGCCTTCCAGTTCGTGCTCGATTTCGGGCGTGAGCAGGACTGGTTCAGCTCGCCCCTGGTCATCGCCATGGCGATCGTGGCGGCGATCGGCTTCGCGCTCTTCCTGATCTGGGAACTGACCGACAGCGCCCCGATCGTGGACCTGTCGGTGCTGCGCAATCGCGGCTTCGCGGCGGCCGCGACGACGATGGCGGTGGGCTATGGCACCTTGTTCTCGATGATCGTGCTGGTGCCGCTGTGGCTTCAGAACATCGTCGGCTACACCGCCACGCAGGCCGGCCATGTCACCGCCTTCATGGGCATGTTCGCGGTGGTGCTGTCGCCCGTGGTGGGGCAGCTTGCCACCCGCCTGGACATACGCGCGCTGATCTGCGCGGGAATCGCCTGGCTGGGGATCACATCGCTGATGCGCGCGGGCTGGACGGCGGATGCCGATTTCTGGACGCTCGCCATGCCGCAGATATTGCAGGGCCTCGGCATGCCCTTCTTCTTCGTCGGTGTGACGACGCTGGCGCTCTCGTCGGTGAGCGCGGCGGAGACCGCCTCGGCCGCGGGCCTGCTCAGCTTCATGCGCACCGCCTCGGGCGCGATCGGCGCCTCGGTCGCGCAGACATTGTGGGACGACGGCACGCGCGCCAGCCGGGTGGCGCTGGCGGGCCGGCTCAACGGCCCCGATCAGGCGATGGCGATGATGCAGGAGGCGGGGCTGTCGCTCGAACAGGCGCGCGCGGCGCTCTCCCGGATGGTCGAGGTGCAGGCGAGCACGTTGGCGGTCAACCATGTATTCTTCACCGGCGGCCTGCTGTTCGCCTGCGCCGCCGCGATCGTCTGGCTCGCCCCGCGTCCGACGCGGCTGGCCGGCGGCGGGGGGCACTGAACCCGCCGTACCCGGCCGATGAATCCGCGCTAGAAATTCACCCGCAGCATCGCCGATACCGAGGTGTCGCTGAAGCCGCTTTCCTGCCGCCGGTCGCCGTTGAGCGCGACCGCGAAGCCAGGCATGTGGAAGCCGACCGTGGCGCCTTCCTGGAACTGGCTGCGGCCGAGCGGCTGCGTCGTCAGGTCGAAGGAGGAGCCGCCCGCCAGGAAGCTGGCGTTGAGCGGCGGGAGGTCGCGGTCGAGCTGGGCGACATAGGCGCCGCGCACGCCCAGCATGATCGCCCCGCCCAGATAGGGTATGTCGTAGCCCAGGTTGAGCCGCGTCGTGTCGGTCGCCATGCGGATGTTCTGCGCGTTCACGGCCAGGTCGAAATCGCCGCCGCCGCTTTCGGCATAGCTGTCCTGATGCATGTGGATGTAGCTGAACGCGTTGGACGGCTGGATGATGAAGCGGCCCGCGTGGAAGCGCGCGCCCACGATCAGGTCGCCGCCGATCTGGTTGCCCGACCAGTCCGCCGTCTGGCTGGCGGAGAAGCTGCCGATCGTGATCTGGCGGTGGAAATTATAGCTGTTGTTCCCCGCCGTGCCGATCGCCTGGACGAAGAAGGGGCCGCCCTGCCAGCCCGCATAGGCGCTGATCATCTGCGAATCGATGTTGAGCGGCGGCGTGTTGGGCGCGGTGACGCCATAGGGGGTGAGGCTGTTCCACGCGAAGGTCAGCCCGATGCCGGCGATCAGATGATCGGTCAGCCGATAATCGCCGCCGAAGGCGATGCCGAAGCCGTTGCTGGTGAAGCCGGGATCGTCCTGCGAGTCCGAATGGCGCAGGAATTGCCCGAATTCCTGCGTCCACACGCCGAAGCGGGATTCCTCGCCGGGAATGGTGGCGGCGCCGGGCCGCGCCATTTCCAGCGTGTCGATCCGCGCGGCGACGATGCCGGATCCCGCCGACTGGAGGCTCTGCGCCACGCGAGCCGCGCCGCTGCCGTAATTGGGCGGTTCGATCTGGCGATAGGCGGCGAGCATGCTCGCCTGGTCGGGCAGGCTGGATATCGCGTCGAACGCGGCCCCGCCATTGGCGAGCGCGATCATCGACTGGTCGAACAGCGGCGCCAGCCCCGGCACGAAGCCGATCTCCGCCCCGCTCTTCTGGTGCAGCGTGATCAGGATCTGCGTGGGCGTCAGGTCATAGCCCTCCAGCGTGTAGAGGAAGGGCGCCGACGTGGCGCCGATCAGCGTCGCGAGATGATCGGTGGTGATGCCGCCCGCCGCCGTCATGACCGCGATCTGCTGCGAGCCGATCCCCTGGACGACGTTGAAGCGGATCTGGCTCTGGCCGGTGAAGCTCGCCGCGCCGGTGACGTTGAGCGCGGGGCCGCCGTTCGTGACGTCGAGCGTCAGCACCGACTGGCCGCTCGCGGCGAGCGAACTCAGCGTCGGCGCGGTCCCGTTGAACTGGAGCGAGCTGCTGTCCGCGAGCGTGACGGCGAGGCTGCCGCCGGCCAGCGTGACCGGATTGTAGAACGCCGTCGTCCCGTTCAGCACGAGCTGGTTCGCGCCCGCGCCATAAGCCAGCGTGCCGGTGAGGGTGCCCGAATTGGAGACGTAGCTGGCATTGCCCGAGCCGAACAGGATATCGCCCGTCACGGTGCCGCTGTTGGTCACGGTCTGCGCGTTGCTTCCGGCCGACAGGTCGATCGCGCGCGTGACGCTGCCTGTGTCGGCCGCCGCCGTGATCGTGCCGCTGTTGGTGATCGATCCCACCGTCCCGGACCGGTCGACGATCCCGTAGGCGGCCATGCCGGTGCCCGCCGCGGTGGCGCTGATCGTGCCGCTGTTGGTGACGGCGTTGACGGTGCCGCCCGCTTCCACGACCACGCCATAGGCCGCGCCGCCCGTGATGACGTTCGACGCGCTGGTGGTGATCTGCCCTTCGTTCAGGATGGTCGGCACGGTGGCGCCGCCGCCGATACCGATGCCCGTGGCGGTGGCGTCGATGGTGGTCGCCCCGATCGTGCCGGTCGACTGGTTCACCAGCCCGTTGTCCAGGGTCACGGTATAGGCGGTGCCGCCGATGGTCGCGCCGCCGATCGAGATCGCGGTGGCCGCCGTGCCGCTGTTGTTCCCCGCGGACGAGATCGCTCCCCGGTTGACCAGCGCATAGCCGTCGTCGGTTCCGGCCGCGCCGTAGGCGGACAGGTGGACGTCCTGCGGATTGGCGCCGCCGGGCTTCACCAGGATCGCGGGCGTGCCGCCATAGCCGGCGATCGCGCCGGTGACGAGCGTGTCGTCGGACGTGGCCTGCGCGGTGGGCACGACCGCGCCGGTGGAATCGATATAATAACGATCGTTGAGCAGCCCGCCGCCCAGATTGGCCGCGACCCAGAGTGTCGCCGGGCCGCCGACGCCGGCCCCGGTGACTGCGTTGCCCGAACTGTCGGTGGTCGTCGTCTGCGCGCTGCCGGTCGACAACGCTCCGCCATTGACGAACTGGCCGCTGACATTGCCCTCGACGAAGACGCCGATATCGCCCAGCCCCGTCGCCGTCGTCGTCTTGGCGAGGTTGACGGCGCCGTTGACCGGCGCGCCCAGCGAGATCGCGGTCGAATTGGCGCCCGATACCGATACGCCGTTCAGCCCGATATTGCCGGTGAACGCGCTTTCGATCGAGACGCCGTAACTATTGTCGCCCGTCACCGATATGGATCCCGCGGAGCCCGACACTATCGAGCCGGCGACCGGGCCGTTCATCAGGCGCAGGCCGTAATTGCCCGATCCGCCCGTGCCCGTCACCGAGATCGCGCCATTATTGGTGAGCGTCGTGGTGATCGGGTTCGTGCCGTCGATCAGCAAGGCGGTGGCGCCGGTCGCCGCGCTCGACGAAATCGTGCCGCTATTGCTGAGCGCGTTGCTGGAATTGATCGTCGCGGCCGGGCCCGTGGTCGAAACAATGACCGAACCGGAGCTTTCGACAGTGATGTCGCCGGACGAATTATTGTTCGCCGCTACCGTATTGACCGGGGCGGTCAGCGCGGAAGTGACGTCGAGGGGATCGGCGAGCGCGCCGCTGGAGGCCAGCGCCATCACGCTGGCGGCGCCGCCGAGCCAACACCGCTTCCGCGGGGCGGTGGTCATGACGAAATGAACGGGAAACCGACCCATGTGGACACCCCTTGAACCTGTCTCCCCGCCCATGCGCCGCACGTGTTTCAGCAGATTTCAGCCGCGTTTCGATCCTGAAAAATATGGGCCGCGCGCCGGATCACGAAGCATCCCGTATCCGGCACGGGTCGCCAAGTTACGGTAAACGAACTTCTTGTCATCGACATATCAGGACGGATCATTCGCGATCATATTGGCAGATCGCAGGCCGTGGAAGCATCGTAAAAGACCGTCTTTCCATCAGCCGATATTATCGATAGGTAGTCACATGGCCACTGGGGGCCAATAACAGACAGGATCGCCAGAGTGACCGACACATCCGAAGCATCGAACGAACTGCTCTCGCTGACCGCCGACATCGTCGCGGCCCATGTCTCCAACAATAGCGTTGCAGTATCCGATCTGCCTGGCCTGATCGCAAGCATCCATGCTTCGCTGTCCGGCCTCGGATCGCCGATCTCTGCGGCCGAAGCACCGCAGGAACCGGCGGTTTCGGTCCGCTCTTCGATCCGTCCCGACTATATCGTCTGCCTGGAGGACGGAAAGAAGCTGAAGATGCTCAAGCGGCATCTTATGACCCATTATCAGATGACGCCTGAACAATATCGCTCCAAGTGGAAGCTCGCGTCGGATTACCCGATGGTCGCGCCCAATTACGCCAAGCAGCGCCGCGCGCTGGCCCACAAGATCGGCCTCGGCCGCAAGCCGACGACATCCGCCGCCGCATCGCCCGCGCTCGCGTCCCCGGCAGCGAAACCCGCCGCCGCGAAGCCGGCGCCCGTTGCGAAGCCGGCCGCGACGCAAAGCGCGGCCGCCGCCGCCGCAAAACCGGCGCCCGCGAAAAAGGCCGCCGCGACGAAAGAACCCGCCGCCGCGAAGAAGCCTGCCGCTGCCAACAAGGCCGACGCCCCGAAGAGCGGGGCCGCTCCTAAAGCAGCCGCTCCCAAAAAGACCGACACCGCGAAGAAGGCCGGAGCGAAACCCGCGGAAGTAAAGACGGAAGCGAAGAAGCCGGCGAAAGCGAAGGCCCCGGCGGCAGAGAAGAAGCCGCAGGCGCGGAAGCCCAGAAGCGATGAGTCAAAGACCAGGAGCGATGCACCGAAAGCCAAAAGCGATGCGCCTGCCAAAAGCGACACGCCGAAAAGCTGAAGGTATTCGCCGATCCTGAACCGCCGCCTCCCGATCCATGGAGGCGGCGGCCCGTGCCCCTGGGCATCGGACAGGCGGAGCATGGATATTCGTTCGGCTATTGCCGGCCACCCGGGCTTGCCGGCGACCGACATTGGCTGTCGCGTGATCAACGACGATAAATCATCACCATGGTCGTCTGAATGCTCCGTCCGATCCGACCATTATTATCTTTTCTTGCTCACTTTCATCGTCCCGAACGATCCCGCACCGGATAGCCGGTGCGAAGCCATGGCTCACAAAGCTTCACGCGGACACCCATGCGGCGCAGCTTCGATCCGCCCGCAAATCCGGACGGATTTGAAATCCTTTCAGGTAATTCTGTTATTTCCGGTTAATCGCTGCCTTCAGCCCGCATCTTCCTTGCTCGCCAAATAAATTGAACAAGAAATCATCCAAACCACCCGCGATCCGTTCCGGTCGTAAAATGCTTCGCCGGAACGACAGGGTGCGAACC
>Ga0182749_1002778_pt1 | contig 12561 bp, 13 predicted proteins | sample eDN3rd37CKraftMG_FD_128875 | JGI IMG/M metagenome (GOLD analysis project Ga0182749, IMG submission 128875) | Enriched Miracle-Growth compost microbial communities from Emeryville, California, USA - eDNA 3rd pass 37_C Kraft MG (version 2) (version 2) ...
TCATCCGCGACCTGCCCGAGAGGCCCAATATACGCACCGTCAAGCGCATTTCGGATGCGTTCAGCCGATCGCTCGCCAACGCTCGCTTCAGCAGTGCCAGCGCGCTGATCGCGTCCGCCGAGGCGATCGATCCCAACCTTACGGATGAGGAGAAGGAGGCGCTTCAACGCGCCACCTATACGGGCTGGACGTGGACGGCTGAGAATTTCCGCCGGCTTGCGACTTCCCCGGAGACGACGCGCATTCTCTTCAACACGATCTTCTTCGTCACGGCGACGCTGCTGATCTTCAACACCAGCTTCGCCATGCTGCTTGCGATCGCCACCCATTACATCCCCGATCGTCCAGCCGGCATTTTCCGCATCATCTGGTTCCTGCCGCGTATCTCGCCGGCCGTCATCTATGTGCTTCTGTGGAAGTGGCTGGCCTGGGACACGGGCTTCATGAGCGCCTTCCTCGACAATTTCGGCGTCATGCCGCGCAACTGGATGCTGGATAACGCCTTCAATGCCTGGGTGTTCGTCATCCTGATCAACGGCTTTGTCGGCGCTTCGATGGGGATGCTGATCTTCGCCTCGGCGATCAAGGCCATTCCCCAGTCGCTCTTCCATGCGGCGAGCGTGGACGGCGCCTATCGCTGGCAGCAGATCCGCCACATCATCCTGCCGCATCTGAAATGGCCGATCCTGTTCGTGACCTGCTATCAGACGCTCTCGCTCCTGACGTCCATCGAGCAGACGCTGCTTTCGACCGACGGCGGGCCGGGCGGGGCGACGGAGATCTGGTCGCTGGCGATCTACCACACCGCGCTCAACAACTATGCGGGCAACCTGCAATACGGCTACGGCGCGGCGATGGCGCTGGTGCTCGTGGTGATCGGCATCGTGCTGTCGCTTCTTTACCTGCGGCTCTTCAATTACCGCGCGCTGATCATCAAGCCGCGCATCGAGCATTGAGGGGAGAGCGATGACCGGACACCTGAGAACCTGGCCCATCATTCTGGCGCTCTCCATCCTCAGCGCGCCGCTGGTGCTGATGTATGCCTATCTGTTCATCGATACGGTGACGAATTCGCCGGCCGGCTCGTTCATTCCCAATGAATTCACGCTGCAGCACTGGTCGTTCCTCTGGCACACGCCGCCGGGCCGCCCGAGCATCTGGCGCGTGACGCTCAACTCGCTGCTGTTTGCCACGTCCACATCGCTCCTGGTGATCGTCGTATCGTCCATGGCGGGCTATGTGCTTTCGCGGCTCAATGTGCCCGCGCGCGGCTTCTTCCTGGCGGGCGTGATGGTGCTGCATGCCTTCCCCGCCTTCACGCTCATCGTCGCCATCTTTCTCGTGCTGCAGATGGTGGGCCTCTACAACACGCTGATCGGCGTCATCCTGGTGAAGGCGGCAACGGACATGCCGCTGGGCATCTGGCTCATGAAAGGCTTCTACGACACGGTGCCGTGGGAGATCGAGATGGCCGGCATCCAGGACGGGGCGAGCCGCTTCACCGTCTGGCGCAAGCTCGTGCTGCCGCAGGTGAAGCCGGGCATCTTCGCCCTCTGGCTCTTTGCCTTCCTGCTTGGCTGGGGCGAGTTCATCCTGCCGCAGGTGCTGGCGCCGGGCGGCGACGTGCAGGTCCTCTCGGTCTATCTCGCCTCGCTGATCGCCGACGACAACAATTTCGATATGGCGCTCTTCAAGTCGGTCGGGCTGTTCTATATCGCGCCCGTCCTGATCCTGTTCTTCGTCTTCCAGAACTACCTGATGAACATCTACGGCGGAGGGAGCAAGGGCTGATGCGCATTCTGCTCGACAAGTTCTCGAAGTCCTTCGGCTCGGTGAAGGTGATCGAGGACATGACGCTGGAGATCAAGGACGGCGAGATGCTCGCGCTCCTGGGCCCCTCCGGTTGCGGGAAGTCGACCACGCTCTTCGCCATCTGCGGCATCCACAAGGTGACGGGCGGGCGCATCTATTTCGGCGACGGCGACATGACCGACATTCCTTCGCAGGAGCGCAATGTCGGCGTGGTGTTCCAGTCCTATGCGCTTTATCCGCACATGAACGTGGCCGAGAACATCGCGTTTCCCCTGCGCATCCGCAACCTGCCTGGGGCCGAGATCAAGCGGCTGGTCAACGAGATGGCGGAGCTGGTTCACATCGGCAACCTGCTCGACCGCCGCCCGGCGGAACTCTCCGGCGGGCAGCAGCAACGCGTGGCGCTTGCCCGCGCGCTGGTGCGCCGGCCCAACGTGCTGCTGCTGGACGAGCCGCTCGCCAATCTCGACGCAAAGCTCAGGCTGGAGATGCGGTCGGAGATCCGCCGCATCCAGCTCGAGACCGGCATCACGGCCATTCTGGTGACCCACGATCAGGTGGAGGCGATGAGCATGTGCGACCGCATCGCCATCATGAACGCGGGGCAGATTATCCAGATCGCCACGCCGCAGGAGATGTACCGCAACCCGCGCACGGCATTCGTCGCCGGGTTTCTCGGCAATCCGCCCATCGCCTTTGTGGAGGCGGAAGCGCGGAACGGCATGCTCGCGGTTAAAGACGCGGACATCCGCCTGCCGGTGCCGCAGGGTGCCGCCACGCCGCCGGACGGGACACCCGTCATCGTCGGCATCCGGCCCGAAAATCTCGGGCCCGAGGGAGATGCCGTCATCCGTGGCCGTGTCAGCTTCATCGAGACGCAGGGACGCGAGAACCTTTACGACCTAAAGCTTGAGAATGGCAGCGTGCTCCGCTCGATCCAACGCGTGCGCGATGACGTTTCCATCGATGACGAGGTGGAGTGGCGGGTGCGCAGCGATCGCTTGTTTGTGTTTGCCCAAAGCGGGGAACGGCTTTGAACGACTATGGCTTGCCGGCTTTTGCGCGGCGTTTCCGGTGGCCAGCGGAACTTCGCTACCCACTCGTGATAGGTCATCGGGGCGCCAGCGGTCATGTGACCGAGAACACGCTTGGGGCTTTCGCCAAGGCCTCCGACCTTGGCGCGCAGATGTGGGAACTCGATGCCCAACTCACCCGCGACGGCATATGCGTGGTCAGCCATGACGACCATCTCGAGCGGGTGTTCGGGGTGGATGAGCGCATCTCAGAGCTTACGGCCGCCGAACTCCGGCGCCTGCCGGGCGTCGAGGTGTCGACTTTCGCCGAAGTGGCCGCTCTTGCGCGGGAACGCGGTGCCGGCCTCTATGTGGAGATCAAGGCGCCCGCGGCTGCACCGTTCGCCTGGCGCCACCTGCGCGAGCAGGATCAACGCTTCGCGGCGCTCGGCTCCTTCGACATAGAGCCGGTGCGCGCATTGCGGGAGGACGGCTGCGATTTTCCCCTGTCGGTGCTCGTGCGGCTGGGCGCCGATGCAATGGAGGAAGCCGAGCGCGCCAGCGCCGACATCGTGCATCTCTGCTGGGAGCGCGGGGGCGAGCGGCCACAGGATCTTGTGACGCCGGAACTCACCCGCGCCATATTGGAAAGCGGTAGGCAGATCGTCCTTTGGCACGAAGAACGGCCCGCCATCATCGACGACATCGTCCGCCTGCCCGTGCTTGGCATCTGCTCCGATCTTCCCGAGCGGCTGCGCGTGGCGATCGATAGGATTGCCGCATGAGCGGGCCGGAAAAGCCAACCCGCGGCCGCAAAGTTACGTCGTTCGACGTGGCGCGCCGCGCAGGCGTATCGCGCGCGGCGGTTTCCCGAGCCTTCACTCCCAATGCCAGCGTTTCACCGGAAACGCGCGAGAAGGTGGTGAAGGCGGCGAAGGAGCTGGGCTACCGGGTCAATTATCTCGCGCGGGGCCTCACCACGCGGCGCTCGGATTTCGTGGGCGTTGTGGCCGCGGGCATGGACAACCCCTTTCGCGCCTTGCAGATCGAGCAGATCACCAAAAGCCTCGTCCGGCGCAATTTCCGCCCCATCCTGCTGCCCGCCGACCAAGGCGAGAGCGCCGATCATGTGATGGATCAGTTGCTGCACTACAACGTTTCGGGCGTGCTGGTCACCTCCGATGCCCCGCCGACCGCGCTTTGCGCGGAGTTCGCGGCAGCCGGCGTTCCGATCGTCCTCATCAACAAGGCCGATACGATTCCGTCTGTCGACCGCGTCGTCTCCGATACCAATGCCGCCGGAAAATTGGCCGCGGCCACGCTGGTCGAAGCAGGCGCCCGGCATCTGGCGGTGATGGCCGCGTCCGCACCGTCCTACACGGCCCGCTGCCGCCAGCAGGCATTCGTGGGTGCTTGCTACGCGCTTGACGTCGACGCACGGGTGATCCCCCTGGAGCACAATGGGTACCGCCAGGGCCTTGCGGTGGCGGAAACACTGAACGGAGTGGATGGGGTCTTCTGCATCAACGATTACATGGCCTGCGGACTGATCGACGGCCTGCGCCGGCTGGGCAGGAAGGTGCCGGAGGAAATCCGTGTGATTGGCCACGACGACATTCCGCAGGCAGCATGGGCTGGCTATGATCTTACGACCTTCCGCCAGCCCTGCGACGTTCAGGCGGAGCAGGCGGTGAACCTTCTCACCAGCCGAATGGACGATCCGGCGATTGTCGAGCGCTTCGAGGTTACGCCCGTATCGCTCATCCGGCGCGGAACGGTATGAGGCTTTCGATGGCCGGTGCGCGGAACGCGGACGGACTTGCGGAACGCCTGGCGCTCGCGCGCACCCTTGCCGTTGCGGTGGGGCATGAGATCGAGATTTTCCGCGAGGAAGCGCAATTCGCTTTCCAGCGCAAAGGCCTCCAGGATTTCGTGACCGCCGCTGACCGGAAGGGCGAGGAAACCATCAAGAGCGCGCTCGCTGCCGCCTTTCCGGAAGATGGATTTCTCGGGGAGGAGACGGGCGGGGCGCCCGATGCCCACGGCTTCTGGGTTGTCGATCCGATCGACGGCACCACCAACTATATCCGCGGACTGCGCCATTGGTGCGTCTCCATCGCTTTTGTTCGGGCGGGCGAGATCGAGCTGGCGTGCATCTATGATGCGACGACGGGCTGGGTCTATTCCGCCGCGCGTGGCGGGGGTGCGTTCTGTGAGGAAAAATCGCTCGCGGTTTCCCGGCGCGAAGATCCCGCCGAGGGGCTTGCGATCCTGGGCTGCTCGCGTCGCACGAGTTTCGAAGAGTACCAGGCGGTACAGCGCAGGCTCCACGATCTTGGTGTGGATTACCGCCGGCTGGGCTCCGCGGCGCTCGGCCTTGTGCGCGTGGCGAGCGGCGTAGCCGACCTCTATTACGAGGCGCATGTGAATTCCTGGGACATCATGGCAGGAGCGCTGATCGCGCGCGAGGCCGGTGCGGTGGTGGAGATGCCGTCGCTTGATGTGATGCTGAAACGGGGAGGGCCGTTGGCGGCTTATGCGCCGAGCCTCGGGCCGCAGCTCCGATTTCTGCACGAGTTGGTGAGGACAACCGCCTGACGAGCCCCTGTGGGCGCGGGTGTCCGGCAGAAGGGAGGCCTTGCTTGAAAACTGTCTTCGTTCTCTTCGATTCCCTCAATCGTCATATCCTCGGCTGCTATGGCGGCAGGCGCGTGCCGACGCCGAACTTCGACCGGCTGGCGGCGCGGAGCCTCGTGCATGACCGGCACTATGTGGGATCGCTTCCCTGCATGCCGGCGCGCCGCGATCTCCTTACCGGCCGCCTCACTTTCCTGCATCGAAGCTGGGGACCGCTGGAGCCTTTCGACAACGCCTTTCCCGAATTGCTCAAGGACAATGGCGTCCACACGCATCTGGTGACGGACCACTATCATTACTGGGAGGACGGCGGCGCCACCTACCACAACCGCTACTCCACCTACGAATTCGTGCGCGGGCAGGAGAGCGATGCCTGGAAAGCAATGGTCCAGCCACCCTGGGAGCGGCTGCGCGAGAAATATCACGAACGCCAGGCCGGCGGCGGCGATGCGATCAGCAAATATTCGACCCACATCGTCAACCGCGAGTTCATACGGCGGGAGGAGGATTTTCCTTCCGTGCAGTGCTTTGCGCACGGCTTCGATTTCCTTGACATGAACCGCGACGCCGACAACTGGCTGCTTCAGATCGAGACCTTCGATCCGCATGAGCCCTTCTTCGCGCCGGACCAGTTCAAGGAGCCCTTCAGGACGGGCTGGAACGGGCCGATCCGCGACTGGCCGCGCTATGGCCGCGTGGACGAACTGCCGGAGGAGGCGGAGGAACTGCGCGCCAACTACTATGCGACGGTCGCCCTCTGTGATCACTTGCTCGGCCGGCTGCTCGACTATTTCGACGGGCATGACCTTTGGAAGGACACCGCGCTGATCGTGACGACCGACCACGGGTTTCTGCTGGGGGAGCACGATTTCTGGGCCAAGAACCGGATGAACATGTATGAGGAGATCGTCCACATACCGCTTTTCATCCACGATCCGCGCAAGCCGCAGGCGGGGCGCACCGACCGCCTCACGCAATCGATCGACATGGCGCCCACTCTTCTCGATCTCCATGGCGTGGAGCCACCACTGGAAACGGAAGGAAAATCGCTGCTGCGCGAGGGAAGCCGAGAGGCAGTGATCTTCGGCTATTTCGGCGGCGCGGTGAATGTCACGGACGGCCGCTACACCTACCATCGTTTCCCGGAGGATCTCGAAAACCAGGAGATCTACCAATACACGGTGATGCCGACGCACATGGCTCAGCGCTTCACGCCGGAAGAGCTTTCGACGGCCACGCTCGCCAAGCCTTTTGGCTGGACGAAGGACGTGCCGCTCCTGAAGGTGCCGGTGATCAAGCGCTCGCCCATGTATGCGAATTACGGGCCGGGCTCGCTGCTCGAGAATGACACCCGGCTTTATGATCTTCTGAGCGATCCGGGGCAGGAGCGGCCGATCAGGGACGAGACCATCGAGGCGCGGATGATCGGGCTGATGCGGGACCTGATGGTCAAGAACGAAGCGCCGCCGGAGGCTTTCGAGCGGCTTGGACTGCGGGAAGAGGCTGCATAGGCACCTTCCGGACGTGGATATGCCCCCTCACAGGCCGCTGCGCGGCCACCTCTCCCCCACCTGGCAGGGGAGAGGAGAGGGCGCCAAGCGGGAGGGCTGACGCAAATATCAGGCGTGGGCCGGCGCCGGCGTGGGTTCGTCCGAAGCGGAGGCGATGTCGAGGATCCGCTGCAGCCCGGCGGCGTGGCGGAAGCTCGGCTCCGTCGGCATATTCAGGCGCACGGCATTGACGAAGCGCTCGTAATTGGTCGCAACGGGCGCGGCCTCCATGTCGCGCCAGGTGGCGGTCTCGGCGTCCTCATCGAGGCAGACGCGCAGGTGCGAGCTCTTGGGCGTGTGCTGCACCTCGATGCCGCCCTTGTCGCCATAGATGCGCACGCGCAGATCATTGATGTGGCCGGTCGCCCAGCGCGTGGCGTGGATGACGCCGAGAGCGCCGCTGGCGAAACCCGCGGTCATGACGAAGCTGTCATTGGCGTCAAGCTTATATTCTCCGATCCGGTCGCCATCGGCCTTGTGAAAGGTTTTCAACCGGCTTGTGATCGTCTCGATCTCGGTGGCCGCGCCGTAGGAGGCGAAGTCGAGGATGTGAATGCCGATATCGCCTAGCGTGCCGTTAGAGCCGTGACCCTTGGAAAGCCGCCAGAGCCATTGCGGCCCGGTGCGCCAATCGCCCCAGGCCTTGGAGACCAGCCAGCTCTGCAGGTAGGACGCCTCGATGTGCTTCACGGCGCCGATACGGCCGGAAAGCACCAGATCGCGTGCGGCGTGGATCTCGGCAACATTGCGGTAGCTGAGATTGACCATCGCCACCACGCCTGCCCTTTCCGCGGCATCCGCCATCTCGGATGCTTCGGCGAAATTGGTGGCGAGCGGCTTCTCGCAGAGTATGTGCTTGCCGGCGGCGATGCAGGCCATGCTGGTCGAGTAATGGGCCGCGTCGGGCGTCACATTGGTGACGGCATCGAATTCGCCCCAGGCGAGCGCTTCGTCAGCGGTCGCGAACTGGCGCTCGATCTTGTGCGCGGCGCAGAAGGCCTGGAGACGCTCGGCGTTGGTATCGACTCCGCCGACGAGGTGGACACCGGGGATGGCCGCGAAGCGGGTGGCATGCTGGTTGGCCATCTTGCCAGTGCCGAGGATGAGCAAACGCATGGTGAAAATCTTTCCTATCTGAAACCGGCTTCGCCGGGCTTGTGCAATTTGGGCCCGCGCTCGGTGATCGGCTCCGGCGCCTTGTCCGCCGGCACGTTCGGAGCATCGTGGATGGCGGTGTAGGCGGGCATCGGCGAGTGCGCCCAGCGCACCGCGTTCCTCAGCACCTTGTGCACCGTCTCGTCGTGATAGGTGGGGTAGGCCTCGTGGCCCGGGCGGAAGTAGAAGATGTTGCCCGCGCCCCGACGATAGGTGAGGCCCGAGCGGAAGACCTCACCGCCCTGGAACCAGGAGATGAAGACCGTTTCCAGCGGCTCCGGCACGGAGAAGGGCTCGCCGTACATCTCTTCCTGCTCGAGCTCGAAATATTGCGGCAGGCCCTGCGCGATGGGGTGGCCGGGATTGACGACCCATACGCGTTCGCGCTCGCCCGCCTCGCGCCATTTCAGCGCGCAGGGTGTGCCCATCAGGCGCTTGAATATTTTCGAGAAGTGCGCCGAGTGGAGCAGGATGAGGCCCATCCCTTCCCACACGCGCTTTGCCACGCGCTCGACGATTTCGTCCTGCACCTGGCGGTGCGCCTTATGGCCCCACCAGACGAGCACATCCGTTTCTGCCAGCACCTGCTCGGTCAGCCCGTGTTCCGGGTCCTGCAGGACGACGGTCCTGACCGACAGATCGCCTTCGGCAGCGATGGCGTTCGCGATGGTCGTATGCATTCCTTCGGGATAGATCGAGCGCACGAGCCCGTTTTCCTGCTCGTGCACATTTTCACCCCACACCAATACCTTGATGCTCATGAGCACCCTTTTCTTCTTTTCTTTGGATCATGCGCACAGGACACCCCGCCTTGGATCCCTGAGCACCTTTTCAGGCGTGCCACGTGATGGAACGCGCCTACCTACTAAACGGATGGAAAGCCTTGGGCTGGATCTCTGACTTGGGTGATGAACCCGCCTTTGGCACCAAGTGGTGCAGTGGTTCGGTCGGCAATGCCCGGCCGTCTTCATTCCGGACGGTCTCGTTTGCGGCTCTCGGCCGAGGACACGCTGCGCCCCCAGTCTTGTTTTGTTCCCTTTCTGCTCCACAGTCAAGAATGTTTCACGGAATGTGGCGAGGATGTTGCAGAGCGTGTGATTCCTGCCACTCTCGCGAAGCACCTTACCGCTGTATAAGCGGGCCCGTGCCTCGCATCGGCGCGTGGAAGAGCATCGAATTTTGACGATATTGGGGGAAAGACCATGCTGAGCCAAAACATCGCAGGCGCTGCAACAGGCGTTGCGATCCGGCACGGCGGCCGGCAGGTCCTCCTCAAGTGGCACAGGCTGCGGCGCGAGATGAAGGACCCGCTGTTCAGCGTCGACGTTCTGGCGGCGGGGCTGAAGCTGGGCGCATCGATGGAGATCGATCTGCGTGCCACTCGCGACGGCGGCTTTGCCGTTTTGCACGACCGCAGTCTCGACCGCGAGACGACCGGGTCGGGCCTGGTCGGCGCCCGCACCAGCGAGGAAATCCGGGGCCTCTGCTATGCGGAGCCGGCGCGGGACGGTTCGCCCCGCCATGTGCTCACCGCTGAGGATCTCGCGAAGCATCTGGGTCCGGCGCACCCCGACGCGCTGCTTCAGTTTGACATGAAGGATGGTCTGGAGGCTGTGGGAGAAGGCGGGCTGGACCGCTTGGGCGGGCTTTTTGCCGGCCTGGACAGGCACCTCGTCGTCAGCGGAGACGACACGGACCTGACGCTTGCGATCACTGACAGGTTGCCGGCGGCAAAGCGGGGCCTCGAACCCTCCTTCCGCCTGATCGATCTTTTCAAGGCGGGACGGAAGAACGAACTCGCGGGCCAGCTCTCAGGCGAGCTGAACGGCCCGATCCGCCCCTACATCGTCTATCTCAACTGGAAGCTCGTGCTGGACGCCGATGCCGATGGCATCGATCTCATCCGCATCTGCCACGACCATGGCGCGATGGTTGATGCCTGGACCTTCACCCTTGCCGATCCGGATGGCGGGTTCAGTGACGACGAGTGGCGCAAGATCGAGCGGCTCCTCGACCTCGGCGCCGATCAGATCACGACCGACGAGGCCGTGGCCACGGAACGCGCATACCGGCTGCGGATGGAGCGCTAAGGCAGGGGTCTCCCGCCTGGGCCCCGGCTTTGCGACGGCGCGACCATGCGCATGAGCGTGCCGTCGCGGCGTGCAAGCTGATGATAAAGGGCAGCACCCGCATGGGCGGCGGCCAGAATGCCCGAAGCATAGGCCAGGACGGCATGAATGTTCGACCACAGCGCTTCCGCCACCTCCGAGCGGGCAAGCGGCAGGTCGGGCACGAGCAGAAGATTGAAGACGAAACTCGGGATCATCAGCGGAGAGCTCGAGGCGATGGCCCAGCCAGTGAGCGGCACGAGGATCGTCATGGCGAGCAGCGTGGAATGGGTGAGGGCGGCGGCCAAAACTTCGAGCCGAGAGGTCCCCGCGACCGGCCCAGGCTTGACGCCTGAAAAGGCCCAGCCGAGGCGGATAAGGGCGAGAAGCAGGACGAGGAAACCGAAGGATTTGTGCCACTGATAAAGATCGAACTGCAGCCGCGGGTCATCGGCGGTGGCCTGCGTCAGATAGCCGAGCCCGATCTGGCCGAAGAACAGGATCGCGATCGCCCAGTGGAGGAGGATGGCGACGAGGCCATAGGATCTGGGGCTGTTGCGCCACATTCCCGCGCCTCATTCGAGCTGCTCGTAGGCGCGGGTAGCGATCTCCCTCAGCTTGTTGCGCGGCATGTCGCCCACCAATGCGCAGCTTATTCCCTCGTCGCTCCAGAAGAAGGCCTCGAGTTTTTCGAGCTTCGCATAGCGGAACGCGGTTTCCCGCCCGTTCTGCGCCGGGATGATATAGAGCGTCAGCCGGCGGCCCGTATCGTCCTCGTACATGAACTGCGCCGCAGGGCCGTTTGAGGCTGGAAGGAGCCGCCCGCCGACCAGCGTAAGCCCGGCTTCCCGAAGGTCCGGCACGGTGATTGCCCGGTCGAGCCGCTTGGAAAGCCAGGTTTGAAGGTGCTCCCTCTCGTCAGCCCACACTTCCACCGGATGGCGGACTTCCGTGGCATAAATCCGGTGAGCCTCCACCGCTTCGGTCACAAGGGTGGCTGAGGCCGGCGCGGGACCGGCGAATTCCCGGCCGAACCATCCGGCCACTGCGCCGACGCATACAAGGAGGACAGCAGCGGCGGCCATGCGGCTCCAATGGATGGTCCGGGCGCGCAATGCGCGGTCGATTCGGGGTGCGTTCAAGCGCGGCGGCACGGGCTCGGCCGCGACATGACCATAGAGCGCACGCAGCGCCTCGTTCTGCCGGCGCCAAGCCTGAACTTCCTCCGCCGCAGCGGGATCGGCAGCAAGATGCGCTTCCACCGCCGCGCGCGCGGCGCCGTCCAGAGCGCCATCGGCATAGGCGTGCAGGTCGCGTTCGGTGATCTTGTGTTCCTCGCGGCTCATCTGACGGACCTCAGTTTCGGGGCACCTGCCTCCGTGAGGCGCCTTAGCGTTGCGCGCGCTCTCCCAAGGCGCGACATCAGAGTGCCGAGCGGTATGCCGAGCACTTCGGCTGCCTCGGAATAGCTCATTTCCTCGACGGCCACGAGAAGAAGCACCTCCCTTTGCTCCATCGGCAGCGATTGCATGGCCCGCGCCGTTTCGGCAAGCGCCAGCCGGCCGGGCTGGGTGTCGAGGCTCGGCGGATCGGCCGCAAGTGTATCCAACGGCAGATGCGGCGCGCGCCTGCGCCGCCTCAGATCATTGCGATAAATATTGAGCAGGATGCGGAACATCCATGAGCGGACGGTGCCGGAGGGTCGCCAGAGCGCGCGTTTGCGTATGGCGCGTTCGAGACAGTCCTGGACGAGATCGTCCGCGAGGTCAGGATTGTGCGTCAGAGCCCGGGCATAGCGCCGGAGCGCAGGCACACATTCCTCGATCTCGTCCAGGATCTGCGGCATGGCCTACTCTTTGGCGACGTGCCAGACCCCGCCCACACCGTCGCCGGTGACGTCGCCAGCTTTGTGGTCATCCTTCCAAAGATAGAGCGGCATGCCTTTATAGGCCCACTGCATGGCGCCATCCTTGCGCTCGACCAGCGTGTAGTCTCCCTCCGCCTTTGCGCCGGAGGCAGCGATGAGCGGCGGCCAGTTCACGGCGCATTTGTCATAGCAGTTCGTCACCCCGGCTGTATCCTTGTCGTAGGTGTAGAGCGTCATGCCTTTGGCATCGGTGAGGATCTCGCCATTGGCGGTCTCCATGGATTTGATCGCCCCGCCCGCATAATCTGCGGCGTAGGCGAAGGACATTGTAGCCGCCAGGGCGGCGGCGACCAGGATCGGAGTACGCATGAGTTTAAAAACCTTCCTTTATAAATGGCGCGGCTCGTCTGTCCGCAGAA
>Ga0182749_1002780_pt1 | contig 12555 bp, 12 predicted proteins | sample eDN3rd37CKraftMG_FD_128875 | JGI IMG/M metagenome (GOLD analysis project Ga0182749, IMG submission 128875) | Enriched Miracle-Growth compost microbial communities from Emeryville, California, USA - eDNA 3rd pass 37_C Kraft MG (version 2) (version 2) ...
TCCCCGGGATAGACGATCGCGCCCTCCAGGTCCCCGGTGACCAGGCCCGACTTGCCTGCCAGATCGAATAGATTCGCGGCCATCTCATGCTCTCCCTCTCGCAAGCCCAGCGTGCCGCCGCGCGCGGAGGGCGACAAGCCTGCAAAACTTACTCGCGCCCGCCAACATGCGTGCGGCAAGGCCGCTCCATGCCCACGCCAGGCGACCTGCCTGATCGCGGAACGCAGCTCGGCAAGCAACGCATGTCAGGAGAGCAATTAAAAGCCCGGGTCAGGTTCCACCTGCCTGAAGACAGGAGCACGCCTGCAACAGCCTAATAGCGTCCTCGCAACAGATGGAGAGAAACGGGCGATGCAGCAGGCATTGGCGACAAGGCAGCTAGATCCGGCGGACGAGCGCGCACTGACGGCCTTGCTCCTCCGCTACGCGACAGCGCTCGACACGCGCGACTGGGAGATGCTGCGCTCCTGCTTTTCCGAAGATATGGAGGCCGACTATGCCAGCTTCGGCAAATGGCGCGGGCCTCGCGAGATCACGGAATATATGCGGCGTACCCATGCCGATCTCGGCGCGACATTGCGACGCGTAACCAACATCTCGATTCATATGGAAGGCGGCGAGATCCGCGCCCGCAGCTATATCGATGCCGTACTGACGCCGGGCAAAGCGGGCGGCCCGGTTCATCGCGGAATAGGCTGGTTTGATGACCGGCTGGTGCGAACTTCAGATGGATGGAAGATATTCCGACGGACATTCACTCCCGTTCTGCTGGAGTAGAAGCATAGGATGAACCGCCGGCCTTGAGGCTCGCCCAGCACTCTGGATTCGCCCACAACCGTCGCCGTCGACCGTGCAAACGCCGGAATATCCGAATGACACATCGATGCCGGCATGATGCTTCACGGTCGCCTCTCCCGATGCCTGGAGCAGGCCCGTCCTGACTCCGCGACACCGTCATTGTGAGAGATGGCCAACAGCCATCAGACCTGGCCCGCGCGGATCAGCCCGTTACCCCAGGCAGCCGAGGCCCGTATCGTCAGGACGGCCGCCTATCCGCCGGAAGGCCCCCACTGCCCCGCCAGGCCGCAGCCTCACCCGCACATATTCCAAGGAGCTTGCGCGTGCCGATCGATGAATCCCGTTTTGCCGCAGACTATGGAGACTGGGCGCTGATCACCGGCGGATCGAACGGCATCGGCGCGGCTTTCGCGGAGGAGATCGCGCAGCGGGGCATCAACCTGCTCCTTGTCGCGCGCCGGCAAAGGTCGCTCGACACGCTGGCCGCCGATCTGCGGAGCAGACATGGCGTAGAGGTTCGCACGCTCTCGCTCGATCTCGGCGCGGCCGACGCGATCGAGCGGCTGGATGCCGAGACAAAAGGCCTCAAGCTCGGTCTCATCGTCTTCAATGCGGGCGCGGAGGCCTCTGGCTCCCTGTTCCACGATGCGCCGTATGAGAACTGGCGGGAGCTGATCCAGCGCAACATCCTGTTCCTTACCGAGGCGCTTCACCGTTTCGGCGCGCGGCTCCGCGATCAGCGGCGCGGTGGCCTCATCGTCGTGGGTTCGGAGGCGGCGTTTGGCGGCGGTGCGCGCGGCGCACTCTATACGGCGAGCAAGGGATACGCGCTCAATCTGTGCGAGTCCCTCTGGGCCGAGCTTCGGCCGCACGGAGTCCATGTCCAGACGCTTCTGTTCAAGATCGCCGATACGCCGACGCTGCGCGAAGTGCTGGGCCGGAAGAATATCCCGATCGAGGCGACAGGCGCGGTGGCCCCCGCCCGCCTGGCCCGCGAGACGATCTCCGCTCTCCCCGACGGCCCTCTGTTCAACTTCGATGAGGAAGCCCCGGACGACCCGCTCACTTCCGCCACGGTACGACGCGCGCGCGTCCTGGCGGTAAGCGAACAGCTCGAAGGCTTCTACGCGCCTGCAGGCTAGACTGGAGCATCGTGCGGAAAAGCGGGAACCGGTTTCCCGCACAAATAAAGCTGCGCGATTCCGGAATCGCGCAGCTTGCTTGAAGATGTTGATCGATCCTTCCCGAAGATGGGTGCCACCGGCCGCCTGGCTACGCCCAGATCGCGTGGCGACAAGCAAACAACGCTGACCGCAGCTCGGGGAGATATTCATGCAAATCGACAACATAATGACGCGCGCTTTCTGCGCGCTCCTGCTGGCCGCGACGTCCACGGTCGCGCTCGCCCAGAATGCCGACGCGCCTCACCAGCCGCCCGCGACCGGCCCGGAGGCACAAGGTGGCGACGGCGAGATCGTCGTCACCGCGCGGCGCACCGCCGAGAATATCCAGTCGGTGCCCGTGTCCGTCACGGCCTTCAACGCCGATACGTTGCGCAAAGCCACGATCCGCGACACGCAAGATCTCCTCGTCAAGACGCCTGGCGTTTTCCTGGCGGGGTCAGGTGGACGGGAGAACACGAATTTCTCGATCCGGGGTCAGTCCAAGGCGCTTGCCGGCAACAGCGCCCCGGGTGTGATCAGCTATTTCGCCGAAGTGCCGGCGCCAACGCTCGGTTCCAGCATCCCGACATACGATCTTTCCTCGGTGCAGGTGCTCAAGGGGCCGCAGGGAACGTTATTCGGCCGCAACACGACGGGCGGCGCGATCCTCTATTATCCGACCGCGCCGACCTATGAGCTGACCGGCTATCTCTCCGGCACCTACGGCAATTATGACGCCCGCATCATCGAAGGCGCGCTGAACCTGCCGATCGTGGCCGACAAGCTCGCGCTGCGCGTCGCCGGCCAATTTCAGAAGCGGGACGGCTGGACAAGGAATATCGGGATCGGCGGCGACGCCGACGACCTGAATTCGCGCGCTTTTCGCGCCTCTCTCCTGTTCGAGCCGTTCGAGGGCGTAAGCAACACGACCATCGTCGACTATTATCGCGATCGTTCGACGGGCGGCGCATCCGTGTTGTTTGCCGTATTCCCCGGCCCCAACGCGCTGACCGCAACCGGCACATTGGCGGCCGCGCAGGAGCAACTTGCGCTTCAGAAGGCCCGTGGCCCACGCGTCATCGATTCGGATGTGGATGCATTCGAGCGGGTGAAGCGGATCGGTGTTACAAATCGCACCGAGGTGGCGCTCGCGCCCGGCGTCGAGTTCGTCAACATCTTTGGCTACCGCCGCGCAAAGGTCGACTATTCCTCCAGTGTCGACGGGCTGCCGACCCTGATTTCCGACGGCACGGGCGCAATCCCGGCGGGGCTCCCCGTTACGGTGGTCGGCGGCCGGCAGAAGTCGGACGTTGAGCAGTTCACTGACGAGGTACAGTTCAAGGGCAAGCTGCTCGATGACAGAATCGACTGGCTCGTCGGCGGTTTCTATCTGAAGAGCAAACCGACCGGACCGAGCGGAACCTATATTCCGGTCTTCATCCTGCCGGGCATCACCGATGCACCGTTCAACTACAGCTTCTACAGCGAGGAGAGCAAAGCGCTTTTCGCCAATATTGGCTACAAGCTCGATGGAATTGCCGAAGGACTGCGGCTCAATGTCGGCTTCCGCTACACCTGGGACAAGATCAAGGCGTGCGTGGGCGGCGGCACCTCTCCCAATCCCGTGGCCTCTCCAGAAGACTGCCGCGATGGCGCATCCACCATCACGAACGCCAGCGTGAACCGGACCTCATCCAGGGCTCCGACATGGACGGTCGGCCTCGACTGGCAGGCGCGTCCGGACCTGTTCCTGTATGTCGTCACGCGGCGCGGCTATCGGGCCGGCGGCATCAACACGCCGACGCTGGCGGGCAGCCTCGCCCAGTTCCAGTCCTTCTCGCCGGAAAAGGTGACCGATCTCGAAGCCGGCATCCGCTCCGATTTCCGCGCGGGCGATGTTTCGGTGCGGTTGAACGCCTCACCCTTCATCGGCTGGTACAGCGGCGTGCAGGTACCCGTTTCGGGCCTCAACACGACGGCGGCCTGCGGCACCGGGCCAGGCGGCACCAATCCGCCTCTCTCCTCGCCGGATGGCGATTGCAACGCGGCCAACGATCCGAGCGGCGGTACGCTCCTGATCAACGCCGGCAAGACTCGCGTCGCGGGCATAGACCTGTCGGGCCGAATCGCACCGACGCGAACCTTGTCATTCGACGCGGGCGCGACCTTCCTCGACCTGAAATCGCGGTCACTGACGGTTCCGGCCTTCCTCGTCGCCTATCTCGCTTCGCCGGAAGTGCCGTTCAACCTTGTCGCCAAGACGACGATCACCGCCGGAGTTCACTGGACCCTGCCCGTGGCGGAGAGCGTCGGCACCGCCGTGATCGGCGCCGACTATTATCATTCGAGCAAGGTGAAGTCTTCGGACGCGATCCTGCCCGCTTATGATCTGGTCAATGCGCGACTGGATCTCAACGGCATCGCCGGCACCAGCATCGACGCCGGCCTGTTCGTGCGGAACCTGTTCGACAAGAAGTATCTTGCATCGGCGAATGTCGGCTCGAACGTGCTCGGCATCAACAGTGGCTTCTATGGCGCGCCTCGCACCTACGGAATCGAATTGCGTTACCGCTTCGGCCGATAAGGCGAAGGGGGCAGCGGCCAGGCCGCTGCCCCCTTATGTCTTACGCCGGCAGGCAAAGCTCAGGCCGGCTCGACCGCCAAGGCTGATTGGGGGCAAGCCTCAGCCCCCTCGCGGGCCTTTTCCTCCAAGCCTTCGGGAACGATCTCGTTTTCCACGAAGACAATGCCGTTGCCGTCCAGCTTATACACTTCGGGGCAGATTTCCGCGCAGATCCCGTAACCGCAGCAAGCGGGCTTATCGATAACCACCTTCAACCGTTCGGACATCGTCCTCTCCTCTCTGCGCCAACTTTACACCTTGAACAGATTTAGCTCAACCTGTATAAAGTGTCTCAACAGATTCCCGAGGAGAGGCTCCATGCTGCAAAAGGCGACGTTCACCCTGTCGGACGGCTCGACGCTCGACGACCTCGTTATGCGCGACACCAACGAAGTTTCGCTCCGCGTCATGAACGACGCGGAACTCTATAAACTTGAGATGGAGCGCATTTTCGCCAAGACGTGGCTGCTTCTCGGTCATGAGACCGAGATTCCCAAGGCCGGCGATTTCATCGTCCGCGACATGGGTGAAGATCAGGTGATCGTCACTCGCGACCGCAATGACGAGATTCACGTCTCGCTGAATGTCTGCCCGCATCGCGGCATGAAGGTGTGCACGGCCGAGGCGGGCAATGCCCATGCGCATCGCTGCATCTATCACGGGTGGGCCTTCCGCCCCGACGGCAGCTTCATCGGCGCGCCGGTCGAGAAGGAGCAAATGCATGGCAACCGCATGAAGAAAGAGGAACTCGGCCTGAAGAAGGCGCGAGTTCAGCTTTATGGCGGTCTCATCTTCGCAACCTGGAATATCAATGGTCCCTCGCTCGAGGAGTTCCTCGGCGACATCAAATTCTATCTCGACCAACTATTCTGCCGCACGGATTCGGGCCTTGAGATGCTCGGCCCGCCACAGCGCTTCGTGCTGCCGTGCAACTGGAAGATTCCCGGCGAGCAATCGGGTTCGGACGGCTTCCACACGCTGACACTGCATCGCTCGCTGATGGAAGGCGGGATCATGGGCGGCACGCCCGAATCGATCTACGATAATGCGCCAGGCATGTATGGCGTCGATGTGAGCTGCACGCAGGGTCACTCGCTGCGGTGCCTGGAGGCGGCCCAGACCTTCAAGATGTTCTCGGACATGAGCTTTGAGGGCAAGACGACCGAGGAGCGGCTCAACATGCTGCCGCCGCCGGGCGTCACCAAGGAGCTGATCCCGCAGCTCTTCAAGAACCTCTCCAAGGAGCAGGTCGAACAGCTCGCGACGATCCCGCCGCAGGTGGGTGGCATCTTCCCGAATATCCTCCTGGCCTTCATCTTCGCGCCGCGCACCGATGGCGGCTCGTCGGGCGCGCTCGCGCTGCATACTTATGTGCCGAAGGGGCCGGACAAGGTCGAGTTCGTGAACTTCATCTTCGCGGAGAAGGACGCGCCCGAGCAGGTCAAGCGCGACATGCTGCAGAATTCCATCCAGCAGACCGGCACGTCGGGCATCATCGAGCAGGACGATGCCGACACCTGGCCACAGATCATGCGCAACAGCCGGGGCACGGTCAGCAAGACGGTGACGCTCAAATATCAGGCGCTGCACGGCCATGAGCGGCCGGAAGGCTGGTATGGCGAGGGCCTGCTCTATCCGGGATTCACCAAGGACGATACCCAGTGGAACTGGTGGCTCGCTTATTACGACCTGATGGCCCAGGCCTGACCCGGACAGCGGACAAGAGAGGACCAACAAGATGGTGAATTACGCAACGGCCGCCGTCGATAAGGCGAGCGTGATGCGCGGGCTCGAATCGAAGAACCGCGTGCCGCTGGGCTCCGAGATATATAATCGCCTTCTCGAGACGCTGTATGACGAGGCGGCCGCCCTCGACGAGCGCCGCTTCGACGACTGGGTCGCGATGCTGGCGGAGGATCTCCTCTATACCGCGCCCGTGCGCCTCACCCGCAATGGTCCGAACAAGGACCGCGACGTAATGCGCACGATGATGCATTTCGACGACAATTATCAGTCGATCCTGATGCGGACCGGGCGTCTCCAGAAAAGCGCATGGGCCGAGGATCCGCCGTCCCGCACCCGCCGCTTCGTCACCAACGTCCGTGTCGCCGAGTGGGAGAATGCGGACGAGTATGAAGTGTCGAGCTATTTCTATGTCGAGCGCAGTCGCTTCGATGTTGCGCATAATGAAACGATCAGCGGGGAACGTCGCGATATCTGGCGGCTCGTGGACGGCGCCTACAAGCTGTCCCGGCGTGAAATCATCCTCGACCAGTCGACGCTCGGCATGGCCAACCTCGCTATCTTCCTCTGACGATCGCCATGGTGGCGTCGCCCCATATCGTTGTCGTCGGCAGCGGCCTCGCCGGCTATGGCGTCCTGCGCGAGCTTCGCAAACTCGCGCCGGACGCAAAGCTGACGCTGGTGACGCTCGACGACGGGCATTTCTATTCGAAGCCAGCGTTATCCACCGCGCTCGCCAAGGGCAAGGTGGCGGATACGCTCGTCACGACTCCCGCCACGAAGATGGCCGCGCAGCTCAAGCTGGATCTGCGCGCGGGCCGCGAAGCGGAGGCGATCGATTGCGCCGGCAAGGTGCTCCTCACCACCGGCGGGCCGATCTTCTATGACCGGCTGATCCTGGCGCTGGGCGCCGATCCGGTGCGTCCCCGGATCGCGGGCGACGCCGCAAGGCACGCGCTGCCGGTCAACAATCTCGACCAGTATCGCGAATTCCGGGAGAAGCTTCCCGATGGCGCCCATATCCTGATCATGGGCGGCGGCCTCGTCGGCACGGAATTCGCCAACGATCTCGTCGCGACAGGCTACAAGCCCATCGTGGTCGACATGCTCGGCCATCCGCTCGCGCAGCTCGTGCCGCCGGGCGTGGGCGATATGGTGCGCTCGGCCCTCTCCGATCAGGGCGTCGTATGGCATCTCGGCCGCAAGGTCGTTTCAATCGACAAAGCCGGCGATGGCTTCCGGGCCGAACTCGATGACCAGACGGTGATCGAGGCGGATGCCCTGCTCTCGGCGGTCGGCCTCCGTCCGCACACGCAGCTCGCCGAGCAGGCGGGACTGGAGACCGGGCGAGGGATCAAGGTCGACCAGACCGGGCGGACCAGCGATCCGAACATCTATGCGATCGGCGATTGCGCCGAATATCCGCAGGGCCTCGCCGCCTATGTCACGCCGATCATGGCGGCCGCGCGCGCCATCGCGCCCTCGGCCCTCGGGACCCCGACGGAGATACGCTTTCCACCCCTCTCCGTGCAGGTGAAGACGACCGCCTATCCGATCGTCCTCCTTCCGGCTCCGACAAGTATCGAAGGCACCTGGGAGAAGGAAGCGGATGACGGGCGCGGCCTCAAATATCTTTACCGGGACGGGAAAGGCACCATCCGCGGCTATGTGCTGACGCGCGACCGGTGCCAGGAGAGGATGGAGATGGACAGGATGTTAAGCGACTCGGCACGCGAGATGGCCGCATGACCGGTCTTGTGCAAGGCAAGGTCGCGATCGTCACGGGCGGCGCAAAGGGGCTCGGCTACGGCATCTCACGCCGGCTCGCCCGCGATGGCGCGAAGCTGCTGATCACCGGACGTGATGGCGCTGCCACCGAGCGCGTGGCCGCCGAAATCCGCAACGAGATCGGCACCGATGCGATCGGCATCTCGGCCGACATGGCGGATAAGAAGCAAGTTCTTGGCATGGTGGATCGCTGCGTCGCCGAATTCGGCGGGCTCGACATCCTCGTGACCAATGCCTCCTCGCTGTCTCCCAATGTGCTGCTGGAGCACAAGACCGACGAGATGCTGCGCCAGACGCTGGACATCGGGACCTGGGGCACATGGTGGGCGATGCAGGCTGCTTTCCCGCATATGAAGGCGCGCGGCGGCGGCTCGATCATAAACTTCTATTCGATCGACGCGCAGACCGGCGCATGGCTGCACAGCGATTATAATATGAACAAGGGCGCCATCCTGGGCCTCACGCGCAGCGCGGCGGTGGAATGGGGCCGGTTCAACATCCGAACCAATGCCATCGCTCCCACCGGCATGGGCCAGGTCTTCGCCCAACTCGCGAAAGACGTGCCGGGCTTTCTCGACATGGCCACCGCGAGCAACCCGCTGAAGCGCGCCGGCGATCCCGAGAACGACATCGGGCCGGTCGTCCTCTTCCTGGCTTCCGAAATGTCGCGCTTCGTGAATGGCGAGCTCATCAATGTCGATGGCGGCCAGCATCTGCCCGGTTATGTCAGCGTTCCGCACAATCTGCGGGAACTGGAGGAGCAAGGGTGAAGCTCGTTCCGGAAAACGCCTGGGACCGATCGCACGCCTCCGATCAGGGCCCGAGCGTGCGGAAGATACTGGACGGCACGCTGCGCGCGATCGGCGAGGTGGGAACACGCCGCCTCTCGATGAGCGACATCAGTGATGCAAGCGGCGTTTCACGGGGCACGCTCTACCGCTATTTCACCTCCAAGGAGGAAGTCCTCGCCGCGGTCAGCGAATATGTCTGCAGCAGCTTCGAGCGCGGCATTATCGATGCGAGCGACGGCATCGATGATCCGATGGAGCGCTTCCGCGCCATAATGCTATTCTACGCGCGCTTCACGATCGAGCGCTCGCCCGAACGTATCTTCGAGGTCGAACCCGCCTTCCACCTCAATTTCCTGCGCACCCATTTCGGACGCCACAAGACGTCGGTGGTCGAAGCGCTCGCACCCTGCATCGATTATTTCGAGGCGCTGATGGGCGCCACGATCAATCGCGATGCGTTTGCGGACATATTGGTGCGGCTCCAGCTCAGCACGCTCATCGTACCCGCTTCGCAGGAGTGGGTCGAGCGGTGGAACAATTCCCCCGACGGCTTGCTCGAATGGGCGCTCAAGATCGCTGGCCGTGCGGCCGAACCAAAGGAAAGGATGAATTGATGGCCACAGTAGCCAAGCTGGACGTCCCCGGCCAGGCGGGGTTCGCTGAAAAGTCCGTCGCGGACGCGCTGGTCGAGAAGGCGCGCAGCCTGCGCGGCTTCTTCCAGAAGGAAGCGCCCGAGGGCGAGAAGCGCCGCAATCCAACGCCGGCGGTGGACAAGGTGCTGAAGGAAGAAGGCTTCCTTCGCATGCTCCTGCCCCAGCGGCTCGGCGGCCTCGGCCTCTCCCCGACAGACTTCGCGCGCGTTCAGATCGAGATCGCCAAGGGCGATCCGGCGGTGAGCTGGGTCGTGCAGATCATCAACGGGACGAGCTGGATCACCAGCCTCGCGCCCGACGGCGTTCAGGACGCGGTATTCGCGAACGGGCCTCAGGCTGTATGCGGCGCCTACAACCCGCCGGGCAAGGCCCGCAAGGTTGACGGCGGCTGGATCATCAACGGCAAATGGCCGTACATGTCCGGGTCACGCCAGTCGACCTGGGCGCAGCAGGGCGTGGTGCTGGAGGGCTATGACGGGCCTGTCGTTCCCGGCATCAGCATGTGCTATCTGCCAATGGACAGCATGACCATCGAGGACACATGGTTCGTCTCCGGCATGCAGGGCACGGGTTCGGACACCGCGATTGCCGAGAATGTTTTCATTCCCGACAGCCAGATGGTCCTGATGGACGAGCGCGCCGGCCAGATCGACCGGACCAAGCGTCATTTCGGCGCGCCCTCGGATCTGTTGCCGGCCGTGCCGGTGGTGCGCACGACGGGCATTGCCCAGCTGATCGGCGCGGTCGAGGCGATGCTGGAGATCGTGGCCGCCGAAGCATCGAAGAAACCTGTGCTGACCACCTTCATCACGCCGCGCACGAACTCGGGCGCCTATATGCGCGATCTCGGGGAGGCGGCCGCAATGATCAGGACCGCCAAGCTCATTCTGTTCGATCTCACCGCCAAGCTCGATCGGGTCGGCGCGGGCGAAACCTTCACGCTTGAGGAAAAGGCCCAGCACCGCGCCGGTGGCTCGCAGATGATCGAGCTGGTGCACGGCGCCAGCGAGTCGCTGATGTTCCAGGCGGGTTCGTCGGCATTCGCGCTCGACAAGCCGATCAATCGCTATTGGCGCGACGTTTCGATGGCGGTGCGCCACATCCAGAACATCCCGACAATCGGTTACGAGATTTTCGGCCGCAATCTGGCCGGGGGCGATCCGATATCGCCGCCGGGCGCTTACTAATCGGTTTTCACTTACACGAAGCCGCTCTCATCCCTGGATAAGGCGATTTCCGATCTGGCGGGTGATTCCACCCAATTCGAAATCGCTCCAGGCCACTTGCCTCAGGCCGCCCGATCCTTCGGGCGGCTTTCCTCCTGTCCCGCAGCTTCGGAGTCCACGATGCGCGCCGCCCATATTGCCGTCGACGGCGGTTTCTCGCTCGTTGAACGCGAGGCACCCGAGCCTCGGTCCGGCCATCGGATCATCCATGTCGCCGCAGCCGGAATCGGCCCCACGGACCTGATGCGGGCGAAGGGCTTCTTCGGCCCCGTGACTGGCCCCTATGTTCCCGCAGGCGAGGGCGTGGGCCGGCTCGATGATGGCACGCGCGTCTATTTCGGCCATAGCACGCCGCCCTTCGGCGCCATCGCGGAGCGCACGCTTGTGCCCGAGACAGAGATCTGGCCGGCGCCGGACGGGCTCGACGACGACCAAATTATCGCGCTCGCCATTTCCGGCACGGGCGCGTTCCTTCCGCTGCAAGAGGCGCGGATCGTTCCTGGGGAGGAAGTGCTGATTCTGGGCGCGACCGGCCCCGTCGGCCAGATCGGCCTTCAGATCGCACGACTCCTCGGCGCGGGCCGGGTGATCGCGGCGGCGCGCAGCGAGGCGAAGCTTCGCACGTTGCAGGAGCGCGGCCTGGCTGATGCCATAGTCGTGCTCGGCACGGGCGACGACGAGACAGCGCTCAAGGCCGCGAGCGCGCACGGCTACAATGTGATCCTCGACGTGATCTATGGCCCTCCCGCCGAAGCGGCGATGCGTGCCTCCGCGCCGGGCGCCCGGATGATGAGCATCGGCGTCCAGGCGGGGCAGACTGTCAGCCTCTCGCTGCGCGATCTCGTCTTCCGCTCGCATATCGGCGTCGGCACGGGACAGCGGCCCGCGGCCGAACGTCGCGTCGCCTTCGACCGGCTGATGAAGATGGCGCTCGAAAAGGGGCTCCGCGCCGACACCGCGCAGTTCACGCTCGATCAGGCCGCCGACGCCTGGGCCGCGCAGGAGGGAAGCCCCCACGGCAAGGTCATCATCCGGATCTGAGGGGATTCAGCGCTCGGGAATTGCAGGTCGACCCCAACGAGGAATGCTCCTGGGCCGCAGTCCTCGCACTGCCGCCGATGCTTCCACCCGATGTTCGACGAGATCGCCGCTGATGTGGAAAAGATCAGCCGGGCGGCCGCCGGGCTGGCCACCCGCTTCGAGCGCACCGAGGACCGCGTCCTCCTGAGATAAGAGAGAAACTCAGCCCGCCGAAACCGGACCGAACACCGCCTCGGTGACGCGCAGATCGAGATATTCGCGGATGGCGACGACGCGGCCGTCGCGCAATTCGAAGAGGTGGTGATAATTGTTGCGATAGGCGCGGCCGTCCTCGAACTCGAAATTGCCGCGCGATTCCACCGCCACCCGATCGCCTTCCGCCGTCGTGCCGAGGATCATGGTTTCAGCGACCCGGGCCGCGCCGAGCATCTGCTTCAACTGAGCGATCACCGTCTCGCGATCGAGCGTGCCGACGCCAAGCACCCACCAGGTCGCCTTCGGATCGATGATCGCGCGTATCGCGCCTTCCTCGCACGCATCGAGCGCCTTCATCAGGCGAAGGACGGTCTGGCGATTGGCTTCGGCCTCGGTGCTCATGCCCCTTGTTTAACCGCTGCAGCGCCATTCCCGCGCCTATCAGAGTAAAGGTGCCGCACCTGCCCTTCCCTCGCAGGCTACCGCAAACAGACCAGGCGAAGAGGATGCTCATGAACGACGTGGCAACTTCCA
>Ga0182749_1002781_pt1 | contig 12549 bp, 14 predicted proteins | sample eDN3rd37CKraftMG_FD_128875 | JGI IMG/M metagenome (GOLD analysis project Ga0182749, IMG submission 128875) | Enriched Miracle-Growth compost microbial communities from Emeryville, California, USA - eDNA 3rd pass 37_C Kraft MG (version 2) (version 2) ...
CTGCGACGCTTGGCCCATCCCTTCTGGTTCCAGTCCTTCGGCGCGGTGATGGGGATGGACTGGCATTCCTCCGGCATCACCACGGCGGTGGTCGGGGCGCTGAAGCGCGGCCTGCAGCCGCTGGCGGGCGAACTCGGTCTGCATGTCTGCGGCGGCCGCGGCCAGCATTCGCGACAGACGCCGCACGAGCTGGCGGCGATCGGCCAGCGCGTCGGCTTCGACGGCGAGGCGCTGGCCAAGGCCAGTCGGCTGGTCGCCAAGGTCGACAGCGCCGCGGTGCAGGACGGCTTCGACCTCTATCTCCACGGCTTCATCGTCGCCGATGACGGGCGCTGGGTGGTGGTGCAGCAGGGCATGAACGGCGACAGCCGCCTGGCCCGCCGCTATCACTGGCATTCCGAGGACCTGAAGAGCTTCGTCGAGGCGCCGCACACCGCGATCGAGGGGCCTGGCCGGGGCGTGATCGTCAACCTGACCGACCGGCGCGCCGCAGCGTCGCGCGCCCGCCAGCTCGACCTGCTCAAGGATTTCGGGCCGGACCGCATCGTCGGCGAGGTCGCGGCGATCGAGGGCCGGGTGCCGCCACCGCCGGAGCAGCCGGCGCTGCCGCATCTGGTGATGCCGGCGCATCACGACGTCCGGCCCCAGGACGTGATCCTGCGCCGGCTGCACGGCGCGCTGGCGGCGGCGGCGGACCGGGCGCCGGAGGATTTCGCCGAGCTTCTGCTGGTGCCGGGAGTCGGCGCCCGCACCGTGCACTCGCTGGCCATGGTGGCGGAGGTGGTGCACGGCGCGCCGTGCCGCTTCGCCGATCCGGGCCGATTCTCCCTGGCCCATGGCGGCAAGGACCGCCACCCCTATCCGGTTCCGACCCTGGTCTATGACCGGACCATCGACGTGCTGAAATCCGCGGTCGCCCAGGCCAAGCTGGGCAATGACGAGCGGCTGGAGGCGATCCGCCGCCTCGACGACCAGGCGCGGCGGGTCGAGCGGCAGGCCACCGGCCCGACCCTGCCGGAGCACATCGCGGTCGAGCGCCGCCGGTCGCACGAGTATGGCGGCCGCAGCGTCTTCGGCTGGGAACCGCCGCCGGCCGATCATCCGGCCAATGCCACGAAAATGCCCTGATTGCGGCCGGATCGAACGACCGGCTCATGCGTTGACAGGTTTGAGCGTTGGTGGGTCCGGCCCGACGGGCCGCCCGGCAGCAGAAGGATAGGATCTGATGATCTCGACTCGCCGCATTCTGGCCGGCGCCCTGGCCGCCGCCGCGGTCACGCTGGCGGTGTCGGCCCCGGCGTCCGCCGACCCCTGGAAGCACCACGGCTGGGGCTGGGGCCCGCCGTGGCGCCACGGCTACTACTATGACCGTCCGGACGTGGTGGTGGTGCGGCCGCGCCCGCGGGTCTATGTCGAGCCCGCGCCGGTCTATGTCGAGCGGCCGCCGGTCTATTACGAGCGCCCGGCGCCGGTCTATGTCGCCCCGCCGCCGCCCGTCTATGTGGCGCCGACCCCCGGCATCTCGGTCAACATCCCGCTGCGCTTCGACTGAGGCGCGGCATGCGCGGGTCCCTCGCCCGTCTGGCGCTCCTGGCGCTGCTGGCCTTCACCGCGGCCGCCCCGGCCCTGCTGCTTCATCCTTCGGCGGCGGTCGCGGATGACGACGACGATGACGACGAGGGTTGGCGCCCTCACCGCCACCGTCATTGGCGCGAGGGGCCGCCGCCCTTCTACTATGTCCGGCCGCGAGACCGGGTGGTGATCTATGACGAGCCGCCGGCCTATGTGATCGAGCGGCCGCGGCCGGTCTATGTGGCGCCGGCCCCGGGCATCACCGTCAACATTCCCCTCCACTTCGACTGATCTGACGGAGCGTCGACAAGCCGGCTGCGGTCCGATACCGCAGTCGGCTTTCGCATGCGGCAATTCCGCTTGCATCCGAGGGGACGGCATGCAATGTTGAGAGTGCGAATGATTTGCAATTGCTTCAGAGCGGCCGGCCCGGCGTGGCCGGCCGCTGAGATCACGGATCGGGCGGGCTGGACGACCGAGCCGACGCCATCGTGAAAGCCGTCGATCCGTCGACGATCGGGCCGGTCCCTGGCTGGCGTTCCTCCGGCCCGATCTTCACTCGAAGCCCCCGGGGCAGCGCTCCGGGGGCCTTCTTTCATTCCGCCCGGGCCCGGCGTGCCAGGACGACCCCGGCCAGGATGAGCGCCCCCAGAACCGCCATGGCGATGCCGGTCCACTGCATCGCATCGGTGACCGCCAGCCGGTTGACCTGCCACCAGACCTGGCCGCCGCGGTTGCCCAGCACGGCGGCGACCTGCAGCGCGGTCCAGGCGACACCCACCCGCAGCGGCCCGGCGCCGCGGCCCAGGATGGCGGCGAATCCCGCCAGCATCGCGAGGGCATAGGCGGGATCGCTGCCGATGCCCCAGGCGAGCGACACCGGCACCTGGATGTCGAGGCCGGCGAGGGCCCAGAGGACAAAGGCCGCGGCGAGCGGGGCCGAAGCGACGAAGCCGATGCCGGGATTCAGCGCCGCGGCCAGCAGCACCACGGCGACGGCCAGATAGCCGATCAGCGAGACCCGGCTCAGCAGCTCGGGCACCGCCCCGCCGCCGACCGTCGCGGCGTGGACCAGAAGCGGCAGGCGGATGGCGTTCAGCCAGACGATCGGCGCCAGCAGCAGCACCAAGCCCAACGCCGCCGCCGCGACCGCGGCGGGTGCCGCACGGGTGGTCGCCGTGGGCGCCGCGGCGGTCGGGCTGCGCCAGGTGACGAAGGCCAGCGCCAGGGTCATCGCCGCCCAGAACAGCATGGGCCCGAGGGGGATCGGGAAGCCGCCGGAGGCCGGTTGCAGCACCACGGCGACGGCATTGCCCAGGATCGGGCCGAACAGCGTCGCCGCCGCGACCGCGATCACGGCGATGCGGCCGCCCGAGCGGCCGCCCAGGCGGATGAGGTGCAGATGGTTGCCGACCATAAGCCCGGCGGCGCCGGTCACCGTGGCGATCCACAGCAGGGTGGGAACCAGGACGGAATCGCCGGGCTCCAGCGGCTGGCGCAGCACGGCCAGAAAGCCGGCCAGCGCTAGCGTCACCAGCACGCCGCCGATGATGATGGGCGGCCGCTCCCCGGCGTGCCGGGCCACGCCGGCCCAGGCCAGGAACGGGACCAGCGCGAGCAGCGCCTCGACCGCCAGCATGCCGAAGGGGCCACCCTGCGTCTGCAGCGCCGGCAGCAGCGCCGGAAGCACCCCGGCATAGAGGAGCGGCAAGGTCGCGGCGCCGAGGGCGAGGCCCAGCACCGGCCGCACCAGCAGGGCGGAGGAAGGTCTGTCGTTGCGAACCGCCATGCCGGTTCCTTTCCGAATCGCCGGGCGAGGTCCCGACGGTCTACGGCAAAGGCGGCCCGGACTCCACCGCCGGGTCAGAGATCGATGCGGAAGCGCAGCGATTCGGCGCCGCCATAGGCCTCCGCCTTGCGGAAGCGTTCGACCAGCCGGCCGCCATTGGTCAGGATCACCCGCTGCGAGGCGATGTTGTCGGGATCGGTGGTGAGATCGACATAGGCCAGGCCCAGCGCCCGCACCTCCGGCAGCAGCAGCCCCAGGCCGTGCTTGGCGTAGCCGCGGCCCTGCTTCCAGGGCACGACGCCGTAGCCGATATGGCCCAGCACATGCGGCGGCAGGGCGGCGGTGCCGGGCTGCCAGCGGAAGCCGAAGCTGCCGCAGAACTCCCCGTCCCACAGCCAGCGGTGGAAGCCGGGCAGGCGCGGCACCGTACTGCCGTCCGGCAGGGTGACCGGGCCGCCGCGGGCCTCGCGGTCGTCGAGCCCGGCGACGAAGCCGGCCGGATCCTGCGCGATCCGCTCCAGCTGTTCCGCGGCCACGGCCGCCTTGAGAGTGTCCGGCGACCAGCCGCGCCGCAGCGCGTCGGCATAGCTGGGAAGGCAGTCCAGGGACGGGGCGATCAGGGCTACGGTCATCCCTCCGTGGTAACGGAAGGTCCGCCCGCGGCGCAACCCAGGCAGAGGTGACGACGGAAACGGCAGGCAGGCTGAAGGAAGTGCCGGAGGCGATTCTGGCCTGCCTGTAGGCTCAGCTCTTGCTGGTGTCGGTCGACGGATCCAGCAGCCGGTGCAGATGCACCACGAAGTAGCGCTTCTGGGCGTCGTCCACCGTCGCCGCCGCCTTGGCCCGCCAGGCGGCATAGGCCTCGGCGTAGTTCGGATACAGGCCGACGATGTCGACCTTCGACAGATCGGCGAATTCGACGCTCTGCGTGTCCTTGAGGTCGCCGCCGAGGACGAGGTGGAGGAGCTGCTTGGGCTGGTCGGTCATGGGTTCACTTCGTGCCGAACATGCGGTCCCCGGCATCGCCGAGGCCCGGGAGGATATAGGCGTTCTCGTTGAGGCAGCGGTCCAGCGCCGCGGTGTAGATGCGGACGTCCGGGTGCTTGGCGTGCAGGGTTCGCACGCCCTCGGGCACCGCCACCAGGGCCATGAAGCGGATCATCTCGTCCGGCACGCCGTGCTTGTTCAGGACGTCGACGGCATGGACGGCGGAGTTGCCGGTGGCCAGCATCGGGTCGACGGCGATGAAGATGCGGCCCTGCGGCTCCGGCAGCTTCACCAGATACTCGACCGGCATCTTGGTGTCGTGGTCGCGGTACAGGCCGATATGGCCCTGGCGGGCGGAGGGGATCAGCTCGATCAGCCCCTCGGTCATGCCGAGGCCGGCGCGCAGGATCGAGACCAGCGCCACCTTCTTGCCCAGCAGCACCGGCGCGTCCATCGGCTCCAGCGGCGTCTCGATCCGCTCGGTCGTCATCGGCAGGTCGCGGGTGATCTCGTAGCCCATCAGCAGCGAGATCTCGCGCAGCAGCCGGCGGAATCCGTTGGTCGACCGCCCCTTGTCCCGCATGTGCGACAGCTTGTGCTGGATCAGCGGGTGGTCGAGGATGAAGAGGTTGGGGAATTCGGGCAGCGTCTTCATCGGGCCTCGGGCACGGCGGTCTCGGCCCGACCATACAGGTCGGGGCCGCCGGTTCCAAGGGCCAGGGCTGGCGCAGGGACGGTTGGCGAGGAAACCACCCCAGCACCTGTCGTTGCCAGGCTCGACCCGGCAATCCAGAAGATGTCGACGCTCTCTGGATGCCCGGGTCAAGCCCGGGCATGACAGTGAAAGAATGGGTCGGGACGCCGCTCCCGATCACGATCGCTCCAGCGCGAACCCCTCGTCCAGCCAGCCGGCGATGCCGCCGATCATCACCTTCACCGGCCGTCCCAGCTCGGCCAGCCGGATCGCGGCGCGGTCGGCGCCGTTGCAGTGCGGGCCGGCGCAATAGACCACGAACAGCGTGTCCATCGGCCATTCCGCCATGCGCTCGGCCGTGATCGTGCGGTGCGGCAGGTTGATCGCGCCGGGGACATGGCCGGCGGCATAGGCCTTCGGCCCGCGCGCCTCGGCCAGGACGAAGCCGGGCGCGCCGGTGGCCAGCGCCTCGTGCACGTCGGCGCAGTCGGTCTCGAAGGCCAGCCGGGCGCGGAAATGGGCCAGCGCCTCGGCGGCCGGGGCGGCGGGAACGGCGGTGACAGGGTTGCTCATGATCGGTCTCCGTGTGACGCGGGCGACACTGTGCCCAAGCCGGACGCAGCGGGCCATTGGCGCGGATGACAGGGATCGGGCAGATCTTGCCAATCGACGGGCTTCAACCAGCCAGCCACACTTCGTCCCGACGGGGTCAATATTTTGGACCGGTCTGAAAGATTTACGGCCTTATATCGATCACGTCCTCCAGCTTGGCGATCTGGAAGTCCGAGATCAGCACATCGATCCGCACGGCCCAGCGGCCGGGCACGGGGATGACGAGGCCGTCGACCCGCCAGGTGCCGTCCCCGGGCTTCACGGCCTTGCGCCGGATCGGCTCGATCCCCGCGGCGGGGTTGGACAGCACCAGCGTCACCTCCTGCGCGTCCAGCGGCCCGAAATCGCCGGTCATGACCATGATCGAGGCCGTGACCGGCCCCGCCCGGCCGGGGGTGATGGTCAGGTCGGCCATCGCCGGGGCGGTGTGGATGTGGATCGAGACCGGCTGGGCCGCCGCCTCCGCCAAGGCGCGCGGCGGCGGCGTGAAGCGCCAGGTCGCGGCCGCGGCGAAGATCGCGAGGACCAGCGCCGTCTCGGCCGCGACCGAGCGGGCGAGGCGCCGCGCGGCCCGCCCGTCGCCGGCCCGGGCCGGCGCGGTCAGGCGCCAGCGGTTCAGCGCGGCCAGGCCGAACAGGGCCAGCAGCAGCGCCAGCTTGACCAGGAAGACCAGGCCGTAGGCGGTGGTCCACAGGGCGGAGAGACGGTCGAGCTGGATGACCGCCAGCAGGATCCCGGCCGCCGCCAGCGGGGCGATCGCGAAGGGGATCAGGGCGGAGAAGCGCCGCAGCGCCGCCGCGGCATCCGGTCCGCCGGCGCGGAGATGGAGGCCCAGCGGCAGCAGCGCCCCGGCCCAGACGGCGATGCCGATCGCATGCAGCGCCACGGCCGGCCGGGTCAGGATCTGCGGTGCGGCGGCGCTGGCATGGCCGCTCGCGGCCAGGGCCGTGCCGGCCGCGACCAGGGCCAGCAGCGCCACGAGGCTCGAGATCCGGCCGCGCCGCAGCGCCAGTGCGACGACGCCCGAGGCCAGGGCGAGGGCCGCGACGGCGGCGGTCGTGCCGTAGCTGGTGCCCCACCCGGTCGTCCAGACGATGCCCCGACCGATGCCGCCCAGCGGCACCTCCAGCGCATCCAGCCCCTGCAGCCCGACCGACAGCGGCACGGCGGCCAGACCCGTCAGCATCAGGACGACAAGGGCAGGGGCGGCGCCGGGCGGCAGGGGAGCGATGGCGGCGCGGAACGCCGCACCGCCGACGCCGAGCAACAGCGCTGCGTAGAGAAGAATGCGGGTCAGCCAGATCGCGGCCTTGACCGGCCGGTCCGAAGTCTCCGCGGCCTGCGGCGGGCCGGCGCCCGGCGCGCCGATCGAGAACACGACGGAGCCGCCGACCGGGTGCCCGTCCTCGGAGACCACTCGCCAGCTCAGCGCATAGGTGCCGCGGCCGAGGCCGGCCGGCGCCGGGATGGCGAGCGTCGTGTCCTCGAGCCGGGCATCGCCGAGCGTCTCGACCCCGCCGTCCGGCCGCACCAGCCGCAGCACCAGCGGCGACACCGGCTCGTTGAAGGTCAGGCGGAAGCCGCCCGGCCCGGCCGCCAGCACCGCATTCTCCGCCGGCTCTGCCCGCAGCAGCGAGGCATGGGCCCAGGCCGCCTGGGGGACGAGGAAAGCCACCAGCGTGAGAAGAAGGGCCAGCCACGCAGCATAGCGTTCGCGTGGCCTCTCCCGCATGGCGGGAGAGGTCGGACGTCCGTCAGGACGTCCGGGTGAGGGCTGGTCCAGGCCTCGACAAAATCCCCTCACCCGGAGCCGCTTCGCGTCTCCGACCTCTCCCGCGAGCGGGAGAGGCGACGCAATGGTCGGGCTGCGGGGCTCGGTCTCCATGGCGAGGGGATGGGTCACTTCTTCGGCAGCAGCTTGAGGCCGGGCGCCGGGGTCTCGTAGTCGTCGGCGTCCTTGCCCTCGGCCGGGATCTCGATCCAGCGCTCGACCCCCGCCTCGCACTCCTGGACCACCGGGAAGTACAGCCTGGATCCAGGCTTCAGCCCGTCGGTCAGGAAGGCGCGGAACACGAACTCGTCATAATATTCGTCCGGCAGCTTGCCGCCGCTCCACGACACCTCCTTCACGCCTTCGCTGGTCGGGGTGCCGTAGTAGTCGTAGGCGGCGGCGTATTTCCCCTTCACGATCTCCAGCGTCCAGCCGGGCTTCGGCATCGGCTTGACCGCGATCACGCCCTCGGGGATCTGGACGCGGATCTTCACGGTGGCCGAGCCGTCGCAGCCATGCGGCACGCGGAACACCGCCTTGTAGGTGCCGCCCACCGGCGCCTCCTGCGTCTCCAGCGTGATATGGGCGAGAGCCGGGGCCGAGGTGAAGAGGGCCAGCGCCAGGGCCGGCAGGGTCGATTTCAGCATGATGTGTCTCCGCGTCGCCGGCTGGGCCGGCGACGGTGAAGAGGGAATGGGCTCAGGCGCCGGCGAGCAGGCGGCGCAGCGCGGCCAGCCGCTCCGGCTCGGGCGTGCCATAGGCGATGATGTCGACGAAGCGCCCTTCGGCATCCATCAGGTACATCATGGCCGAATGGTCCATGGTGTAGTCGCCGTCGTCGGTGGGCACCTTGCGCCAGTACACCCGGTACGATTTGGCCACGGCGGCGATCTCGTCCGGGGTGCCGGTCAGGCCGGTGATGCGGCGGTCGAAGGACTGCAGGTAATCCCGCAGCGTCTCCGGCCGGTCGCGCTCCGGGTCGACGGTGATGAACAGAACGCGCAGCCGGTCGGCGTCGGGGCCGAGGGCCTGCAGCGCTTGCGACATCTCCCACAGCGTGGTCGGGCAGACCTCTGGGCAATGGGTGAAGCCGAAGAACACGGCGAAGGGCCGGCCCTTCAGGTCGGCGTCGCTCAGCACCGCCCCGGTCTGGTCGGTCAGCCGGAACGGGCCGCCCGGCTCCGCCCCGACGGTGACGATCCGGCCGCCTGCGGGCTCCTTCGAATAGACCAGCAGGAAGCCGGCGGCCCCCAGCAGGATGGCAGCGACGGCCAGCGCCACCGGCACCAGGATGCGGGCGCGCATCTCAATGCCCCGCCCCATGGTCCGGGCCGGTCGCGCCGATCGGCTCGACCTCGAAGGTGACCGGGATGGTGCCGGCCTTCTCGAAGGTCAGCGTGCCGGCGAAGCTCTCGCCCGCCTTCAGCGGCCGCTTCAGCTCCAGCAGCATCAGGTGGTAGCCGCCGGGCGCCAGCGCGGCGGAGCCGCCGGCCGGGACAGGCACGCCGTCCTCGGCCGGCCGCATGGTCATGACGCCGTCCTTGACGGCCATCTGGTGGATCTCGGCGCGGCCGGCGACCTCGGCGGTGGCTGAGACCAGCCGGTCCGGCTCGGGCCCGCCGTTGCGGATCTCGGCATAGCCGCCGCCGACCTTGGCGCCCGGCGGCGTGGCCCGGGCCCAGGGGTGGACCACCTCGATCGGGCCGGATTTGAACTCGTGCGCGGCGGCCGGGCCGGCGGCCAGCAGGGCCAGGGCGGCGGCGAAAGCGGCGCGGCGCAGTTGCGCGATCGCGGACAGGGACATGGGATATGCTCCAGGCTGGGCCGGCCGGCGCGTCTCCGGCGCCGGGCCGCGGCCGTGAACCGATGGGACCCGCCGGCGGCGGGCCCGGCTGGATCAGGCCTGGGCGGGAGGGGCCCGCGGATTGGCCGGTGAGCGCTGCGGCGCGGCTGCGACCGGGGCCGGGAGCAGCGGCGCGGGCTCGTTGCGTCCGGCCAGATGCGGCACCAGCAGCACGGCGACCAGGGCCGGCACCGGGGCGCCGCTGAACATGACGCAGCCGGCGGTGCAGCAATCCGGCAGATGCGGATGGCCGGCCGGCTGGTCCGGTCGGGCGGGAACCGGCCCGTCATCGACGCGGCAGAGGGCGGAGAGCGGGTCGAAGGCCGGCGCCGCGCTGGCGCCGATGGCGAGGCCGCCGAGGATGGCCTGGACGAACAGCAGATAGGCCGCGCCCAGCGCGACCCACGATGCCCGTCTCCGTGCCCACCTCATGCGCAAAGCCTGCGCTCCCCCTTCTTCCCGGCCGTCCTATCACGGCCGCGGCCGGCCGTCCTGCGACACGGTGCCCGCGATCAGCCCTTGAAGCTGCGGGCCAGCGCGTCGGCGTTGCGGGCCAGCAGGCCGAGGTCGGTGCCGACCGCGACGAAACGATAGCCCCATTCGATATAGCGCCGCGCCTCGGCCTCGACAGAGGTCAGGATGCCGGCGGGCTTGCCGATCGCGGCCAGGCGCCTCGCCGCGTCCTGGATCGCGGCCTGCACCTCCGGATGCTGGGAATGGCCGATATGGCCCAGCGAGGCCGACAGGTCGGAGGGGCCGATGAACACGCCGTCGACGCCGTCGACCGAGGCGATCTCCTCGATCCGAGCCAGCGCCTCGCCGGTCTCGACCTGCACCAGGACGCAGATCTCGCTGTCGGCCTTCTTCAGATAGTCCGTCACCCGGCCGTAATGGCTGCCGCGGCCGGTGGTGGTGATGCCGCGGATGCCGGCCGGCGGGTAGCGGCAGGCCGCCACCGCGCGGCGCGCCTCCTCGGCCGTCTGGACGAAGGGGATCAAGAGGGCCTGGGCGCCGATGTCGAGGATGCGCTTGATCAGCACCGGGTCGTTCCATGCCGGCCGCACGATGCCCGTCGCCGCGCCGCGCGCCGCCGCCTGCAGCTGCGACAGCAGGCCCGGCAGCTCGTTCGGCGAATGCTCGGTGTCGAACAGGATCCAGTCGAAGCCGCTGTCGGCGACGATCTCGGCGACGATGTTGCTGCACAGGCTGCTCCACAGCCCGATCTGCGTCTGTCCCGCGGCCAGCGCCGCCTTGAACCGGTTGCGGTCGAGGTCCATCGGTGTCTTCCGTTCCTCTGTCAGCGGGCCAGCCGCACCCGGCAGCCGCGGATGCTCGCCGGGCTGCCCTCGAACTCCACCTTGCCCTGCGCCGCCAGCTGGCGCAGCCGCCAGAAGCAGAAGGCGTCGGTGGCGAAGAAGCCGGTGATCGTGCCCATCGGCCGGCCGATGGCGCGGGCCGCCGGCACCCAGTCGTCCCCGACCGCCGCCAGGATCTCCGCGTCATGCGCGTCGATCGGGTGGGTGGTGATAATGCCGTCGCGGTGATGCCGCAGCCCTCCGCCATTGTCGCGCAGCCGCTCCCACTCCGCCGCCAGCGCGGCGCGCCGCTGCGCCGATACCGGCCGGGCGGTGGCCTCGGCCGCCGGCATGCGCTGCGGCTCCATCATCCCGACGGCGGTCATGCCGTCGCCTCGGAAATCGCCCGGCGAGGCCTCGACCTCCCGCACCGGCGCGCGGGCGTCGCGCAGCGCCCACAGCGCCCGGCGCAGCATCAGCTGCTCGGCGGCGCCGGTGCCGTGCCAGATCACGAATGCCTCGGCCTCCTCCGGCAGGTGCCGCAGCATCGCCGCCTCGGCCGCCAGCTGGTCGATCAGCCGGCCGCCGGTCTCGATCGATTCGCGATCCGATTCGGCGAGCAGGGCGTGCCAGAAGGCGGCGCGGGCATCGGGCCGGTCGCTGTCGACGTCGCCGAGCGGCCCGATGGCCAGGTCGTCGCGGAAGACCAGGACGGCCGATTCGGGCAGGGCCAGCCCGGCGCGGATCACCCTGGCGGCGCTGTCGCCGCAGCACAGATGCAGCACGGGAACGGCCATCGCGGGTCCCTCCGGATCGGACCGGGACTATAGCAACCCGATCGCGGCGGGACAGCGCGGCACGATGCTACGACGGGACCGATTCGGCCTCGCCCGCCGGTTCCGCGGCCGCCGGCGGGATGCGCAGCAGCACCGCCCCCAGCACCGCCGCCAGCGCGGCGAAGCAAGCCCCGGCCAGGAACGCGGCCTGGTAGCCGCCGACCAGCGCCGCCGGCTGGTCGGCGCCGGCGGCCAGCAGCCCGCCGGTGCGCGACGCCGCCAGGCTGGCCAGGACGGCCAGGCCCAGCGCCCCGCCCATCATGAAGGCGGTGTTGACCATGCCGGAGGCGAGGCCGGACTCGGTCGGCGCCACTTCGCTCATCGCCGCCAGCAGCACCGGGTTCAGCGCCATGCCGCAGCCGAGGCCGAGCAGCAGCATGCCGGGCAGCACATGCAGGGTGAAGCTGCCGCCGACCGGCGCCCAGGCGAACAGCGCCAACCCGGCCGCGGCCAGCAGGAGGCCGACCACGATCGGCGGGCGGATGCCGAAGCGCATCACCAGCTTCGCCGACAGGCCGAGCGAGAAGGCGGCCATGATCAGGTTGGCGGGCAGGAAGGCCAGGCCGACCTCCATCGGCTCGTAGCCCAGCACCTGCTGCATGTAGAGGGCCGACAGGAAGAACCAGGCGAACATGGCGGCGGCCCACAGCGTGCCGATGACGTTCGACACGGCCAGGCTGCGCAGCCGGAACAGGCCCAGCGGCATCAGCGGCGCCGCCACCCGGGCCTCGATCGCCACAAAGACCGCCAGCAGGATCACGGCACCGCCGAGCATCCCCAGGGTGCGGGCCGAGGTCCAGCCGGCTTCGTTGCCGTTGACGATGGCGTAGACGGCCAGCATCAGCGCCGCGGTCACGGCCACCGCCCCGGCGATGTCGAGCTGCCGGGCCGCCGCCTCGTTGCGGCCGCTGGCCGGCAGCAGCATCAGCGACAGGGCGAAGACCGCGATGCCGATCGGCAGGTTGATCAGGAAGATCCAGTGCCAGCTCAGCGTTCCGGTCAGAAGGCCGCCCAGCAGCACCCCGATGCTGCCGCCGCCGGCGCAAACGAAGCCATAGACGCCCATCGCCCTGGCCCGGTCGGCCGGCTCGGTGAACAGATCCATGATCAGCGACAGGGCGACGGCGGAGACGACGGCGCCGCCCAGCCC
>Ga0182749_1002783_pt1 | contig 12544 bp, 8 predicted proteins | sample eDN3rd37CKraftMG_FD_128875 | JGI IMG/M metagenome (GOLD analysis project Ga0182749, IMG submission 128875) | Enriched Miracle-Growth compost microbial communities from Emeryville, California, USA - eDNA 3rd pass 37_C Kraft MG (version 2) (version 2) ...
AGTGACCGGGGACCAACAAGCGAGACCGATGCCGGCCGAGCCGACGATCGATTATGAGGCCCTAGCCCAGGACGCCATGCGTGGCGTCGTGCGCACGGTTCTTGCCCAGGCGGCCAAATCCGGTCTGCCCGGCGATCACCATTTCTATATCTCGTTCGATACCGGCGCCTCGGGTGTCGTGCTGTCCAAGCGTCTCAAGGAAAAATATCCTTCCGAGATGACGATCGTGCTGCAGCACCGCTTCTGGGATCTCCTGGTCTCGGAGACCGGGTTCGAGGTGAAACTCACGTTCGATGGCATCCCGGAGCGGCTCGTCGTGCCCTTCACCGCCATCCGCGTCTTCTTCGACCCGAGCGTGCGCTACGGCATGCAGTTCGAAAACCCCGAAGGCGAGGAGCCCGGCGCCAACGAGAGCGTCCAGCGCTCCAACTCCAACGGACGCTCCAATGCCGAGCGCGCCAATGGCGGCGCAGGCGGGGCCGCGACGCTGCGGTCAACCGCCCCCAAGAAGCCCCGCGTGCCGCGCAAGACGAAGGCGGAAACCGCGGCCGAGTCGCTCGGCCAGCCGGCGGCTGAGCCGTCATCCTCCTCGCCCATGTCGGACCGGCCCGAACCTCCCGCGCCCACGCCGCTGCAGCCCGCCGCGGCCAAGGAGGGCGACGAGCAGCCGCTCCCGAGGCAGGACAACGGCGGCGCTCAGATCGTCCGGCTCGACGCCTTCCGCAAGAAGTAGCCTCCTGGCCCTTAGAAGCGGCAGCCCCCGTTCCGCACCGCGCGGCGCGGGGCAAGCACCGTTGCGTGCCGCCCGCGATCGCTGAAATGAAATCGGCGGCACGCTTGCCGCCGATTTCGTCTCTGGATCAGGGCTCGGATCAAGCGGAACGCAGCGCCCCCACATCGATCGGCAGCTTGCGCAGCCGCACGCCCGTCGCCGCATGCACGGCGTTGAGCACCGCCGGCATGACGACGGATGTGCCCGGCTCACCGATGCCACCGGGTGCTTCGCCGCTCTTCACGATCTCGACCGCGATCTTCGGCGCCTCGTCTATCCGCAGCACGCGATAATTGTCGAAGTTCGACTGCTCGACGCGGCCATTCTTGAGCGTGATTTCACCCCAGAGCGCCGCCGACAGGCCGAAAATGATGCCGCTCTGGAGCTGGGCTTCGACGGTGTCGGGATTGACCACCTGTCCGCAATCGACAGCCGCGCACACGCGGTTGACCCGCACCTCGCCACCATCGTCCACGCTCACCTCCGCCACCTGCGCAAGGTAGGTGCCGAACGCATAGAGCAGTGCGATGCCCCGGCCATGCCGCGGCGGCAGCGGCTCGCCCCACCCCGAGAGTGCCGCCGCGCGCTCCAGCACATGATGCGCCCTGGAGTTCTTGGCCGTCAGCTCCAAGCGGAACTGCAGAGGGTCTTTCTTCGCCGCGAGCGCCAGCTCGTCGATGAAGCTTTCGATGACGAAAGCATTGCGCGTGGGACCGACGCCGCGCCAGAAGGCGGTCGGGATTCCCTGCGGCTCCTCGCGCACGTAGTCGACGTGGAAGTTGGGGATGTCGTAGGGCAGCTCGATTGCGCCATCGACCGCATCGGGATCGACTCCGTTCTTCATCGCCTCGGGGAAGAAGCGCGACATGATCGAGGAGCCGACGATGCGGTGCTTCCAGGCGACGATCTTGCCGTCGCTATCGAGGCCGGCAGCGATGCGGTCGTAGTAGTACGGCCGATACATATCGTGCTGGATGTCCTCCTCGCGGCTCCAGACGACCTTCACCGGATCCTTCGACTGTTTGGCGATGAGCGCCGCCTGCAGGATGAAATCGAACTCCAGCCGCCGGCCGAACCCCCCGCCGAGCAGGTGATTGTGAATGCGCACCTTGCTCTCCTCGAGGCCCAGCGCCTTCGCGACGACCTTCTGCGCGATGGTGGGAATCTGCGTGCCGACCCAGATGTCGCAGCCGTCCTCGCCGACCTCGACGGTGCAGTTGATGGGCTCCATCGTCGCGTGGGCGAGAAACGGGTTCTCGTAGACGCTGTCGAGCTTCTGCGCCGCGCCCGCGAGCGCCGCTGCCGCATCGCCCTCACTCTTGGCGACGGCGCCATCGCGCTCGGCGGCCTTGGCGAGGGCCGCCACCACATCGGCGGTCGAGACCGAAGCATTCGGCCCATCGCTGAACTTTGGCGCGGCGGCCTCGAGACCGCTTCGCGCCGCCCAGTAATGGTCCGCGATCACCGCCACGGCATTGTCGAGCTTCACCACCTGGCGCACGCCCGGCACCGCGAGTGCGGCCGTCTCGTCAACCGACGTCAGCGTACCGCCGAACACCGGCGCGGCCGAAACCTGCGCGATTTTCATGCCCGGCACCTGCGCGTCGATGCCGAATTTCGCCGTACCGTTTACCTTGCCCGCCGCATCGATGCGGCGAACCGGCTTGCCGATGATCTGGAACTGGCTCGGTTCCTTGATCGCCACGTGATCTGGAACCGACAGCTTCGCCGCATCGTCGACGAGAGCGCCGTAGCCGATCCGCTGGCCGCTCTTGGCGTGGATCACCTGCCCTGCCTCGGTCTTCAGCTCCGTCGTATCGACGTTCAGCTTCTTAGCCGCAGCTTCGATGAGCATCTGCCGCGCGGCCGCGCCGGCTTCGCGCATGGGTTTATAAAAGCCGCGCACCGATGTGGATCCGCCGGTGATCTGCGCGCCGCCCACGGCCGCGTTGCCATAGAGCTTGTCGTTGGGTGGAGCGATCCCGTACGCGACCGCCTCCATCGGCACGTCGAGTTCCTCCGCGACGAGCATCGGCAGCGCCGTGTAAGTGCCCTGTCCCATCTCGATGGACGGCGATATCACCGTAACCTTGCCGTCCCGGTCGATCCTTAAAAAGCCGTTGGGCGCGAACTCGGCCACCGGCGCACTGCCCGGCTCGGCGTCCGCAGTCTCCACCCATCCGATCATCAGCCCGCCGCCGAAGGCAGCGCTCGCCTGCAGGAAGCGGCGGCGGCTGAGCCCCGCGGCCTCGCCGCCCTGGGCAAGACCGGCACGCGAAAGAATGTTCTGCATGGTGCGCTCTCCTTACTTGCCGGCGGCGGCGACCTTCGCCGCCTTCTTGATGGCTTCCCGGATGCGCACATAGGTGCCGCAGCGGCAGATATTGCCCGACATGCCCTGGTCGATGTCGGTGTCGGTCGGCTCGGGCGTCGCCTTGATGAGAGCCGCCGCGCTCATGATCTGGCCTGACTGGCAGTACCCGCATTGAACCACGTCGAGGTCCAGCCACGCCTTCTGCACCGCCTTACCGGCGGGGGTTTCCGCGATGCCTTCGATGGTGGTGATGGCGCGTCCGGCAGCTTCGGATACCGGCGTGAGACACGCGCGCTGCGCCTCGCCGTCGATGTGAACCGTACAGGCACCGCATTGTCCGATGCCGCATCCGAATTTCGTTCCGGTCATGCCCAGAAGGTCGCGGATGACCCAAAGAAGCGGCATGTCGTCGGGCGCTGCGACGGAAACCTTAGCGCCGTTGACTGTGAGATCGATCATAATTGGCTTTCCCTGGAGGCAAGGGTGACCGGGGAAATATAGCGCATGAGAGCCCGCTTACCACCGCTCCCCCCTGTGGGATGCGGGCGCGACGGGTCGCACCGGAACAATTTTAGCGATCCGGCGCACATTCGATCCGCAGCGGACGCCCCAGCAGAGGAGCGCATGAAACAGCGCCGCAGCCGCTATCGCTGCCAAGTTTGGATGCGCGGCGCGAGCGCGGGGTGCGCAGCACACCGATGCATGCGCGGTTGCTTCCTGCAGCGAAGCGCGCACTGCGCATTGCAATGTCGTAACGCGAACGGGCTTCAGCGGTATATGCGCGCGACCATCGAAGCAGCACCGCGATTGCGTCACACACAATTGCAATGGCGTGCATGCAGCAAATCATCGACGGCAAAGAAATTAGACGCTACAACAGCAGCAGCGATCACGAGACGATGTATGCCCCAAGCGGCTGAACCACCATTTGCACGTCTACTTTCGTCGGCAAGACGCCGCCGCATCCGTCGGCGTGTTGCCGTGCGCTACCGCACCTCGGTGCACTACGCGCAATGGCTCCATGCGCTCTGCGCCGTCTCGCTGCCGGAAGCCGTCCACGCATCGTCCCGTCCATTGCGTCGCCTGCGCCGTCGCCATCACCAGGCGCGCCACGCGCGGTGCGGCAGCCGACGGCGGCAGCAGCGGCGCTTCATCTATGCACAGCGCTTAACCGTAAAGGTCATCCGGTCGCACCAGAGCCGTCGCGGCGAGACCGGCGAGGCGCGCCGGGTGAAACCCGCCAAGACCGTCAGCGTATCCAGCACGCGTACGGCGACATTCGCCCGCCGGCGCCGTCCGGTGCGGACCATGCGGCCGGGATTTGCAGCCCCGCGGCCACGCCGCCGCTGAGCGCTTCCTTTTCCGATAAGAAGCGCGATGAAAAGGGAGCGCTTCCGGAAAAGTGGGCACCGGTTTTCCGATAAGAAGCGCAATGGCCGCCGAGAGCGCTTCCGGAAAAGTGACACCATGCGGCGATTCAACAAAAGTAGCGCGCTCCAGCGAGCGCGTACGCAATTAGAGCGCGCAGACTGGCGCGCCGTGAAGCCCCGAATACAGCTTAAAATCAGCAGAAGGTTCGGGGTGCCGATGTCTTAACGGCGCGGGAGCATGGCAGGTCGGCAGGCAGCGGACCTGCCCACTTATTCCTTCCCATGCAGCGCGCAGGTGCGCACGCTCCGGTCAGCGTTGCATTCGCTCTGTCAGACGGCGCGCAAAGCCGGCCGCGCCGGTGCAAGGTCCCCTTCGTCCGGCTTGCGGCCCACCGCCGAGTAGCGCAGGCCCGCGGCGTGGGCGAGGTCGGCCGAGAACACATTCCGCAGATCGACGAGCATGTCGCCGCGCATCGAGGCCTTGGCGGCTTCGAGGTTGAGGCCGCGGAACTCGTTCCATTCCGTCACCGTCACGAGGACATCCGCCCCCGTCGCGGCCTCGAGGGCGTTCTCGCACCATACGACGCCGGGCAGCAGCGGCTCCGCCTGGCGGCGGCCCTGCGGGTCGACGGCGCGAACGCTCGCCCCGCGCTCCTGCAGCATCGGAACGATGACGAGGCTCGGCGCATCGCGCATGTCGTCGGTGTTCGGCTTGAAGGTGACGCCCAGGATCGCGATGGTCTTGCCGCGAACCGAGCCGCCGGCAGCCGCCTCGATACGGTGCGCCATGGCGATCTTGCGCTCGTCGTTGACCCGCTGCACCTGCTCGATGATGGTTACCGGTGTCTTGTTCTCGCGCGCGGTCCTGATCAGCGCCGACACATCCTTCGGGAAGCACGAGCCGCCGTACCCGGGCCCCGGATGCAGGAACTTGTCGCCGATGCGGCGGTCCTTGCCGATGGCGGACGCCACTTCCTGCACACCGGCGCCGACAACCTCGCACAGGTCGGCAATCTCGTTGATGAAGCTGATCTTGAGGGCGAGGAAGGCATTCGCCGCATACTTCGCCAGCTCCGCCGACTCACGCCCGACGAACATCACCGGCGCACTGCGCAGGGCGAGCGGCTTATAAAGGCGGCCCATCACCGCCTGCGCGCGCTCATCGTCGACGCCCACGAGCACCCGGTCGGGGTGCATGAAGTCGCCGATGGCCGAGCCTTCGCGCAAAAATTCCGGATTGGAGCACACCGCGAAATCGCCATCCGGCCGGGCCGCGCGCAGCCGGCGCTCGATTTCGCGGCTCGTGCCGACCGGCACGGTCGACTTCGTCACGATGACCGTGAAGCCCTCAAGGTGCGGCGCGATCTCCTCGACTGCCGCATAGACGTAGGAAAGGTCGGCGTAGCCGTCGCCGCGTCGCATCGGCGTGCCGACCGCCAGCAGGATCACATCGGCATTCTTTGCAGCGGGTCCGAGGTCGTCGGTGAATACGAGGCGCCCCGCCTGCATGTTCCGCTGCAGCAGGTCGTCGAGGCCAGGCTCGTAGATCGGGGATTTGCCGGCGTTCAGCTCCGCAAGACGCTGCGGATCCTTGTCGACGCACGTGACGCTCCAGCCGAACTCGGAGAAGCAGGCCGCCGACACGAGGCCCACGTAGCCCGCTCCGATCATGCAGATGTTCATCGTCGCATCGCGCTGCGCATCCGGCGAGGTACCGGTGCGGCATGCGCCTCCCTCTCGCTTGGCCCTTATGGAATGACTCTAGGCCGAAACGGCGCCTGCCGAAACGGGCCAGAAGCCCGGCGGTAAATTCATCTGACCGCAGCGGCCTAACCGGTTCGCGCTCCGGCGTGCGTGCGGCCTGACGTCGCGCAAATGTTGCCAGCGGCTTGTGCGGCAATCTACGCGCCGTAATCCCGAGGTGTGACCCCATTGTGAACGTGCCCCGCAGGGGCGCTCGGCGGACGGCCGAAATAAACCGCTGCCGCAACGCTTCCGCGGCTGGCGTGGTGAAATTGCCGGGCCTGTGATAAGCGGCGTACGTCAAATTTATGCGAGATTGGGCACGCCGAAATGAGCACGAACGACAAAGCCACAAGGACCGAGACCGACACATTCGGCCCCATCGAGGTTGCCGCGGACCGCTACTGGGGCGCGCAGGCGCAGCGCTCGCTGGGCAACTTCAAAATCGGTTGGGAAAAGCAGCCGCTTCCGATCGTCCGCGCGCTCGGCATCGTGAAACGGGCCGCCGCCGAAACCAACATGGCGCTCGGCCGCCTTGATCCGAAGCTCGGGGAGACCATCGTCAAGGCGGCGCAGGAGGTGATCGAGGGCAAGCTCGACGCCCATTTCCCGCTCGCCGTCTGGCAGACCGGATCGGGCACCCAGTCGAACATGAACGCGAACGAGGTCATCTCAAATCGTGCCATCGAAATGCTGGGCGGGGAGAAGGGCTCGAAGAAGCCAGTGCACCCGAACGACCACGTGAACATGAGCCAGTCGTCGAACGACACGTTCCCGACCGCCATGCACATCGCCTGCGCCGAGGAGATCGCCCACCGGCTGATCCCGGCGCTGCAGAAGCTGCACAACGCGCTGAACGACAAGGCCGAGGCGTGGAAGGACATCGTCAAGATCGGCCGCACGCATACGCAGGACGCAACCCCGCTCACTCTCGGGCAGGAATTCTCCGGCTATACCCAGCAGGTCGAGAACGGCATCAAGCGCATCGAGCAGACGCTGCCCTCTCTGATGGAGCTGGCCCAGGGCGGCACCGCGGTGGGCACCGGCCTCAATGCGCCGAAGGGCTTCGCTGAAAAGATCGCCGAGCGCATCGCCGCCATCACCCAGCTTCCCTTCACCTCGGCGCCCAACAAGTTCGAGGCCCTCGCGGCGCACGACGCCATGGTCATGAGCCACGGTGCGATCAATACGCTGGCGGCGGCCCTTTTCAAGATCGCCAACGACATCCGCCTGCTGGGCTCGGGCCCCCGTTCGGGTCTGGGCGAGCTGGCGCTGCCGGAGAACGAGCCCGGCTCCTCGATCATGCCCGGCAAGGTGAACCCGACCCAGTGCGAAGCACTCACGCAGGTGTGCGTGCAGATCTTCGGCAACAACGCCGCCATCACCTTCGCCGGCAGCCAGGGTCACTTCGAACTCAACGTCTATAATCCGGTGATGGCCTATAACTTCCTTCAGTCGGTGCGGCTGATGGCCGATGCGGCAGTCTCCTTCACCGACAACTGCGTCGTCGGCATCGAGCCCCGCATCGATAACATCAAGGCGGGCGTCGAACGTTCGCTGATGCTCGTCACCGCGCTCGCGCCGAAGATCGGCTACGACGCCGCTGCCAAGATCGCCAAGACCGCGCACAAGAACGGCACGACGCTGCGCGAGGAGGCGGTCGGCGGCGGATATGTGACGGATAAGGAGTTCGACGAGATCGTCGATCCGCGCAAAATGCTGGCGCCGGACTGACGCCGGCAGCTTTGGACCGCAAATTTTCGGAAGCTGAATGATGGGCGCCGAAATCGTCAACCTGCGCACCGCACGCAAAGCGAAGCAGCGCCGCGATGCGCAGGAACGTGCCGCCGAGAACCGCGCCAGGTTCGGCCGCACGAAGCACGAGCGCCAATCCGAGCGCGCAAAGGAAGAGCTCGCCGCGAGGCGTCTCGACGCCCTGCGGCGCGATAACAGCGGCCCCGACGATGAGCCGGGAGCCTGACATGGGCGCCAACGGCGAGCCTTCATCCCGGCGACACCCTGCGAGACCGCAGAAGCGATCGTTCTCGATCAAGGGCCATCGCACGTCGATTTCAATGGAAGCGCCGTTCTGGGATGCCCTGCAGCAGGCCGCTGCGGCGGAAAACACCACGCTTGCCGGCCTCATCGCCCGTATCGATGCCGCGCGCGGCAACGCAGGCCTGTCGAGCGCCGTCCGCGTCTGGGTGCTCGACTATTTCCGGCGCGGCGCGCACACGGCGGACGGGTAGAGCGCCCGCATCGTGCCGGCACCGCGAGTCGAATGCCGCCGCGGATCGTCAGTTGGTATTCTGCAGGTTGCGCAGCACTTCTTCATTCGGCTGCATATGCCGCTGCGTGCGGCGCGGCCGATAGCTGGCCCCCGACGGCGTTGCTCCCGGCGGCGGCGTGATGCTTCCCGCTTCCACCGGAGCTTCGAGAATATCGGACGGCGCGGCTCCGAACGTCTGCCCTTCCTCTCCCGGAGCCGGAGGCACGACGACACCCGGAGCGCTGGCGCTGCTCGGCGGCACCGCCGGCGCAGCGGTAACCGATTGCGATGTCTCCGGGCCGCTGGACACGGCATTGCCGCCCGTCGGCGAGGGTGAAATTGAAGGAGCCGCGCGCGGTGCGGGTGGCACGGGAAGCGGCGCGCTGCCCTCGTCGGATTCCAGCGAGCGGCGCCGCTCCTCATCGCGGCGGGCGCGCTCCGCATCGGCCTGATGCAGGCGCTCGAGCTGATCGGCGTCGAGCTCCATCTTCCGGATTGCAAGCTCGCGCTCGAGCGGCTCGGAGGTGATGCGCGAGGTCAGCGCCCAGGCATCCGCCAGACGCCCCGTATAAACGACGCCGACACTCGGTAACGCACCCAGACGCGGCTTGTCCGGCTGCGGCACATCCGGTGCGCGCGGCTCGATCACCCACGCACTGTCGACGATCAGCGAGGCAAGATCGACGGTCGTCTCGACCTTTGTGGTGCCGGCGTCGGAAGCAAGCGTTACGAGCGCGAGTTTCGCAGCACCATCGCCGATCTCGATCGGTATGTCGCGGGGGCCGACCGCCACGTCGGCCGCATCGAATTGCGCGCGCAGCGCCTCCGCCAGTTGCTCGCCCGTCGCCCCCGCCTCGCCGCTCAGCGCGGCGTTCGAGGCTGCAACGACCGCGAGCGGCGTCGGCACGTGGAGGCTCAGATCGCCGAGCTTCAACTCACCCTTGCCGGTGGCAACCGATACGAGTGCGCCCGGCGTCGAAGCGCGGGATTTGAACTCGAGTGCGAGCGAGGCCTGCGGATCCTTCGCATCCGCCCCGGGCGCGCCCCCGCCATTGGCAGCCTTGCGCACATGCATATTCGCGATGTTCAGCGCGCCGTCGAGGCTTGCGCCGCCCGGCGCCCGCTCCAGCATCACGCGCGCCGACAGATCGCCGCCCAGCACCTTGCCTTCGAGCTTTTTGACCTCGACCTTGCCCGGCTCGAGCGTCACCTCTGCGCGCGCCTTGGGAATCACCATGCGCTCGGCGAGCGTCAGCGTACCAAAGGAGACGCCGAGCTTGCCCTCGATACCGTCGAGGGCGGCGAAGTCGAAGGCGTGTTCGGGCCAGATCGATTTGCCCGCCGTCAGCGGCTCTGCGCCGGGAACCTCGGCGGGCGGCTTGCGGTCGAGCACCAGCCTCATCAGGCCGGGCACGGAAGCATCCTCGACGGTCAGCTCGCCGGTGACGATGGCCGGTCCCTCGCTCGGATAGGCGAGCGCGAACGACCCTCCGACCTTGCTTCCGCCGATGCTCAGATCCTGCAGCTTCAGCTCCGTGGCGTTATCGGTCGAGTTGACGTGCAGCGTGCCGACGATGGGTGTCTCGCTGAGCGCGACGCCGCTGCCGAGACCAGCGACAGCCATCGCTTCGCTGAGCGCGCGCGCCGAAATGCGCAAGTCGCCATCGAGGCCGCGACCGCCCTCGCCTGGAAGCACCACCCGTCCGTCGTAGCCGAAGAAGAGCGCAGGCCCCTGCGCCGATGCCGAAACCGTCATGCCCTTGGCCGGCGTGCCGACGGCCTTCACGAAAACCTGCCCGGCCTGCGCCGCATCCGCGGTTGGAGCATGAGCCGCACCACGCGCGCTGAGGCTCGCCACGATGCGTGAAACATCCGTGCTGTCGACGGTCAATGAAATGTCGGCTGGCGCCGCGCGCCAGTTCCCGAGGCCGCCGTCCAGCATGGCATTGGCGACGACACGGCCGCCGCCCTGCGCACTGCCGTCGATCGTCACGTCCGCGGCGCCGGGCTGGCGCACGCCGAGCTGCAGCGCGCCGGCGATGCGCATCGGAGCGAGCGAGCTGAACGTCTCCGCTTGGCCGCGCACATCCTCCGGCGGATCGATCAGCGCGATCAGCTTGCCGTACGTCTCGGCGGTTGGTGCGCTCATGGTCCAGCGGAGCGTGCCGCGCGGGCTCGTCGTCGCGTCGGCGACGTCGCCTTCCAGCTCCAGCTTGAGCCCGTCGGCGGTCGCGAAACGGTATGAGCGCACAGCCACCCGTCCGCCGGCGATGCCAACATCCATGTTCAGGTTGCGCAGCCGCTGCCCGCCGGCCACCAGCTCGCCAGCCCGCACGCGCAGATCGAGATCCATCGTCGCGGGATCGAACCACGCGACCTTGGCTGGCACCGCAGCCGCCTCGGCCGTGCCGCCGGAAGCGATGACGCGCTTGAAAGCTTCCACGCCCGCTGGCCAGAACTGACCCGCATCGATCTCGGCGCCATCCAGCGTCACTTCGACATGCGGCCGATCCTTATTCGCATAGTGCATCTCGCCCGTGAGCGGACGCCCGCCGATCTCAGCGCCCGCCTCCGTCAGGTGGATGCCGTCCTCGCTCATCGCGAGCTGGCCCTGCAGAGAGAACGGACCTTCGTTGCGCAAGGCCTCCGCGAGAGGCTTGCCGCGGGCGGCCCAGTCGAGGAAGCGCGTCAGGCTCGTTCCATGCAGCGTGACATCACCGCGAAACGACTGCCCGTTCCCCGCCTCGGCAACGGTCCCGTCGAGCGCGAGACGCGTTCCGCCGGGCAAGGCCACACGCAACTTGTTGAGTGCCAGCGTCCCGCCGCTGCGCGCCACCTCGAGCTGCACCCCGCTCACCGGCTCTCCGCCGAGACTCGCCTGATCGAGGTCGAACCGCACTTTGCTGTCGGCGTTCTTCGGCAAGGCGGTCATCATCGCCCTGATGAAATTGCGCGCGGTCGCGATGGGGTTGCCGCCGCCTTCTTCCGGCTTCGTGACGCGATCGAGATCGAGCCAGCGCGAAGCGAGATCCATGTTGACGCTCAGCCCGTCATCCCAGGTTGCGTTCGCAGAGCCGGAAATGAGCTGCGGCTGTCCGACGTGCTCGAAAGCGACGGCGATATTTTCGACGCGCAGCCCCTTCGCATCGCCATCGATGTGGGCACGGAAATCGAGCAGCGGCGCTTCGGGCTTGCCCGATGCCGAATTGGGTGCGGAACCCGCTGCGCCGGGCGGCGCGAGTGGGTCGCCTGCGAGCGCCAGCTTGGCCGTCAGCTCACCGTCGATGCGTGGCGTATTTTTGATATCCGCCACCCGGCCATCGACCGAATAGGTGCTGTTGTCGTCGCCGGTGCCGCGCACCGTCGCCTTGAAGCGCATGCCGCCGTCGGGCTCCGCCATGCCGGTGACGAGGCGCAGCTCGCGCTCTTCGTCGCGCCATAGCGTCGTGCCCTTGAAGGCGAAGGGCCCGGAGGTCGATTCCGCCTTCAGCTCGCCATTGAGGCCGGTGAGGTCGGCGAAGCTGATGCCGCGCGGCCCGTGGAAAGTGACGGCGCCGTCATTGATCTTCACCGATTGCAGCGTCACGCCCGCGGGTACGAACGGCAGCGATCCCGACGATATGGAGAAGCTGCGCCAGTTTCCCGCGCCCTCAGCATCGACGGCGAGCCGCAGCACCGGCTTGTCCAGCACCACCTCGTTCGCTTCGATGATGCCCTTGAGCAGCGGCGGCGCCGAAAGGCGCATGGTGAAGCTTTCCGCGCGGAAAAACGGCTCCCCCGTCGCACCGGTCGGATCGGCGATGCGCAGCTTCTCGAAACTGACGTACGGCGAGGGCAGCAGGCGCAGATTCACATTGCCGCCGACCCGCACTTCGCGGCCGAGGATGCGGGTTGCCTCTTCCTCGAAAACCCCGCGATAGCCGTTCCAGTCGATGAAATAGGGGACGGCAAAAAGCGCCGCCAGGGCGAGCGATATCAGCCCAGCAATATAGAGAAGCCCGTTGCTCATCTAACTTTTCAGGATCCCGATAGGCATTTCGGCCTCCCTGCAACATTGCGGGATGGGAACGACTGCA
>Ga0182749_1002784_pt1 | contig 12543 bp, 14 predicted proteins | sample eDN3rd37CKraftMG_FD_128875 | JGI IMG/M metagenome (GOLD analysis project Ga0182749, IMG submission 128875) | Enriched Miracle-Growth compost microbial communities from Emeryville, California, USA - eDNA 3rd pass 37_C Kraft MG (version 2) (version 2) ...
AACGGGTTCGGAAACCATCGTCACCATGATGGCTGGCGGCCAACGTTGTTGCGCCGTATCAAAGGAACGGCTCGGCTTCAGCGCGGGTACAACCGTTGGCCTTCTGCCTTCCATCGGCAAGCTTCATTTCTTTACTGCGGAGATGGGACAACGGATAAACCGGCCATTTGAACAAGTGTAACCTGCCTCGCGGATAAGCGGCCTTACGCACCATCGATCCGGCATCACGCGAGGACTTGAAGCTTGAAACTCTTCGACCAATGCGCTCGTCAAACGAGGAGGTCACCCCTGGGATAATGCACGCGTGCTCGCCTGATGTTTGACTTCGTTGCCGAGGGCATGACTCTGGAAGAGGTGTAAGCCTTCTGCTGTGTCGGCACCTGCCATGTCCGCTTCTGGGACGGGAGGGTGCAATGACTGAGATCGGGCGCAGAGCAGCCATTCTTTAACGAGTACGCGAACTGCTTGGTGCTCGGGAGCATGTGAAGCCCGAGCACTCCCACTGGCGTGCGGCCGATGCCTCCAATTCTCATGCGGGCGATTTCCAAATGGGATTGGACCAAGCCGAGCGGCCATTCGCGTCGATAACCGAGATGCGAAGCCAAGGGCTTTCCGCCAGTGCACCGATCGGGAACTGGGCGCGCGTGATAGAGCGGCCGCTCTTACCGCTGATCTTCGACCCCTTGCCAACCGCCATGATCGCCGAAGCCGGCGAACACCGTACCTCAATTGTATCAGCCGTAAGGATGATGTCGTCGATGCGCGGTCCCTGAGTGGAATAGAAATGTCCCGCCTTCAACGCCGCGAGGATGTCGGTCGCGCTGTTGGAGCGCGCCTTGAGTTCGATCCATCCGGCTCCATGGCCATATATCGTATCATGAGCATCGTCGCAGGCATAAGCGAGAAGGCGATGTCCTCGGTCCATGAGGCCATCGAGCAGGTAGGCACCCGAGCCCTTGCCGCGAGCGATCTCGTTGCCGTGATTGTAGATCTCGACAGCATCGGCAATGCCGACCAGTTTTTCCGCGTCGTCGAGCGACAGGCTCATCGCACCGGGATGAGCGATGCCAACAAAGGCGCCAGCGGCGCGAGCACGGCGAGCCAAGGCCGGTCCATCCTCGTCGGCGGCTGGGGGCGCGAAGTCCGTCGGTAGGCCCACCCCGACAATATGCCAGAGGTCGCTGAATTCGGTCCTCGGCGCATGGAGCTCGGCGCCAGCCAAGACGGTGAAGTTGTCGGTGCTGAGCGGCTCCGGTGCCGTGATCGGGAAATCGTATCGGGCCAGAAAATGGTCGGTCAGGGCGAGGAAGTCGTAACCGGCGCTTTGGTACGCGCTGACGACGTACTGCGGGGACTCCCGACCGTCGGAGCGGTTCGTGTGGGTATGAAGACCGCCGCGCAGGAAGCGACCAGGCAGGGAAAACGGCGCTATGCTCTGGCCGAGCGGGCGGCTCTGCGGTATCGCGGGAGATGCCGCCGCTTTTGGTTCGCGCAAGTGAGGCGCGCGTGCGCCTTCCGGCATGAGGCTGCGATAAGCGGCAAGGCTCATGCGGATGATGAGCTCGCGCATTGCGGGGGTTAGTTCCCTTTTTCCGCGGGTCAGCCGCCAATGCAGATTGCGGATAGCTCCCCTCAGGAAAGAACCGACAAAGCCGGCGGGCAACACATGGGCGCTGTCCGGGTCAAGACCCTCGAGCATGAGCGCGGAACTGCGTTCAATGAATTCGCGCTGCGCATCATCCAATGCTTTCAAAAGCGTTTCCGGCGCATAGGTCATCACGCCGAAGAACCGGGCCCGGACGGGGTCTTCCCAGACAAAGTCGACATAGGCGGAAATATACTGCTCCAGCCGGTCCTCGAAGGAGGCATTACTGTTTAAGGACCCGATGACGCTGTCAAGGAACATGGCATTGCGCCGTGTGCTCGCGGCGACAACCAAGTCATCCTTCGATTCGAAGTAGTGATAGATGGAACCAACCGAGACCTGGGCGACCTCCGCTATCGTCGCCATTGAAACCTGCAGACCTTCATTTGCAATAAGCGTGGTGGCAGCGTTCAGAACGCGCTCCCGAATTGCTACATTATCGTCCACCGATTGAACCCTCATTCGAACGACTGACGCCTAACGGAGTTTTTTCCAATATGCAAGGATTCGTGATCGGGGACAGGGTTTTCTCAGCACTTGGGTTGGGCACAAGTTTCACTTTTCATGCTGTATTTAAAGAGACAAATTCCCCGTATATATCGCCAGATATCCCGCCGCGCTGGTTGACTGCGGCGGTCGCGAGCAGGTGACCTATCATTCGGAACAAAAACCTTATGTTCGGCAATACCGAATAGTCATTCGGTCGTCATGTTGGTCGCCTACGGTTTGCTTATTACCGAGGAAATGGCGGCTTGCCAGCCTCGGCTTGTGAACAGATTCAGGGTGAGAGACGTGGCTGACGGTGATGTGAACTTCATTTTTCTGACCGACCTGCACATTGGAGCGCCGGGACATCCCGATTGCGACCACTACCCCGCGACGTCGCGGGCGGTCGAGGCGGCGCTGGCGCGGATCAAGACATTGAAGCCCGCACCCCAATTTATCGTCGCGGCAGGGGATCTGGTGCACTGGGGCTACCTTCCGGGCAATCCGGGTTATGTCGAACTCAAGCGTGTCTTTGAGGAAGCCGAGCTGGACATGCCTGTGCTCTTCGCACTCGGCAATCATGACAGCCGCCGCGGCTTTTACGAGGGCGTGCTCGGGCGTACCGAAGATGTCGAGGCGCCGTACTATCACTCGCAGGTCATCGCCGGAGTTCATGTCATCGTGCTCGATACTGAGTTGCCATCGCAGGCCGGCGGCTCGCTTGACGAAGCGCAATGGAGCTGGCTGGCCGCCGAGTTGGACGCCAATCCCGACTGCCCGAAGCTCATCGTCATGCATCACGCGCCAGCTCTGAGCGAAGACGATGGCGTCGTGCCCCGCTTCTTTACCCTTCACCTTGCCGACACTGCGCGGTTGCAGAAGCTGCTGTTTGGCAAGAACGTCGTCGGCATCCTGGCAGGCCATATCCATTATGACCGCTTCAGCTTGTGGCACGGCATCCCGGTCATCACCGGGGCGGGCCTTGCCGGCGGCACGCCGGACGTGATGCTGATCGGTGCAATGCACAAAGGCGTTCCGGGCTCGTCCCTGGGGATCGGAACCATTCGCCCGTCCGGCCTCACCATGACCGTCGCGGCACTGCCGCCGGCCGACAGGCCCATTGAAACCGAACAGACCTATGACGAGCTACACGCCCTGCAGGAACGGCTCGACGCCGAATTTATAGCCAAGTACGGCGCCACGCCGCCGGGCAAGGTGCTGGCAGTTTAATCACGCGACCACGGTGAGTGGGAGTGCGGGACCCGCGCGTTCCAGAGCTCGAAAGCGGCAGGGACAGCATCAAGATGGCCGACGACGTTACCTTTATTTTTCTGAACGACCTCCACATCGGAACGCCCGGAGACCCGAACTGCACTCACTACCCGGCGAGTTCACGAATGCTGGAAGCCGCCTTGAGACGGCTGCACGTAATGCAGCCCTCGCCCAGCTTTCTCGTCGTGGCCGGTGACCTAGCAAACCGCGGGGATGTCTCGGGCTATGTCGAGCTGCGGCGCATCTTCCATGAAGCCAATCTGGGCGTCCCCGTCTTTTTTGCGCTCGGCAACCACGACGATCGCCGCAACTTTTACGAGGTCATGTTGGAGCGCACGGACGACGTCGAGGCGCCCTATTACCATGCGCAGGTGGTGTCGGGCATTCACGTCATCGTCCTGGATAGCGAGATGCCCTTGCAGCCCGGTGGCGCGCTGGACGAAGCTCAGTGGGAATGGCTCGCGGCCGAACTGGACCGCAATCCCGAATGCCCAAAGCTGCTGGTGATGCATCACGCTCCGGCGCTGAGCGAGGATGACGGGGTCATCCCGCGTTTCTTTACGCTGCATCTGGCCGATACCGCGCGCCTGCAGAAATTGCTCGCCGGCCGCAACATCCTTGGGATCCTATGCGGCCACGTCCACCTGAACCGGTTCAGCCAGTGGTATGGCATTCCTGTCGTGCTTGGTCTCGGCACGAGCGGTAGCGGAGGGGATCCTGTCGTTCGCAACACGATGTTGAGGCCAGTTCCTGGCGCCTCATTCGGGATTGGAGTTATTCGTCCCTCCGGGTTGACGATCACCGTGGTGCCCGAAACCCCCATCGAGCGGACTATGCCCCCAGAGCAGAGCTTCGATAGCATCCGGGCCTTGCAGGCACGCATGGACGCCCAATACCTCGCCAGGTTCGGCACCGAACCGCCGGGCAAATTCTGAGCAACCCAAGCCGCCGCCGGGCACGCGTTCACACGTGCGCAGGCCTCCGATGCTGAACCCATGATTCAGAAAGGAAGACCAATGAACAGGAAAATCAGTTGGCTTCTCGCCGCCGCAATGTCTCTTGGCGCAGGCGTTGCCGAGGCCCAGGACAAGGTGGTCCTCGACGTCCTGCATTCCTATCCAGGCCAGGATGCAGTCTACAACGAGATTGCGGCCAATTTCATGGCATCACATCCCGACATCGAGATCCGTTTCCGCGCCTCGCCGGAACACTACGGCGAAGGCCATCTCGCCATCATGCGCGCCTCGATCGTCAACCGGCTGCCGGATGTGTTCATCGCGGGGATATCCTATTTCCCCGACATGATCGATCAACTGGAGCCGCGCGGCCAGATCGTCGACCTCGCGCCGTTTCTCGAAAAGGAAGGGGCCGGCTGGGTAGACGAGAATTACGAGCCGGCCGTGCTCAAAGTCCCGAACTTCGAGGGCAAGCAATATGGGCTGATGTACAACATCTCCTTGCCCATCCTGTTCTACAATCGCGATCTCGTGGCGCAGGCTGGCGGCGATCCTGACAACTTCCCGACTAACTGGCCGGACACCATTGCGCTCGCCAAGAAGATCGACGCGCTCGGCGACGATGTCTCCGGCATCTCCATGAACATCGACACCTGGCTCGACGACAGCATGTACCGCTTCCTCGTCTACCAGCAGGGCGGCGACTATGTCACTCCGGACGGCAAGGGCATTACGTTCGGTGACGATGGAACCGGCCTTAAGGCGCTCCAATACGCGCGGGCCTTCATCGCCGAAGGTGGCCAGCAGCGCCAGTCCTACGATCAGGCCACACAGCGGTTCTATGCCGGCCAGATCGGCATCATCTATGCAACGTCAGCGAGCATTAAGGGATATCTCAAGCAGATCGGCGACCGGTTCGAACTGGGTACCGCCGCTTATCCTCGCGACAATCCGGAGGCGACGTTCCCGCCGGGGCCGAGCGCGGCGGTGATGTTCACTGATGATCCGGCGAAACAGGCAGCTGCCTGGGAATATATCAAGTATATCACCGGACCCGAGGCTCAGACGGTCGTCGGCACCAATACCGGTTACCTGCCCACCAACAAGCGGGCCTATGAGGACGAGTATCTGGGCACCTATTACACCGAAAACCCAATCTTTCAGCCTGCCATCGATCAACTGCCGCTGGTCGAGAGCAAGCCCTATTTCAAGACGGCCAATGCCGTCGAGCTGTGGGAAGCTCAGCGCGATATCATTTCGCGGGTCATGTATGGCGAGGTCACGCCGGAAGAGGGCCTCGATCAGATTGTCGAGCGTACCAACGCGCTGCTGGCAAAGCAGTAGGCCGGCCGCACCACCAACCGGCTGCCGGGTGCCCGGCAGCCTCTGGCAAGTCAAACAACAGGCAGGCCGTAATGCCCTCGACGCTGTCGCTGCGCAATATCGACCGATACTTCGGCTCAACCCATGTCATCAGAGACGTCTCCCTCGAAGTCGACAAGGGGGAATTCATCACGCTTGTCGGGCCGTCGGGTTGCGGCAAGTCCACGCTGTTGCGCATCATCGCCGGTCTTGTTGCCCAGGACAGCGGTACCGTCGCCATTGGCGGCGAGGCGGTCGACCACCTGCGGCCAAAATCCCGCGACATTGCCATGGTTTTCCAGAGCTATGCGCTCTATCCTCACATGAGCGTATTCGACAATATCGCGCTTCCGCTCAAGGTTAGACGTTACCCGAGCATTGCGCGCTATCCCTTGATCGGCGGCCTCGTGCCTGGCATGAGGCAGGCGCGCGAAGACGTTGCGCGAGAGGTCCGGCAGGTCGCCGCTCAAACGGAGATCGACTCGCTGCTGGCACGCAAGCCCGGGCAACTGTCCGGCGGCCAGAAGCAGCGCGTCGCCCTGGCGCGCGCCATGGTGAGAAAACCGGCTATCTTTCTGATGGACGAGCCGCTCTCCAATCTCGATGCGCGGCTGCGCGTGCACATGCGCGGCGAACTGCTCGACATGCATCAGAGACTCGGCGCGACCTTCATTTACGTCACGCACGATCAGGTCGAGGCGATGACGATGTCGACCCGCGTGGCAGTAATGCTGGAGGGACGGATCATTCAGGTGGCGGCGCCGGACAAGATCTACTCGGACCCCGTCGATATCCGGGTCGCACGCTTTATCGGTAGCCCCGAGATCAATCTTTGCCCGGCCCAGGCCAAAGCTGGCGCCGTACAACTCGAGACGTGCACACTGCCGCTCGCGGTTGCCGCTAACGGTCCGGTGACTCTGGGTATTCGGCCGGAGAACCTCAAGATTGGCGGCGGCAAGGCCGACTTCTCGGTCAAGGCGCGCTTCGAGCGGGTCGAGAATATGGGCAATGAAGCGCTGCTCTACTTCAGGTCCGAAACCGCCGACACATCGAGGCTGGTTGTTCGGCAGTCTGCGCCGGAGCTGGCCGCATTGCGCGCGCAGGGCGGGCTCGATGGCGTAATGAAGCTTTCCGCCGATATCGGCAATATTCTGATATTCTCGAGCGACGGCGCCCGCTTGCCCGCCCATGGCGCAAGGTCAGCCAAAGTCGCCCCGGTCGAGGCCGTGCAGGCATGAGCACGGCCAACATCGTTCAAACGGTCCCGAGACGCCTCGGCGCCATCGTTCCTCAAAGCGTTGCCTATGCTTTCATCGCGCCGGCGCTTTTATGCTTGTTTGCGCTGCTTGTCCTGCCGATCCTCGTCGTATTCGCGCTAAGCTTCACCGACTACGAGCTTGGCGATATCGCTTCGTCGTTTGTCGGCATAGCCAACTACCAGGCGGCCATGAGCAGCCCGGAGTTCGTGAACAGTTTTCGGAACACGGTCTACTATGCCCTGCTGACCGTGCCGTTCTCCGTGATATCGGGCCTTTTCCTGGCCATCGTCCTCTTCAACCTCAAGCGCGGGCGCCGGCTGTACCAGTTGATCTTTTTCCTGCCGGTTACTACGACGCTTATCCCGATGGCGACGGTGTGGCGGTATCTGCTGCACGGTCAGATCGGACCTCTGGCGCAGCTTTTCAGCGCGCTGGGCCTGCCCCAAGTCGAATTCTTCAGTGATCCGCAACTGGCTATGCCTGCGCTGGCGGTCATTTCGATCTGGCACGGCGCCGGTTTCAACATGGTGCTGTTCATTGCCGGTCTGACGGCGATACCCGACGAACTCTACGACGCCGCATCGGTGGACGGGGTCGATCATCCTCTGGAACGGCTATTCACCATCGTGCTGCCGCTCTTGGGTCCGACCCTGCTGTTCGTCCTTGTCATGTCGCTGATTTCGGCGTTCAGGATGTTCGATCTGGTCGGAGCCCTCACCCGGGGCGACCCATATGGGGCGACCGATGTGATCCTCTACACGACATATCTCGAGGGCTACAGCTATTTCCGGATGGGTTCGGCCTCGGCCATGACCATGATTTTTCTCGTCATCATTCTGCTGCTCTCGATCGTTCAGAGTCGGACGATAGAGCAAAGGGTTCACTATCAATGACGATCATCGAGAAAGTTCCGGCCGGCCAGCGTCCCCGGCTGAACTTGGGTCAGGCAATGGCTCATCTGGTGCTGATCCCGCTCGCGGCGCTCACTCTGTTCCCGATTTACTGGATGCTGGTCACAGCTGTTCGTCCGGCGGAGGAGGTCTTCGGTCCGGTCTTTCAGCTTCTGCCGAGCGCCGTCAGCGTCGACAATTTCGCCAAGACGCTCGGGCAGACGCCGCTCCTGCGCTTCATGCTCAACGGCGTAGTCATCTGCGCGGCCTCGGTCATCATGCAGCTGCTGACCTCCATTCCCTGTGCCTACGCGCTTGCCAAGTATGACTTTCGAGGACGAAACCTTCTCTTCGCTCTTGTCATCTTCGCGCTGTGCGTGCCGATCCAGGTGACGGCCATCCCACTCTATATCGCGATCGCGCTTTCCGGCATGCTGGACACATACTTTGCGATCCTCGTACCACATGTCGTTTCGGCCTTTTGCATCTTCCTGCTCCGGCAGTCCTTCAAGGCGTTCCCGGAAGAAATCATCCAGGCCGCCCGATTGGACGGTTTGAGCGAGTGGAGCATCCTCTGGGGCATCGTCGTGCCCAATGTGTAGCCTGCCATCGCTGCCTTTATCGTGTTCGCAATTGTTGGCGGCTGGAACGATCTCTATTGGCCCCTGATCGTCATTCTCAGCCCAGAAATGGCACCGCCTGCCCTAGGCATGACTTATGCAATCTCGGACGGCAACACCGACCTCGGAGCTCTGATGGCGGCCGCGACATTGCTGACCCTGCCGCTCATGGCCGTGTTCCTGTTCGCCCAGACACATTTCATCCGCGGGCTGACAATGACAGGATTGAAATAACTCACGAGCACGCGGAGGGGCATGCCCCACAACTGGCCGGCGCTTAAAGAAGTTGGAGAATTTGATCCCGATTATCTGCACTTGAACCCCGACCGGCTTCATCCCGATGCAGAGCTGCAATAGCGATCCTTTTGACGCCTTCGAGAGCTTGTTCCCTGTCGCTCGATCCCGCGGAACAATCTCGACTCCGCTCGGCAGGAACTCAGACACAAAGAGCACGCAGCGCCTCTGGTTTGATGAGTTCCACACTACGTACGCCTTGGAGCCGGATATACCCCTTTTTACGGAACTTCGAGAAAACGCGCGAGACCGTCTCGATCGTCAACCCGAGATAGTCGCCGATATCGGTGCGCGACATGGCGAGCTCGACCTGCGGCAGGCCTTCCTGACGTTCGTGTTGATCAAGCAGGAAGGCTGCGACGCGCTCGGCGGCATTCTGACGTCCGATGACGAGCAGGTGCTCCTGCGCGCGGATCAACGCTTTCAGCGCGATCGGAAGGATACCGCGGGCGACGTCGGCACCGAGGGGTTGGCGATAGATGCGGATCGCAGAACTGCAGATGGCTTCGGCGAAGAAATGGTGGTGACCGTCCGCCTCGAAGCCGAAGACCTCGCCTGCCACGTGGAAAGCACTGATCTGCCGGCGACCATCGGAAAGTAGGCGATAGACGCGAACCGCCCCGAACTCCACCTGGTAGAGGGCGGTGGCTCGCTCGCCCTGACCATAGATTTCTGCGTTGGACGCGTAGAGGATCACCTGATGCGGTTGCGAGGCCGCAAAGGGAGATATCAGCTGCATCGCGGTGTGGCGAGCGACGGGAGCCCCTGGATGATTTTGAGTTACGGAAGCTTGTATTGCGTCGTGAGAGAGCATCTCGATATCTCCGATCTTGTCGGATCATCAGTGGACCAGAACGCCGATCGGTAAAATCCGGTAATATCCTAAGGGAAACTACGTAGGCGTAGCGGGCCGCGGCTCCCGCCTCAGTGCATCGCGCACGGCATCGACCAGCTTGTGGCCAAGGAGCGGTTTCAATACCACCCGCTCGAAGCCTCTGGTGACAAAATCCTGCGCATGGCTGGCCAGAACCACGACGGGTGTACGCACGGCCGCCAAGAGTATCCCGCTGCGCACTCCCGCCGGTATCGACCGGTGATCTATCACCAGACAATCATAGCGGTGAGACAATGCATCGAGTTCAGGCAGCAGCTCCGCCATCTGCACATCGCAGCCTTCCGCCTCCAGGACGAAAGCCAGCGAGCGCCGGAAAGTCGGGTCCAGCGCTATGACGAGGATTTTCGCATTGATCGACAATTATTGATCTGCTTTTTCCAGAAATTGGCCTCTCGGCCATCGGCTACACTGCACCGATAGAAGACCAGGCCGCCTTGCGCTGGATCAAGCCAACAACATGTCTCAGGAGTTCTCGCCGCCGGCCGCCAGCACCATGCGCACAAGCTCTGGCAGGTTCTTGGCGTTCATCTTCGCCATGACGTTCGAACGGTGGACCTCCACCGTGCGCGGACTGATGTCGAGGTCGTAGGCGATGGACTTATTGGGGAGACCCGTGACAATTCCGGCCATGACCTGTCTCTCGCGTTCGCTAAGTTGGCCGAGCCGCTGGCGTATGGCCGAAATGTCGTCCTGCTCCCGCGGCTTCCTTTTGAGTTCGGCGATGGCGCGCGCCACCGCTTCGAGCAGGACCTCGTCCTCGAACGGCTTCTCGATGAAATCGAGCGCGCCCGCCTTCATCGCCTCTACTGCCATCGGAACGTCCCCATGCCCCGTGATCACGATGGCGGGCAGCATCGCGTCCTCATCGTTCAGCCGCCTGAGCAGGTCGACGCCGCTCATATCCGGCATGCGCAGATCGGTGACGAGGCAGGCGTTCTCCAGTTCCCCGGCAAGGGAGAGGAAGGAGCTTGCCGAGTCGTGCACGCGCACGGTGTGCCCCGATATGGTCAGGAGGAATGCCAGCGATTTCCTGACAGGCTCCTCGTCGTCAACGATGTGAATTACGACATCACCGCTCATTTTCCGGCTCCTGCTCTTTTCCGGCCGGCAGTGTGAAGCGGAAGGTCGCCCCACCCTTCTCGTTCCGCTGCATGATCAGTTCGCCCCCATGAGCCTCGATGATCCGCTTCGATATGGAGAGCCCTATTCCCATCCCGCCGGGCTTGGTGGTGACGAAGGGCTGGAAAAGCTGTGCCACTACGTCTTCCGACACGCCTGAGCCCGTATCGGAAACCTCCACCACCGCTTCATCGCCGTCGCCCTGCATGATTCGTACCACCAACTCGCGGGCTTCGCTCTCCTTCATGGCTTCCATGGCGTTGCGTATAAGGTTGATCAGTACCTGCTGTATCTGCACACGGTCGACCAGAACCACCTTCGGGCCGGACTTGAAATCGAACACCGTCCGCACACCCAATTCGCGCGAGCCGACGAGAGCGAGCGCGCCGGCCTCCTCAACGAGCTTATGGAGGTCTTCCGGCTGCTTTTCGGTCTCGCCCCTGGTGACGAACTCGCGCAGGTGGCGAATGATCTGACCGGCGCGCAGCGTCTGGCGAGCGGTCTCATCCAGCGCCTCGCGCATGCGTGAGGCCAGGGAATCGTCCATATTCTTCAGAAGCCGGCTGCACCCTTGAACATAGTTTGCAATGGCCGAAAGCGGCTGGTTGAGCTCATGCGCCAAGGTCGAAGCCATTTCGCCGAGCTCGTTCAGGCGCGCCAGGCGCGCAAGCTCTCCCTGGATTTTCTCCAGCCTCGCCTCCGACTCGGCCCTTTCCGTCAGATCGCGGATGAAGCCGGTGAAGAACACTTGGCCGCCACTTTTCATCTCACCGACGGAAAGCTTCATCGGGAATGTAGATCCGTCCTTCCGCCGCCCGACAACGACGCGGTCAATCCCGATGATCCGTCGCTCGCCGGTCGCAAGGTAGCGGTGGATATAGCCGTCATGTTCACCCTGGTATGGCTCCGGCATCAGGATCTTGACGTTCTGCCCTACCACCTCCGCTTCCGTATATCCAAACTGGCGAATGGCGGCCCGGTTGAAAGAGATTATCGTGCCCCGCGCATCGATAACCACCGTCGCGTCCGGTACCGTATCTAGAATGGAGCGAAGATGGGCTTCACGCGCATCGAGCTGTTCCTGCGCGCTGCGGGCGAATTTACTGGCGTCACGGCAGCCGGAGCCGATGAAAACCAAAGCAGCGGAGAACAAAAACGACAAAAACGCCGGCATGGCGTTCAAACCCGCCATCGCCCCAGCCGCGCCTGCCGCGAGAAAGGCGGCACCGGCGACCAAGACCAGGAGGCCCGCACGCCTTCCTCCCCAGATAGCGGCGCACAGGGCCAACGCCGGCACGAGCAGCAAGAACCACGTCTGATCCATTCCCTGGAAGATCACTTGCCGCCCCGATGAAAGCGTTCTGATTATCGGACGTTACAATAGGGCGGCTCCGGGAAAATCGCCAGCATTCCACAATGCGGCAAGATGTGTCCTGCAAACTCGACGATCGCAAATAGCCCGCTCACTTTGATGAAGGTAAAGACCCGCACGCTTGTTCAGCCAAATTGGCTCGCGAACACAGAATCTCGGGATGACTGGTGAATTCAAGGACAAGGCCGCGCTGTCACAGGAGCCGGCTCGGGGATAGGGGCCGCAATCGCTCGCGAGCTGGCCACAAGTTGACAACGAAGTCGTCGGCCAGCATGCGTGCGTGGAGGCGATTATCGAAGGCCGGCCTCTGCCGTCCAGCCCGCGTCATCTCCTCTACGCTTCGGCCGAAGCCGTAAAGGCTGCGCTCCTTCTG
>Ga0182749_1002786_pt1 | contig 12540 bp, 12 predicted proteins | sample eDN3rd37CKraftMG_FD_128875 | JGI IMG/M metagenome (GOLD analysis project Ga0182749, IMG submission 128875) | Enriched Miracle-Growth compost microbial communities from Emeryville, California, USA - eDNA 3rd pass 37_C Kraft MG (version 2) (version 2) ...
AAGGACTCCTGTGTAAAACCGGCAAGTTTGGCAATGTTGAGGAGCGCGGTGCGGGCATCTTGTACGCCCGCCCAATTTTCCTGCTGCTTGAACAGCACGTCGACCATTGGGTAATACTTGCCCTCGGCGCAGCGGGCGAGCATGAAGCCGGCCTCCGCGCGGGGATCGAAGGGGAATTCGCGCAGGATGAAGCGCACCTTGCCCGTGTCGATGTATTTCTCTTTCAGCGCCGGGAATGTGGCTTCGTGGAAATGGGCGCAGTGCGGGCAGGTCATCGAGGCATATTCAACGATGGTCACCGGCGCATTCTCCGGCCCCTGGGCCTGATCCGGCAGGAATCCCGGCTCAAGCAGCTTCGCCATGTCAACGGTGCCCGTGGACTCGGGCGCGGTGGCGGCGGTGGTTATCGTCTCGTCGGCCTGAGCTTCCCCTTCCTTGCTTTCGCTGCATGCGGCCAGCATAGAAAGCGCCGGAATGGCGGCCACGGACATTAGAAAGCGCCTGCGCGTCGTCGTTTCCATCATGCGAATCACCTGATCTCCTGCATTCCCTGCCAAGAATAAATGGGGCAGGAATTGACCTGAAATAAGATATTTCGATTTCAGCGCCAAAGCCTAATTGCCGCAGGGCGCTCACGTCTTTGCGAGCGGCGGCTTCTTCGCCGAGGCGAGGATACTGGCGCCGAGCCTCTCGAGGCTCTCGCGAAGGCCCGGATCCTCGATATTGTGGGTGAGGTCCTGGATCCTCTTCCGCTCGGCTTCGGCGAGCGGCCGCAGGGTCTTCTTCCTTTCGGGCCTTGCGGTGGAAACCGGCTTCTGCACGAGCTTGATGCGGCCGATCGCGGCAAAGCCCAGGAAGGAATTGGCGCGGGAGATGATCTCGCCCGTTTCGTGCTGCACATGCAGCGCGGCCGTGCCCTCGCAGGCGATGATCAGGGTGGCGGGCTCGAAGGGATCTTCCTCGTGGAGCCGGCGCGGCCAGGCGATCTTTTCCGGCCGGGTGCGGGAGGCGAGCCTTTCGCCGACGATTTCCGGCCAGGACTGGACAAGGTCGATGGACAGGCCGGCCCGGCGGCGCAGCACGGGATCGAGCAATTCACTGGCGATATCGCTCACCGGTACGGGATTGCCTGCGTGCATCTTCCCTGTCATGTGCTGTACCTCTTGGAGCTGAACCTAACGCATCGCGGCCGGATATGACACAGCGAATGACGGCGGAAGAAAGGTCTGCGGTGGACGAGCTGTCCATCGCCGATGCCCTTCTTTCCTGGTACGACCGGCATCACCGCCGCCTGCCCTGGCGCATGCCGCCGGATATGATCCGGAGCGGCCGGCGGCCGGATCCCTACCGGGTATGGCTTTCCGAGATCATGCTGCAGCAGACGACGGTCGGCGCGGTAAAACCCTATTTCGAGAAGTTCCTGGAGCGCTGGCCGACGGTCGAGGCGCTGGCCGCGGCCGAAACGGACGACGTCATGAAGGCCTGGGCGGGCCTTGGTTATTATTCGCGGGCGCGGAATCTCAAAAAATGTGCCGAGGCGGTGGCGGAGCGCCATGGCGGCAGGTTTCCCGACACGGAAGAGGCTCTGAAGGGCCTGCCGGGCATCGGCGACTACACGGCGGCGGCCATCGCGGCGATCGCCTTCAACCGCACCGCGGCGGTGGTGGACGGCAATGTGGAGCGCGTGGTCACCCGGTTGCGCGCGATCGAGACGCCGCTTCCTGCCGCCAAGCCGGAGATCCGCGCCGTGGTCGAAACGCTGCTGCCGGAAGCGCGTCCCGGCGATTTCGCGCAGGCTATGATGGATTTGGGCGCCACCATCTGCACGCCGCGCCGGCCTTCCTGCATCCTCTGCCCCGTGGCCGAACATTGCGTGGCGCGGGCCCTGAACGCGCAGGAGCGGTTCCCGCTTAAGGCCGCCAAGGCGGACAGGCCGCTTCGCCAGGGCGCGGCTTTCGTCGCGGCGCGCGCGGACGGGGCTGTTCTGCTGCGCCGGCGGCCCGAAAAGGGCTTGCTCGGCGGCATGACCGAGGTTCCGACCAGCGCCTGGACGGCCCGGCAGGACGGCGACAGCACCGTGGCGGCAGCGCCTTTTGCTGGTTCATGGAAGAAATGCGGCGTGGTCACCCATGTTTTCACCCATTTCGCCCTCAATCTTTCCGTATTCCTTGCGGAAGTCTCAGGGGGCGAAGCCCCCGCCGGCCATTGGTGGTCGGCTCCGGAGGATTTGCGTGGCGAGGCCCTGCCGACCGTCATGAAAAAAGCGATCGAGGCCGCGATACCCGGCGCGACAAAGACAAGGAGTCCGCAGAAAAGATGAGCGAAATCCGCCACATCGTCTTCGATATCGGCAAGGTCCTGATCCACTACGATCCGGATATTCCCTACGCACGGCTCATTCCCGATGCGCAGGAGCGGCGCTGGTTCTTCGACAATGTCTGCACCCATGACTGGAACCTGGAGCAGGACCGCGGCCGGACATGGGAAGAGGCGGAAGCGATGCTGATCGCGCTCCATCCCACCCACGAAGAGAACATCCGCGCGTTCCGGCGTTACTGGCACGAGATGGTGTCGCACCCTTATGAGGATTCCGTCGCAATCCTGGAGAGCCTCATCGACAAGGGCCATGACGTGACGATGCTCACCAATTTCGCCGCCGATACCTTCACCGAAGCGCGCCGGCGCTTTCCGTTCCTCAACAGGCCGCGTGGCGTAACCGTCTCCGGCGAGATCAGGCTGATCAAGCCGGATCGGGAAATCTACGAGCACCACGCGGCAAGCTTCGGCCTGGAGCCTTCGGCGACGCTCTTCATCGACGACAACGCGGCCAATGTCGAAGGCGCGAAGGCCGCCGGCTGGCGGGCGGTGCAGTTCCTCGACGCGGAGACGCTTAAAGAGGATTTGAGGCGATTCGGGGTGGAGGTTTAGGGGCGTATTTGCGCTTGCGCACCCCCCTCTGGCCTGCCGGCCATCTCCCCCTCAAGGGGGGAGATCGGCTTTCATCAGGGCTTTCGCCAATCGCCAGAGGTGCAGAACGGGTGATGGGCAAGCGGCCAGCGTAATCTCCCCCCTTGAGGGGGGAGATGGCCGGCAGGCCAGAGGGGGTGCGCAAAAGGCGCCAGCGCTTTTAAAGCCCTCTACGCCTGTACGCTGCGGCGCGCCACCTGGCGCAATTCGTCGATGGGCCTCAAGGCGCCTTGATCCTCGAAATGCCAGAAGGTCCAGCCATTGCAGGCTTCCAGGCCCTGCACGCGGGCGCCCAACCGGTGGATCGAGCCGGTTTCCGGGCCGACCGCCAGAGTGCCGTCGGCGCGCACATGGGCGGCCCAGCGCCTCTTGCTGTCGAAGAGCTGCATGCCGGGCGTCACCAGGCCGGAATCCACCAGGCTGGCAAAGGCGATGCGCGGCTCTTCGCGCTTCGCGGCCATCGGGGCGAGCGCGGCCTCATCCAGCGGCTCCACCGCAGCGATGCGCTCGCGGGCTGCCTCGATGTAATCGCGATCGCGCTCGATGCCGACGAAGTGGCGGCCGAGGCGCTTTGCCACCGCGCCGGTGGTGCCGGAACCGAAGAACGGGTCGAGCACCACGTCACCCGGCTTGGTGGAGGACAGGAGGATCCGGGCAAGCAGCGCCTCCGGCTTCTGCGTCGGGTGCAGCTTGCTGCCATCGGCGTTCTTCAGCCGCTCCTTGCCGGTGCAGATCGGGAACAGCCAGTCCGACCGCATCTGCAAATCGTCGTTGGCGGCCTTCATGGCTTCGTAGTTGAAGGTGTAGCCCTTGGCGCTGCGGTCGCGCGAGGCCCAGATCATCGTCTCATGCGCGTTCTGGAAGCGGCGGCCGCGGAAATTCGGCATCGGGTTGGTCTTGCGCCAGACGATGTCGTTCAGGATCCAGAAGCCCAGGTCCTGCATGATCGCGCCGACGCGGAAGATGTTGTGGTAGGAGCCGATCACCCAGATGGTGCCGCTGGGCTTCAGCACGCGGCGGGCGGCGAGAAGCCAGGCGCGGGTGAAGGCATCGTAGGCGGCGAAGCTCTCGAACTGGTCCCACTCGTCGTCCACCGCATCGACCAGCGACTGGTCCGGGCGATGCAGCGCTCCTTCGAGCTGCAGATTGTAGGGCGGATCGGCAAAGATCACGTCCACCGATTTCTCGGGGAGCCTGTCGAGGACGGCGACGCAGTCGCCCCTCAGGATGTTGTCCAGCCAACGGGCCTTGGCGGGAAGCAGGGAAAGCTCCTCAAGCGGACGCACAGCGGACATACGCAAAACCTCGACGCAAACTTTTAACCTGCCGTTATGGTTACCGAGGAGGGTAAATATTCCGTAAGGCTGGAACCGATTCCGCGCGGCAGGACTATTTAAAGCCGGCAGGCGCTTAGCGGTTGATCCCCTCGCGGTTCAGGGTTATGGCGTCGCCTCTCCCTCTTATTTTCCGTGATGAAGCGCCATGCCACAACCTGATCTCGTCATCTTCGACTGCGACGGCGTCCTAGTCGATTCCGAAATCGTCGCCGCCCGTGTCGAAGCGGAGATGCTGCGCGAAGCGGGCTACGACATCAGCGCGGAAGAGCTTGCGGAGCGCTATTCGGGCCTGACCTTCAAGGACATCATGATGCATATCGAGAAGGAGGCCCAGATGCTGTTCCAGGCCTCGCTGATCAGCCAGGCCGAGGCCAAGGTGGACGAGCGGCTCCGGGCGGAGGTGAAGGCCATCCCCGGCGTGGCGGAGGCCGTCCTCTCGCTTTCCGTGAAGAGATGCATCTGCTCAAATTCGAGCGAGGAGCGAATCGCTGCCATGCTTCAGCGCACGAGGCTGGCGCCGCTCTTCGAAGGCGTCATCTTCTCGTCGGCCGCGACCCCGACCAAGCGCCCGAAGCCGGCGCCCGACGTGTTCCTCTACGCGGCAGAGCGGATGGGCGCGGAGCCCACGAAGACGATCGTCATCGAGGATTCGGTGCACGGGATCACCGGGGCGAGGGCCGCGGGCATGCGCGTCATCGGTTTCACCGGCGCCTCCCACAGCCATCCGCGCCACGCCTCCATGCTGATGGAAGCGGGGGCGGAAACCACCATCAGCCGCATGGCCGACCTCAAAGCCACCATCGCCGCGCTATCGGAGTGGTCGGAGGAGGGGTAGGAGCCGCTTCCATTGAAGCGCTGGCGACATATCCACGCCTGAACATGGCGGGCAGGTGCAGGTGCTTCTGGCATCCCGCGCCCCTTCGAGCTTCCCAAAAGGGAAGGGTGTTTGAGCCGGCCCCACGCGCGCTAGCGGTTTGATTTGCCGCATGATCTTGTCCAAAAAGTCTGCAACTTTTTGGAATCATGCTCTAGTTATGACGGCAGGAATCCCGGTGACCTGGAAATGGTTGGCCAGCGAAAGGAGTGCACAGTGGAAGACCCGAACGGCATCGTGCCGGCGCTCGCCGGCGAGCTTTCGCTGGCCTTGAAGGCATTCCACCGCGCCCTGATCCTGGCCGAGGCCGGTGACGATCCGACGCTGCAGAATCCCTATACGCTGCTCTTCGCCGTCATCGGCGATCCGCGCTTTGCCTGGACCAGCGGCCTCTCGCATCTCATCGTCCGGCTGGATGAGATGCTGGCGGACGGCGAAATCGCCTCCATCGAGGATCTTCTTCCCTTCCGCGGCGAAGTCGCCCGGCTCCTGGGCGAAGAGGAGGGCGAAGACAGCGAATTCCGCCTTCGCTACCTGATCGCGCTGCAGAACGCGCCTGACGTGGCGCTCGCCACCGGCGGCCTGCGGCGGGTCCTTGCCAAGCTTCCGGAAAAGCCGGCTTAGAGCACTTTGCAGGCACGTGGATCACTTGCCCTGCACAGATGGGGCTACAACAATGAGATGGAGCGGACGCGCGAGCGAATGTGGGCGCACTCCGCTCCAGCGCCTATTTCTCGCTCCAGACCGCAAGCTCGTTGCCGGCCGGATCGAGGAAATGGAAGCGCCGCCCGCCGGGAAACGTGAAGATCGGTTTCACGACGCGTCCGCCAGCGTCCTCGACGCGCTTGAGCGTCACCTCCAGCGCATCGGAATAAAGCACCGGCAGGGGCTTGTCGGTCCCTTCCAGGGGGCTGCCGAAGAAGCCGCCGTCGAGCCCCTCGCTGAAGGCGGAATAGCCTGGGCCGTAGTCCGTGAAGGTCCAGGAAAAGGCGTTGGCGTAGAAGGCTTTGACATTGTCGAGCGTGCCGCCGGTCGCCGGCATTTCCAGGTAGTCGAGCTTTCCCGTCTCGCGCATGATCACTCTCCGCTTGTTCGCTATATGTTCTAGTCTGCCCCGCCCTTCGCCTACGGTCAAGGGGCTCAGCGCCCCGGCCTCGGGTCAGCTTCTGAAATCCGATGCTTAGATTCGATAGTCTGATGCGCCTTGAGGACGCAGGGCGCTGCAGCCGGCAACAAAAATCGATTTGAGAGGACGGCGAGCCGGTACGGATGCCTTGCCAGATTTGCCGGTGCCGGTTACCGCTCTTGTTGCGGTGCGGAATGCCGTGCGATCCAATCTTGGGGGTATCATGACCAAATGGGTCTACAGCTTTGGCGACGGGAAGGCCGAGGGCCGGGCGTCGGACAGGAACCTGCTGGGCGGCAAGGGCGCGAACCTAGCGGAGATGTGCAGTCTCGGCCTGCCGGTTCCGCCGGGCTTCACCATCACGACCGAAGTCTGCACCCACTATTATGCCAACGGCCGGGCCTATCCTGGCGAACTCGAGGCGCAGGTGAACGCGGCGCTTGACGAGGTGGGCCGCATCACCGGCCGCAGGTTCGGCGACCCCGAGCGGCTGCTCCTGGTTTCCGTGCGCTCCGGCGCGCGTGCGTCCATGCCGGGCATGATGGACACGGTGCTCAATCTCGGCCTCAACGACGAGACGGTCGGCGCGCTGGCGGCAGAATCCAGCGACGAGCGCTTCGCCTATGACAGCTACCGCCGCTTCATCCAGATGTATGGCGACGTGGTGCTGGGCCTGGAGCACGAGGTGTTCGAGGAGATCCTCTCGGAGGAGAAGGCGCGGCGCGGCTATGACGTGGACACGGAATTTACCGCCGCGGATTGGAAGGAGGTCGTGGATCTCTACAAGGAAAAGGTGGAGAGCGAGCTCGGAAAGCCCTTCCCGCAGGATCCGCGCGAGCAGCTCTGGGGCGCGATCGGCGCCGTCTTCTCGAGCTGGATGAACCCGCGCGCCATCACCTATCGCCGGCTGCACGACATTCCCGAAAGCTGGGGCACGGCGGTGAACGTCCAGGCCATGGTGTTCGGCAATATGGGCGAGACGTCCGCCACGGGCGTCGCCTTCACGCGCAACCCGTCCACTGGCGAGAGGGCGCTTTACGGAGAGTTCCTGGTCAACGCCCAGGGCGAGGACGTGGTGGCCGGCATCCGCACGCCGCAGAACCTGACGGAGGCGGCGCGCCGCGAGGCGGGATCCGACAAGCCGTCGCTCGAAAAAGTCATGCCAGAGGCCTTCGCGGCTTTCGTCGACATCGCGGAAAAGCTGGAGAAGCATTACCGCGACATGCAGGACCTGGAATTCACCATCGAGCGCGGCAAGCTCTGGATGCTGCAGACGCGCTCAGGCAAGCGCACCACCAAGGCGGCGCTGAAGATCGCGGTGGACATGGCCAATGAGGGTCTGATCACCAAGGCCGAGGCGGTCTGCCGCATCGATCCGGCCTCGCTCGACCAGCTTCTTCACCCGACCATCGACCCGAACGCCGAGCGTGACACGATCGCCATGGGCCTGCCCGCGTCTCCAGGCGCGGCCACGGGCGAGATCGTCTTTACGCCGGACGAGGCGGAGGAGATGGCGGGCCGCGGCAGGAATGTGATCCTCGTCCGCGTGGAAACGAGCCCGGAGGACATCCACGGCATGCACGCCGCCCAAGGCATCCTCACCACGCGCGGCGGCATGACGAGCCACGCGGCGGTGGTGGCGCGCGGCATGGGAAAGCCCTGCGTTTCCGGCGCGGGCACGCTGCGGGTCGATCCGCGCAACGGGACGATGCTGGCCATGGGCCGCAGCTTCAAGCGCGGCGACGTCATCACCATTGACGGATCGACCGGACAGGTGCTCGCGGGCGCGGTGCCCATGCAGCAGCCGGAGCTTTCCGGCGATTTCTCCACCCTGATGGGCTGGGCGGACGAACTGCGCCGCATGAAGGTGCGTTCCAATGCCGAGACGCCGGCCGATGCGCGCACCGCGCGCTCCTTCGGCGCCGAAGGCATCGGGCTTTGCCGGACCGAGCACATGTTCTTCGACGGCGAACGTATCCTGGCCATGCGCGAGATGATCCTTTCCGACACGGAGGAGCAGAGGCGCGCGGCGCTTGCCAAGCTTTTGCCGATGCAGCGGGAGGATTTTGCCGAGCTGTTCGAGATCATGGCCGGCCTGCCGGTGACGATCAGGCTGCTCGATCCGCCGCTGCATGAGTTCCTGCCGCAGGGCGAGGCGGAAATCGCCGAGGTGGCGGCGGCCATGGGCGTGGACGGCGAGAAGCTGCGCCACAAGGCCGAGAGCCTGCACGAATTCAACCCGATGCTCGGCCATCGCGGCTGCCGGCTGGCGATCTCCTACCCCGAGATCGCGGAGATGCAGGCGCGGGCGATCTTCGAGGCGGCGGTGGACGCGGCCGAGAAGAGCGGCGCGCCGGTGGTGCCGGAGATCATGGTGCCGCTCGTCGGCATTTCCTCCGAGCTTTCCTTCGTGAAGACGATCATCGACGACGTGGCGAAGAAGGTGCAGGAGGAGCGGGGAGCGGCGATCGAATATCTCGTCGGCACGATGATCGAGCTGCCGCGCGCCGCGCTCAATGCGGGCGAGATCGCCCGCGAGGCGGAGTTCTTCTCCTTCGGCACGAACGATCTGACCCAGACGACCTTCGGCATCTCGCGCGACGATGCGGCAGGTTTCCTGGAGACCTACCGCAAGAAGGGGCTGATCGAGCACGACCCCTTCGTGACGCTCGATGTGGACGGCGTCGGTGCATTGGTGCGGCTGGCGGCAGAGAAGGGCAGGGCGGCCCGCGAGGGCGTGAAGCTCGGCATCTGCGGCGAGCATGGCGGCGATCCGGCTTCCATCGCATTCTGCGAGGAGGTTGGTCTCGATTATGTCTCCTGCTCGCCGTTCCGCGTGCCGATCGCGCGCCTGGCGGCGGCGCAGGCCGCCTGTCGCGAGAAGTAAAGGCAGGAAATCAGGGGAGCCGGCCCAGGCTCTTCACCAGATTGGCGTAGGCGGTGGCCACACGGGCGATGGAGGTGTCGCTCGTCTCCGCATCCTCGATGCGGAGCGGCCCTCCCTCCGTCGGCTGCGCCACGAGCGCAAGCTTGCGCTCGCCTTCGGGATCGAGCGCCACCGCCGCAAGCCAGTCATATCCCGCCACGCCATCCATGCGCATGCGAAAGAGAAGCTCCCCGCCCACCTGGTCGAGCGCCTTGAGCACAGCGCCCTCGAAGCCGAGTTCCAGAAGATTCTGGTGACGCAGCGCTAGTTCAAGCTCGACGATTTCCAATGAAGGGGGAGTGATGTTCGTTTCTTCTACTGTATCCGTTGCCATTCCCTACCATCGCTTCCCCTCGCCCGAAAAGCTATTCAAAATGAAAGAAGTACGGAAAAGTTCCGTATGCGCGCCGGAATGATTCGAAAAGCAGAGTTTGTCTAAAATTCACATGCAATCCGTACCGTGGAGGGCATTGATCCGGCGCTTTGACCCCTTGCCGCCGAACGGGTAAGGAAGCATCACGGGTTACCGGGCAGGGAATGCGATGCCGGCAATATTGGAACGACGCGTCTCCTCGGCGGCGCCATGGGCGCGCAGGCTGGGCGCTTTTTCCGTGGTGCTCTTCCTCACATCCGCGCTCTCCCACCGCTTCCGGCTGATCGAGACGCTTCCGTTTCTGTGGCTGCTGGGCCTGTGCTTCCTTCTCGCCGTGCTCGGCCTCCTCATGGCGGCGCTCGCATTCGGGCAAATGTGGAGACGCGGCGTCGGCGGCATCGGCGACGCGACCCTCGGCGCGCTGCTTTCGCTCGTGGCCTTGGCGCCCTATGGCGTCTCTGCCTATCACTATTTCACCAACCCGCCCCTGAGCGACATTTCGACGGACCCGTCCAACCCGCCGCCGCTGCAATTCGCGACGGCGGCTCGTCTGCCCTCCATGAACCCGGTGACGACGCCGACGGAAGAGCCGGTCACGCTTCAGCAACGAGCTTACGCCGGGCTGAGCGGCCGGCTCTACGAGCAGCCGCGCGAGAACGTCGTGGAGAGGGTGCTGGCGCTCATGCACGATCGCGGCTGGGAGATCGTTTCGCCGGCGCGGCCGACAGATGCGGAAAGCAGCGAAGATGTCGTGATCGAAGCCGTCGCCTATTCCTACCTGCTTGGCTTTCCATCGGATGTTTCGGTCCGCATAGAGGACCGGGGCGATGCGACCTATGTCGACATGCGGTCGGCGTCCCGCTATGGCCGGCACGACCTCGGGGAAAACGCCACCCGCATCGAGCGCTTTCTCAGCGATCTCGACACGAGCATGGAAGAGAGGACGGGAGTTTAGGCTTCGGTAGTCTCGACCCCCTCTCTTGCGTTTTTCAAGCCCTTGCTCGGGGACAAGCCCGCTCGCAAGCGCAGGAAAACGCTTTCTCCCCCGCCAAGGGGGAGATAGGCGCTCTACGCTACCCTCTCTACAAACACCAAGGCTGGCGATTGGTGGCGAGGCGGATGCGGGCATTATCTCCCCCTTGGCGGGGGAGAATGCGATTTCAACGTCTTAGCCGGAGTGAAACGCAGGCTAAGTGTTAGAAATCGCAAGAGAGGGGGCTTTCGGGTTCGAACACTTAACGGCGCTACTTCGGCGAAAACACCCCATCGAGGGCCGGCAGCCCTTCCGTTTCGACGCGCCCCTGGGCGACGAGGTCCTCGAGGTGGGCGAGAACGGAAAGGGCGGCCGCGCCGTGCAGGCGCGGATCCGTGTCGCGATAGATGGCCCTCACGATGTCCGGGATGGTGCGATCGCCGGCCGAGATCCGCTCCAGGATGGCGCGCTCGCGCATCTTCCGGTGCGCCTTGAGGCCGCGCAGGAATTGCCGTGGCCGGGTGACCGGGCCTCCATGCCCGGGGAGGAGCAGGTGGTCCTCCCGGGCAATGAGCTTGTCGAGCGAAGCCATATAGTCCGTCATTGCCCCGTCCGGCGGCGCGACGATCGTGGTCGACCACGCCATCACGTGATCGGCGGAAAAGGTGACGCCCGTGCCTTCAAGGGCGAAGGCGGAGTGGTTTGCAGCGTGGCCGGGCGTGTGGATCGCCCTCATCGCCCAGCCGTCGCCTTCGATGACTTCGTTGTCGGCGAGCTTGATGTCCGGGCGGAAGGCGACATCGGCGCTGGCGTCCAGCCGGTTCGTCTCGCCGACCGCGAGCGGCCGCGCCGGCCGGTGCGGGCCTTCCGCGACGGTTTGGGCCCCGGTGAGTTCGGCAAGCTTTGGCGCCAGCGGCGAGTGATCGCGGTGCGTGTGGCTTATAAAGATGTGGCTCACCGGCCGGCCTTCGATCGCTCTCAGCAGCGCTTCGAGATGCTCGCTGTTGTCGGGGCCCGGATCGATGACGGCGAGGGCGCCGCTTCCGCCGACGATATATGAATTCGTCCCATGAAAGGTGAAGGGACTGGGATTGCGCACCGTGACGCGCCGAATGCCCGGTGCGACCTCCACCGCTTCGCCGTAGTGCGGTTCAAAACGGGTGTCGAATTCAAGCGCCATATCTTTGCCTCGCATCGGGAGCGTGTTGCCGCCTATCACGGAACCGACTATAGAAATATGCGAATTCGCCAATTCGCCTATCATCAAATCCACGGAGGCCCCATGTCCCAGGCGATCGCTTTCCGACCGCTCGTTTCCCTAGCCATGCCCGAATCGCGCGCCGCGCGTCTGGTGGTCCAGGGTTTCCTGATTCTGGCCGGAACTCTTCTGCTTGCCGTTTCCGCCAGGACGAAAGTGGTGCTTGGACCGGTGGACATGTCGCTGCAGACGCTAGCGGTGCTCCTGATCGGCGCGTGTTTCGGCATGCGGCTCGGGCTCGCCACGGTCCTGCTTTATCTCGCCGAGGGTGCGATGGGCCTTCCCGTCTTTCAGAGCACGCCTGAAAAGGGCATCGGTCTTGCCTATATGGTCGGGCCCACGGGCGGCTATCTGGTCGGCTTTGCCGTCATGGCGGCCATCGCGGGTTATGCAGCCGATCGCGGCTGGGACCGCAATGTGGTGAAGCTCTTCGGTGCGATGCTGGTTGCGGAAATCGCCATGCTCGCGCTCGGCTTCGCCTGGCTCGCCGTCCTCATGGGCGTGGAAGGTGCCTGGACGTTCGGGGTCCTGCCCTTCATCGTGCCGGACCTGATCAAGGTGGCGCTCGCCGCCTGCTTGGTGCCTGCGGATTGGTCCGCCCTGCGCGGGCTGGGGATCGCCCGCTGAAACTGGCGGTGCTTGTCCCGGTTTCGACGGATGTGAGACAGTCATGGGCGAGGAAACTCGCCCATGCTTTTTTGAGGGT
>Ga0182749_1002789_pt1 | contig 12534 bp, 12 predicted proteins | sample eDN3rd37CKraftMG_FD_128875 | JGI IMG/M metagenome (GOLD analysis project Ga0182749, IMG submission 128875) | Enriched Miracle-Growth compost microbial communities from Emeryville, California, USA - eDNA 3rd pass 37_C Kraft MG (version 2) (version 2) ...
GCCGTTGACGTAGAGCCAGCCGGTGTAGTGCACGACGGCGGTCTGTCCGGGCTTGGGGCTCGGACCGGTGCCGACCGTTTCATCGGTGTATTGCAGGCCTGATGCAGTGGTCATGATCTTCTTTCCGGCGGTTTGAGCGGTAGCGGAATGGATGGATGTGGCGCCGACGGCAACGCCAAGGCCGGCGATGAGTGCCGTGAAGGCGACGGCGCGGGCAAGAGCGCGCATGAGAGGCTCCATATGAGGTCGGGGAGCGCGTCATACACGCTCTTGGTCGGCGTGTCGCGGCGCTTCTCGATCCTCCGTTTTCCGGGGAGGATTTCAGCAGCCGCGCTCAGGTCCCGCGCTATTCCGCCGCCTGCGTCGTCGGCAGCTTGTAGTCCTCGAAGCGCTTGCGCAGCACGGTCTTCTGGATCTTGCCGGTCGCGGTGTGCGGGATCTCGTCGACGAAGGCGACGTCGTCGGGCATCCACCACTTGGCGATCTTGCCCTGCATGAAGCCGAGCACCTCCTCCTTCGTCGCCGTCTCGCCCTTCTTGAGCACGACGACGAGCAGCGGCCGCTCGTCCCACTTCGGGTGCGCGATGCCGATCACCGCGGCTTCTGCCACCTTGGGGTGGCCGACCGCGAGGTTTTCGAGATCGATCGACGAGATCCATTCGCCGCCTGACTTGATCACGTCCTTCGAGCGGTCGGTGATCTGCATGTAGCCGTACTGGTCCATGGTCGCGACGTCGCCGGTGTCGAACCAGCCGTCGGCGGCGAAGGCCTCGGAGCCTTCGCCCTTGTAGTAGCTCGTCGCCACCGCCGGCCCCCGCACCTTGAGGCGGCCGAACGTCTTGCCGTCCCAGGGCAGGTCCTTGTCGTTGTCGTCGGTGATCTTCATCTCGACGCCGAACGGCGGATGCCCCTGCTTCATCTGGACGTCGAGCAAGGCGTCGCCCTCGAGCCCGGCATATTCCGGCTTGATCGAGCAGAGCGAGCCGAGCGGGCTCATCTCGGTCATGCCCCAGGCGTGGATGACCTGGACGCCGTAGTCGTCCTGGAAGGTCTTGGTCATGGCGCGCGGGCAGGCCGAGCCGCCGATCACCACGCGCTTGAGATAGGGCAGCTTGCCGCCGGTCTTTTCCAGGTCCTGCAGCAGCATCAGCCACACGGTCGGCACCGCGGCGGTGAACGTCACCTTGTATTTGGTGAGCAGCTCGTAGATCGAGGCGCCGTCCATCTTCGCGCCGGGCATCACCATCGTGGCGCCGACCATCGGTGCGGTCAGCGCGAGGCCCCAGCAGTTGGCGTGGAACATCGGCACGACCGGCATGATGACGTCGCGGCTCGAGGCGCTCATGGCGTCCGGCAGGGCGGCGATCATCGAGTGCAGCACGTTGGAGCGGTGCGAGTAGAGCACGCCCTTCGGATTCCCGGTGGTGCCCGAGGTGTAGCACATGCCGGCGGCGGTGTTCTCGTCGAACTCCACCCAGGCGAAATCGCCGTCGACCTCGGCGATCCAGTCCTCGTAGGCGACCGCGTTCTTCAGGGTCGTCTGCGGCATGTGCGCGGCATCGGTAAGGACGATGTAGCGCTCGATCGTCGGCAGCTTGTCGGCGATCTTCTCCAGCAGCGGCACGAAGGTCAGGTCGACCATCATCATGCGGTCTTCGGCGTGATTGACGATCCAGACGATCTGGTCGGCGAAGAGCCGCGGATTGACGGTGTGGTAGATCGCGCCGATGCCGGTGATGCCGTACCAGGCCTCGAGGTGCCGCCAGGTATTCCAGGCGAGCGTGGCGACGCGGTCGCCGAGCTTGATGCCGTCCTTCTCCAGCCGCTGCGCCACCTTCAGGGCGCGGCCGCGCAGGGTGCGGTAATCGGTTTCGACGATCGGCCCCTCGATCGAGCGCGTGACGACCTTGCGGTCGCCGTGGAAGGTGGCGGCGTGGTCGATGATGCGATGAAGCAGCAGCGGCCAGTCCTGCATCAGCCCGAGCATTTTTAACGTTTCCTCTTGCCGTAGCCCGCTTCGCGGTCGGGATTCATGACCGACGGGCATGTTTTGGGCCGGCCCCTCGCCAGCCACCATCAGGTTAGCCGTGCGAACGGCGAGTGCAACGGTCTTGGTTCCTCGCGCGTTACCCCCTTAAGAGGGCCGCAAGGGGCCGGGGAGGGCGACATGGCACTATTGAGTGCAGCCTTGGTGCTGGCCCATGTCGGCCTGCCGGCGGCTGCGGAGCTGCCGTTGTCCCGGCCGCGGCCTGCGATCGAGCCTGCGCCCGCGGTCGCGGAGTTGCCGTTGCTCCGGCCTAAGCCTGCCATCGAGGCTGTGCCTGCGATCGCGGTGGAGACGGATCACGGCCCGCCGACCGACTGCGACAGGCGCCTCGCGCCGATGGCCGTGTTCACGCCGCGGCCGACGCTGGCCGGGCCGGGAGCCTGCGGCGGCGCCGACCTGGTCGAGCTCGAGGCGGTGCTGCTGCCGGACGGCAGCCGCGTCGCCGTGACGCCTCGGGCGACGCTGCGCTGTGAGATGGCCGAATCCTTCGCCGCCTGGCTGCGCGACGAGGTGCGGCCGCGGCTCGAGCCGCTCGATTCGCCGCTCAAGACGGTCGAAAATGCTGATTCGTACGAGTGCCGGGGGCGCAATCGGGTCGCTAACGGCAAGGACAGCAAGGACAGCGAGGACGGCAAGGACAGCAAGGACGGCGGCAAGAACGGCAAGAACGGCAAGAACGGCAAGAACGGCAAGGACAGCAAGGACAGCAAGGACAGCAAGGACAGCGAGGACGGCAAGGACGGCAAGGACGGCAAGAACGGCAAGGACGGCAAGGACAGCAAGGTCAGCGAACACGGCAAGGGCAACGCCATCGATGTCACCGGCTTCGTGCTCGCCGACCGGCGCAAGGTGGTGTTGACCGACGTCATGGAGCCGACCGCGCTGCGCGAGGGCCTGCGCGACAGCGCCTGCCGCCGCTTCACCACCGTGCTGGGGCCGGGCTCCGACCGCTATCACGAGCATCACATCCATCTCGACGTGCTCGCGCGGCGCAGCGGCTACCGCATCTGCCAATGGGCGGTGCGCGCGCCGGCGCCGCCGCCGGCCCAGCCGCCGGCGCAGGTCGCCGCCGGGGAGGCGGTGCCGCTGCCGCCGCCGCGGCCGCCGGTTCCACAAGCCCGGAAATTATGAGCCGCCGTCCACCCTTGCTTCACGGTTCGCGGGTAGCACAGCCGGCATGAGCGTCGGCGATCCCCTGACCTTCATCGGCCCCGCCCCGCGGCCGGGCCTGACCCGCCGCGGCGTGCTGCGGGCCGGCCTCGGCCTTGCCGGCGCCGGCGGCCTCATCGTGCCCGGCACCGGCGCCTATGCCGCGATGGAGGCGGCCAACAGCCTGGTCATTACCGATTACCGGCTGACGCCGCCCGGCTGGCCGGCCGGCCGCCGGCTGACCGTCACCGTCATCGCCGACCTGCATGCCGGCGGCCCCAATATGGGCCTCGCCCGCGTCCGGCAGGTCGTCGATGCCGCCAACGCCGCCGGCGGCGATGTCGTCGTCCTCATGGGCGACTATTTCGCCACCCACCGCTTCATCACCGAGCATGTGCCGCATGCGGCCTGGGCGGCGGAGCTGGCGCGGCTGAAGGCGCCGCTCGGCGTCTACGCCATCCTCGGCAATCACGACTGGTGGTACGACATCGCCGGCGTGCGCAAGGCGCTCGCGGCCGAGCGCATCCCGGTCATGGAGAACGACGTCGTCCATCTCGAGAGCCCCGGCGGCCGCGTCTGGCTCGCCGGGCTCGGCGACCAGCTCGCGCATTTCCTCGGGCCGAGCCGCTTCCGCGGCGAGGACGACCTGCCCGGCACGCTGGCGCAGGTGCGCACGTCCGATCCGGTGATCCTCATCGCGCACGAGCCCGACATCTTCGTCCGGGTGCCGGAGCGCGTATCTCTGACCATCTGCGGCCACACCCACGGCGGCCAGATCCGCGTGCCCTTCGTGCCGCCGTTCTGGGCGCCGTCGCAATACGGCGCACGCTTCGCCTACGGCCATATCGTCGAGGGCGGGCGGCATCTGATCGTGTCCGGCGGGCTCGGCTGCTCGAAGGTGCCGCTGCGCCTCGGCATGCCGCCGGAGATCGTGCGCATCACGCTCGGCGTCCAGGCTCACGCCGTCGCGCTTTAACGGGCGGCGTCGGCCTGTTCGAGCGTCACCAGCAGATCGCGCAGCAGCGTGCCGAGCCGCCGGCGGTCGGCGCGCGCCAGCGACGCGACGAGCCCGCCCGCGCGGTTGGCGTGCTCGGTCATCGCCCGGTCGACGAGCCTGCGCCCGCGCCGCGTCAGTGCGATCCGCGTCGCGCGGCTGTCGTCGCGATCCGGCCGGCGTTCGACGAGGCCGAGCCGCGCCGCGCGGTCGATGCGGTTGGTGGTCGCGCCCGACGACAACATGCAGACATGATAGAGATCGGTCGGACGCAGGCCGTGACGACCGCCGTCGCGCCGCAGCGAGGCCAGGAGGTCGAACAGTTCCCAGCTCAGGCCGAACGGCGCGAGCCAGTCGTCCATGCTGTCGCGCAGATGGGCGGAGATGCGCAGGATGCGTCCCACCGTCGCCAGATATTCGAAATCGAGATCGCCGCGTTCGCGCGCCCATCCGGCTGCGAACGCATCCATGGCATCGGCAGCCTTTTTCGCGCGCACCCTGCGAACCTCCATTTATCTTGACATCAAGATAAAAGGTTATCACGCTACCGACACTAAATTTCGGAGAGCGAGCGGAGCAGTTCTACAAGCGACAAGAGCCTGCGCCAAGCGGCGTGAGTGCAACGATTGGAGAGTCCCATGGTGACCGACCGGATCGATCGTCGACGCGTCGTACAAGGCGCTGCCACACTGATTGCCGCCGGAGTGCTGTCGCAACGACGCGCCCGCGCCCAGGAGCCGAAAACCAAGATCCGCCTCGGCGTCGTGCCGTTGATCTCGTCGGGCCCGATCTTCATCGCCGTCGCGAAGAACTATTTCGAGAAGGTCAATCTCGACGTCGAGATCAAGTACTTCGCCGACGGCGCCCTCGCGATCCCCTCGCTGATCGCCGGCGAAATCGACTGCACGGTTTCGACGCTCAATGCCGGCCTGTTCAATGCCGTGTCCAAGGGCGCGCCCTACAAGCTCATGCTCGACCGCGGCTCGGAGAAGCCGGGCCACGGCTCGATGACCATCGCCGCGTCGAACGCGATGGTCGAGGCCGGATTGACCTCGCCCGACAAGATGGGCCTGCTCAAGGGCAAGCGCATCGCCATCCAGGCGCCCGGCGGCATCGACCAGTATCTGCTCGGCCTCGGCGTGCAGCGCGCGGGTCTCGATCCGCGCAGCGACGTCTCGTGGAATTCCGGCCTCGCCTATCCCGACATCGTCAAGGCGATCGGCGCCGGGCAGACCGATTGCGCCAACGTGCCGGTTCCGCTGGGCTTCCTCGTCGAGAAGAACAAGTTCGGCAAGCTCATCTTCTCCGGCTACGACATCGAACCGAACACGCAGCTGGCCTGCTGGGCGATGTCGCAGAAATTCCTCGCGTCGAACAAATCCGCCGCCGTGCGCTTCGCCATGGCGCACACTTATGCCGGCCGCATGTTCAACAAGGCCGCGGCCGCGAAGGATCCCGACATCGTCAAGATCATCGCGGACGCGACCAAGGTGCCGCCCGCACTGATCGAGGCGGCGGCGCCGCGCTGGACCTGGTACACCGACGACGGCATGCCGAACATCGACTCGTGCATGGCCCAGGGCAAATTCTGGACCGACACGATGAAGATGGTCAGCGGCGGGTCGGTCACCAAGGACCAGTTGTTCGATCTCTCGGCAGCCGCCGAAGCCAACAGCGCGCTCGCCAAGAACAACCCGTTCGCGTGAACATGGGCGGCCTGTCAGTCGCGGTCGAGTTCAGGGATGTCGGTCTGACATTTCCCGCCGTCGCCGGTGAATCGGTGGTGGCGCTGTCGGCCGCGACCTGCACCTTCGAGCCGGGCAAGGTCACGGCGATCATCGGGCCGAGCGGCTGCGGCAAGAGCACCTTGCTGCAGATCGTGCGCGGCTTTCTCGAGGCGAGCCGCGGCGACGTCGTCTTCGTCGACCGCGGCAGCGCGGCCACCGCGCCGCGGCCGGCAATGTCGACGGTGTGGCAGGCCTTCAACCTGTTCCCGTGGCTCACGGTGCTCGAGAACGTCGCGTTCGGCCTGGAGTTGCGCGGCATGCCGAAGCCGGAGCGCGAGGCGCTGGCGCGCAAGGCGATCCAGTCGGTCGATCTGTCCGGCTTCGAGAGCAAGTATCCGCGACAACTGTCCGGCGGCATGCGCCAGCGCGTCGGCATCGCGCGGGCGCTGGTGATGACGCCCGACATCCTCCTCCTCGACGAGCCTTTCGGCGCGCTCGACGCGCAGACCCGTCTCGTATTGCAGGAGCAGTTGGCGCGGCTCGTGGAAGAAAGCGGCACCACGGCGATCCTGGTCACGCATTCGATCGAGGAGGCGATTCTGCTCGCCGACACGATCATCGTCATGTCGGCGCGGCCGGGACGCGTGGTCACCGACATCGTGGTCGACCTGCCGCGGCCGCGCAGCTTCGCCACCACGCACGATCCAGGCTACGGCAAATTGTTCGACCGCATCTATGCGCTCCTGCGCGACGAAGTCATGCGTGCGATCGTGATCGAATCCGGAAATCGATGAATTCGCGACAGTGCCGCAATCTCCTCGACGATCCCCGCGTGCTCGGCTGGGGCTCGGTCGTTCTCGTCCTCGCGGTCTGGGAGATCGCCGCGTGGCTCACCGGCGTGAATTCGCTCTATCTGCCGCGGCCGAGCCAGATCGTCGTCGCGCTGGTGACGATGTTCGCGAGCGGCGGGCTGGTCGTCGACCTGCTGATGACGCTCTACCGGATCTTCGCCGGCTTCGCGATCGCGCTCGTCGTCGGGGTGGTGCTGGGGGTCTGGATCTCGACGTCCTGGCGCGTGCGCGCGGTCGCCGACATGTGGGTCGCCGCGCTCTATCCGCTGCCGAAGGTGACGCTGATCCCGCTGCTGATCATCTGGCTGGGCACCGGCGGCCCCTTCATGCTGACCATCAGCACGCTCGGCGCGATCTTTCCGATCCTCATCAACACCGTGCTCGGCGTCCGCCAGTGCGATCCGGGCCTCGTCCTGGCCGCGCGCGATCTCGGCGCGACGCCGCAGCAGATCGTGCGCAAGGTCCTCATCCCGAGCGCCATCCCCTCGATCTTCGCCGGGGTGCGGCTCGGGCTCGGCGTCTCGATCATCCTCGTCGTGGCCGCCGAGATGGTGGTCGGCAAGGTGGGCCTCGGCGCGCGGCTCTATCTCGCCGGGCAGATCCTCGAGACCGAGCAGGTCTTCGCGGTGCTGATCGTGCTCGCCGCGCTCGGCATTGCCGTCACCAAGGCTCAGGACTTCATCGACATCAAGCTCGGCCGCTGGCGGCTGGCTTGATCTCGCAATACCGGGAGGCCGTCATGGCTGATATCGGCGACAACCAGCACACCATCGAAGTGATCCATCCCTCGCCCGACGAGGCGTGGAAAATGCCTTACGTGCCGGCGGTGTCCATCATCGGCGCCTGCGACCTGATGTTCCTGTCGGGCTGCACGCCGTCCAAGCTCTACCATCACCATCCGCATATCGACGAGGAGCACGTCCATCCGCATTCGATCGAGGAGCAGACGACGCTGGCGATGCAGGCGATCAAGGAAATTCTCGACACCGCCGGCGCGAGCTTCCGCGACATCGTCAAGATGACGAAATATCTGACCGATTTCCGCGACGTGGTCGGCATGCAGAAGGCGATGGTGCCCTTCATGGGCGACTGGCATCCCGCCTCGACCACGATCTGCGTCAATTCGTTGTCGTCTCCCGGCGCCCGCGTCGAACTCGACTGCGTCGTGGCGCTGCCGAAGAAGCGGCCCGCGGCGAACGGCGGAGGCTGAGCCGCGGCTTGCTCCGGGGCGGCCGCGCGCCGCGCCGACGCCTCGCCGCCTCGCTGCCTCGGGCACGGCTCCGCACGCGGGCCGCCGGCCGGCCGGCCGGCGGTCAGGTATCAAACATTCAATTTCCGGTATATCCTCGCTCGGTTACGGCGAGCGACCACCTCTGTCCCGCAGCAGCGGCAGAGGGCCCGCGTCCTTCGGCCCGGGATCGGTCCGGTCGTGGAGGGAGGGTAGGATGCTGGCTTGGCTCTCCGGAATTTGGGACACGGGCGGATATCTGCCGCACGGGCTGTGCCTCGCCTGGGACCCGGAGCTCGTCTGGCTTCACGTCGTCTCCGATGCGCTGATCGCCGGCTCCTATTATTCGATCCCGGCGGCGCTGGTCATCTTCGCCATCAAGCGCGAGGACCTGCCGTTCCCCAGCATCTTCGGTTTGTTTGCCGCCTTCATCCTCGCCTGCGGGACCACGCATCTGCTCGGCGCCGTCACCTTGTGGGAGCCGCTCTACCGGCTCGACGGGGCGGTCAAGGGAGCAACGGCGCTGGTATCGCTGCCGACCGCCGGCGTGCTCTGGTATCTGCTGCCGAAGGCGCTCGCCTTGCCGAGCCCGGCGCAACTCGAGAGCGCCAACCGCAGCCTTCTGCACGAGATCGAGGAGCGCAAGCGGGTCGAGCGGCAATTGCGCGAGATGAACCTCATGCTCGACGAGCGTGTGCGCGCGCGCACCGCGCTGTTGCAATCGATCCTCGACACCGTGCCCGACGCCCTGATCGTCATCGATGCCCAGGGCGTGGTCGAATCCTTCAGCGCCACCGCCGAACGCATGTTCGGCTACAGTTCGGCGGATGTCTGCGGCCGCAACGTCTCGATGCTGATGCCCGCGCCCTATCGCGGCGAGCACGACCGCTACATCGAGCGCTATCGCCGCACCCGCGAACCCCGCATGATCGGCAACATGCGGGAGCTGACCGGGCAGCGGAGCGACGGCAGCGTCTTTCCCATGGAATTGTCGGTCGGCGAGGTGCTGCACGCGGATCGCCAGCTCTTCACCGGTTTCGTGCGCGACATTTCGGAGCGCCGCGCGGCCGATGTCCGTCTGCAGGAGCTGCGCAGCGAGCTCCTCCACGTCTCGCGCCTGTCCGAGATGGGACAAATGGCGACGACGGTCGCGCACGAGCTCAATCAGCCGCTCAGCGCGATCAGCAACTACATGAAGGGCGGCATCCGGCTCATCGAGAACGGCGGCGATCTGCCGCTGCCGCTGTTGCGCGAGGCGATGGAACGCGCGGCGGAGCAGGCGATCCGCGCCGGCCAGATCATCCGCCGCCTGCGCGATTTCGTGTCGCGCGGCGAAACCGAACGGCGCTTCGAGCCGGTGTCGTCGCTGGTGGCCGAAGCGGCCGAGCTCGCCCGCCTCGGCATCAAGCAGAAGGACGTCCGCATCGAAGTCGGCGACGACCCGCCCGACGCTGCCATCCTCGCCGACAAGATCCAGATCCAGCAGGTCCTGTTCAATTTGCTGCGCAACGCCGCCGAAGCCGTCGCCGAGCAGGCGCACGGCGTCATCGGCCTCGACTCCAGGCTCGACGGCGACGACATCCTCATCAGCGTCACCGACAACGGTCCGGGCCTCCCTGACGAAGTGCAGGAGCGGCTGTTCCAGCCTTTCGTGTCCACCAAGAAGAGCGGCATGGGCGTCGGATTGTCGATCTGTCACACCATCATCGTGGCGCATCGGGGCCGCCTCTGGGCGGAGGCTAAGCCAGGCGGAGGCACGATCTTCCGCATCGTGCTGCCGCGCGCGTCGAACGAGCGGGAGGATTAGCGCGTGTCCGCGAATATCAATTCCGGGCGGCCCGCCGGGCGGGATGACATCCGGTCCTATCGGGCCTCGCGGCACGGTCCGAAAAACGGCCGGCCTGATTTGATCTAGCACAAAGCGCGTCGGCGCCGGCCGTCGGACAAATCATCGTCTGCTCCTTGTTCCCCCAGGGACAGACCATGCGACACGCCCCGAAGGCCGCGCTTCCCCGACGCGGCCTTCACTTTTTCGCAGCGTCGATCTGCGGAATGGCGGGCCGCGCGCAAAACAAAAACGGCGCCGCGAACGGCGCCGTTTTGCATTTTACAATTCCGCTTCGGCCTATTCGAGGATGTTGCTCGCGGCGAGGCGCGGATTGAACGGCGAGTCGCCCTGGTGCGGCGCCAGCACGACGACCACGGTGCCCGGCTTCACCCGCTTGTAGAGGTCGATGACGTCCTCGTTGGTCATGCGGATGCAGCCGGACGAGATCGCCTGGCCGATATATTCGGGCTGGTTGGTGCCGTGGATGCGATAGAGCGTGTCGCGGTTGCCCTCGTAGAGGTAGAGCGCGCGGGCGCCCATCGGGTTCTGCGGGCCGGGGCTGACATAGGCCGGCACGTCCATGCGCTCGCGCTCGCCGGGGGTCGGCGTCCAGCCCGGCCACTCGGCCATGCGGGCGACCTTGGCGACGCCGGACCACGCCATGGCTTCCTCGCCGACGGTGACGCCGTAGCGGATCGCCTTGTTGCCGGGCAGCACGTAATAGAGGTAGCGCGCGTCGGAATCGACCACGATCGTGCCGGGCGTTTCCTTGCGGTGATATTCGACGATGTGCCGCTTGTAGGGGTCCGGAATGGCCACCTTCTCGTAAGGCGCGGCGGCGAGCAGTTTCTTGTCCCGGGCGGTGAAATTGGCTTCCGAGGCCGGCTCAATGGTCGACTGCATGCAACCGCCGAGCACGAGGCCCAGCCCGAACAGCGCGACCAACCCCCTGATCGACATTTTCGTCCTCTTCTGCCTTTTTTTGACGGCCATTCCGGCGACGGCGGCCGTTAATGAAACCTTCCGCTCGGAATTAAGCGGAATCGCAGTCCCATTGCCACGACTTCCGGACCCGCCGGACAACGTGATGGGGAAATGTGGCAGGAAAGCCGCACTCGTTTACACGACGTTTTCCCGGTGAACCGCCCCGGGCCTGCCGCGGCCGATCATGGACCACACCCATTAAGAGAAGGTTTACCATAACCATCGGTAAATGATGGGAAATCCGCCGTCTTTTGAGACGCCATGCAAGCATACGATTTGCTGCGTAATTTGGCCCCAGTCGTTGCCCAAAAACACGGCAGAGGAAGACCAAGGAACGGTTGCAAGATCATGACGGACAGGGACGACACCAAGGTCAGGACCAGGGTCCAGAACAAGCGCCAGGGCGAGGATGACAAGGGCGCGCGCGTCACGCTCGACGCCCGTTACGGCCGCATCGGCATTCCGGCCGTCGCCGCGGCATTGACGCCGTGCCGCAAGGACGAGCGCACGACGACCGACCGGCGCTTCACGCCCTACGACCGCGACTGACCCGGCAGGCCGCCGGCCCCCCAAAGTCTCGCGAGATGCCTCGCGCGACGCCTCGCGGACCGGCCTCGACCAGCGACCATCGACAACCGCACGCGCGGCTGCCCACAGGCGGTCGCGCGCCTGAATTCGGGCTTGCGCGAACCGTCTTCGGCGGGCGAAGTGAGCGCGGCGCAGCGTCCGCGCCGCTCCTCCATGTCCGGCGAATGGTGACGGCATGCTGTCTGTCTATGTGCCCCGTGACGGAACGCTCGAACGGGTGACGCTCGCGCCCGGGGAGCAGCCGCCGGAGCAGGCGGTGTGGCTCGACCTCGTCACCCCGACCGTGCGCGAGGACAAGCTGGTCGAGGAATTCCTCGGCATCGCCGTCCCGACGCGGGAGGAGATGCAGGAGATCGAGGTGTCGAGCCGGCTCTATGTCGAGAACGGCGCCCGCTACATGACCGCGACGCTGATGTGCCAGTCGGACACGGCGACGCCGAAGACGACGCCGGTCACCTTCGTCCTGTCCAATCACCGCCTCGCCACCGTGCGCTACGACGACCCGCGGCCCTTCGCCATCGTCGAGCACCGGCTCGGCCGCGCCTGCTCGCCGAAGATCGCCGGCGACAGCGTGATGATGGACCTGCTCGACGCGGTCATCGACCGCTCCGCCGACATCCTCGAGCGCATCGGCGCCGAGATCGACCAGGTCTCGCACACGATCTTCGAGCCGGACGAGACGCCGTCCTACAACGACGTGCTCAAGGCGCTCGGCCGCAAGGGCGACCTGACCTCGAAGGTGCGCGAGAGCCTCGTCTCGATCGGCCGCGTGCTGCTGTTCCTGGCCAACGAGGCCGAGACGATGAAATGGGCGAAGGATGCCCGCATGCAGGTCAAGTCGATGCAGCGCGACGTCACCTCGCTCACGGATCACGCGAGCTACATCTCCAACAAGGTGACCTTCCTGCTCGACGCCATGCTCGGCGTCGTCAACATCCAGCAGAACGCGATCATCAAGATCTTCTCGGTCGCCGCGGTGGTGCTGATGCCGCCGACGCTGGTCGCCTCGATCTACGGCATGAACTTCAAGCACATGCCGGAACTCGACTGGGAGTTCGGCTATCCGATCGCGCTCGGCGTGATGATCCTCGCCGCCGTGCTGCCCTATATGTGGTTCAAGTGGAAGAAGTGGCTGTGA
>Ga0182749_1002790_pt1 | contig 12529 bp, 10 predicted proteins | sample eDN3rd37CKraftMG_FD_128875 | JGI IMG/M metagenome (GOLD analysis project Ga0182749, IMG submission 128875) | Enriched Miracle-Growth compost microbial communities from Emeryville, California, USA - eDNA 3rd pass 37_C Kraft MG (version 2) (version 2) ...
AGCCGAAGGCATGACGCCATTCTGGCGGGCAATTCGGCCGGGCGCAATGGCCGCGCCTCTCCTAGCGCGAGGGCGGCTCCCCGCGCATCGCCTCGCCCATGCGCCGGATGGCGGCGACCTTGGCGTCGAACGCGCTCCAATCATCCTCCTCGGCGATCCGCGACCAGATCGCCTCCACCTCCTCGATATGCATCGAGCATGGCGCCGCGTCGGACCAGTAGGGATGATCGGTCGCGCGGACCTTCCCGAACCCGCCGAGCAACATGCCGAAGGCGGCGAACGCGTCCTGCCCGTAGATGCCGTCTGCGGGCGAGGGGCCGCGCCTGCGCCCGCCCGCCCAGTCGAAGAAGAAGCGGTCGATTCCGATCCCGGTCCCGGTCAGCGCCCGCTCGATCGCCTCCAGCAAGGCGAGGTCGTCGGCGTCGTCCTTCGGCCGGATGCCGAGCCGCGCGAAGATAGCGTCGCGCAGCGCCGTCTCGTAGAGCGCCGGAAACTCCTCCAGCGGCGGGGTGAGCGCCTCGGCCTCCGCCAGCGTGCGCAGCGCGACCGCGAGCTGGACGACGTCCCAATGGATCGCCTGCGCCTGCCGTCCGAAGGCATAGAGGCCCTGATGGTCGAAATAGGCCGCGGTGAACGCGCCGTCCCAGCGCGGGGTGAAGCGCCAGGGGCCGTAATCGAAGCTTTCGGCGGTCACGTTGATATTGTCGCTGTTCAGCACGCCATGGACGAAGCCCGCCGCCATATAGGAGGCCGCAAGCCGTGCCGTGCCGCGCACGACATGCGCCAGAAGCTGCGCTTCCGCATCGGCGCCCGGCTGCTCGCCGTAAAATTCCGTCAGGCAATAGGCGATCAGCCGCCGCATATTGTCCGCGTCGCGCAGATAAGCGAGCCGCTGGAAGGTGCCGAGGCGGATATGGCCATGGCTCAGCCGCACCAGCACCGAGGAGCGGGTGGGCGAGGGCTCGTCGCCGCGATGGAGCTGCTCGCCGGTCTCGATCAGCGAGAAGCTCTTCGACGTTTCGACGCCCAGCGCCTCCAGCATCTCGGTCGCCAGCACCTCGCGCACGCCGCCCTTGAGCGTGAGCCGCCCGTCGCCGAAGCGGCTCCACGGCGTCTGCCCCGATCCCTTGGTGCCGAGATCGAGCAGCCGGCCGGCCCCGTCCCTCAATTGCGCGAAGAGGAATCCCCGCCCGTCGCCGATTTCCGGATTGTAGACGCGGAACTGATGGCCGTGGTAGCGCATCGCCAGCGGGTGTTGCAGGCTGCCCTCGAACGGCTCGAAACGGCCGAAGCGCGCGATCCACTCCGCCTCGCCGAGGCCGTCCAGCCCCACTGCCTTGTCCCAGCGATCGTTGCGGAAGCGCACGATATGGCGGGGGAAACGCGCCGGCTCGACGGGATCGTAGAATGCGTCGCCCAGCGTCAATATGCGTGCTTCGGGGCGGAACGCGGCGGGTTGCGGGAGAATGGCCATGCCATGATATGGGAACGGCAGGCAGGGAGGCGCAAGCATGGCGGCGTGGCGGGATGGCTTCTGGATGTCGCGGGACGGCCTGAGGCTCCATTATCGCGACTATCCGGGCCCGGCGGATCGGCCGCCGATCCTGTGCCTGCCGGGCCTGACCCGCAACGCGCGCGACTTCGCCGACATGGCGGACCGGCTGGCGGGCGAATGGCGGCTGATCTGCGTGGACCTGCGCGGACGCGGCGAAAGCGCCTGGGCGGAGGACGCGGCGACCTATGCGCCGCCCGTCTATCTTGAGGATATCGACGCGCTGCTCGCGGAACTCGGCATCGCGCGCTTCGTCGCCTTCGGCACGTCGCTGGGCGGGCTGCTGACCGCCTTTCTCTCGCTCGCCCGGCCTGACCGGATCGCCGGGGCGCTGCTCAACGATATCGGGCCGGTGCTGGAGCCCGGCGGGATGGCGCGCATCCGTTCCTATGTCGGCAGGCCCGCGAGCTGGCCGGGCTGGCCCGAGGCCGCGCGCGCGATCGCCGGGGCCAATGCAGCCGTCTATCCCGACAATGCGCCGGACGACTGGATCGCGATGGCGAAGCGGCTGTGCCGGATAGGCCCGGACGGCCGCGTCATCTACGATTATGATATGCGGATCGCCGAGCCGATGCGCGCCTCCGTCGAAACCGATGACGCCGCTGCTGGCACGGATTCCGACAATCCGCTCTGGCCCGCCTTCGAGAGCCTGGGCGCCGCGCCCGTGACGCTGCTGCGCGGCGCGCTGTCGGACCTGCTGGCCCCCGCCACGGCGGAAGCGATGCGCGAGCGGGTGGCGGGGCTGGACCTTGTCGAGATTCCCCGCGTCGGCCACACCCCGACGCTCACGGAGCCCGAAAGCATCGTCGCGATCGACCGGCTCCTCGCGCGAATCGGCTGATGGGACGGCCGCTGCGCATCCTCCACCTCCACTCCACCTTCACGCTCGGCGGCAAGGAAGCGCGCGCCGTCCGGCTGATGAACGCCTTCGGGGCGGCGGCCGAGCATGTCGTGCTGAGCGCGATGCCCGGCGCGCTCGGCGCGCGCGCGGCGATCGATCCGGCGATCAGGGCGGATTTCCCGGCCGATCATCCGCCGCTTGCCGGGCGTCCCTCGCTCGCGCGTTACCGGGCGCTGGCGCGCACCATGCGCGCCTTCGACCTGCTGCTCGCCTATAACTGGGGGGCGATGGACGCGGTGATGGCGCACCGGCTGTTCGGCGGGCCGCCGCTCGTCCATCATGAGGACGGCTTCAACGAGGACGAGGCCGCCGGGCCGAAGCGCGCGCGCACCCTCTTTCGCCGGATCGCGCTGGGCGGGGCGCGGGCGCTGGTGGTGCCCTCGCGCGGGCTGGAACGCATCGCGCTCGACCGTTGGCGCCAGCCGCCGGCGCGCGTGCGCCGCATCGCCAACGGGATTCCCGTCGCTCGCTTCGCCGGGCCGCCGCGACCGGGCGCCATTCCCGGCTTCGAACGGAAGCCGGGCGAGCTGGTGATAGGCACGGTGGCGGGGCTGCGCGCGGTGAAGAACCTGCCGCTGCTGGTGCGCGCCTTTGCCCGGCTGCCCCCGAATGCGCGGCTCGTCATCGTCGGCGAGGGCCCGGCGCGCGAGGCCATATCGGCCGAGGCGGCGGCGCGGGGCGTCGCCGATCGCCTGCTGCTGCCCGGCTTCCTGCCCGATCCGGCGGCCTATATGGGGCATTTCGATATCTTCGCCTTGTCCTCGCTCAGCGAGCAGGCGCCGATCGCGCTGATCGAGGCGATGGCGGCCGGGCTGCCCGCGGCGGCAACCGACGTGGGCGATATATGCGCGATGCTCGCGCCGCAAAACCGGCCGTTCGTGGCGCCGGCCGGCGACGAGGAAGGCTATGCCGCCGCGCTTGCCACGCTGGCGGGCGATCCTCATCTTCGGGGCGTGGCGGGCGCCGCCAACCGGGCCAGGGCCGGCGCCGAGCATGACGAGGACGCGATGATCGCCGCCTACGCCATGCTATATGGCGACGCGGCCGGACGCCCCGGCGCGTTACGGTGACGCCGCGCGCTTTTCGCGCGCTTTTCGCGAATGGCCGCCTTATAGAGGCGGCATTCTGCATGGAGGGATGATTGTTCAAGGGTGTGCGGCCGATCGTCTATGGTGGGCGCGAGGTCTGGCCGCTGATCGAGGGCGGCAAGGGCGTCGCGGTCAGCAATCATATGAGTTCGGGCGCCTGGGCGGCGGCCGGGGGCATCGGCACCGTCTCCGCGGTCAATGCCGACAGCTACGATCCGGAGGGCCGGATCATCCCCCAGGTCTATCGCGCGCTGACCCGCCGCGAGCGCCATGAAGAACTGATCCAGTACGCCATCGACGGCGCCGTCGAGCAGGTGAAGCGCGCCTTCGACATCGCGGGCGGCAAGGGCGCGATCAACATCAACGTGCTGTGGGAGATGGGGGGCGCGCAACGTGTGCTCCACGGCGTGCTGGAACGCACGCGCGGCCTCGTCTCGGGCGTGACCTGCGGGGCGGGCATGCCCTATCGCCTGTCCGAGATCGCGGCCTCCTACAACGTCCATTACCTGCCGATCATCAGTTCCGCGCGCGCCTTCCGCGCGCTGTGGAAGCGGGCTTATTCCAAGGCGGCCGAGTGGCTCGCCGCCGTGGTTTATGAGGACCCGTGGCTCGCCGGCGGCCATAACGGCCTGTCGAACGCCGAGGACCCGAAGAAGCCCGAGGACCCCTATCCCCGCGTCAAGGCGCTGCGCGAGACGATGCGCGAGGGCGGGATCGCCGACACCGTGCCGATCGTGATGGCGGGCGGCGTCTGGTATCTGCGCGACTGGAACCACTGGATCGACAACCCCGAGCTGGGCCAGATCGCCTTCCAGTTCGGCACGCGCCCGCTGCTGACGCAGGAAAGCCCGATCCCTCAGGCGTGGAAGGAGCATCTGACGACGCTGGAGGAAGGCGACATCCTGCTCCACCGCTTCTCGCCGACGGGCTTCTATTCCTCGGCCGTCCGCAATGCCTTCCTGAAGAATCTCGAGGCGCGGTCGGAACGGCAGATCGCGTTTTCGGGCGAGGCCGCGGGCGACCATCAGTTCCAGCTCGACGTCGGCGTGAAGGGCAAGAGCTTCTGGGTGACGCGGGGCGACCTGCTGCGCGCGCGCGAATGGTATGGCCTGGGCTTCACCAACGCGCTCAAGACGCCAGACAACACGCTGGTCTTCGTGACGGCGGAGGAGATGCACGTGATCCGCAAGGATCAGGCCGATTGCATGGGTTGCCTCAGCCAGTGCGGCTTCTCGTCCTGGGCGGATACGGAGGGCAATTCGACCGGCCGGCTCGCCGATCCGCGCAGCTTCTGCATCCAGAAGACGTTGCAGGATATCGCGCATGGCGGATCGATCGAGAACAACCTGATGTTCGCCGGCCATGGCGCCTATCAGTTCAAGAACGACCCGTTCTATTCGAACGGCTTCGTGCCGAGCGTGAAGCAGCTCGTCGATCGTATCCTCACGGGGGATTGAGGCGGGATCGCGCACCATGGCGGCCGGATCGGGCCGAACGGGTGGTCACGCCATGTGCATGGCGACGACCATGGTTCCTTGCCGGGCGCGCCGGGTAATGCCCCGGGACTGGCCAGCCATCCCCTGATCGTCACCCGGGCCTGCGCCGGGGTGACGGGGAAGCGTCGAACCGGGCCCCTGATCCAGGATCCTATGAAGGACCCGGCTGCCGAATTGCCGGACGGACCGCCCGTGCCATGGGCGTTCGCTCCTTCAGATCCAGCCTTCGAGAACCTGATCCGGCGGGCGGTGCCCGTCCACCCAGGCACGGATGTTCGCGATCACCTTGGCGCCGGTCGCCTCGCGCCCCTCGAACGTCGCCGATCCCATGTGCGGCAGCAGCACGACATTGGCGAGCGAAAGCAGGCGGGGATCGACCGCCGGCTCGCGCTCGAACACGTCGAGGCCGGCGCCGGCGATACGGCGCGTTTCCAGCGCGTCGATCAGGGCGGCCTCGTCCACGATCTCGCCGCGCGCGATATTGATCAGGTAGACATGGCGGCCGAGCAGGCCGAGGCGGCGCGCGTCGAACAGATGGTGCGTCGCGGCGGTGTGCGGGCAGTTGATCGAGACGATGTCGATCCGTTCCAGCATCTCGTCGAGATCGGGGTGCCAGACGGCGCCCAGCTCCGCCTCGACCACGGCGGGCAGGCGGCGGCGGTTGTGGTAATGGATCGAAAGGCCGAAGCCGCGCGCGCGCGCCGCGATCGCCTGGCCGATGCGCCCCATGCCGACGATGCCGAGCGCCTTGCCGCCGATTCGGTGGCCCAGCATCCCGGTGGGGCTCCAGCCCGCCCACGCGCCGCTGCGGATCAGCTTCTCGCCCTCGGCCAGCCGGCGCGGGACCGACAGGATCAGCGCCATCGCCATGTCGGCGCTGTCCTCGGTCAGCACGCCCGGCGTGTTGGTGACGATGATCCGCCGCGCCCGCGCGCGCGCGAGGTCGATATGATCGACGCCGTTGCCGAAGCTGGCGATCAGGCGCAGCCGCGCGTCGGCGCCGTCGATCAGCGCGGCGTCGATCCCGTCGGTGACGGTGGGCACCAGCACGTCGGCGCGCGCCATCGCGTCGGCCAGCGCCGCGCGGTCGAACGGCGCGTCGTCGCGGTTCAGCTCGACATCGAAAAGCTCGGTCATCCGCTCCTCGATCGCCGCCGGGAGTCGGCGGGTCACGATCACCTTGGGACGGGCGGGACGTGGGGTTTCGGCCATGCGCGCGAGCTAGGCGCGCGGCGCGGCATGCGTCAAGCGGGGTGCCTTGGGGAGCGGCCGGCCAAGCCGGTCTGGATCGCGGCCGGATCCCGATCTAAGGGGAGGCCGGGGACGACCGGAGGGAGGCGGATGGCGATCATGGTTGCGGCGTGGCGTGGGGTGGCGGCGGGGCTGGCGATGATCCTGATGCCGACGGTCGCGGCGATGGCGGCGCCGAAACGGGTGCCCCCCTACTGGGTCTCGCTTTCGGCGCGCACGGCCCTGCTGCGGGCGGGGCCGGGCACCAATTTTCCCGCCACCTGGCGCTATGTTCGCCCCAATATGCCGCTGAAGGTCGTGCAGATCCGCGAGGACTGGCGGCGCGTGCGCGATCCCGGCGGCACCGAGGGCTGGATGCGCGCGAGCCTGTTGACCGATCAGCGCACCGCCATGGTGAAGGAGGATGTCAGCCCCATGCGCGCCGCGCCCGATCCCGAGGCGAAGGTCGTCTGGCGCGCCGAGCCCGGTGTCGTGGGCAGGATCGCGCGCTGCTCGCCCGGCTGGTGCCGTTTCGACGTGCACGGCCATGTCGGCTATATCGAGACCCGCGCGCTCTGGGGCGTCGACGAGGGCGAGACGTTCGACTGATCCCGTTCCCCGCCCTGTCCTGGCCGGCCAGCGGCGTCTTCGGCCTGCTGCTCGGCGCGATCGTCGGAAGCCATCTGGCGACATTGGCGCTGCGCTGGCCGCGCGGGGAAAAGGCGGGCATGGGCCGTTCGCGCTGCGACTACTGCGGCCGGACGCTCGACGCCATGGAGCTTGTCCCGCTGGCGAGCTTCGCCGTGCTGCGCGGCCGCTGCCGGACGTGCGGCGGGGCGATCGACGTCCGCCACGTCCTCCTCGAGGCCGCCGCCGCCGCGATCGGCATGGCCTCGATGCTCGCGCTGCCGGGCGTTCCGGGGATCGCGGCGGCACTGTTCGGCTGGATATTGCTGGCGCTGGCGCTGCTCGATCTCGATCATTTCTGGCTTCCCGACCGGTTGACCGGCCTGCTCGCGCTCGCCGGGGCCGGCGTGGCGGCGGCGGGGCTCGCGCCGTCGCTTGCGGCGCGGCTGGCGGGCGGAATGGCGGGATATGGCAGCCTCGCGCTGATCGCGGCGCTCTATCGCCATATGCGCGGGCGCGAAGGGATGGGGATGGGCGATGCGAAGCTGCTCGGCGCGATCGGCCTGTGGATGGGCTGGCAGGCGCTGCCGGTGATGCTCCTCGCGGCGAGCGGCGGCGGCCTGCTCTGGGCGGGCGCGATGCGGCTGGCGGGCCGCCCGCTCGGCGCGACGGGGGCGTTGCCCTTCGGCGCGCTGCTGGCGGCGGCGGCATGGCCGCTCTACCTGTTCGATCCGCTGGGCGTCGTGCGATGAACGGCCGATATACTGGCAACGAAACGGTTCCCGAGGAGGCATCCACCTGCCATACGGAAGCAGGGTGAAGGCACGCGGGGGTTGTCTCTGAATGCGTCTTGTTTTCGACCGGCGGGCCGGGCGGCTGCTGCGCCGTATTCCCCGCTGCGGCGTCCGTCATGTTGCCGGGGCGATCGAGCTGGGGCTGCTCGCCTTGCTGGCGGTGCAGGCGGCGCGACTGGCGCACGCGATCGTCACGCCGGTCGGCCCGCTGGGCGACTGGCGCGCGGACAGCCCGTCGGGCATGACGGCGGACGTCCCGGCCGCGCCTCTGGGGGCGGTCGATCCGTTCTTCCGCCTCTCGGCGGCGGACGGTCCCGTGGTCGTCACCGGGCTCGACCTCAAGCTGTTCGGCATCCGCTCGGATCAGGCGTCGGGGCGCGGATCGGCGATCATCGGCCTGCCGGACGGCAGCCAGGCCAGCTATGCGGTGGGCGATACGATCCTGCCCGGCGTGGTCCTGAAGGCGGTGGCGTTCGATTCGATCACGGTGGCGCGCGGCGGACGCGACGAGCGGCTCTTCCTCGACCAGTCGCGCCCCGCGACGCCCATCGCGGCGCCGCCCGCGCCGGTTCCCGGGCCGCTGGCGCCATCGGCCGCGGCGCCGTCCGCGCGGATCGCCGCGACGGAACTGGCCGCGCGCATGGACGGGGGACGGATCACCGGCTTCACCCTCCGGCCGCGCGGATCGGGCGACGCGTTCCGCGCCGCCGGCCTGATGCCGGGGGACGTGCTGGTCGCCGTCGACGGCATGGCGATCGACAGCGCCGAGGCGGCCGCCCGCGCGCGTGACGGGCTCGCCGGACGGACCACCGGCGCGGTGCTGACGATCCTGCGCGCGGGGCAGACGCTGACGATACGCCTGGGCGCCGCATCGTGAGGCGCGCCTCCTTCATCCTCGCCGCCGCGCTGGCGCTCGCCCCGATCGCGCCCGGGTCGGCGCAGCAGGTGCTGAACCTGCGCGATGCCGATATCCGCGCCTTCATCCAGGATGCCGCGAAGGTGACGGGGCGCACCTTCATCATCGATCCGCGCGTGCAGGGGAAGGTCTCGGTCGTGACCGAGCGGCCGTTGAGCCGCACCGAATATCTTCAGGTGTTCCTGTCGACGCTCCGCGCCAACGGCCTCGTCGCGGTGCCGTCGCTGGGCGGCGCGTTCCGCATCCAGCCCGTCGAGGGGGCCGCCGCCCAGCCGGGGCGCGTGGGCAGCCGGGGCAGCGCGCCCGACAGCTTCGTGACGGAGGTGTTCCACCTCGGCACCATCGACGCGGCATCGGCGGTCGACACGCTGAAGCCGCTGGTGAGCAAGGAGGGCTCCGTCACCGCCAATCGCGCAGGGAATGCCGTGGTGGTGGCCGATTATGCGGACAATGTGCGCCGTGTCCGCGAACTGCTGAACCGCATCGACCGGGACGGCAGCGCGACGCGGCTGGTGGCGCTGCGCAACGCCGGCGCGCGCGAGATCGCGCAGTCGCTCCAGCAGCTCGTTTCCCCCGGCGGCGGCGGGGCGGGCGGACAAGGGGGCGCCGCGCCCGCGTCGGTGGTCGCCATCGACAGCTCTAACGCCGTCGTGCTGCGTGGCGATCCCACGACAGTATCGCGGCTGGCGGAGATCGCGGCCGACCTGGACCGGCGCGCCGCGACCGGCACGGAGATCCGCGTGATCTTCCTCCAGCACGCCGATGCGGGACAGATCGTGAGTGTGCTCCAGCAGATCGTCGGCCAGCAGGCGACGCAGCCCTCGGCCCCCGCCATGTCGTCCGGCGCGACCGGGCGGGGGGACCGGGACGTTCCCGTTGCCGTTCCTGTCGGCGCCGCGCCCGCATCGATGCCCGGCGCTAACGGGCGGGCCGCGCCGGTGATCGCGCGTTACGAGGGCGCGAACGCCATCATCATCTCCGCGCCCGCCGACATGCAGCGCACGCTGGGCGAGGTGGTGCGCCAGCTCGACACGCGGCGCGAGCAGGTGCTGGTCGAGGCGATCATCGTCGAGATCGGGGACAATGCCGCGCGCAATCTGGGCGTGCAGTTCCTGCTCGGCGGGCTGAACGGCAGCAGCATTCCCTTCGCGGCGACCAATTATTCCAACGCCGCGCCCAATATCCTGACGATCGCCGGCGCGCTGGCGTCGCGCAAGCTCAACACGACGACCACCACCGTCAACGGCACGACGACGACCACGACGACCAACAACGCCGTGAGCGATCAGCTCGCGCAATCGGCGGTCAGCTCGATCCTGGGAGCGAACGGCGGCTTCGGCGGCTTCGCCACCGATGTCGGCGGCGGCGCGCTGTTCGGCGCGATCATCAACGCGGTGAAGTCGGACACCGAATCGAACATCCTCTCCACCCCCTCGGTCACGACGCTCGACAATCAGGAGGCGAAGATTCTGGTGGGGCAGGAGATACCCGTCACCACCGGCCAGGCGCTGTCGCCCAATTTCGACAATGCCTTCCGCACCGTCCAGCGTCAGAATGTCGGCATCCAGCTGGAGGTGAAGCCGCAGATCAACGAGGGCGGGGCGATCAAGCTTTTCCTGCGGCAGGAGGTCAGCTCGATCGCCGGCCCGGTCTCGACCAGCGACAGCGACCTGATCCTCAACAAGCGCCAGATCGAAACCACCGTCACCGTCGACGACGGCCAGATCATCGCGCTGGGCGGCCTGCTCGACGACAATGAGCGGCGCACGATCGAGCGGGTGCCGCTGCTCAGCAGCATCCCGGCGCTCGGGGAATTGTTCAAGTCGCGCTCGCGCAGCCGCACCAAGACCAATCTGATGGTGTTCATCCGCCCGACGATCATGCGCGGCGCCGACGACGCGCGCGAGGTGGCGTCGCGCCGCTACGGCTATATCCGCGACATGCAGGCCGCCCAGCATCCCGACCGCGAGCCGACGATCGACGAGATGGTGCGCGACTATATGGGGGCAACGCCCCCGGTGACGGCCAAGCCCGCTTCCTCCGCGCCCCCCGCGATCATCACGCCGTCGATGAGCAGCACGACCGAGATCGTCCAGCCGCTCCCGCCCCCGCCGGGCGGCGGGAAGAAGCGATGAGCGCCGCGCCGCCCGCCAACATCCCCTACGGCTTCGCGCGCCGTTATGGCGTGGTGGTGGCGGACACGGGCGCGGGCGGGGCGGGCCCGACGGTGGCGCTGCGCGAGGGCGACGATCCCCGGATGCTGGCAGAGGTGCGCCGCGTGCTCGCGCGGCCGTTCACGGTCGAGCGGGTCTCGCCCGAGCGGTTCGACCGTATCCTGTCCGAACGCTATGCGATGGACGGGCAGGCGGCGGCCGATCTCGGCGGCACGCTCGGCCGCGACGAGCTGAGCCTGCTGGCGAGCGATCTTCCCTCGGCTGAGGACCTGCTCGACACCGCCGACGACGCGCCGGTGATCCGCCTGATCAACGGCATCATCGCCGATGCCGCGCGGCGCGGCGTCTCCGACATCCATGTCGAGCCTTATGAGACCGGGCTGGTGATCCGCATGCGCATCGACGGCGTGCTGCGCGAGACGCTGAGGATGCCGCCCCATGTCGCCCCGGTGGTGGTGAGCCGTATCAAGGTGATGGCGCGCCTCGACATCGCCGAGCGGCGCGTGCCGCAGGACGGGCGCATCGGGCTCACGCTGGGGGGCAAATTGCTCGACGTGCGTGTCTCGACGCTCCCCAGCCGCGCGGGCGAGCGGGTGGTGCTGCGCATCCTGGACAAGGACAATGCCGCGATCGGGCTCGACCGGCTGGGGATGCCGCCCGCCGTCGAGGCGCTGTTCCGCGATGCGCTGGCCGAGCCCAACGGCATCATCCTCGTCACCGGCCCCACCGGATCGGGCAAGACCACCTCGCTCTATGCGGGGCTGGCGCTGCTCAACGACGGCGCGCGCAATATCCTGACGGTCGAGGACCCGGTCGAATATGCGATCGACGGGGTGGGACAGACGCAGGTGAACCCGCGCGTCGGCCTCACCTTCGCCGCCGGGCTGCGCGCGATCCTGCGGCAGGACCCGGACGTCGTGATGGTCGGCGAGATACGCGACCGCGAGACGGCCGAGATCGCGGTGCAGGCATCGCTCACCGGCCATCTGGTGCTTTCGACCGTCCATACCAACGACGCCGCCGGCGCGATCACGCGGATGCGCGACATGAAGGTGGAGCCCTTCCTCCTTGCCTCCACGCTGCGCGCCGTGATCGCGCAGCGGCTGGTGCGGCGGCTGTGCCCCGATTGCCGCGCGCCGGTGGCGGCATCGCCAGCGGTCGCGGCGCTGCTGGGGCTGGAGGAAGGCGCTCCCCTCCACGAGGCGCGCGGCTGCGGCGCATGCGGCGGCACCGGCTATAAGGGCCGCATCGGCGTGTTCGAGGCGATCCGCGTGGACGACACGATCCGCCGCCTCGTCAATGCAAGCGGGGACGAGGCGGCGATCGCGGCCCATGCCTTCGCGCGCATGCCGGGCCTCAGCGAGGCGGCGCGCCTGCTGGTGCGCGAGGGCGTGACGACGGCCGAGGAAGCGGTGCGCATCTCGCGGCGCGAGGGCGGCGATGGCTGAAAGCGGGGCCATGACGCGCTACGACTATCTGGCGCTCGATACCGCCGGGCGCGAGCGGCGGGGCAGCCTGCATGCCGGAACGGTCGAGGAGGCGCGCGCCCGGCTCGACGCGCGGCGCTTCCACGTCGTGCGGATCGAGGCGGGGAAGGGCGCGCCCGACGTTCCGCCGCTCCTTTCGCGCCGGGTGCCGCTGCGGCCGGAGCGGCTGTCGGCGCGCCAGCTCACGCTGTTCACGCGGCAACTGGCCACGCTCGTCCTGGTCGCCCCGCTGGAGGAGGCGCTGCGCACCATGGCGCGCCAGAC
>Ga0182749_1002792_pt1 | contig 12515 bp, 9 predicted proteins | sample eDN3rd37CKraftMG_FD_128875 | JGI IMG/M metagenome (GOLD analysis project Ga0182749, IMG submission 128875) | Enriched Miracle-Growth compost microbial communities from Emeryville, California, USA - eDNA 3rd pass 37_C Kraft MG (version 2) (version 2) ...
GGCATCGTCCCAGATCAGCCCGAAGAACCCGTTCACCTGATGGACCAGCCCGGTGGAGGGCCGTCCGCGCCGGCCATGTTCCAGCGCCGAGAGGTAGGCGGCGGAAACCTGCAAGGCGCTGGCCAATTCCTTCAGCGTCACGCCTCGGGCTTCCCGCAAGGCGCGCAGCCGGGCGCCGAAGGGCGTCATCGCCCGCGGCGGCGGCGCAGCAGCAGATGCACCGCCCCATGGTTCGGTGCCGGATGGACGGCCCCCAGCACCAGCGGCCGCAGGTCCGGCGCGTTCAGCCAGTGCGGCAGCTCGCGCCGCAGCACGCCGCCCTCCGGCGCCGGCCCTTTCCCCGTCACCACCGCCACGCAGCGCAGCCCGTCGGCATGCGCGGCATGCAGGAAGGCGCGCACCGCGTGCCAGGCGTCCTGTGCCCGGCGGCCATGCAGGTCCAGCGTGCGCTCGGGGCGGGTGCGGCCGCGGCGCAGGTCCTTCCAGCGCTGGCTGTCCACCCCGCCGGGCTGCACGCCGACATGCAGGACCGCCGGCGCCGGCTTCAGCGCGGGCTTCGCCGATGGCGGCGTGGCGACCGAAGGGGGTGGTGCCGGCGGCGGCTCGGCGGGCGCGGCCGGGACAGGCGGCAAGGCATGGCCGGGCAGGGGCGTCACCCTGGCGACATAAGCCCGCCACAGGGCACACTCTTGCTGGGTGAGGCTACGGCCGCGGCGAGGCATCTTGGTCCTGGGGGTGGTTGAAGAAAGGCCAGGGGGCGCTGCCCCCTGGACCCCCGGCAGGAACCTGAGGTTCCTGCACCTCCCTCTAGTCAGGAAGCCCATCCAGGTCCAGGCGACAGGCCATCCTCAGCCGACAAGGATCACATGCAGGCGGCGCGGGCCATGCGCGCCCAGCTCCAGCGTCTGCTCGATATCGGCGCTGCGCGAGGGGCCGGTGACGAGCATCACGTTGCGCGGCATGAAGCCGCCGGTCAGCGCGTCCCGGTTCTCGGCGCGCAGCAGGTCCCAGGCCTCCTCATAGGCGCCGACCACCCGGTCCGTCCGCAGCACCACCACCTCCGTCTCCGGCAGCAGGTTGAGCGTGGTGGGGCGGGTGGGCGCGGCGGGCAGCATCAGCGTGCCGGTCTCGGCAATGCCGGCATAGCCGTGCTGGAGCGAGACCTGGTCGCTGCCCTCGGCGCGCCGCTGCTCTCGCATCAGCAGAGGGTGGTCAGCCCAGGGCAGGGCCTCCAGCTCCGGATGCGGCGCCATCACCACGCGCGGCCCCAGGTTCTGCCCGGCCAGGTAGTCGATCAGCGCCGCCGGCACCTGCGAGGCCTCGGGCACCCGCTCCACCGTCCCGAACTCCGCCTCCACCCGCGCGATGAACAGCGCCACCTGCTCCGGATGCGGCAGGCGCGAGCGCGCGGGGATCAGGTGGCGCGGATGGCTCTCCAGCCGGTACCGCAGCATGGCCTGCTGGTCGGCCGGCAATTCGCCGCGCTTCAGGCCACGGCGGATGCCGCCGAGGATCGCCTCGCGGCTCATGCCCGCCGCCCCCGCTGCTGACGCTGGTAGCGGTCCATGAAGGTGCCGCCGGGCTCGGGCACCGGCAGGTCGCGCCCCTCCGTCCAACCCCCGGCGCCGGGCAGCTTCGTGAAGGCGCCGCGCCCCCGGCCGAAGCGCGCCAGCGCGCCGATCCCCATCCGCATCGCCAGCCGATAGGCCCCCGGCCGCATCGCCAGCCAGGCCCAGAGCCGCAGCGCGCGCCGCTGCGTGGGCGGCTGCAGATGGCGCTCGAACTCCCGCTCCCGCCAGTGGCGCATCAGCTTCGGCAGCGGGATCTTCACCGGGCAGACGCTCTCGCAGCGCCCGCAGAAGGTGGAGGCATTGGGCAGGTGCCCGGCCTTGTCCACGCCGATCAGCGAGGGCGTCAGCACGCTGCCCATCGGCCCCGGATAGACCCAGCCATAGGCATGCCCGCCGGTCACGCCATAGACCGGGCAGTGGTTCATGCAGGCGGCGCAGCGGATGCAGCGCAGCATGTCCTGGAACTCGGTGCCGACCATGCCGGAGCGGCCATTGTCCACCAGCACCACATGGTATTCCTCGGGCCCGTCCAGGTCGCCCTGCCGCCGGATGCCGGTGGAGAAGGTGGTATAGACGGAGAACTCCTGCCCGGTGGCCGAGCGCGCCAGTAGCCGCAGCAGCGAGGTGCAGTCCTCCAGCGTCGGCACCACCTTCTCGATGCTGGCCAGCACCACATGCACGCGCGGCAAGGTCTGCGTCAGGTCGCCATTGCCCTCATTCGTCACGATGACCGAGGAGCCGGTCTCCGCGATCAGGAAATTGGCCCCGGTGATGCCGACATCGGCGGCCAGGAAGCGCGCCCGCAGCCGGCCGCGCGCCTCCTCCAGGATGTCCCGCCGCTGGGCGAAGGCGCGGTCGAAGGGCAGGTCGATATGCGACTTGCGGAAGGTGTCCTCCCAGTCCTCGCGGTTGAGGTGGAAGGCGGGGCCGATGATGTGGCTCGGCGGCTCCTTGCGGAGCTGCAGGATGTATTCGCCGAGGTCGGTCTCCACCGGCTCGATACCGTTCGCCTCCAGGTGCTCGTTGATCCCGAGCTCCTCGGAGATCATCGACTTGCCCTTGGTGACGCTGCGCGCCCCGGCCTTGCGGCAGATCTCCAGCACCGCCGCGCGCGCCTCCTCGGCGGTGGAGCACCAGTGCACCTTCCCGCCCGCCGCCTCCACCTTCGCCGCATAGGCCTCCAGGTAGAAGTCGAGATGCGCCAGGGTGTGGTTCTTGATGTCGCGCCCGATCTCGCGCAGCCGCTCGAACTCGGGCAGCGCCGCGACCGCGCGGGCACGCTTGGCATGGGCGGATGGGCCGGACCGGCTCAGCGCCTTCTGCAGGCTGGTATCGGCGAGGGCGCGGGCGGCATTGGCCTTGAAGGCGGGCGAGGTGACGTGCACGGGCGAGAACTCCTCCGGGCGTCACCGGAATGTAGAGTAGATCCCGACTGGGTGAAATCACCGGACCGGGCGAAGATGCCCGTTAAAACAAAAGGCTAGAGGGTTGAAGTGAGCCAAGGCGAACGGAAACCGCTCTGGCGGGATCGGCGCAAGCCGGCAGGGGGGGGGACTCCCCTGCCGGCATCGCGGGCGGGAAGGCGGGATGCTCTGCCGCCATTCCCAGACGGATTCTCAGGGACGGGTTATCTGCCGATCCAGCCCCACGTCGCTCTGGCCCTGGATGGGCGCGTTGAGGCCGCTGCCGGCGGCGGGGACGCCCCTGCCGGGCCGGGGCGGCCGGGTGTCCGAGCCCTCGATGGGTGCGTTGAGGCCGGTGCCGGCGCCCGGCACGCCCCTGCCGGGTCGGGGCGGCTGGCTATTCGAACCCTCGATCGGCGAGATGGTGCCGGTGCCGGCGCCTGGCACGCCCGCGCTCATGGGCGTCGAGGGCGTCAGCGGGGGCGTCGTCGGGGCGGAGGACATCCCGCCCCTCCCGGTCTGCGCCTGCCCGCAGGCTGCCAGGATGAGGCCCAGACCGGCGATCAGGGCGAAGGACGTGCGCATGGTGCATTCTCCGTCTTGTGGCGCGGCGAGAGGGCGCCGGTGGTGGCCTAAATCCACGATGACGGAAAGGTTGCGGCCGCGTATCTGCCGGCGCCACAGGCGACGGAACGGCAGGGGGCGGAGCGCTTCGCCCCGCCCCGCGCCGCCTTGGGCTCAGGGGCGCGTGACCCTGCTGTCCCGGCCCACATCGTCCTGGCCCTGGATGGGCGCGATGGTGCCGGTGCCGGCGGAGGGAACGCCGGGCGTGTTGCGCTGCGGGGATACGCTGTTATGGCCCTGGACCGGCGAGATGGTCCCGGTGCCGGCCGTCGGAGCGCCCGATCCGGTCGCCCCGGTGGCGCTTCCGCTCCGGCCGCCGGACTGCATCGGGCCGCAGGCGGCCAGCAGAAGGGCGAGACCCCCGATCAGGGCATAGGGTGTGCGCATGGGCATCCTCCGTTGTGGCGGCGCGCCCGGGGCGCGCCAGACGGAGGGCTAAACCCCTCGGGATGGAAAGGTTGCGCCCGCGCCTCCCTCTGCGCCTCCCTCGCCCCGGCGGGATGCGGGAGCCCGGTTTCCGCCATGCGGCGCGATGGCCGCCGGCGAGAGGGCAGGCATGCCGCGATCAGCCCGGCCTCCCTTGGAAGCGGCGCGGGATAATCGCGGTGAAGGCCCGCCCGAGGCCGGGGCGGCGGCATCGGGCGGGAGGCTATTGGCGCTGGCGGTCAGCGTGTGCTTCCGCCACTGCCGGAATTGTCGCCCTGCGCTCCGGAGCCGGAGCCGGTATTGCTGCCGCTCCCCTGGCCGCCCGGGCTGGGCGCGCCGGCTCCGCCGCTGCTGGGGGCCTTGCTTTCCGGCCCTCCGGCACCCGAGCCGGTGGTGACGCCGCCGGCCTGGCTCCCGGCGGGGTTGGGCGCCTTGGTGCCGCCCAGGCTCTGCGGCATGGTGCCGCCGCTCCCCGAACTCTCGGACGAGGTCCTGCCGGTGCTGGAACTCGGCACGCCACCGCTGGTGCCCGAGGATGAGCCGGAGTCGGTGGTTGACTGCGCCAGCACGGGCGTGGCCAGCACCAGCCCGAGGCTGGCGAGGAGGGCATAGGAGGTGCGCATCTGGGTTCTCCACTGGGGCGGCGCGATCCCGGACCGCACCGGCAGGGGATTCAACTCAGTCGCCCCGCGAAAGTTCCCCTCGCGGCCCTTCAGCCCGCATCCGCCTCCTCGCCGGCCGGCGGCCCGAGCGCGGCGAGCAGGGCGGCGCGCAGGCTCGCCAGCTTGCGTTCGTTCTCGATCTTCAGCCCGAACACATCCTTCACGTAGAAGACGTCCACCGCCCGCACGCCGTAGGTGGTGATGTGCGCGGAGGCGATCTGCACGCCCTGCTCCGAGATGGCGGCCGTCACGTCATGCAGCAGGCCCGGCCGGTCCCGCCCGTTCAGTTCGATGACGGTGTGGGTGTTGCTGGCGAAGTTGTCGATCACCACGCGGCCCGGCACCTGCACCGCGCGCAGCCGCGCCGGCTCGCGCCTGACCTTGCGGATCTCCTGCACCAGGTTGAGCCGGCCCGAGAGCGCCTGCTCGATCAGCACGGAAAGCCGCGCCAGCCGGTGCGGCGCATCCAGCGCGCCGCCCTGCGCGTCCTGCACCCAGAAGGTGTCCAGCGCCATGCCGTTGGTCATGGTGTGGATGCGCGCATCGACGATGGTGGCGCCCGCCACCGCCAGCGCTCCGGCGATGCGGCTGAACAGCCCGGGATGGTCGGAGCAGTAGACCGTCACCTCGGTCACCGCCCGCGCCTCCAGCACGCGGGTGGCGACGGAGAGCGGCATGCCCTCGGCCTCCGCCGCGCGGATCATGGCGGCATGGCGGGCATGGCTCTCAGGGTCGAAGGAGAGCCAGTAACCGGGATAGCCGAGGTCGAGGAAATGCTCGACCACCTCCTTCGGCTGATCCTGCAGCATGGCGGCGGCAGCCTGCTTGGCGCGCGCCACGCGCACATCGCGCTCCGGCACGGAAAGCCCGCCGGCCAGCACCTCGGCCACGCGCCAGTACAGCTCGCGCAGCAGCGTCGCCTTCCAGGCATTCCACACCTTGGGTCCGACGGCGCGCATGTCGGCCACCGTCAGCACCAGCAGCAGGCGCAGGCGTTCCGGCGACTGCACGACCTCGGCGATGTCGAGGATGGTCTTGGGGTCGTCGATGTCGCGCTTGAAGGCGGTCTGGCTGACCAGCAGATGGTTCAGCACCAGCCAGGAGACGGTCTCCGTCTCTTCCGGGCTGAGGCCGAGGCGCGGGCAGATCTCCAGCGCCAGCCCGGCGCCGATCTCGGAATGGTCGCCGCCGCGGACATTCGCGATATCATGCAGCAGCACCGAGACGTAGAGCGCGCGGCGCGAATGCACATGGCCGACCAGCTCGCTGGCCACTGGCGCGGCCTCATCCAGCCCGCCCACCTCCAGCTGGTTGAGCACGGCGACCGCCTCGATCGTGTGCTCCTCCACGGTGAAGACGTGGTAGGTGTCGAACTGCATCAGCCCGACGATGCGCGCCCAGTCCGGGATGAAGCGCGAGAGGAAGCCGACCTCGTTCAGCACGCGGATCCAGCGCGCGGATTCGCGGCCGGTGAGCAGGTCGAGGAACAGCGTATTGGCCGCCGGATCGCCGCGCAGCCGCTGCGCGGCGGGGGCGTTGCGGATCAGCGCGCGATGCGCCAGCGGGTGCATCTCGATGGCGCGGTCGCGCGCCGCGCGCAGCAGGCGCAGCATCACCGCCGGATCGGCCGCGATGTCATGGTCGGGGGCGATCAGCAGCTTGCCGTCGGCGATCGCCACGCCCTCGCGGGCCAGCGCCGGATCGGGCGCGCGGCTGACGGCGGGCAGGCCGAGGGCGGCACGCTCGATCGCCGGCTCCAGCAGCCGGGAGAGGCGCACCACGTCCCGCACCGTCAGGAAGAGGTGCTTCATGAAGCGCTCCACCCCGTCCTGCTTGCCGTGGCGGGTATAGCCCATGCGGGCGCCGACGACGGGCTGCAGGTCGAAGGTGAGCCGCTCCTCGGCGCGGCCGGTGACGTAGTGGAGATGGAAGCGCACGGTCCAGAGAAAGTCCCAGGCGCGCTTGAAGGCGCGCGCCTCGCGCCCGGTGAGCAGGCCGCCCCCGGGACTGTCCGGCCCGACCAGCTCCGGCATGCGCTTCACGCCGAAGGCGTAGCGCGCCAGCCAGTACATGGTCTGCACATCGCGCAGGCCCCCGCGCCCCTCCTTGATGTGCGGCTCCACCAGGTAGGGGCTGTCGCCGTAGCGCTTGTGGCGGGCGGTGCGCTCGGCGCGCTTGGCGGCGAGGAACTGGCCCACGCCCCAGTCCTGCCGCGCCTGGGCGAAGGCCGCCTCGAACCGGTCGAAGACCTCGGCCTCGCCGGCCAGGAAGCGGCTGTCGAGCAGGGCGGTCTGGATGGTGACGTCGGTCCGCGCATCCTCCAGGCACTCCTGGATGCTGCGCGTGGCATGGCCGACCTTCAGCCCGAGGTCCCACAGCAGGTAGAGCATGAACTCCACCGCGCGCCGCCCGCGCGGCCCGAGCGGCCGGTCGGAGAGGAACAGCAGGTCGATGTCGGAATAGGGCGCCAGCACGCCGCGGCCATAGCCGCCGGTCGCCGCCAGCACGAAGGGCGGCTCGGCGGTGGCGGCGAAGGGATCGCTGCCAGGGGGACTGGTGCCAGGGGGGGTGCCAAAGGGACTGATATCGGGCTCGCCCTGCCCGGGCGCCACCTGTGCCAGCGTATAGGCGTGGATGGCGAAGATCAGGCCGTCCGTCAGCTCGCCCAGCATGCGCGCCGCGGTCAGCCCGGACAGCGCATGCGCCTCGAAGGCCTCCTGCACGCGGGACTGGATGCGGCCAAGCTGCCGGCGCAGCAGCATCAGCGCCGTCTCGCGCGGCACCGGCGCGCCGGCGTGGGGGATCAGGTCGAGCACGACATCGGGGAGCGGCCGCATCGGCGCCGCCGACACGGCGTCGGCGGTCACGGCAGGGGCATCTGGCAGGTCGCCGGAGCTTCTCATCCTACGGATGATACTGCGGTGTGCGGTGCGACAACAGCTTCGTGAGCCTTTTTGTCGCAATCTTTGCCGCTTTGCAGCATGCGGAGGCGGTAGAGCGCCTCCAGCGCCTCGCGCGGGGAGAGTGTGTCGGGGTCCAGCGCATCCAGAGCATCGAGAACGGGATGCGAGGCAACCATCGGTTGTGCTTCCGCTGCCGGCCGGGTCGGCGTGGCGCCGTTGAACAGCGGCAGTTCCTCGGCGAGCGGCTCCAGCCCGCGCGCCCGCTCCTCCAGCGCCGCCAGCACCGCGCCCGCCCGCTGCACCACGGCGCGCGGCACGCCGGCCAGCCGCGCCACATGCAGCCCCCAGGACTTCTCCGCCGCGCCCGGGCCGACCAGGTGCTGGAACACCACCTCGCCGCGATGCTCGCGCACCTTCATATGCGCGAGCTGCAGCTCGGGCAGCTTGCCGGAGAGCGCCGTCAGCTCATGGAAATGCGTGGCGAAGATGGCGCGGCAGCGGATGCGGTCGTGCAGCGCCTCCAGCACGCTCCAGGCGATGGCGAGCCCGTCCCAGGTGGCGGTGCCGCGCCCCACCTCGTCCAGCACCACCAGCGAATGCGGCGTGGCCTGGTTCAGGATGGCGGCGGTTTCCGTCATCTCCACCATGAAGGTGGAGCGGCCGCCGGCGATGTCGTCCGCCGCGCCGACGCGGGAGAAGAGCCGGTCCACCAGCCCGAGCCGCGCCTCGGCGGCGGGGACGAAGAGCCCGGCCTGGGCCAGCACCACCATGATGGCGTTCTGCCGCAGGAAGGTGGACTTGCCGGCCATGTTCGGCCCGGTCAGCAGACAGAGCCGCTGCCCCGGCGAGAGGTCGGCGTCGTTCGGCACGAAGGCGGGGCCGCGGTTGCGCGCCAGCGCCGCCTCCACCACCGGGTGGCGCCCCTGGCGGATGCGGAATTCCGGCCGCTCGACCATCTCCGGCCGGCACCAGCCGCCATCGCCGGCCAGCGCGGCGGCGGCGGCGTGGATGTCCACCTCCGCCATCGCAGCGGCCGCGGCATCGATGCCGCGCGCGGCGCCGAGGCAGAGCCCGCGCAGATGGCGCACCACGGCGGCCTCGCGCCGCGCCGCCTGCTCGCCGGCGGCGGCCAGCTTGCGGTCCAGCTCGGCCAGCGCGGCGCAGGTGAAGCGGTGCGCGTTCGCCATGGTCTGCCGGTGCACCGGCGCCTGCGGCGTGCCGGCCAGCTTCGGCGGCGGCGCGCGCAGCAGCTTCTCGCCCGCGGCGGCCGGCATCTCGGCCAGATAGCCGAACTGCTGGTGATGGCGGATCTTCAGGCTGGCCACGCCCCAGGCCTGGGCGAGGTCGAGCTGCATCGCCGCGATGGCGCCGCGCGCGTCGTCGCGCATCCGGCGCAGGGCATCCAGCTCGCCGTCATAGCCGGAGGCGACGATATTGCCGTCCTCCAGCCGTGCCGGCAGTTCGGCGGCCAGCGCGCGCGCCAGCTCGGCGCGCGGCGAATCGCCCGGCCGCAGCGCCGCGCGCGCGCCCTCCAGCAGCGCGGGCAGCGGCGCCGCTTCCGCCAGCGCCCCGGCCATCATCTCCGCGCGCTCCAGGCTGTCGCGGATGGCGGCGAGGTCGCGCGGCGCGAAGCGATCCAGCGCCAGCCGCGCCAAGGCCCGCGCCATGTCCGGCGCCCCCTTCAGCGCGGCGCGCAGTCCGGCGGCGAGCGGCGGGGCCTCCAGCAGGGCCTGCACGGCATCATGCCGCGCGGCGATGGCGGCCGCCTCGGTCAGCGGCGCGCCGAGCCGCGCGGCCAGTTCCCGGCAGCCCGCCGCCGTCAGGGTTCGGTCCACTGCCGCGAGCAGGCAGTTGCGCGTCTCGCCGCGCTCGCTCTTCAGGATCTCCAGCGAGCGGCGGGTGGCGGCGTCCATCCGCAGTGTGGCGCGGCCGCCCTGCGGCTCCGGCGGGCGCAGGCGCGGCGCCGCCTCGCCCTGGGTGCGGCGGACATAGTCGAGCGCCAGCGCGCAGGCCGCGAGTTCCGCCTCGGTGAAGCTGCCGAAGCCCTCCAGCGTCGCGACCTCGAAGAAGCCGGCGAGCCGTCCCGCCGGGTCGCGCGCCGGCGCCAGGTGGCTGACGCGCTCGGCGAAGGGCCGCAGCGCGGCCAGTTCGGCGAGTTCCTCCGGCACCAGGATCTCGGCCGGGTCGAGCCGCGCCAGCAGGGCCGGCAGCTCGCCGACCGGCAGGGCCTCGCAGGCGAAGGCGCCGGTGGAGAGATCCGCCCAGGCGGCGCCCCACTCGCCCTCGGCGCGGGCCAGCGCCAGCAGCCAGGCGGGGCGGGCGCCATCCAGCAGCGCCTCCTCCGTCACCGTGCCCGGCGTGACGAGCCGCACCACCTCGCGCCGGATGGTCGGCGCCTTGCGCGCCTTGGCCTGTTCCGGCGTCTCCCGCTGCTCGCAGATGGCGACGCGGAACCCCTGCCGGATCAGCCGCGCCAGGTAGTTCTCCATGGCATGCACGGGCACGCCGGCCATCGGCACGGGCTCGCCGCGATGCTCGCCCCGGTGCGAGACCGCCAGACCCAGCGCCTCGCCCGCCCGCGCCGCATCATCGAAGAACAGCTCGAAAAAGTCGCCCATGCGGAAGAAGATGAGCGCATCCGGATGCGCCTGCTTGGCGGCGAACCACTGCGCGAGCGCCGGCGTCGCGCCCTCGGGCGAGGGGAAGGGGGGGGAGGTCATGTGCCTTTCCTAGAGCAGGTCGCGGCGGCGGGGGAAGCAGCCAGGGGCCATGGAACTTGCCACCGCCCCCCTGTCCCGCTGCCACCCGGCGCACCCCGACGGATAAAAAAGAAGATGAATCCCGGGGAATTCCTGGGATCGGCCTTGTTCCCCCGCTTGGCACTCCGGGCCGTCACGGGCAGGCTGCGCGCCCGGGAGACACTCAAGGGGAGGTAAGAGGACATGAACCTGCACCGTCGCACATTTCTGGGCGCCGGCCTCGGTGCCGGCGCCGCGCTGCTGGCCCGACCGGCGCTCGCGCAGGGCAAGGGCGGCAATACGCTGCGCTTCATCCCGCAGGCCAATCTCAGCGCGCTGGACCCGGTCTGGACCACCGCCACCGTCACCTCGAACCACGGCTACTACGTCTTCGACACGCTCTACGGCACCAACGGCGCCGGCCAGGTGAAGCCGCAGATGGCCGAGGGGCACGAGGTGCTGGATGACGGCCGGCGCTGGCGCATCAAGCTGCGCCCCGGCCTGAAGTTCCATGACGGCGAGCCGGTGCGCGCGGCGGACTGCATCGCCAGCCTGCGGCGCTGGGCGGCGCGCGACGGCTTCGGCCAGCTGCTGGCGCAGGTGGTGGAGGAGTGGCGCGCGGCGGACGACCGCACGCTGGAAATCCGCCTCAACCGGCCCTTCCCCCTGCTGCTGCAGGCGCTCGGCAAGCCGGATGCGAGCGTCGCCTTCATCATGCCCGAGCGGCTGGCGAAGACCGACCCGACCAAGGCGGTGACGGAGATGGTGGGCTCCGGCCCCTACCGCTTCCTGGCCGACCAGTACAATTCCGGCAGCCGCGTCGCCTACGAGAAGTTCGACGGCTATGTGCCGCGCGACGAGCCGCCGGACTACACCACCGGCGGCAAGGTGGCGAACTTCCAGCGCGTCGAGTGGATGATCATCACCGATCCGGCCACCGCCGCGGCGGCGCTGATGAACGGCGAGGCGGACTGGTGGGAGCGCCCGCTGGCCGATCTGCAGCCGATGCTGGCGAGCAGCCGAGACATCCGGCGCGAGGTGACGGACAAGGCCGGCCGCCTGGCGCTGATGCGGCTGAACAACCTGCACCCGCCCTTCAACGACGTGAAGGTGCGGCGCGCCGTGCTGCAGTCGGTGATCCAGGAGAACTACATGCGCGCCAGCCAGGGGGATGACACCTCCACCTGGACCACCACGCGCAGCATCTTCCCCAAGCACACCCCCTACTACGAGGACCACCCGGACCTGATGCCGGGCGACCTCGACAAGGCGCGCGCCACGCTGAAGGAGTCCGGCTACAAGGACGAGAAGGTGGTCATCATCAACCCCACCGACTTCCCCGATATCGGCCCGCTCGGCCAGGTGACGGCGGATGCGCTGAAGCGGATCGGCATGAATGTCGAACTGGCGGAGAGCGACTGGGGCACGGTGATCCAGCGGCGCGGCTCGCGCGAGTCGGTGGAGAAGGGGGGGTGGAGCATCTTCCACACCACCGGCGGCGCCAGCTTCTACGGCAACCCGGCGATGTCGCCGCTGATCCGCGGCCAGGGCGAGGCCGGCTGGTTCGGCTGGTGGAAGAACGACCGCGCCGAGGCGCTGACGCAGGAATGGCTCTTCGCCCCCGACGAGGCGGCGCAGCGCAAGGCGGCGCTGGAACTGGGCCGCCTCGGGCTGGAGGAGGTGGCCACCATCCCGCTCGGCCAGTTCACCATCCGCACCGCCTTCCGCAAGGACATCACCGGCATCCTGGAAGGGCCGGCGCCCTTCCCCTGGAACGTGAAGCGGGCCTGAAAAAGGTCGGGGGAAGGAAAGCCTTCCCCGAAGGAGGCGGGAAAAAAGGTTGGGGGAGTGAACTCCCCCAAACCCCCTCCTTTTTCCGCAAGTTTTGGATCGCGCCAGTGGCGGCCGGCCGCCGCAGTCGCCGGGGCTGCTTCAGCCCCGGCGGAGCGCGTGCCGCCAGCGCGACAAAAACCGGCAGAAAAGAAAGAAGAGGGGGTCCGGGGGAGAATTCATTCTCCCCCGGTTCCCCCCCCCCCCCCCCCCCCCCCCCCCCCCCCCCCCCCCCCCCCCCCCCCACCCCCCCCCCCCCCCCCCCCCCCCCCCCCCCCCCCCCCCCCCCCCCCCCCCCCCCCCCCCCCCCCCCCCCCCCCCCCCCCCCCCCCCCCCCCCCCCCCCCCCCCCCCCCCCC
>Ga0182749_1002793_pt1 | contig 12513 bp, 9 predicted proteins | sample eDN3rd37CKraftMG_FD_128875 | JGI IMG/M metagenome (GOLD analysis project Ga0182749, IMG submission 128875) | Enriched Miracle-Growth compost microbial communities from Emeryville, California, USA - eDNA 3rd pass 37_C Kraft MG (version 2) (version 2) ...
GCATCACGGAATCACCCGAACCCCGCGGGGGCCCATGCCCAGCCCGAACTTCGTGCACCTGCACGTGCACTCGTCCTATTCGCTGCTCGAAGGCGCGCTGCCGATCGGCAAGCTCGCCGAACTTGCGAAGGCCGACAAGCAGCCGGCGCTGGCGCTCACCGACACCGACAACATGTTCGGGGCGCTCGAGTTCTCCGAGAAGATTGCCGGCTATGGCATCCAGCCGATCGTCGGCTGCGCGCTGGCCATCGATTTCGCCGATACCGATCACGGCGCGCGCGGGCCCAATGTCGCGATCGAGCGCTCGCGCATCGTGCTCATCGCCGCGCGCGAGGAGGGCTATCGCAGCCTGATGCGGCTCAACTCGCGCGCCTTCCTGGAAACGCCGGCGAACGAGCCGCCGCGTCTCAAGGTCGACTGGCTCGAGGGCGAGGCGGACGGCCTCATCTGTCTCACCGGCGGCCCGAACGGCCCGCTCGACCATGTCATCGCCTCCGGGCAGAGCCATCTCGCCGGACCGCGGCTCGAGACGCTGATGCGGCTGTTCGGCGACCGCCTCTACGTCGAATTGCAGCGCCACGGCACGCCGCTCGAGAAGCGCACCGAGCCGGTGCTGATCGATCTCGCCTACACGCACCATCTGCCGCTCGTCGCCACCAACGAGCCGTATTTCGCCAGCGCCGCCGACTACGAGGCGCATGACGGCCTGATCTGCATCGCCGAAGGCAAGCTCATCGCCGAGAGCGAGCGACGGCAACTGACGCCCGAGCATCGCTTCAAGACGCGCGCCGAGATGGCCGCCTTGTTCGCCGACCTGCCCGAGGCGCTCGCCCATACGGTCGAGATCGCGCATCGCTGCGCCTTCCGTCCGCGCACGGCCAAGCCCATCCTGCCGCGCTTTTCGCCCGACGAGGACGAGGCGGCGGTGCTCCGCAAGCAGGCGGAGGAGGGGCTCGCGCGCCGGATCGCCACCGCCGGCATCGCCGCGGGCTGCACCGAAGACGACTATCGCAAGCGTCTGGACTTCGAGCTCGGCGTCATCGAGCGCATGAAGTACCCCGGCTACTTCCTCATCGTGTCGGACTTCATCAAATGGGCGAAGGCGCACGGCATCCCCGTGGGACCGGGGCGCGGCTCCGGCGCCGGCTCGCTTGTCGCCTATTCGCTGACCATCACCGACCTCGATCCGCTGCGCTTCCATCTCCTGTTCGAGCGCTTCCTCAATCCCGAGCGCGTGTCGATGCCGGACTTCGACATCGATTTCTGCCAGGAGCGCCGCGACGAGGTGATCCGCTACGTGCAGGATCGCTACGGCCGCGATCAGGTGGCGCAGATCATCACCTTCGGCACGCTGCAGGCGCGCGGCGTGCTGCGCGACGTCGGCCGCGTCCTGCAGATGCCCTACGGCCAGGTCGACAAGCTGTGCAAGCTCGTGCCGCAGAACCCGGCCAATCCGATCAGCCTCGCCAAGGCCATCGACGACGAGCCGAAGCTGCAGGCCGAGGCGGAGGCCGACGCCACGGTCAAGCGCGCCTTCGCCATCGCCAAGAAGCTCGAAGGGCTCAACCGCCACGCCTCGACGCACGCCGCCGGTATCGTCATCGGCGACCGGCCGCTGTCGCAGCTCGTGCCGCTCTACCGCGATCCGAAGTCGGACATGCCGGTCACCCAGTTCAACATGAAATGGGTGGAGCAGGCCGGCCTCGTCAAATTCGACTTCCTCGGCCTGAAGACGCTCACCGTGCTGCAGACGGCGGTCAGGCTCGTCAAGCGCCGCGGCATCGACATCGATCTCGGCCACATCCCGCTCGACGACAAGAAGACCTACGAGCTCCTGGCGCGGGCCGAGGCGGTCGGCGTGTTCCAGCTGGAAAGCGCCGGCATGCGGCGGGCGCTGCTCGACATGCAGCCCGACCGCTTCGAGGACATCATCGCGCTGGTCGCGCTCTATCGTCCCGGCCCGATGGCCAACATCCCGACCTATTGCGCGCGCAAGCACGGACTGGAGACGCCCGACTACATCCACCCGAAGCTGGAGACGGTGCTGAAGGAGACCTTCGGCGTCATCGTCTACCAGGAGCAGGTGATGCAGGCGGCGCAGATCCTCGCCGGCTACTCGCTCGGCGAAGCCGACCTGCTGCGCCGCGCGATGGGCAAGAAGATCAGGAAGGAGATGGAGGCGCAGCGCGAGCGCTTCGTCTCCGGCTGCGTCAAGAACGAGATCGACAAGGCGAAAGCCGACGAGATCTTCGACCTGCTCGAGCGCTTCGCCGAATACGGCTTCAACAAGAGCCACGCCGCCGCCTACGCGCTGGTCGCCTACCAGACCGCCTACATGAAGGCGAACTACCCGGTCGAGTTTCTCGCCGCGACCATGACGCTCGACATGGGCAATACCGACAAGCTCGCGGAATTCCGGGCCGAGGCCGAGCGCCTGGGGCTCAAGCTCGATCCGCCGTCGATCAACCGCTCCCATGTCGAATTCGAGGTCGAGGGCAACACCATCGTCTACGCGCTCGCCGCGCTCAAGGGCGTCGGCCGGCAGGCGGTGGAGACCATCGTCGCCGAGCGCGAGAAGGGCAGATTCGCCGATCTCGCCGATTTCGCCGCGCGCATGAACCCGCGCGCGGTCAACAAGCGCGTGCTGGAAAGCCTCGCCGCCGCCGGCGCCTTCGACGAATTCGAGCGCAACCGCGCCCGCGTATTCGCCGGCATGGACGTCGTGCTCGGGCGCGCGCAACACGCGCACGAAACGGCCGCCATCGGTCAGAGCGAGCTGTTCGGCGGCGCCGGCCGCCCGGAGCCGATCGTGCTGCCGAATGTCGAGCCGTGGCTGCCGGCAGAGCGGCTCAAGCGCGAATACGAGGCGATCGGCTTCTTCCTCTCCGGCCATCCGCTCGACGACTACGCCGCGGTGCTCAAGAAGCTGCGCGTGCAGCCCTGGGCTGAATTCGCCCGCGCCGTGAAGGCCGGCGCCACCGCCGGCAAGGTCGCCGGCACCGTGGTGGCGCGGCAGGAGCGGCGCACCAAGACCGGCAACAAGATGGGCATCATCGGCCTGTCCGATCCGACCGGCGCCTACGAGGCGGTGATTTTCTCCGAGGGCTTGGCCGAGCATCGCGATCTGCTCGAGCCCGGCACCGCGGTGCTGCTGACCATCTCGGCGGAAGTGCAGGGGGACGAGGTGCGTGCCCGCATCCAGGCGGCCGAGCCGCTCGACCGGGCGGCCGCCAATCTGGCCAAGGGCCTGCGCGTGTTCCTGCGAGACGGCACCCCGCTCGAGGGCGTCGCCAAGCGCCTGGAGCCGTCGCCCCGGACCGGTGGCGGCGATGGAAAAGTCAGCATGATATTGATGTTGCAGGAAGGGACGGAAGTTGAAGTAGAGCTTCCGGGCCGGTTCCGGGTCTCGCCGCAGATCGCCGGCGCCATCAAGGCGGTGCCTGGCGTGGTGCAGGTCGAGTCGCTGTAGCCTGTCCCTCCGCGGGCATGGAAGTTGGCGGGTCATCGCCGGCCGTTCCGGGGGCCGACCAAAGAACCCGGGCGATGGGTCGCATCGGGCGCGCAGCGGGGAGGGCCACTGCGCGCCGGATCGGCTTTAAGTGCCTGTCCTGCCTTGCATCGCGGGAATCCGCCCTATATAAGCCCGGCCCATCACTCACGCGGACGTTCGGCTGCGGCCCCGACAACCGGGTCGTTTCGCCATCCGGTGGCCCTGATTTCTGCAACGAAAACAGGCGCTCACAACCGTCCGCGGCGGATCAACCGGAGAACTCTCATGGCGCTTCCCGACTACTCGATGCGTCAGCTCTTGGAAGCTGGCGTGCATTTCGGCCATCAGGCCCACCGCTGGAACCCGAAGATGGGGCAATACATCTTCGGCACCCGCAACAACATTCACATCATCGACCTCGCGCAGACCGTGCCGATGCTGCATCAGGCGCTGCAGGCGGTCTCGGACACCGTCGCCAAGGGCGGCCGCATCCTGTTCGTCGGCACCAAGCGCCAGGCGCAGGACGCCATCGCCGACGCGGCCAAGCGCTGCGCCCAGTACTACGTCAATTCGCGCTGGCTCGGCGGCACGCTGACCAACTGGAAGACGATCTCGGGCTCCATCTCGCGGCTTCGCAAGCTCGACGAGATGCTCTCCTCGGGTGAAGCCGGCGGCTACACCAAGAAGGAGCGCCTGACGATGCAGCGCGAGCGCGACAAGCTCGACCGCTCGCTCGGCGGCATCAAGGACATGGGCGGCATCCCGGACCTGATCTTCGTCATCGACACCAACAAGGAAGACATCGCCATCAAGGAGGCCCGCCGCCTCAACATCCCGGTGGCGGCGGTCGTCGACACCAATTGCGATCCGGCCGGCATCACCTATGTCGTTCCGGGCAATGACGATGCGAGCCGCGCCGTGTCGCTCTACTGCGACCTCATCGCGCGCGCCGCGATCGACGGCATCTCGCGCGCCCAGGGCGAGGCGGGCATCGATATCGGCGCCCAGGAGCGGCCGACGGTCGCCGAGGAGATTCCGACGCAGCCGTCGGGCGATCTCGGCTTCGAGCAGCTTCCCGGGCCGCGCGGCGTCGCCGACGACCTCAAGAAGCTGCCCGGCGTCTCCGGCGCGATCGAGAAGCAGCTCAACGACCTCGGCATCTTCCACTACTCGCAGATCGCCGAGCTCAACGAGAAGGCCGCGCACAATGTCGGCGAGGAGGTCGGCCTGCCGGGTCGCGTTCCGGCCTGGATCGCCAAGGCCAAAGAGCTCACGGCCGAGGCCGAGTAATCGCCCCGCCACCACGCCCGGCCCCGTTGCCGGGCGTGCCCGATTTACGGCACTGGTTTCGACTGAAGGCGTTGATGGCCGGGGGGATCCCGGCCACGGCGTATAGAGGATAATCCAATGGCAAATATCTCCGCCCAGATGGTCAAGGAGCTGCGCGATTCGACCGGCGCCGGCATGATGGATTGCAAGGCGGCGCTGACCGAGACGAGCGGCGACATGACCGCGGCGCAGGACTGGCTGCGCAAGAAGGGCCTGTCCAAGGCCGCCAAGAAGGCCGGCCGCGTCGCCGCCGAAGGCCTCATCGGCCTCAAGGTCGTTGGCAACAAGGGTGTCGTGGTCGAGGTCAATTCCGAGACCGACTTCGTCGCGCGCAACGACCTGTTCCAGGGCCTCGTGCAGATGACCGCCGATGTCGCGCTCGACATCGGCGCCGACGTCGAGGCGATCAAGGCGGCGAAGGCCGGCTCGATCACCGTCGCGGAATCGATCAACGACACCATCGCCAAGGTCGGCGAGAACATGACGCTGCGCCGCGCCGCGGTCCTGTCGGTGTCGCAAGGCGCGATCGGTGCCTACATGCACAACGCCGTCAGCGAAGGGCTCGGCAAGATCGGCGTCATCGTCGCGCTGGAGTCGGCGGGCAAGGCCGACGAGCTCGCCGCGCTCGGCCGCCAGCTCGCGATGCATGTGGCGTCCTCCAACCCGCAGGCGCTCGATCCTGCCGGGCTCGATCCGGCCGTGGTCAAACGCGAGAAGGACATCCTGGCCGACAAGTTCCGCCAGCAGGGCAAGCCTGAGGCTATGATCGAGAAGATCGTCGAGTCGGGCCTGAAGACCTTCTACAAGGAAGTCTGCATGCTCGAGCAGCCGTTCATCTTCGACGACAAGAAGACGGTTGCGCAGGCGGTCAAGGAGGCCGAGGGCAAGGTCGGCGGCCCGGTGAAGGTCACCGGTTTCGTCCGCTTCGCGCTCGGCGAGGGCATCGAGAAGCAGGAAGCCGACTTCGCGGCCGAAGTGGCTGCCGCTTCCGGCCAGGGCTGATCGGACCTTTGCTGCAAACGGAGGCTTCGCCAACGCCATGAGTGATCCGCTCTACCGACGCGTGATCGTCAAGCTGTCCGGCGAAGCCCTCTGCGGCAACGGCGATTTCGGCATCGAGCAGGCGACGGTCGAGCGGCTCGCCGCCGACCTCGTCGCCACCGCCCGGTTCGGCGTCGAGCTCGGCGTCGTCGTCGGCGGCGGCAACATCTTTCGCGGCGTCGAAGTGTCCGAGCGGGGCGTGCCGCGCCCGGTCGGCGACACGATGGGCATGCTCGCGACCGTGATGAACTGCCTCGTCCTCGAGGCGGCGATCGAGCGCGCCGGGCACGAGGCGCGCACGCTCTCGGCGCTCGCCATGCCCGCCGTCTGCGAGCAATACAATCGCAAGCGGGCGATGAAGAATCTCGGCAAGGGCAGGGTGGTGCTGCTCGCTGCCGGAACCGGTAACCCGTACTTCACGACCGACACAACGGCGGTGCTGCGCGCCGCCGAGCTCGAGGCGGAGGCGGTGCTGAAGGCGACCAATGTCGACGGTGTCTATACCGCCGACCCGAAGAAAGACCCGAAGGCCCGCCGCTACGACCGCCTGAGCCACCAGGAGGCGATCGAGAAGGACCTGCGGGTCATGGACGGCGCCGCCTTCGCGCTTGCCCGCGAAAACCGGACGCCTATCATCGTGTTTTCGATCGCGGATTCAGGCGCGATCGAAGCCGTGCTGCGCGGCAAGGGTCGCGCGACCGTCGTCGCCTGACAGCGGCGGCCGAACGCTTGAAGGGCGCCGGCCGCGGCCGTCGCGCCCGACGTTTTGAGCGAAGACGATTTACTCCGGGGTATCTTCATGGCCAACCCAACTTACGACATCAACGACATCAAGCGCCGCATGCAAGGCGCTGCCGCCGCGCTGAAGACGGAATTGTCCGGTCTGCGCACGGGCCGCGCCTCCGCGCACCTGCTCGATCCGGTGATGGTCGACGCCTATGGCGCGCAAATGCCGCTCAACCAGTGCGCCAGCGTCACCGTGCCGGAGCCGCGGCTGATCTCGGTCAACGTCTGGGATCGCGCGCTGGTCAAGGCGGTGGAAAAGGCGATCGTCGATTCCAACCTCGGCCTCTCGCCGGCGACGGAAGGGCAGACGATCCGCCTGCGCATCCCGGAACTCAACGAGGAGCGGCGCAAGGAACTCGTGAAGGTCGCGCACAAATATGCCGAGTCGGCGCGCATCGCCGTGCGCCACGTGCGCCGCGACGCCATGGACCTGATCAAGAAACTGGAGAAGGATCACGCGATCAGCAAGGACGATCACGACCGTCATTCGGCGGAGATCCAGAAGGCGACCGATGCCGGCATCACCGAGATCGATCACCTGCTGTCCACGAAGGAAAAGGAGATCCTCACCGTCTAGAGGTGAGTCGTGCCGATGACCGAGGCCAAGCTCCCGCAGGAGGCGATGTCCGTCATGGAGGTGCCGCGCCACGTCGCCATCATCATGGACGGCAACGGGCGCTGGGCTGCGGCCCGCGGGCTGCCGCGCGTCGAAGGGCACCGTCGCGGCGTCGAAGCGGTGCGGCGCACGGTGCGCGCCGCCGCCGATATCGGCATCGGCATCCTGACCATCTTCTCCTTCAGCGCCGAGAACTGGACGCGTCCCGCGGCCGAGATCGGCGAACTGATGGGGCTCTTGCGCCGCTTCATCCGCAACGACCTTGCCGACCTGCACAAGTCGAACGTGCGCGTGCGCATCATCGGCGAGCGTGAAGGGCTCGATCCGGAGATCGCGCGCCTGCTCGGCGACGCCGAGCAGTTGACCCGCGACAACACCGGGCTGACCCTCGTCGTCGCCTTCAATTACGGCTCGCGCCAGGAGATCGTGCGCGCGGCGCGCCGCCTGGCCGAGCGGGTCGCGGCCGGAACGCTCAAACCGTCCGAGATCGCGATGGACACGTTCGGCGCCTGTCTCGATGCGCCCGATCTGCCCGACCCGGATTTGATCATCCGCACCAGCGGCGAGCAGCGCCTGTCCAATTTCCTGCTCTGGCAGTCCGCCTACAGTGAGCTCGTCTTCGTGCCGACCTACTGGCCGGACTTCGACCGCGCCACGCTCGAGGCTGCCATCCGCGAGTATCGGCAGCGCGAGCGGCGGTTTGGCGGCCTTGCCGCCAAGACCGGGTCCTGAGCGCGTGGCGGAGGGAACGCCTCGGGTTGCCTCCGGTCCGGCCGCGTCCGTGAAGGCCGCGGGCCCGGGAAATCTGGTCCTGCGCATCGCGTCCGCGCTGGTGCTGGCGCCGGTCGCGCTCGGCGCCGCCTGGCTCAACACGTGGGTTTTTGCGCTGTTCTGGCTGGCGGCTGCGCTCCTCGTGCTTTGGGAGTGGATCCACCTCGTCGCCGGCCGGCGTCATCTCCTGATGTTCTCGGCGAGCGCGTCGGCGCTGGCCGTTGCGGCGTTGGTCGAATTCCGCGAGCGGCCCGTTGCGGCGGCGCTTCTGATCGTGCTCGGCGCCATCGCCTCGTTGATCTTCGCCCAGCGCGGCCATCGGCTCTGGATCGCCGCCGGCATCGGCTATGCCGGCACCATGCTGCTTGCGCCGATGCTGCTGCGGGCCGATCCGGATTACGGCTTCGTCGCCATCGCATTCCTGTTCGCCATCGTCTGGACGACCGATGTGATGGCCTATTTCATCGGCCGTGCCGTCGGCGGCCCGAAACTGTGCCCGCCGATCAGTCCGAAGAAGACCTGGTCCGGAGCGGTCGGCGGCACGTTGTGCGCCGTGGCGGTCGCCTATGCGCTGCCGCGCGTCGGCCAGGCGCTCCCGGCGGCTGTGTTCGGCGGCGCGCTCGACGCGGTGAAGCCGGGCGTGCTGGCGGCCGTCGCGCTGGGGCTGTCGGTTCTGGCGCAGCTCGGCGATCTTCTGGAATCCTGGATCAAGCGCCGCTTCGGCGCCAAGGATGCGAGCCATCTGATCCCCGGCCACGGCGGGGTCATGGACCGGCTCGACGGCTTCTGGGCCGCGGCGGTCGCCGCCGCCGCGATCGGCATTGCCCACGGCGGTTTGCATAATGCGGCACTCGGACTGCTGATATGGTGACGGGCATGGACGCGGCGGGCGTCGTACCGGAAGGGCCGGCGGCAGGCATGCGCAGCATCACAATCCTCGGCGCGACCGGCTCGATCGGCGCCAGCACCGTCGACCTCATCCGGCGCAACCGCGACCGCTACCGGGTCGAGGCGGTGGCTGCCGGGCGCAATGCCGCCGCGCTCGCCGCGGTCGCGCGCGAGGTCGGCGCGGCCGTCGCGGTCGTCTCGGACGAAGCGGCTTATGACGAGCTCAAGGCGGCGCTCGCCGGATCGGGCATCGAGGCCGCCGCCGGCGAGGCCGCGCTCGTCGAGGCGGCGACGCGCCCGGCCGACTGGGTGATGGCCTCGATCGCCGGCGCCATCGGCCTCAAGCCGACGCTCGCGGCGATCGAGCGCGGCATGACAGTCGCGCTCGCCAACAAGGAATGCCTCGTCTGCGCCGGTGGCCTGTTCATGCGCCGCGCCGCGGCGACCGGCGCCACCGTGCTGCCGGTCGACAGCGAGCACAACGCCATCTTCCAGGCGCTCACTGCCGGCCCGCGCGAGGGCGTCAAGCGCATCATCCTCACCGCCTCGGGCGGCCCGTTCCGCACCTGGACGATCGACGAGATCCGCGCCGCCACGCCGGAGCAGGCGCTCAAGCATCCGAACTGGTCGATGGGCCCGAAGGTGACCATCGATTCCGCCAGCCTCATGAACAAGGGCCTCGAGCTGATCGAGGCGCATCACCTCTTCGGCCTGCCGATCGCGCAGATCGACGTGCTCGTGCATCCGCAGTCGGTCGTGCACGGACTCGTCGAATATCGCGACGGCTCGGTCGTGGCGCAGCTCGGCGCGCCCGACATGCGCATCCCGATCGCGCACTGCCTGGCGTTCCCGGAACGCATCGAGGGGCCGGCGGCCCGGCTCGACCTCGCCACCGTGCGCCAGCTCACCTTCGAGGACCCGGACCTCGTCCGGTTCCCGGCGCTGCGCCTTGCCCGCGAGGCGATCGCCACCGGCGGGGCGGCGCCGACCGTGCTCAATGCCGCCGACGAGGTCGCCGTCGCCGAGTTCATGGCCGGACGGATCGCGTTCCCGGCCATTCCGGCCCTGGTGGAGGCGACCCTGGAGGCGGCGGCCGCCCGCGGCCTGCTGCACGAGCCCGACAGCGTCGCCGTCGCGCTCGCCGTTGACCATGATGCCAGAGAATTGGCCCGCGGCCTCTTGCCCGAAATTGCCGTAAAGGCATCCTAGGTAATTCTTGCTTAAGGAACCGGGCGCTTAAGGAACGAGGACGTGATGGATAGCGGGATCATGGCGAGCCTGGGAGCCTGGGGCGGGGGCGCGGCGGGATACATCGTCCCGTTCCTGTTCGTCCTGACCATCGTCGTCTTCTTCCACGAGCTCGGCCATTTCCTCATCGCCCGTTGGTGCGGCGTGAAGGTGCAGGCCTTCTCCATCGGCTTCGGTCCCGAGATCGTCGGCTTCAACGACCGCTACGGCACCCGCTGGAAGCTCTCGGCGGTGCCGCTCGGCGGCTTCGTCAAGTTCTACGGCGACGAGAACGCGGCGAGCGTGCCCGACCGCGATGCCGCGGCGCAGATGACCGAGGAGGAGAGGAAGGTCAGCTTCGTCTACAAGCCGGTCGGCGCCCGCGCCGCGGTGGTGGCCGCCGGGCCGATCGCCAATTTCATCCTCGCCATCGCCATCTTCGCCATCATCTTCGCCACCGTCGGCCGCCAGGTCACCAGCGCCCGCGTCGACACGGTGCAGCCCAACAGCGCCGCGCAGACGGCCGGCTTCCAGCCCGGCGACCTCGTGACCGCCATCAACGGCGAGCCGATCGAGTCCTTCGCCGACATGCAGCGGATCGTCAGCGTCAGCGCCGGCGAGCCGCTCAAGATCGTGGTCGACCGTGGCGGTGCCCCGGTGACGCTGACCGCCACGCCGCAGCTGCGCGAGATCAAGGACAATTTCGGCAACGCGCACCGCCTCGGCGTGCTCGGCATCAGCCGCTCGATGCATCCGGGCGACATCAAGACGAAGCACTACGGTCCGCTCGCCGCCGTTTCCGAGGGCGCCAAGGAGACCTGGTTCATCGTCGACCGGACGCTGTCCTACATCGGCGGCGTGTTCTCCGGGCGCGAAGCCGCCGACCAGCTCGGCGGGCCGATCCGCATCGCCCAGGTATCGGGGGAGGTGGCGACCGTCGGCTTCGTCGCCCTGATGCACCTGACCGCGGTGCTGTCGGTGTCGATCGGGCTCTTGAACCTGTTCCCGATTCCCCTGCTCGATGGGGGTCACCTTTTGTTCTATGGAATCGAGGCGGCGCGCGGCAAGCCGTTGTCGGAGCGGTCGCAGGAGATCGGCTTCCGCATCGGGCTCGCGATCGTCGTCATGTTGATGATTTTTGCAACCTTTAATGACATTCTGCATCTCGCCACCTCGTAAGCGTTGCCGCCCGGCAACTTTTTGAGGGGAAAGGGGAAGTTGCGGCGGGACTTTCGTTTGCAGTGCCGGTAAAACGCTGTACAAAGCACCGAAAGCCAGCCCGGACGCCGACCTGAGTCCGCAATGGGGGCGGCCGCAAGGACAAGAGGGCGCGTAGCGCATGGGACTTTGTGTGCGGTTTGTTAGGGGACTTGCGCTCGCTGGCGTACTCCTCGGCGGCATCCTTGTCGGTGCCGGGACCCTGACCGTTGCCGGGGCGACCGTCGCGGCTGCGCAGTCGGTCAATTCCATCGAGGTGCAGGGCAATCGCCGCGTCGAAGCCTCGACCATCCGTTCCTATTTCCATCCCGGCCCGGGCGGCCGTCTCGGCCCGGCCGAGACCGACGAAGCCCTCAAGGGCCTCTACGCCACCGGCCTGTTCTCCGACGTGCGCATCAACCATGTCGGCGGCCGTCTCGTCGTCGTCGTCGCCGAGAACCCGGTCATCAATCTCGTCGCCTTCGAGGGCAACAAGAAAGCCAAGGACGCGCAGCTCTCGGCCGAGGTGCAGTCGAAGGCGCGCGGCACGCTGTCGAAGCCGACCGTGCAGGCCGACGTCCAGCGCATCATCGAGATCTATCACCGCAGCGGCCGCTTCGACGTCACCGTGGTGCCGAAGATCATCGAGCTGCCGAACAACCGCGTGAACCTCGTCTTCGAGATTCGCGAAGGCGAGAAGACCGGCGTCAAGGACATCATCTTCACCGGCGCGAAGGCCTTTTCGCAGAGCCGCCTGCGCAGCGTCATCAAGACGTCGATCAGCAACTGGCTGAGCTTCCTGCAGACGACCGACATCTACGATCCCGACCGCGTCCAGGCCGACCGCGACCTGCTGCGCCGCTTCTACCTGCAGCACGGCTATGCCGACGTGCGCATCCTCTCGGCCGTGGGCGAATACGACCCGGCCAAGAAGGGCTTCATCATCACCTTCACGATCGACGAGGGCGCCCAGTACAAGGTCGGCACCGTCGACGTGGTGTCGAACGTCCGAGCGATCGATCCGGCCGTCGTCCGCAGCAAGGTCAAGCTGAGCCCGGGCAGCGTCTATAACGCCGACCTCGTCGAGAAGAGCGTCGAGGACATGACGATCGAGGCGTCGCGGCGCGGCTATGCCTTCGCCGCCGTGCAACCGCGCGGCGACCGCAAC
>Ga0182749_1002794_pt1 | contig 12513 bp, 9 predicted proteins | sample eDN3rd37CKraftMG_FD_128875 | JGI IMG/M metagenome (GOLD analysis project Ga0182749, IMG submission 128875) | Enriched Miracle-Growth compost microbial communities from Emeryville, California, USA - eDNA 3rd pass 37_C Kraft MG (version 2) (version 2) ...
TACTCCGTGGGCGATGCCCTCATCGAGATTCCCGTCGAGATCTGGGTGTACAACCTCGGACCGAACAAGCTCATGCGACGGCTGCGGTTCGAGGACGGCGTGCTCGTGGACATCGAGACGCTCGGCTACGGCTACCTCGAAGACAACAATTGAAACGCGCGCTCGCGCCTCCACTTACGCACATCCAGCAGTCGCCTGATTTATCGCGCCCGGGAGATCGGCGTGGCATCCTAACGCCCCTCTCGGCCGGGAGGGTTCTATGCTCGTCGGATCCGCCGTAAGACGGGTCGCCATCGTCGGTGGCATCCGCATTCCGTTCGCACGCGCGCATGGCGCGTACGCGTCAGTCGGCAACCAGGAAATGCTCACGGCCGCCTTCCGTGGCGTCGTGGATCGCTACAAGCTGCACGGCGAGCGGCTGGGCGATGCGATCGCCGGCGCCGTCATCAAGCACTCGAGCGACTACAACCTCGTGCGGGAATGTGTGCTGGGCTCCGGCCTGCACCCGCAGACCCCGGGCGCAGACCTGCAGCGGGCCTGCGGCACGAGTCTCGAGGCCGCCATTCTCATCGGCAACAAGATTGCCCTCGGCCAGATCGATGCGGGCCTTGCGGGCGGCGTGGACACGATCAGCGATCCGCCCGTGGTCTATCCGCGCTCGTATCAGCGGCTGCTGCTGAAGGCCTACCGTGCACGCAGCTTCGGCGAGCGTATCCGGCCGTTCCTCGGCCTGCGTCCGAAGCACTTCAAGCCGGTGATGCCGGGCGTGGTCGAGCCGCGCACGGGGCTGTCCATGGGACAGCACACCGAGAAGATGGTGAAGACCTGGAACATCAGCCGCGAAGCGCAGGACCAGCTCGCTTACGAGAGCCACATGCGCGCGGCGGCGGCCTGGCGCGAAGGGTTCTACGACGACCTGGTCGTGGAGTTCCAGGGGCTCCGGCAGGACAACAACATCCGCCCGGATACCACTGTCGAGAAGCTCGCGAAGCTGAAGCCATCGTTCGATTTCAGCGGCTCGGGCACGCTCACGGCGGGCAACAGCACCCCGCTGACCGACGGCGCGTCCGCCGTGCTGCTCGCCTCCGAGGAATGGGCGGCGAAACACAACCTGCCGGTGCTCGCCTACCTGCGGTACGGGAAGGTGTGGGCGGTGGATTTCGCCTCCGGCAAGGAAGGCCTGCTCATGGCGCCGGCCTTTGCGGTGGCTGCGATGCTGAAGGATGCGAACCTTTCCCTGCAGGACTTCGACTACTACGAGATTCACGAGGCGTTCGCGGGCCAGGTGCTCTGCACACTCAAGGCGTGGGAGACACCGGAGTACTGCCGCGAGGTGCTGGGTCTGCCCGGCGCGCTGGGGAGCATCGATCGCTCGAAGCTCAACGTGAAAGGGGGCAGCGTCGCCATCGGTCACCCGTTCGCGGCCACCGGCACGCGCATCGTGGCCGGGCTCGCAAAGCTCCTCGGCAACGACCCGAACGCGCGCCGCGGGCTGATCTCGGTGTGCACGGCGGGCGGCATGGGGGTCACCGCCATTCTCGAGCGCTGAACGCGACCGCACCCAACGTCACTCACTGGACGCAAAATCAGTACACTCTTGCGGCGCAGGTCCGTCTGACGTGTGCAGCGCGGCCGGTCGCTGCCGTTTCTGCTGTATTCCGCACCGGACAACCGCCCTTCGGAGAGCCTGATGAGCCCCGATCACGACTGGCGTGAAAAATATCGCGAGGCCGTGAGCCGCCTCGCGGAAGAAGAAGCACGCTCGGCCAGGACGCAGAATGTTCTGAAGCTGCTCATCGGGCGGCTCTGCCTTGCCGCCCAGGGGCGGGACGCGCAACTGGACCAGGAGATCGCGCGCGTGGCCGATACGGTGCGCCAGCCCATCGACCCGAGCTCCGTCGAAGCGCTGCTCGGGCCATTGTCCGCAGCGGTGGCGGCGCTCGATCGGCATGAGCGCGCGTCCACGGAGGCGCCGCGCCCGGCATCGAAGGCTCCGGCGGCATCCCAGGTGCCCGTGGAACCGCCCGCCCCGGAACACACATCGGCGCCCGCCAGCGGCAGCCCGGGCGATGCACCGCAGGCCGACGGGGAGCTCGACTCCACGACGGTGCTCGACCGCCTCGCGCTTCTGCCGGAGCTGAAGCCGGTGGTCACGGAACTGCGGTCCCGTCGGCGCGAGACGCTGAACATGCGAGAGATGGCCGAGCTTCTCGAGCGCGTCACGCGCTACGCCACGGAACAACGTGCGCAAGTGCAACGCGAGAAGCTCGAGCTGGAAAGTCTCGTGCAGCAGACCGCCGCCCGGCTCGAGGAGATCACATCCCACCTGGCCGGCGAAATGGCGGATCGGAACGCGGCCCAGGAGGACACGCAGACGCTCAATGCGCTGGTCACGGACGAAGTCGAGCAGATCCGTCTCACCGCCGCAGGAGCAGCGGATGTGGGCACGCTGCGCCACCAGCTCACGGCACGCCTGGACGCCATCAGCAATCATCTCCTTCAGTTCCAGACGCGCGACGATGCGCGCATTCGCACTTACCGGGACAGGGTGCAACGCATGCGCGCGCGCATAGCCGTGCTCGAGCGTGAAAGCCGCACGCTCCAGGAGAACCTGCGAGAAGAACAGCGCATGGCGATGATCGACGCGCTCACGGGCATTCCGAACCGGGCAGCGTACGACGACCGCATCGAAGAGGAGTTCAAGCGCTGGAAGCGCTTCGCACGGCCGGTGAGCATCCTCGCGTGGGACATCGACCGCTTCAAGGCCATCAACGATGCGTACGGCCACAAGGCCGGCGACAAGGTGCTGCGGGTGATCGGCCAGCATCTCGCCCGCCACGTGCGCGACACGGACTTCGTCGGGCGCTATGGCGGAGAGGAGTTCGTGATGCTGCTCGTCGGCACGAAGGCCGACGAAGCGCGCGTGGTGGCCGACAAGATCCGCCTCGAGATCGCACAGCTCGGCTTCCATTTCCACGACCAGCCCGTTGCCGTCACCGCCTCCTGCGGCATCACGGAGTTCACCGGGGCGGACACGCCGGACATCATCTTCGATCGCGCCGATCGCGCGCTGTATCAGGCGAAACAGGCGGGCCGCAACTGCTGCATCGTGAGCTGACGCGCGCGGCCCGCGGGGCCTCGTTTGCCATTGGTTACATCTGAAACTAAATTGGCGGCCCCGGCCTCTCGCTGGAGCCGCCATGAAGCGCTATATCCCCCACGCTCACGTCCAGGGCCTCGCCTCCCGCCAAGCCCACGCAGATCTGCCGCCCGGCACGTACGAGCGTGAAATCAGCAAGGAAGGCTTCTTCGGGCCCGCGGCGCACCTGTATCACCGGCACCCGCCCACCGCGTGGGTGAACGTCGAAGGCCCGCTGCGGCCCCACGCATTCGATTTTGCGAAGGTGCCGCAACAGTCCGAGCCCGACCCGTGGGCCGCCAGCGAGATGCTGGCGAACCCTTCGGTGCGCATCCGGTTCTGGCAGGCGGCAGCCGGCGCCATGCCCTATCTCGCACGCAACGCGGATGGCGACGATCTTCTCTTCATCCACAAGGGCAGTGGCGAGCTGTACTGCGATTTCGGTCACCTTGCCTTCACGGCAGGCGATTACATCGTGGTGCCGCGTGGCACGCTCTGGCGTGTGGAATGCCGCGAGCCCATCGCGGTGCTGGCAATCGAGGCCACCAATGCGAGTTACACGCTTCCCGAGAAGGGGCTGGTGGGTGCGCACGCGATCTTCGATCCCGCGATGCTGGATGTGCCGCAGCTCGATGAGGCGTTTCGTGCCCAGCAGAGCGATGGTGGCGAGTGGCAGGTGAAGGTGAAGCGCCGCGGCGCGCTGTCCACGATCACGTATCCCTTCAATCCACTGGACGCGGTGGGCTGGCACGGCGACCTCAGCGTCGTCCGCATCAACGTGAAGGACATCCGGCCGCTGATGAGCCACCGCTACCATCTGCCGCCCTCGGCCCACACCACGTTCGTGGGCAATCGCTTCGTGGTCTGCACGTTCGTCCCCCGGCCCTTCGAATCGGACCCGGGCGCACTGAAGGTGCCGTTCTTTCACAACAACGACGACTACGACGAGTTCTTGTTCTATCACGCAGGCAACTTCTTCTCGCGCGACAACATCCACCCCGGAATGGTGACGTTGCACCCCGCGGGCTTCACGCATGGCCCGCATCCGAAGGCGCTCCGGAACATGCTCACGCAGGCGAAGCCCGCCACGGATGAGGTCGCCGTGATGGTCGACACGCGAGACGCGCTGGAAATCCGGGACGCGGCGCACGCTGTCGAGTGGGCGGAATACGTGAACAGCTGGCGCGGGGGCGCGTCGTGAAGCTCGCCAGCCTCCGGTCGGGCGGGCGGGACGGGCAGCTCGTCGTGGTGAATCGCGCCCTCACGCAATACGCGCGAGTGGCCCACGTCGCACCCACATTGCAATCCGCACTGGACCGCTGGTCCGAAGTGGAGCCGCAGTTGCAGGACATCGCCGCCGCGCTCGAAGCCGGCACGCAGCCGGACACGCATCCGTTCGATCCGCGCGAGTGCATGGCGCCGCTGCCACGCGCATTTCACTGGGCCGACGGCAGCGCTTACGTGAACCACATCGAGCTGGTCCGCAAGGCGCGCGGCGCCGAAATGCCGAGCCGGTTCTGGAAGGATCCGCTCATTTATCAGGGCGGCTCGGATGACTTCCTCGGCGCCTGCGACGACGCGCGCTTCGTCAGCGAGGAGCACGGCATCGATCTCGAAGCCGAGGTCGGCGTGATCACGGACGATGTGCCGATGGGCACGCCGGCCGACCAGGCGGGCGCGCACATCAAGCTGCTGGTGCTCCTCAACGACTGGACGCTGCGCAATCTGGTGCCCGGCGAGCTCGCCAAGGGCTTCGGCTTCTACCAATCCAAGCCGGCCACCGGCTTTTCGCCCGTCGCGATCACGCCGGATGAGCTCGGCCCCGCGTGGCACGGCGGCAAGGTGCATCTGCCGCTGGTGAGCCACATCAACCGCCGGCTCCTCGGGCGGCCCAATGCCGGCGTCGACATGACGTTCGACTTCCACCAGATCATTGCGCATGCGGCGCATACGCGTCGGCTCGGCGCGGGGACGATCATCGGTTCGGGCACCGTATCGAATCGCGATCGCTCCACCGGCTCATCCTGTCTCGCGGAGGTGCGTGCGCTCGAGATGATCGAGCACGGCGCGCCACGCACGCCGTTTCTGTCATTCGGCGATCGCGTGCGCGTGGAGATGGTGGATGCATCGGGCGCCAGCCCGTTCGGCGCCATCGAGCAGCGCGTGGTGCGAGCGTAGGCGCCACCCGGAGGCGCATTTCCCTCCCCTGGAACGGGACGTTATCCTGTCTTCCCATCCTCCCCTGCGAAGGCTGCCCCATGGGTGAATTCACCACCATCATGGCCCGCGACGGTCATGAATTCCGCGCCTACCTCGCCGCGCCGCCCGGTGTGGCGCGGGGCGCTGTTGTCGTCATTCAGGAAATCTTCGGCGTCAATTCCCACATCCGTGCCGTGACCGACAGCTACGCGGCAGAAGGCTATGTCGCCATCGCGCCCAGCCTGTTCGACCGCGTGCGGCGTGGCATCGAGCTGGGCTATTCACCTCCCGAAATGGACGAGGGCCGTGGGTATGTGATGCAACTCAAGCCTGAGCAAACGCTCAAGGATGTGGCGGCCGCCATGGCCGTCGTGAAGCACGCCGGACGCATCGGCATGGTCGGCTACTGCTGGGGCGGGCGTATCGCCTACGTGGCCGCATCCAGCGATCTGCCGCTCGCCTGTGCCGTTGTGTACTACGGCGGCGGCATCACGCAGATACTGGATCGCAAGCCGAGGTGCCCCGTCATGTATCACTTCGGCGAGCGCGACAAGCACATCACGCTCGACGATGTGGCGAAGATCAAGGCGGCGCATCCGGAGGGTGTGTTCTACATCTATCCCGCGGACCACGGCTTCAATTGCGATCAGCGCCCGAGCTACGACGCCGCGAGCGCAGCGCTCGCACGCCAGCGAACGCTGGAATTCTTCGAGCAGTACGTCGTCGCGGGGAAGAAGGACGTCGAGTAGCGGGTCCGGGTCGGACCCGCTCCATCGTGGCCGGAGTGGAGACGAGCGTGGCGCTGGAACTCAGAGATCAGAGCCTGCTGCGGCAGCAGTGTTATATCGCGGGAGAGTGGTGCAACGCGGACAGTGGCGCGACGCTGGAAGTGCGCAACCCCGCAACGGGCGAGTCGCTGGGCACCGTCCCGAAAATGGGCACTGCCGAGACGCGGCGGGCCATCGAGGCCGCCGCGGCGGCCCTGCCGGCCTGGGCGCGCAAGACGGCAAAGGAGCGCGCGCTCATTCTGCGCCGCTGGCACGATCTCATGCTCGCCAATCAGGAAGACCTCGCACGCATCATGACGGCCGAGCAGGGCAAGCCCCTCGCCGAGTCGCGCGGCGAGATCGCGTATTCCGCCAGCTTCATCGAATGGTTTGCGGAAGAAGGCAAGCGCGTGTACGGCGATGTGATCCCGCCGCATCAGGCCGACAAGCGCATTCTCGTGCTGCGCCAGCCGGTCGGCGTGGTCGCGGCCATCACTCCCTGGAATTTCCCGTCAGCCATGATCGCTCGCAAGGTTGCGCCCGCGCTTGCGGCCGGCTGCACCTTCGTCTGCAAGCCTGCCGCGCAGACGCCCTACTCCGCATTTGCGATGGCGGAGCTCGGTGTCCGCGCGGGCATTCCCGCGGGCGTGTTCAACCTGCTCACGGGCAGCGCCACCGAAATCGGCGCGGAGATGACCTCGAACCCGATCGTGCGCAAGGTGACGTTCACCGGCTCCACGGAAGTCGGCAAGAAGCTCATGGCGCAATCCGCGGGCACGCTGAAGAAGCTCTCCCTGGAGCTGGGTGGCAACGCGCCGTTCATCGTCTTCGACGACGCGGACCTCGACGCCGCGGTTCAGGGCGCCATCGCAAGCAAATACCGCAACACAGGCCAGACCTGCGTGTGCGCGAACCGTCTCCTCATACAGAACGGCGTGTATGAAGCCTTTACACGCAAGCTTGTCAATGCGGTGTCGCGGTTGCGTGTGGGCGATGGCCTGAAGGGTGCGACGGACCAGGGACCGCTCATCGACGAGAAGGCGCTCGCGAAAGTGGAAGAGCACATCGCGGATGCCGTGAGCAAGGGCGCGAAGATCGCACTGGGCGGCAAGCGGCACGCGCTCGGCGGTACCTTTTTCCAGCCCACGGTGCTCGTCGACGTGACGCCGGGCATGGCTGTTGCGCGCGAGGAAACGTTCGGGCCGGTCGCGCCGTTGTTCCGGTTCGGGACCGAGGCGGAGGCCATCCGCATGGCGAACGACACCGAGTTCGGCCTCGCGGCGTACCTCTACACGCGGGACCTGGGCCGTTCGTGGCGCGTCTCCGAAGGCCTTGAATACGGAATCGTGGGGCTCAACACCGGCCTCATCTCCACGGAGGTGGCGCCGTTCGGTGGAGTGAAGGAATCCGGCTTTGGACGCGAGGGTTCGAAGTACGGCATTCTCGACTACACGGAGATCAAGTACGTCTGCGTTGGCGGCATCTGAGGCGCAGCGACACGGGTTTCGAGGACATGCACTACATCAGCTCCCCCGGTTTTCGACACGATGGCACCGAGCGCATCGGTGTGCTGGTCGTGAACTCGGGCACGCCGGCCTCGCCCGAGCCGGCGGATGTGCGCCGGTTCCTGCAGGGGCTGCTGTCGGATCCACGCGTCGTGGAGCTGCCGCGAGCGCTGTGGCTGCCGATTCTCTACGGGCTGATCCTGCCCTTCCGGCCGGCCAGGGTCGCGCAGAAGTACCGCAAGATCTGGACGCCCGAAGGCTCTCCGCTGGTCGTCTATTCGAACCGCCTGCGGGCCGAGCTGGGGACCGCGCTCGCGCAGCGCGCGCTGGCGCCCATGTCCGTGGAATTCGCATACCTGTACTCGAGCCCCGGCGTGAGCGAGTCGCTCGCGCGGCTGCGGGACGCTGGCGCGCAGCGCATCCTCGTCGTGCCTCATTTTCCGCAGTACTGCGGAGCCACGACGGGCGCCGTGTACGACCGCGTGAATGCCGAGCTGCGCCGATGGCGCTGGCTGCCGGAAATGCGGTTCGTCGCCGAGTACCACGACCATCCGGGCTACATCGAAGCGCTGCGGGCGAGCATCACGCAGGCGTGGGAAGAGCACGGGCGCACGAAGCACCTCGTGATGTCGTTCCACGGCATTCCCGAGGCGTTCTTCCAGCGTGGCGACCCCTATTTCCACAAATGCCGCCAGACCGCGCGTCTGCTCGCGGATGAGCTGAACCTGCGCGATGACGAATGGACGGTGAGCTTCCACTCCCGATTCGGCGCGGGCGCCTGGCTGAAGCCGTACACGATCGAGCTCATGAGCAGCCTGCCCGCGCGGGGCGTGGATGACGTGACGGTGGTGTGTCCCGGCTTCGCGGTGGATTGCCTCGAGACGGTGGAAGAGATCGACGTGGAGAACCGGGCGCAGTTCCTGTCATCCGGCGGCCGCCGGTTCGTCTATGTTCCTGCGCTCAATGCACGGCCCGAGCACAGCCGCTTTCTCGCAGACCTCATCGCGCAGCATTGCGCAGGGTGGACCGATGGCGCGCGCGTTCTCACGCAGGCCGGAGCGGCCCGAGGCACCTCGGCCTGAAAGTTCGCCCGGCGTGCTTGGTCGCTTTCTCGAGGTGAGCATCGAAACCGACGACATTCGCGCGTCGGTGGAATTCTACGAGCGCATCGGCTTTACCCAGGCGCCGACCGCGGACACCTATTCGCATCCGTACGGCGTGCTCACCGACGGGCGCATTTTCATCGGGCTGCATCAGCGGCGCTTCCCCGCGCCCGCGCTCACCTTCGTTCACGCCGGCATCGCGCAGTTCGCAGAGGAGCTGACCCGCCGCGGCATCCTGCTGGACTTCCGCCACACCGGCGAGGATGTGTTCAACGAGATCGGGTTTCAGGATCCCTTCGGCCAGAACGTGCTCGTCGTGGAGGCCCGCACGTACTCCCCGGTGGAGCGGCGGCCCGAGGACACCTCGCTCTGCGGCTACTTCACCGAATACAGCATTCCGGCAACGAATTTCGATGAGGCGCAGGCGTTCTGGGAACCGCTCGGATTCGTCGCGACCGAGGAGCCGGATGCGCCGTATGCGCATCTGCCGCTGACGAGCGATCACCTGGACATCGCCTTTCACGCGCCGCGCACGCTCGATCGCCCCATGCTCGTGTTTCGTGATCCGGCCATGCGCGAACGTCTGGCGCGTCTGCGTGCGCTCGGCATCAGGGAATCCGGAACATTGCCGCGTGGCCTGCCTTCCGCCGCCAACGCGCTGATGGAAACGCCGGAGGGCACCGCGATCCTGCTGCTCGAAGGCGAGAGCTGATCGCGGCGGGCCCACGGCTCGTCGCACCCGCCGGGCGGGAAAACGGCTCATCCGCGCCTCGAACGTGGCGATTGCCGCATAATGCGCGGCCTCGCGCTCACGCGGGCGCAGAGGCGGCCTCGCACGGCGGTCGCAGACGACAACTTTTTTCCGAAGAGTCGCCGCAGGCGATTCGTCCCAACCCATTGGAAGGCGAACATGCGTCAGCTGAAGGCCCTGATCGTCCCCGCGCTTCTCGTCATCGCCGCCCTCGCCGGTCACCCGGCCCAGGCGGATGAAGGCATGTGGACGTTTCACAATCCGCCCACCGCGCAGGTGAAGGAGAAGTACGGTGTGGAGCTCACGCAGCAGTGGCTCGACCACGTGCGCCTCTCCACCGTACGCCTCTCGAACTGCACGGCGTCATTCGTCTCGCCGGACGGGCTCATCCTCACGAACTTCCATTGTTCCTGGGCGTGTCTCGCGGATCACTCCACGAAGGAGAAGAGTCTGTTCGAGGAGGGCTTTCTCGCCGAATCGCGCGAACGCGAGGTGCGCTGCCAGACGCAGGTGGCCGATGTGCTCATGGCCTACGAGGACATCACGGAACGCGTGAACGCCGCCACGCGCGGGCTCGATGACAAGGCCGCGAACGATGCGCGCCGCAAGACCCTCACGCAACTCGAGCAGGCGTGTGAGCAGGCCAGCCGCAAGGACCGGAAGACCGGCCCGCTCAAGTGCGAGTCCGTGACGCTCTATGCGGGGGGCCAGTACTGGCTGTACAAGTACAAGCGCTACAGCGACGTGCGCCTGGTGTTCGCGCCTGAAAGCGGCATCGGGATGTTCGGCGGAGATCCGGACAACTTCCAGTTCCCCCGCTGGTGCCTCGACATGTCCGTGCTGCGTGCCTACGACGCAGAGGGCAAGCCGGCCCGCACGCAGAATTTCATGAAGATCGATTTCCGCGGTCCGGCCGCGAACGAGCCGGTGTTCGTCTCGGGTCACCCCGGCTCGACGGACCGTCTGCTCACCGTGGAGCAGCTCAAGACGCTCCGGAACGTCGATCTGCCGCAGGCGCTCCTGCGCGGCTCCGAGCTGCGCGGGCGGTACATCCAGTTCTCGAAGGCAGGCATCGAGGCCGAGCGCATCACCGAAGAGCCGCTCAGCGGGCTCGAGAACACGCTGAAGGTCCGGCGCAAGCAGCTGGATGCCTTGCACGTGGATGCGATGCTCGATCGCAAGGCGCAGGAAGAAGCGGATATCCGCAACCGCCTGCGCTCGAATCCGGAGCTGATGCGCACCATCGGCGATCCGTGGGCAGACATCGCGCGCGCCGAACAAGCCGGCCGCCCATTGAATCTGCCGTACACGTTCCTCGAGTCCGGCGCAGGCTTCAACAGCCGCCTCTTCAGCTTCGCGCGCACGCTCGTGCGGGGCGCGGTGGAGCGCACGAAGCCCAGCGATGACCGGCTGCGGGAGTTCCGGGAAACCGCGCTTCCGCGCGTGGAGCAGCAACTCGCCGCAGCGCGGCCCATCTACCCGGAGCTGGAACAGCTGACGCTCTCCTTTTCACTGGAGCGCATGCGCGAGTGGCTGGGCCCGGATGACCCGACCGTGCGCCAGCTGCTCGCAAAGGAATCGCCGGATGACCTCGCGAAGCGGCTCATCACCGGCTCGAAGCTCGCGGACCCGAAAGTGCGCATGGCCCTGTGGAATGGCGGCGCGGCGGCGGTGGATGCCTCGGACGATCCGATGATCGCGCTCGCGAAGCAGGTGGACGAACGCGCCCGCGCCATCCGCAAGCAGTACGAGGACGAGGTCGAAGCCGTGGTGAGAACGGCTTCCGAGAAGGTGGCTCAGGCGCGTTTTGCGGCGTTTGGCACGAGCGTGTATCCGGATGCCACGTTCACACTGCGCCTGAGCTATGGCGCGGTGAAGGGCTGGGAGGAAGACGGGAAGGACATCGAGCCGTTCACGCACCTCTCACGACTGTTCGAGCGCGCAACGGGCGTCGAACCGTTCGCGGTGCCGGAAAGCTGGCTTGCGGTGAAGGATCAGCTCGACCTCTCGACGCCCTTCAACCTTTCCACGAACAACGACATCATCGGCGGCAACTCCGGCAGCCCGCTGATCAACGCGCGCGGCGAGATCGTCGGGCTGATCTTCGACGGCAACATCCATTCGATCTCGGGATCCTTCTGGTTCGACGAAGCGCGCAACCGGGCGGTCGCCGTGCATCCGGCGATCATGCGCGAGGCGCTCACGAAGGTGTACAAGGCGCAGCGGCTGATCGAGGAGCTGCAGTGATCGAACGCGAGGGTTTTCGGGTCAGTTCCCCGTGTCCCGCAGCGCCACGGTCACCAGTCGCCGGAGCATCCGCTCGTTGAACCCGCGCGGACTGTCGAGCCGAAGCCGCTGCAGCAGTGTGGTGAGCTCAGCTCTCGGCGTGCCGCGTGTGAGCGCATGAGCGAGCGTGAGCAGCTTTCCCCGGAAGGTCGCCGTGCGAGCCTGCAATGCTTTCAAAGCACGTGTGAGGACGATTTCCTCCGCCGTGAGATCCGTGCCGAACGGGTATTCGCCGAAGAACCCGGCTGCGCGGTGGCTCGCCAGCGCCTTCTCGATGCGCGCCGGCGTGTTGTCCCGCGCGAATTCCGGAATGCGGTAATCGCGCGGAAGCTTGCCAGCCGCCTGGGCTTTGGCCAGCAACGCGTCCTGAAAGCGCGAGTCCGTGATGTTGAGCAATGCGGCGATGACTTCCTGATCGGTGCGCCCGCGCAGATCCGCAACGCCGTACTCCGTGACCACGATATCTCGCAGATGGCGCGGAATGGTCACGTGCGGATAGTTCCACACGATATTCGAGGTCACGCGTCCGGCGCTCGTCCGTGTGGCCCGCACGCAGAGAATCGATCTTGCGCCAGGCAGGGCATGCGCCATGGCGACGAAGTTGTATTGACCGCCCACTCCGCTCACGACCTGTCCGTCCGCCAGCCCGTCCGAAACGGCCGCGCCCAGCAGTGTCACCATCATGGTCGTGTTCGTGAACCGTGCATCGCGCCTCTGCAGGATGCGCAGCTCCTGATCCGGCCCGTGAAGCTGATTCACGTAA
>Ga0182749_1002795_pt1 | contig 12507 bp, 11 predicted proteins | sample eDN3rd37CKraftMG_FD_128875 | JGI IMG/M metagenome (GOLD analysis project Ga0182749, IMG submission 128875) | Enriched Miracle-Growth compost microbial communities from Emeryville, California, USA - eDNA 3rd pass 37_C Kraft MG (version 2) (version 2) ...
ACGCGCCATCGAACTCGAACGCGTGCGCTCAAAAACAGAAATCCTGAAACTCTATCTTCGCCTCGCACCATTTGGAGGCAACCTCGAAGGCGTCCGGGCCGCATCACTCGCTTACTTCGGCAAGGAACCGAGACGCCTCTCACTCGGCGAATGCGCGTTGCTCGTTGCCGTGCCGCAGTCGCCCGAGCAGCGCCGTCTCGACCGTTATCCCGAAGCCGCCCGGCACGCGCGCAATCGCGTCCTCGACCGCGCCGTTGTCGCCCACGTCATAACCGAGGCTGACGCGACAAAAGCCAAGGCGGAGCGCATTCCGACCGTGCGTTATCCGTTCCCGATGTTCGCACCGCACTTGACGGAAGCGCAGGTCGCCGCACGTCCAACCGAACCGCTCATCAAGCTGACGCTCGATCGAAATCTGCAGGCGAGCCTCGAAAAACTCGTTGCCGAACAAGCGCAGCTCATCGGGGACAAAGTTTCGGCGGCTGTCATCGTCGCCAATCACCAGACTGGCGAAATTCTCGCCGAGGTCGGATCGCCCGGATATATGGACTCCGAACGCCAGGGCGCTGTCGACATGGCGACCGCCGTGCGCTCGCCGGGCTCGACGTTGAAGCCGTTCATCTATGGGCTCGCATTCGAAGCCGGTCTCGCGCATCCTGAAACCCTTATCGATGACCGGCCGACGCGCTTCGGAACCTATGCGCCGAAGAATTTCGACGAGAACTTTCACGGCACCGTCACGATCCGCGAAGCGTTGGAACAGTCCTACAACATTCCCGCCGTCCGTGTGTTGGCGCGCGTCGGGCCAGGCAAGCTCGTCGGCCGCTTCCGGCGCGCAGGCGTCGATGCACGCTTCCCGGATAAGTCCGAACCGACGCTTGCCATGGCGCTCGGCGGCACAGGACTGACCCTCGAAGAATTGGCGCAACTCTATGCCGCCCTCGCACGCGGAGGCGACAGCATCACGCTCGTCCATCGGTTCAACGAACGCGCTCGCGCCGTGGCTACAACGCGCGTCAAGCCGCTGGTCAATGCCCACAGGCTGATGTCGCCGCTTGCCGCGTGGTACGTCACCGATATTCTCAAGGATGCACCGCCACCGCCGAACGCCAAGGGCGGCCGCTTCGCCTACAAAACCGGAACATCATACGGCTATCGCGACGCCTGGGCCGTCGGCTATGACGGCAAGTACGTCGTCGCTGCGTGGGTCGGCAAACCCGACAACTCCAGTGTTCCGGGCATCCTCGGACGCACGGCAGCCGCTCCAATTCTGTTCGACGCCTTCGCCCGAATTGCTGAAAAGCGTGTGCCTCTGCAAAGCGCGCCGGCAAATGCGATCAGAGGCACCAACGCCGATCTTCCGGCCCCACTAAAACGCTGGCGCGATCCAGGCGACGATCCGGCAACTGGACGCTTTCTGGAGCCGCCGGTGCTTATCTCCTTTCCGCCTGATCAGTCCGAAATCGACGAATCCGATCTGGGTGGCGATCCGCTGGTGCTCAAAGCCGACGGCGGCGCGTTGCCGTTGACCTGGCTCATTGACGGTACCCCGATTAAATCCGATGCCCACCAGCGCGAAGTCACATGGCAGCCGGCAAGCGCAGGATTTACAAAGCTTACGGTCATCGACGCCAAAGGCCGCACCGACCGCGTGTCCATCCGGCTAAGATAGCGCTGGCCTATGTAGCGCAGGCGCATCCCCCGCGCTAATCTTCAGGAGACGCACCTGGTTTTGCTTCCTCAACCGCAATTTGGCCCCAGCCGCGCCGCGAGATTGTATTCTGTTCGCCGCATGACCGGATCTTTCGCACGATGAAATGCAGCCTCCGAATTCTGGCCCGAACAGTTGTCGCCGCAGCAACGGCGCTTGGCCTCGGCGGTTGCAACGAGCCGAAGCAGGCAAAGGACGCGCGCCCGCTCCCAGCGCTTGGTGCCAATGTCGACGAAACCACCGTCTCAGGCATTTCATCGGGTGCCTACATGGCAGGGCAATTTCAGATGGCTCACGCCAAGCGCGTCGTCGGCGCCGCCATCATCGCGGGCGGACCTTATGGCTGTTCGGAAAGCATCTTCGCCAATACGATCCCGGGAACCGGCACCGCCTTCCTCAATCTTAGCAAAGCCGTCAACGGCTGCATGCTGAATCTGCTCGAGTCCTGGGGCGTCGCTGATCCAACCGAGCTTGCCAAAAAAGCCGAGGAACGCGCCGCCAAAGGCGAGATCGACCCGATCGCGGACGTTAGGAACGACCGCCTCTATCTCTTCACCGGCACGTCCGATCACACGGTTGCGCCGTCGATTGTCAAACACGCCGCAGAGTTTTACGCCAAGCTCGGCATACCGGAATCGAACATCAAGCTCGTCTCTAATGTCCCCGCTGGTCACGCGTTCGTCACCGACGATAAAGGCAACGCCTGCCCAACATCGGCCGAGCCCTACGTCGTCAATTGCAATTACGATCAAGCCGGCGAATTGCTGAAACAGCTGTACGGCAACCTTCAGCCTCGCGACCAAACACCGACAGGCCAATTCGTCGACTTCGATCAACGGCCGTTCGACGGCAACGATACGAGCAGCGGACTTGCGGAAACCGGTGTCGTCTATGTTCCAAAAAGCTGCCGCGAAACGCCCGGTTGTCGCGTTCACATCGCCTTTCACGGCTGCTCGCAGAACCGCGAAACGGTAGGCGACACGTTCATCAAAGAGTCGGGCTTTGCACGATGGGCCGACACGAACCGCCTGATCGTTCTTTTTCCCCAGGTCGCTGCATCCCCAATTAATCCGCAGGGATGCTGGGATTGGTGGGGATATACCGGGTCTCAGTATTTGACCCGGGACGCGCCGCAGATTGCCGCAGTGAACAGAATGCTCGATAGCTTGCAAGCAAGCGGTGGACCCGCGTAAAGCCAATGCTGGCCGCGGCAGATGCGGTCAAAGGGGGCACTCGCGAGGTTGATTCGCAAGATCGGCACGCGCTGTCCGGGGGAGACTGACCATGTTGATGCGCGAAATCCTATCGGCCCCATTATGGCCGACGCAAACGCCTGCTCTCCCCGACATCCCGCGCACCGCTCAGATCGTCGCAACCGTCGCGGCGATGGGATTGCTCGTAGCGGCAGCCGCGCTTCCCAGTGATCGGGACGCCGCGCCCCCGACGGCCGCGAGTTCCACCGTATCGACGGCGCACAATCCCGGCCGCGAATCCGATTTCGGCGCCTACCTCGGCGCGCCTTACCACTACCCGAGCGATTTCCATCTCAAGAAGGCGGGTGTCAGCGAGCTCACGATCAAGGACATTCCCTGGTTTACGAAGCCCTTCGAAAATCCGCTCTATTACGGCGTTCGCTTTCAACGCTGGTTCGAAGGCGGGCGTTTCGGAACGATGCTCGACTTCACCCATTCCAAGGTCTACGCACCGCTGGATGACACGCGGCCGTTCGAAGGAACGCTCAACGGCAAGCCGGTGCCCACAAACGCCAAGCTCCGCGATTACTTCGACAAGCTCGAATGGACGCACGGCCACAACATGCTGACGCTGAACGGGCTCCTTCGTCTGCCCTCGCTCGGCATCATCTCGCCGTATGCAGGCATTGGCGCGGGCCTGTCATTCCCGCACGCGGAAATCCATTTGCGGACCGATGCGCACCGCACCTACGAATACCAATACACCGGACCCTGCGCGCAGGCGCTTTTCGGCCTTGAGTTCCGGCTCCGCACGGGCTCGATTTTCGTCGAATACAAATTCACGATGGCAAATTATCTCGGGCCGCTCACGGGGCGCGACGGGACCTGGTTCCCCATCGACATGTGGCGCCAGTTCTCGCGCTGGTGGAAGGGTGAGGAACCGCCGAATGGTTGGGCCGGTGCCAAGCTCGTCAGCCACCAGGCAATTGGCGGCTTCCTCGTCCGCTTCGTTCCGAAGGCCGCGACGCAATAGAGCGTCGATTGATGCAGTCGCTCGGCTAGCGGCGCTAACAGCGCATTCGCATTGCCGAATAGAGCGGGGAAGCCGCAAGCAATCACGATTGCCGTGACGACGATGCCCTCCTGCCCGCTGGCTTAGAACCGCTTCAGCAGACGATCGATGTAATCAAGCTCTTCCTGCGGCCTGAGGCTATCGCCCGAACGTTTGCGCAGTTCTTCGAGGATCTCCCGCGCCCGCTGCGCGTCGATCGCGTCGGGCACCTTCACCGACGTACCAAGGTCCGGACCTTGCGCCCGCTGCGGCCGGCCGAGCGGATCGCGCGGAGAGTTTCCGCCGCGGCCGATGCGCTGCTGCGCATTCTTCTGCATCTGCTCGGCCATCTGCTGCGCGCTCTGGCGCATCTGCTCGAGCGCCTGGCCCTGCTGATTGGATGCTTCGTCGAGATCGTTCTGCTTCAGCGCCTCCTCGGCCTTGCCCATCGCGTCCTTGGCATTGCCGAGCTTGTCGGGATTTCCGGCGCCCATTTGCTCGAGATCTTTTTTCAGCTTTTCAAGCTCTTTGCGAAGCTGCGCTTGGCGATCCTGCAGACTGCCCTTGCCGCGCTGCTGCCGCCCAACGTGATTGCCATCCGATCCTTGCGGACCTTCGCCTTGCTCGCCGCCGCCCTGTTCGTTGGCATCCATGCCATCCTGGCCGCCTTGCGGGCTCGAGCCCCGCTGGCCCTGACCGGCCTTCGGCAGGCCCTGGCCGTTCGGATTGTCCTGCGAACCGCCCCGCGGCTGGTCGCCTTCCTGGCGTCGTTGCTCGCCGAACGTATCGTCCATGAGCTGCCGCTGCTTGTTCGCGAGAGTGTCGAGCTCATTGAGCTTCTTCATCATCTGCTCCGCGCGCTTTTGCTGAGCACGCGCTTCCGGCGAATTAGCCGCCTGCAGCCGATCCATCAACTCACGCAATTGCGACAGCATCTTCTCGGCCTCTTCGCGCGACCCTTGCCGGGCGCTCTTCTCGAGGTCCTTCATCATTTGATCGAGATCTTGCTGACCGAGTTCCTGCATCTGGTCGTTCTGCTGCTGATCGCCAGGAGGATTGTCCTTCTGGGCGTTCTTCTGCATCTCGTTCAGATAGTCGTTGAGCTTCTTCTTGAGATCGGCCAGCGCGTCCTGAATTTCCTTGTCGTCGTTCTTTTGCAGCGCATCCGACAACCGGTCCTGCGCGTCCTTCAAGGCCCGCTCGGCTCGCGAGAGATCGCCATCCTCGACTTGCAAAGCGATCTGCCAAAGCTCATCGACCGACTCCTTGAGAGCCCCGCGCGTCGCCTCGCGGTCGAGCCGATGATAAATCGTACGGAGACCGAGATAGACCGACATATCGTTGATGAAGCCCTGGGGCTCCAGCGTCAGCGCATCGAGCGCACGCGCGACCATCGGCCGGTTGCGGGAATCCTCGGCAAGTTTCCGGCGCTGTTCGATCAACGCACGCGCCAGCGGATTTTTGAATCGTCGCGCCGGTAGAACGATCTCGATCGGCTTGCTTCGCCCGACCTGCCCGCCAACGTCCGTGGCTTCGAGCCATAGCTTGACTCGCTGCCCGGCCCAGGGGTGCTCCCCGACCTCGAGCAGAGTGGACGCATCGACTTTCTTCGCTCCGGGACGTGGGATTCTGAGGCTCAGCACCGGCGGAGGTTCCAGCGGCAGTCGCGGACCGGTCAGCGGCGGCGGTCGCGCCCATGATGTCCTCGGGTCGCCCGGTTTCGGCGGTAACAACTGCAATTTCACCTGGGCGCTGGCAACGCCGTAATCGTCTTCCGCCTTGTACGAGACGCGCATTGAGCCGCGCGGCGTCGCCGAAATCGCCTTCGTCATCGAAATCTTCGGCAGCGCATCGGCAACGACATCGAAAGTCCATTGCCCGAGTTCGCTGGAACCCGACAATGCCCTTATGCGCGAAGCCTTGCGAAGCTCGTAGCGCACTTCCGAAACGCTTGACGTGTCGCCGGGCTTGCGCTTTTCGGGATCGACGCGGACCGGTCCTTGAGCACCGTCGCTTAAAACTTCGAGCGAAACACCGCCGGAGCCGAAGCCAACGCCTCGCAACGTCAGCAGGCTGTGATCCGGAACCTCAAAGAATGTTTTCTTCTCGCCATCGTCGCTTGCAGCCGGTTGCGAGCCTTCAGACAACAATACGGGAGGAAGCGCCGTGTAGGGCGGCGGCGTCACCCAGGCATCGACTCGTGTCGGTGCACCAGCTCCGGTAACACCAAAACGGAACGCGGCCGCAATCCGGTCGCCGAGGCTTCCGGTCACGAGCAAAGCCGCTGGGATCAGCAGCAGCACGGCGAGTCCGCGAAGCGCCCACGGGTCGAACCGGTCCGTTCGCGGACGCGGCGTGCCGACGCGGAGACGTGCGATCGCGCGCGCCAATCGCTCGCGGTGCGCCTGCCAGAGTGCAGCCGTTCCGGCATTCGACGAGCCGGACGACAATGTATCTTCGTAGGACGTTGCCGGGCGATGCGGAACACCGGACCGCTTCTCAATCCGACGGATTGCTTCATCGCGGCTCGGCCACGGAACGCGCACGGCATAAATGGCGGCGGCGATGACGGCGACGGCAAATAACGCGAGCACCAGTTTGTGTATCGATGCATCGAGATATGGCCACACGCCCGCGAACGACAGCAGCGCGAAAATGACGGCGATGCCGATCAACAGCCAAAGACGCGGCCAAAACCGCTCGAAAACCAAGGCAAGCGTGCTGAGGCGAATCTTGCGGTCGAAAGTTCGCGAAAGCGCGGAATTAGGATCCGTGTCTCTAGGGTCAGCCATTAGGCGTAGATTAACATGGGGTCCTGGCCCCGTCCCTTAACAAAATGCAACCTCTTCATAAGTAAAATGTCTTTAACTTCAACGCTCATGCCCCACAATTGTTGCCAAATTCAGGACCGATACGTCCTAGCCTTGATGGTGTGCGATTGATCGCAGGCAGGCCGTGAGCTCCGTGTCGCCCACGCCGCCAACCTGCAGCAGTTGGGACGAGGTTGATGAACCGGCCCATCTCACTCCATGGCCGGGCTTGACCCGGCCATCCAGGGCAAAGCGCACCGTCAGAGCAAGTGCGTGCATGGCTGCCTCAAGGGCGGCCATGACACCAGAATGGATGCAGCCATCAGGCGAGTGTCAGCGCAGTCTAAGCCAATCCGGCAGACGATCGGCGCCGATCAGGTCATCATAGCTCGGACGCGGACGGACGAGTGCATACCGATCGCCATTCACCAGCACCTCCGGAACCAGCAATCGCGTGTTATACGTCGACGACATCACCGCCCCGTAAGCGCCCGCCGTCATGACCGCGAGAAGATCGCCGGACTTCGCCGGAGGAAGCGCCCGATCCTGCGCCAGATAATCGCCCGTCTCGCAAACCGGCCCGACGATATCCTGTTGCACCGGCGACATGTCGGAGCTGAGCTCCGCGACAGGCCATATGTCGTGATAGGCCTCGTAAAGAGTCGGACGCAGCAAATCGTTCATCGCGGCATCAACGATCGTGAACGTCTTTTCTGCACCCTCCTTCACATAGGTGACACGCGTGACGAGCACGCCCGCATTGCCGACGATCATGCGCCCGGGTTCCAGCACCAGCTTGAGTCCAAGATCTCCCAGCGCAGATTTGACGACCGCAGCGTAGTCGTCCGGCGTCGGCGGCACATCGTTGCTCCCCCGATACGGCACACCGAGCCCGCCCCCGATATCGAGATGCTCGAGCGGAATGCCATCGGCCTTGAGATCGCGAGCGAGATCGCCAAGCAACGCAAAGGCGTCGCGAAACGGCGCCAGATCCGTGATCTGGCTGCCGATGTGCATGTGAATGCCGGAAATCTTCAGGCCCGGCAGCTTGGCGGCGCGCCGGAAAAGTTCGCGCGCGTCTTCATAGGGGACGCCGAACTTGTTCTCGGCCTTGCCGGTTGAAATCTTCGCATGCGTTTTAGCGTCGACATCGGGATTGACGCGGATCGCAATCGACGCCGTCTTGCCCATGCCCGACGCGATCTCGCTCAACGCCAGCAGTTCCGGCTCACTCTCGACGTTGAAGCCGAGAATGCCCTCGTGCAGCGCATAAGCCATTTCGGCGGGTGTTTTGCCAACACCAGCGAAAATAATCTTTGATGCCGGAACACCGGCCGCCCGCGCACGTCGAAGCTCGCCTTCCGAGACGACGTCCATGCCGGCGCCTAGCCGCGCCATCGTCGCCAGGACGGCCTGATTTGAATTGGCCTTGACTGCGAAACAGATGAGCGCGCGCTGATCGCGGAACGCCTCCGCTAGAACCTTGTAGTGACGGTCGAGCGTCGCGGTTGAATAACAATAGAACGGCGTCCCGACCTCGTCGGCGATGCGCGCGAGGCTGACATCCTCGGCGTGGAGCACGCCGGACTTATAATGGAAATGATGCATTGAGCCTTCGATCTACGGACTGGTGCGCCACCCGTCATGCCCGGCAAGGCATGGCCCGTCTAGATCTATTGTCGGAGGAACAACGGAATTTCGAGGTTCGGCTCGAGACTAACGCAAAAGCGGATCGAGGAAGAACCCTTCATGCGGTTTCTTGGGCGCATCCGAGTTGGAGCCTGGGTCTTGCGCCTCCGGAGATTTCGCTTCGCCGGCGACCTTGGCGCCGGGCGGCGGTTCCAGCGGGCCTTTGACGCCGCAACCTGCGAAGCCCACACCGACGGCACAGAACAGAGCCACGGCGATCAGGGACTTTATGCGCAAGAGCGCAGCCATGCGTGCGATTCTCCAATATCCCTCGGCCCGCGACAAGGCGAGCGACCGTCCCTCGGTTTTAGACCTTCCCTCGGTCCTTTTCCAACCGCCGCAGCCAGTGACGCGCCATTTTGAGGACGTTCTGTGGCGCGGTTCCCCCATAGCTGGTTCGGCTCTTGACCGAGTTTTCTACGGAAAGCACCGAAAACACGGCTTTGGTAATCTTGGGTTCGATGGCTTGCATGTCGGCCAGCGGGAGCTGGTCGAGATCGACGCCCTTTGTTTCCGCGGCCTTGACGATCGCACCCGTGACATGATGGGCATCCCGGAACGGCATTTTGAGTTCGCGGACAAGCCAGTCGGCAAGATCGGTCGCAGTCGAATAGCCGCGCCCCGCAGCGGCGCGCATGGCTTCGGGTACCGGATCCAGATCACCGATCATGCCCGCCATCGCCGCCATGACAAGGCGCAGGCTCGCCAGCGCGTCGAACGTCGTCTCTTTGTCCTCCTGCATGTCCTTCGAGTAGGCGAGCGGCAAGCCTTTCATGACCATCGCGAGGCCCTGAAACGCCGCTGCAATGCGCCCGACCTTGGCGCGCGCGAGCTCAGCGGCATCGGGATTGCGCTTCTGCGGCATGATCGACGAACCTGTGGTGAAACGGTCCGACAGTTTCACAAAACCAAACTGCGGCGTCATCCAGATGACGATTTCTTCCGCAAGCCGCGAGAAGTGGATCGCGGTAATCGCCGCCGCGGCCAATGTCTCGAGCGCGAAATCGCGATCCGAAACGCCATCGAGCGAATTTGCCATCGGCCGGTCGAAACCCAGCGCTTCGGCGGTTTTCTTCCGGTCGATCGGGAACGAAGTTCCAGCCAGCGCTGCCGAGCCGAGCGGGCATTCGTTGAGACGCTTGCGGGCATCCGCGAACCGGCCGCGATCCCTCGCAATCATTTCGACGTAAGCGAGCAAATGATGACCGAATGTCACCGGCTGCGCCGGCTGCAGATGCGTAAAGCCCGGCATCACGGTTGCGGCATGTGCTTCGGCTTTCTCGGCAAGAGCCTGCTGCACCCGCGCGAGTGCTTCGTCGATCCCATCGATGGCGTCGCGGACATAAAGCCGGAAATCGGTCGCCACCTGATCGTTGCGTGAACGCGCCGTGTGAAGGCGTCCCGCAGCCGCGCCAATCAGGTCCTTGAGGCGGCTTTCGACGTTCATATGCACGTCTTCAAGCGCTTCAGAGAACGCGAATGATCCATCTTCGATCTCCGTCTGGATTCGATCGAGACCCTTGGCGATGTCGCGCGCATCAGCCTTGGTTATGATCCCAGCGTCGGCCAACATCTGCGCGTGCGCCTTTGAGCCGCGAATGTCCTGGGGTGCTAATCGCTTGTCGAAGCCGATCGAGGCATTTATCTCCTGCATGATCTCGGCCGGAGACATTGCAAAACGGCCACCCCACATGGCGTTGGCGGGCTTATTGGTCACGAGTGGCTCCGTCATAACGAGAGAAACAAGGATCCCAGATGGCAGCGAATAGCGCGGGCAAACCGCAGAAGGCCCTTTGGATTGTGGCGCTGTCGGCGCTGATCGGGTTTGGCGCCGTATACTTTATCGGGAGCCGGTTCGACAACGCAGGTTCGTCGAAATCTGGAACCGAAGCACAGGATTCATCGTCCCCGGCCGCCGATGAGTCCGGCCAATCCTCTCTCAAGTCCGGCAAAATGGCGGCGTTCGTCGAGAAAAAAACGCCCCAGCCGCTGCCTGACATCACCTTCCAGGACGCCACTGGCAAGGATGTGAAGCTGTCGAGTTTCAAAGGCAAGACGATCCTTTTAAACCTCTGGGCGACGTGGTGCTCGCCGTGCCGCGAGGAGATGCCGTCTCTCAATCGACTGGAAGAGGCGCTTGGCGGGGATAAATTCGAAGTCATCACGCTGAGCCTCGATCGCAAGGGCTACGAGGCGTCCCGCAAATTCCTCGATGATGTCAAAGCCGACAAAGTGAAGCTTTACGTGGATCCCACGGCCAAGCAGGGCATGGCGCTGAAACTCCTCGGCATGCCGACGACGCTCCTGATCAACAAGGACGGGCTAGAAGTCGGCCGCCTCGCAGGCGCCGCCGAGTGGGATTCTGCCGACGCCAAGAAGCTCATACAGTCGGTGATGAACTAGGCCAAAGCCCGTCATTCCGGCATAGGTCAGAAACTTCATCATTCCAGAGCTACGGATGCTGGAAATGCTGGATGGCCGGGTCAAGCCCGGCCATGGAGTAAATAGAGAAATCCAACCCGTCAGTTATCATCCCGGCCTGCGCCGGATGACGTGTTGAATTATTTCTTCTTCTTGACCTTTTGCGTCAGAGCGGAAGCCGCGGCTGATTTCGCTGCTTTGCTCGCTTTAGGATCGCGCAAGACCTTCGACGCCGTCGCCGCCACTTTGGCGCTCGTCGTTTCGGTACTGCCCTTTTGTGTCAGCGCCGAAGCTGCCACCGCTTTTTCAGCCTTGCTGGCCGACTTGCTCCGCAGGACCTTAGAGGCTGCAGAGGCTACCTTTTTGCTCGTGCTTTCCGATTTCGCCATGGACGTCGCTTCCTTTTGCGAGGGCCGCAGAACGGCGGTCCGACGAAAGCGCACCATGTCAGATTCGGTTTCGCCGCGGAGTCGCGCGCAAGGCACATCGGCATCTGTTCTTACACGGTCTATCCGGCCGGCCGAATCCCGAACCCACTGAATTGACACGCTTGCTGGGAGGGGCGACAAGGCCCGTCGGCATTCCTAATGACTGAGAGACGGAGATCCGCACGAAATGGCCCCCGCTGATAACCAAATCGAATTGCAGAAGATTATTGAGGCCGCATGGGAAAGCCGGGATACCGTTTCGTTCGAAACCAAGGGGCCGGTCCGGGACGCCGTCGAGACGGCGCTCGACCTGCTGGACAAGGGTGCGGCCCGCGTCGCCGAGAGGAGAGACGGCGCCTGGACGGTCAATCAATGGCTGAAAAAGGCTGTGCTTTTGTCCTTCCGTCTCAACGACATGGAGACGATCTCGGGCGGTCCGGCGGGAAGCTTCTACTGGGATAAGGTGCCCCCGAAATTCGCTGGCTGGTCGGAAGCCGACTTCCGCAAGGGCGGCTTTCGCGTCCTGCCGGGCGCCATCGTCCGCCACTCCGCCTACATAGCCCCCGGCACCGTGCTGCTGCCGTCCTTCGTCAATCTCGGCGCCTACGTCGACAGCGGCACGATGGTCGACACCTGGGCAACGGTCGGCAGCTGTGCGCAGATCGGCAAGAACTGCCATATCTCGGGTGGCGCCGGCATCGGCGGCGTCCTTGAACCGCTGCAAGCGGGGCCGGTCATCATCGAGGACAACTGCTTCATCGGCGCCCGCGCGGAAGTCGCCGAGGGTGTGCAGGTCGGCGAGGGATCCGTGCTCTCGATGGGCGTCTATCTCGGCGCTTCGACCACGATTATCGACCGGACGACGGGCGAGAAATTTTTCGGCAAGGTGCCGCCCTATTCCGTCGTCGTCTCAGGTTCGATGGCCGGCAAACCATTGCCCAACGGCGAACCGGGTCCGAACCTCTATTGCGCCGTCATCGTGAAGCGCGTCGATGAAAAGACGCGGTCGAAGACCAGCATCAACGAGCTTCTTCGGGATTAGCAGGTGCGCAGCGCTCCGAGATATTGCCGGCTCGATCCGGGGCCCATCATCAGGGCCCTGGAAAAGCCGGTGCAGCGCATCACGATCCTGCGAATTCTCGAAGACAGTGATAGCCAGCTTGCCTCGCGCGAATGTACACAGAGCCCCTGATGACCCTCGTTC
>Ga0182749_1002796_pt1 | contig 12502 bp, 11 predicted proteins | sample eDN3rd37CKraftMG_FD_128875 | JGI IMG/M metagenome (GOLD analysis project Ga0182749, IMG submission 128875) | Enriched Miracle-Growth compost microbial communities from Emeryville, California, USA - eDNA 3rd pass 37_C Kraft MG (version 2) (version 2) ...
GCGGGAGCGGATGCGCTTTTCCACCTGCAGAACAGAGATTTCGGCTTCCATGAAGCCCATGGCCTTCTCAAGGCGCTCGCGAACCGAAAGCGTCGCAAGCATCTCCTGCTTCTCGGGAATCTTGATCGCCAGGTGCGAAGCGACCGTGTCCGCCAGCTTGGAATAATTCTCGATCTGGCTCGTCGCGCCCACGACCTCGGGCGAAATCTTCTTGTTGAGCTTCACGTAATTCTCGAAGTCGGCGACCACCGAGCGCGCCAGCGCCTCGATCTCGACCTCGTCTTCCTCGGGCTCGGCCAGCACCGAGGCGTGCGCCTCGTGATAGTCCTGCCGGTCCGTGAAACCGGTGATCCGGGCACGCGCGGCGCCTTCCACCAGAACCTTGACGGTGCCGTCAGGCAGCTTGAGAAGCTGCAACACATTGGCGAGCGTTCCGACGTCGTAGATCTTGCTCGGATCCGGATCGTCGTCCGCCGCATTCATCTGGGTCGCCAGGAGAACCTGCTTCTCGGCGCCCATCACCTCTTCGAGAGCCTTGATGGACTTCTCGCGCCCCACAAAAAGCGGCACGATCATGTGCGGGAACACGACGATGTCGCGCAAAGGCAACACCGGAAACACGGCCTCGCTCGAAGTTTTCAGAGCTTCTGTCATATTATCAGCCTTTCAGGCCGCGACCGCTTGGGAGCCAGCCGGGGCCATACTGTTATGGGCACGTTCCGCAAAGGAATGGCTCGACAACTGCAACACCGATCCAGGATACGGAACCCGCCACCGCTTGATCCTTAAGTGGAGGCACGAGGGGGTAATATCAAGCCCGAAACGGAACGGATGGATGCCCGGAGACGGGCGGCAATCGCCGATGCCACCGCTGCCCTGTCCCCTATGCCGCAGGCCATCCTCGGTCACGCGCTGACGCTGCCCTTTTCCTTCTCGCGTTCGGAGTAGATGTAGAGCGGACGGGCATTGCCGGCGACCACATCCTCCGAGATGACAACTTCCTGAACGCCTTCCAGCGCCGGAAGTTCGAACATGGTGTCGAGCAGGATCGCTTCCATGATCGAACGCAGGCCGCGAGCGCCCGTCTTGCGCTCGATCGCCTTGCGGGCGATGGCCCGCAGCGCGTTCTCGTGGAAGGTAAGCTCGACGTTCTCCATCTCGAACAGGCGCTGGTATTGCTTGACCAGTGCGTTCTTGGGCTCGGTCAGGATCTGCACGAGCGCGTCCTCGTCCAGATCCTCCAACGTCGCGAGGATCGGAAGACGGCCGACGAATTCCGGGATCAGACCGAACTTCAACAGGTCTTCCGGCTCCACCTGGCGCAGCAGCTCGCCGGCGCGGCGATCCTCGGGCGAGGCGACGGTCGCCCCGAAGCCGATGGAGGTCTTCTTGCCGCGATCGGAAATGATCTTCTCCAGCCCGGCGAACGCACCGCCGCAGATGAACAGGATCGACGACGTGTCGACCTGCAGGAACTCCTGCTGCGGGTGCTTGCGCCCGCCCTGCGGGGGCACGGAGGCGACGGTGCCTTCCATGATCTTCAGCAGCGCCTGCTGCACGCCCTCGCCCGACACGTCGCGCGTGATCGAGGGGTTGTCGGACTTGCGGCTGATCTTGTCGATCTCGTCGATATAGACGATGCCGCGCTGGGCCCGCTCGACATTATAGTCCGCCGATTGCAGCAGCTTCAGGATGATGTTCTCGACATCCTCACCCACATAGCCGGCCTCCGTGAGCGTGGTGGCATCGGCCATGGTGAACGGCACGTCGATGATGCGGGCGAGCGTCTGGGCAAGCAACGTCTTGCCGCAGCCGGTCGGCCCGATCAGCAGGATGTTCGACTTCGACAGTTCCACATCCGCGTTCTTGCCGGCGTGCGCGAGCCGCTTGTAGTGGTTGTGGACGGCCACCGACAGCACACGCTTGGCGTAGGTCTGGCCGATCACGTAATCGTCCAGAACCTTCATGATCTCCTGCGGGGTGGGTACACCCTCGCGCGACTTCACCATCGAGGACTTGTTCTCCTCGCGAATGATGTCCATGCAAAGCTCGACGCATTCATCGCAGATGAATACGGTCGGGCCGGCGATCAGCTTACGGACTTCATGCTGGCTCTTGCCGCAGAACGAGCAGTACAGCGTGTTCTTGGAATCACCGCCGCTGTTGCTGATCTTGCTCATGCTTCACTTTCCTTTCAGTACTGCCGGCACCTGCCCCGGGCGGCACCGGGGGAGCTGGAAACGGCGGACCACAAGGTCACTCCGTCGCCTCTCCCATCCGCGTCTTCCGAACGAAACACAAATCCGAAGGCGCAGCAACGATTCTGGTTCCCAGAAAAACCTAGGCTGTTGAAACTCACCATAGCCTTAACCTAGGCGGTTGCCAGCGCTTAGGGAACAGGAAAATGTGACGGAAATGACGCAACGCCCACCAATTTTGCGGGGTACAGCTATCGAGCTCCGAAGGGATTCCCTCCGGCGCTACGCCCAATTCCGGCCCATCAAGAGGTGCGCTGCGCCTCGATCGCCTCGCGCTCGCTGATCACCCTGTCCACCAAGCCGAAGTCCTGTGCCTCGTCCGCCGTCATGAAATGGTCACGGTCGAGCGTCCGCTCGATCGTTTCGTAGTTCTGGCCGGTGTGCTTCACATAGATCTCGTTCAAGCGCCGCTTCAGCTTGATGATGTCCTGCGCGTGACGCTCGATATCGGACGCCTGGCCCTGGAAGCCGCCCGACGGCTGGTGCACCATTACCCGGGCATTGGGCGTGGCGAAGCGCATGTCCTTCTGCCCGGCGCAGAGCAGGAGCGAGCCCATGGACGCCGCCTGCCCTATGCAGAGGGTGGAGACCGGCGGCTGGATGAACTGCATGGTGTCGTAGATCGCAAGGCCGCTCGTCACAACGCCGCCCGGCGAGTTGATGTAGAGCGCGATCTCCTTCTTCGGGTTTTCCGCCTCGAGGAAGAGAAGCTGGGCGCAGACAAGGGTCGCCATCCCGTCCTCGATCGGCCCGGTGATGAAGATGATTCGCTCCTTCAAAAGGCGCGAAAAGATGTCGTAGGCCCGTTCGCCGCGGTTCGTCTGCTCGACGACCATCGGCACCAGATTCATCGCGGTCTCGACGGGATTCTTCATGGGGGTTCCTTCGAAGCTGGGATCCATCACGCCAGATGACGGATTCTTGGGATTTCCCCCTAGATAGGATGGCAGCTTGGCGTTGCGCAAGGCCAGTCGAAAACAGCACGCGGGATGTGGATCACGGAGTTCCCGCCGCTATCGCCTTCCTCGCTTTGTCCAGGAACGGAAAATAGGCCTCAACCGCGCGCTTTGCGCCTTCCGCCGAGAAATGCCCGTAATCCTCGAAGAGGAATATGCCCTTGTCGCGATAGGGGCAGGAGCGGCCTTCGCAGAGTTCGGCGATCGGGTCGATGAACACGGCATCCCCCGCATAGCCCCTGAGCTCCTCGTTGATCGCCGGATCGAAGAAAACGTCCCAGCGATCGACGGCGGCGGGATCGCGGCTGCCCTGCATATAAGCGATGACCTGCACATCCATCGAGAATTCCGGAGACTGGCCGAGGACATAGACCTCCCTGCCCATCCCCTTCAGGGCATCGAGCGTGCTCCGCAATTCTTCCAGCCCGCGCGACTGAAGGTCTGTCCAGCGCGCACTCAGGATCACGGTGCCGATCTCCTCCGTCTCGATGAGCTTGAGCGCGGCGGCGTTGAAGTCCTTGCAAAGCGGCCGGCCGTGGGACACGTAGGAAAGCACCGGCGGGCACCCGGGTCCCGTGTACTGAATGACGGTCGCATCGATCATGTCGGCGTTGGCCACGATGCCCGGCACGTATTGGGCGGCGAAGGAATCGCCCCACAACAGAACCTTGCGCGAGCCTCCGGCCGTGAGCGTGCAGGCTTTCGCGTCCCAGCTGCGCGTGTTGATGTCATTGATGCGGAAGCAGTCCTTCAGCCGCCACTGCTCGTTGCCGGCGATCTTCTGTTCGGTGAAGTCGGGAAACCGGCCGGGAAACCCTTGCGCCTGGACTCCGACCGCTCCAACGGCCGCGAAGATCGCGATCGCGGCGACGCCACCAGTGAGAAGGCGCGGGCGCGTGATGTAAGGCTGCGGGCGCCGGAACGGCTGCTCGATAAATCGCCAGGAGAACGCGGCCAAAAGAACACTGGCGACGATGATGCCGACCGTCTGCAGGGGCGTTGGGCTCGCCAGGCTCTGGTAGTTGACGAAGACGACGATGGGCCAATGAACGAGATACAGCGAATAGGAGATCAAACCGATCGCGACGACGGGCCTGATCGAGAGGAGAGAACCAACAAGCGTGCCGGCGCCGGTTCCCGAATAGATGATCAGCGCGCTGCCGAGGCAGGGATAGATTGCGTTGTAGCCGGGAAAGGGCGTCGTTTCATCGAAGGAAAAGACGGCGAAAAGGATTAGCGCGAGGCCGATCGCGGCAATGGCTTCGTTCGCTATTTTGCTGCGCGCGGGCGGTGGCGGCGCGAGCGCCAGCAACGCGCCCACCAGCAGCTCCCAGGCCCTCGTCGGAAGCAAATAGAAATTGGCCGTGGGAGCCGTTCCCATCGCGTAGATGCTGAGCGCGAGGCTGATCAGGAGAACGGGGAGAAATACGGTCAGCCATCGCGACCTGAAGAAGCGCGCCACCAGGTAGACCGCCACCGGCATGAAGATATAAAACTGCTCCTCCACCGAAAGCGACCAGGTATGAAGCAGCGGCCGATAGACGGCCTCGGCGGCGAAGTACCCGGAATCCTTCCAGAAATAGATGTTGGAGACGAACGCCGAAGCAGCGAGCAGGCTCTCGGAAAAATCTTCGAAGTGGGACGGAAGCAGCGTGAAATATGCATAGGCGAAAGTCGCGGCCATCACCGCGAACAAGGCGGGGAAGATGCGCCTCACCCGCCGCGCATAGAAATTGAGGATGGAGAACTCCCCTCGCGCGATGTCTCCCATGAGGCTCTGCGAAATGACGTAGCCGGAAATGACGAAGAAGACGTCGACGCCAACGAAGCCGCCGGAAAATTGTGACACGCCCGCGTGAAACAGCACGACCGGGATCACGGCCACGGCCCTGAGGCCGTCGATGTCAGCGCGGTACTTCATTCCGCGCACACAAGGTCGATGTATTGGATTTTCCGCCGGCGCAGCAGCGGTGGTCGCTTTAAAGTGGCGATCATCCCACCCGTCCCATTAAACCCAAGCCGTAGCCAGGTACCCCTTTTTCATTACAGGCATACAACGAGGGTGAGTGGGCAAGCTCTCAAATATGGGAATTTTTTCGTAATTTTGCGTGATGAAACGGCGGGTGCAATGCGGCCGCGCAGAAAGGCTCAAAGCGCGGGAAATGGACTTTCCCGCGCGTTGCCGGCAGGAATTGCCAGGGATGAGCCGGCGGGCGCAAGTGCGCCTCGTCCGGTTCGATCCCGTCGACCAGGCGGAAGACGGCGTTAAAGCTTCGCCAGTGCCTGATCCAGATCGGCGATAATGTCCTCCACGTCCTCGATGCCGACCGAGAGCCGGACGACATCCGGCCCGGCGCCGGCCGCGATCTTCTGCTCGTCGGAAAGCTGGCTGTGGGTGGTGGAGGCCGGGTGGATGATGAGCGATTTCGTATCGCCGATATTGGCGAGGTGAGAGAAAAGCTCCACGCCTTCCACCATCTTCACTCCGGCGTCGTAGCCGCCCTTCAGGCCGAAGGTGAAGACCGCGCCGGCGCCCCTGGGCGAATATCTCTGCTGAAGCGCGTGGTTCTCATCCTCCGGCAGGCCGGGATAGGAGACCCAGGCGACCGCCGGATGCTTCTGCAGCCATTCAGCCACGCCGAGCGCATTGTCGCAGTGGCGCTGCATGCGGAGCGGCAGCGTTTCGATGCCGGTGAGGATCAGGAAGGCGTTGAAGGGAGAGATGGCGGGCCCGAAATCGCGCAGCCCGAGCACGCGCGCGGCGATGGCGAAGGCGAAATTGCCGAAGGTCTGGTGTAGCACCATGCCGCCATATTCCGGCCGGGGCTCCGACAGCATCGGATAGTTGCCGGATTTCGACCAGTCGAACGTGCCGCAATCGACGATGATGCCGCCGATGGAATTGCCATGACCGCCCATGAATTTGGTGAGCGAATGGACGATTATATCGGCCCCATGCTCGATCGGCCGCACGAGATAGGGCGTCGCCATGGTGTTGTCGACGATGAAGGGCAGGCCGTGCTGCTTCGCCACCTCGGCGATCTTCGCCAGGTCCACGAACGTTCCGCCGGGATTGGCAAGGCTTTCCACGAAGATGGCGCGCGTGTTGCCGTCGATCTGGCTTTCGAAGCTCGAAATGTCCTCCGGATCCGCCCAGCGCACCTCCCAGCCGAAACTCTTGAAGGCATGGCCGAACTGGTTGATCGAGCCGCCATAGAGTTTCCGGGCGGCGATGAAGTTGTCACCCGGCCGCATGATCGTGTGGAACACGAGGAGCTGGGCCGCATGGCCCGAAGCCGTCGCCAGAGCCGCCGTGCCGCCTTCGAGCGCCGCCACGCGCTCCTCCAGGACCGCCTGAGTCGGGTTCATGATGCGCGTGTAGATGTTGCCGAACGCCTTCAGCCCAAAAAGAGAGGCGGCATGCTCCGCATCGTTGAAGACGTAGGACGTCGTTTGATAGATCGGCGTGGCGCGGGCGCCGGTGGCGGGATCGGGCTGGGCGCCTGCGTGGACGGCCAGCGTGTTGAAGCCCGGGGTGCGCTCGTTCATGGATGTTCCTCCGTAGGCAAGCCCATAGCCCGCCAATCAATACAGAGGCGGTCACGCAAGGCAAAGAAGATTTGCCTGATTTTCGGGCAGGCCGAGAAAGAACATCCCCGGCGGCCGGCAATGCCCCCCGGTCGGCCATTTGTCGGGTCGACTAGACGAATAGACATTCCCGATCGGCGCTGGGGCCTCGCCAGAAGAGGGACGCCTTCAGCCGAGTTCGCGCGCGAGGCGCCGCAGTTCGATCGCCGGGCAGCGGTCCATGACGACCTTGATGCCCTGTTCCTCCAGCTGCGCGGCGCAGGCATCGTTGCGGATCGCGAGTTGCATCCAGACCACCTTGGGCAGCGGGTCCATGGCAAGAATCTGCGCGGTGACGCCGGGGATCGCATGCGAAGCGCGGAAGACATCTACCATGTCCACCGGCTGCGGCAGGTCGGCGAGCGAGGCATAGGTCATCGCGCCGGCGATCTCCTTGCCCGCCTGGCCGGGATTGACGGGAATGACCCGATAACCCCGCCCCATGAGGAATTTCATAACGCCGAAGCTCGGCCGCTCGGGCTTCGGCGAGGCGCCGAGCACCGCGATGCTTCTCACGCTCTTCAGGATGCCGGCGATGTAGGCGTCGTCATAGGAATCGTGGTTCATTCGGGAAGCGAAATGCGCCCTTCTGCGTCGATCGGGAAACCGGGGTTATGGGCCACTTCCCAGAGATTGCCCTCGGTATCCTCGAAATAGCCCTGCACACCGCCCCAGAAGGCGCGCTGGGCGGGCTTCAGCACGCGCCCGCCGGCCTTTTCCGCCTGTTCCAGAACGGAGCCGACCTCTTCCTCCGAACGCGTGTTGTAGGCAAGCGCAACACCTGAAAACTTCGGCCTCTCCCGATAAGCCTGGCGGGAATTATCATTGGCGATGTCGGCTGCAAGCTCCTCCCGCGGCCACAGGGCCAGGATCATCCCGCCCATCTGGAAAAAGGCCACGCCTTCCGTGATCTTCCTGTTCCGCTCGAGCCCCATGGATTCATAGAAGCGGGCAGCCCGGTCGAGATCGTCGACGCCGAGGGTGATGATCGAAATGCGCGGCTCCATCTTCATTCATCCCTCCATGGGGGTATCAATTCTTGGGAAGGGCCTGACGGCTCCCCGCCGGCCGCGTACAGGCCTCTCCTTCTTACCATAGCGCAGCTCGAAGATCAGCCCGGAAGGCTATTGCGATAGCCATAATCCGCCAAGTCAGACCGGAAATCTGTATGGTATTATAATACCTCTTTGATAAGCTTTTGATTTCTAATGATCTTTTCTGGCAAACGCGGTTTCCCTTCCCTTGACTTCGCCCGGCGCCGCCCGTATAAGCGCGTGACCGTGGCATCCGCCCGGTTTTCGAGGGCCTTCCGGCCATCGGCAAGCAACAAGAAACGCCCTGCCCTCGCGGCCGGGTCCAACAGAAGCGGAAAGAACCATGAAAACCTTCTCGCAGAAGCCTGCGGAAGTGACGAAGAAGTGGGTGCTGATCGACGCCGAGGGTCTCGTCGTCGGCCGTCTCGCCACCATCGTCGCCAACCGCCTGCGCGGCAAGCACAAGCCCACCTTCACCCCGCATGTGGACGATGGCGACAATGTCATCATCATCAATGCCGACAAGGTGGTCTTCACCGGCAAGAAGTACCAGGACAAGACCTATTACTGGCATACGGGCTATGCCGGCGGCATCAAGGAGCGCACCGCGCGCCAGATCCTCGAGGGCCGGTTCCCGGAACGCGTGGTGGAGAAGGCCGTGGAGCGCATGATCCCGCGGGGGCCGCTCGGACGCCGCCAGATGAAGAACCTGCGGGTCTATGCAGGCAACGAACATCCCCACAGCGCGCAGAATCCCGAGAAGGTGGATGTCGCCGCGCTGAACAAGAAGAATGCGAGAGGCTAGCCCCCATGGCTGAAATCAATTCCCTCCAGGAGCTGGGTGCGGCGACGCGCGAGGCGACGCAGCAGCCCGCCGCTCCGGTCCATGTGCAGAAGCTCGACGCCCATGGCCGCGCCTATGCCACCGGCAAGCGCAAGAACGCCATCGCCCGCGTGTGGGTGAAGCCCGGTTCCGGCAAGATCACCGTGAACGGCAAAGAGTTCGCGCAATATTTCGCCCGGCCGGTCCTGCAGATGATCCTGCAGCAGCCCATCGTCGCGACCAACCGTAACGGCCAGTACGACATCATCGCGACCGTGGTCGGCGGCGGCCTTTCCGGCCAGGCCGGTGCGGTACGCCACGGCATTTCGCGCGCGCTGACCTTCTTTGAGCCGGACCTGCGCCCGGTTCTCAAGAAGGGCGGCTTCCTTACCCGCGACTCCCGCGTGGTCGAGCGCAAGAAGTACGGCCGCGCCAAGGCCCGCCGCTCCTTCCAGTTCTCCAAGCGCTAAGCGCTTTTCCGATACCGGGACGGGGAAAAGCGGGCCTTCGGGCCCGCTTTTTTGTTGCGCCGAAACATTCCCGCCCATAGCCATAGGCGGCCTTCCCGAGGGAGCAAGCGTTCATGCCATCCAAGTCCATCGACCACGCCTTCACCGCGCGGCAGATCACGGGAGCCGCCAGCGACCCCACCTATGCGGGCGCCCTCTCCTTCATGCGCCGGAAATTCACCAAGAACGTGAAGGGGGCGGATGCGGTGGTGTGGGGCATACCCTTCGACGCCGCCGTTTCGAACAGGCCGGGCGCCCGTTTCGGGCCGCAGGCGATCCGCCGTGCGTCCGTCATCTTCGACAACGATCCGCAATATCCCTTCCATCTCGATCTCTTCGATGCGCTGGCGGTCGTGGACTACGGCGATTGCCTGCTCGACCATGGCCGGCACGACAAGACGCCGGCGACAATCGAGCGCGAGGCGGCGAAGATCATCGGATCGGGCGCATTTCTCGTCACGCTCGGCGGCGACCATTTCGTCACCTGGCCGCTTCTTCGAGCGCATGCGGCCAAGCACGGCCCCCTCGCCCTCGTCCAGTTCGACGCGCACCAGGACACCTGGTGGGATGACGGCAAGCGCATCGACCACGGCTCCTTCGTGGCGCGGGCGGTGCGGGACGGGGTGATCGATCCTACCCGCTCGATCCAGGTCGGCATACGCACTCATGCGCCTGAGGATTGCGGGCTGAAGATCGTCCACGGCTACGACCTTGAGGAAATCAAGGCGGCGGAGATCGCCCGTATGATCAGGGAGCGCGTGGGTAATGCGCCCTGCTACGTCACATTCGACATCGACTGCCTGGACCCGGCCTTCGCGCCCGGTACAGGTACCCCGGTCGCAGGCGGCCCCTCGACGGCTAAGATGCTTTCCATCATCCGCCAGCTCGGCGGGCTCAACATCGTCGGCGCGGACGTGGTGGAGGTCTCGCCCCCTTACGACCATGCCGATATCACCGCGATTGCGGGCGCCTCGATCGCCATGCACTATCTGGGGCTGCTGGCGGAGAAGCGACGAGGATCATAATCCTCATCTTATGATTCAAGAACTTTTCGGATTGATTCCGGAACGCTCTTCAACCATTTGAAAGCTGACTCTTTTTCGGGCGCGAACACCATGACGGCAAAGATCTTCATCGACGGCGAACACGGCACCACGGGGCTACAGATCCGCGCGCGGCTTGCGGAGCGCCCGGATATCGAACTCCTTTCGATTCCGGTGGAACGGCGCAAGGATCCAGCCGCGCGCGCCGAGTTCCTGAACGCGGCGGATATCGCCATCCTCTGCCTGCCGGACGATGCGGCGCGCGAAAGCGTTTCGCTGATCGAAAACGACAGGACGCGCGTCATCGACGCTTCCACCGCGCACCGTGTGGCCGAAGGCTGGACCTACGGCTTTCCGGAGATGGACCGCGGGCAGGCGAAGGCCATCGCGCAGGCGAAGCGGGTCGCGAACCCGGGCTGCTGGCCGCAGGGTCCGATCGCGCTCTTGCGTCCGCTCGTCTCCGCCGGGCTGGTGCCGGCTGATTTCCCGGTCACCGTCAATGGGGTTTCCGGCTATTCCGGCGGTGGCCGTTCGATGATCGAGGACTATGAAGAAAAGGGCGAGGACGCGCCGGAATACCTGCCCTACGGGCTCACGCTCAATCACAAGCACCTGCCCGAACTGCGCGCCTATGCCAAACTCTCGCGCGACCCGCTGATGCAGCCGGTCGTCGGCAATTTCGCCCAGGGGATGATCACCATGGTGCCGCTCCAACTCGGCCATCTCCCGCGCGTGCCCAAGGGCGAGGAACTGCATGCGGCGATTGCGGACCATTTCGCCGGAATCGAGGAAAGCGCGGTCGAGGTTGCGCCGTTGCAGGCGACCGAGCGCTCTCCCGAGATCGAGCCGGAGCGCTACAACGACACGAACACGATGCGTCTCTACGTCTTCGCCAATGACGCGCGAGCGCAGGCGCTGCTGCTCGCCGTCTACGACAACCTTGGCAAGGGCGCCTCGGGCGCGGCCGTCCAGAACCTCGAGCTGATGCTTGCCGGAATGCGTTGATGGAGGAAAAGCGGGCGATCACCCCGCCCACATTTCCGAAATCCTGGGACATCTGCTCGGCGAAGCTGCTGGCTGACACGCCGACCAGCCACATATGGGAGGTAGGGCGTAGCGGCGGCGAACTCGCCATCGTGAAAGACTTCAAGCCGGTGGGGCTGGAGGACGAGTTTCCCGGCGTGGAAATCCTTGAATGGCGGGACGGCGACGGCACCGTCCGCGTGTTGGCCCGAGATGGTTATCGCATCCTCATGGAACATGCGGGCGATTACACGCTGCTGGAGCACCTGAATCTTCATGGCGACGAAGCGGCGAGCGAGATCGCCGCCGAGGCTATCCAGCGCTTCCATAGCGATGTTCCCCATTCCCGGCCGAAGGACCTGCAGACATTGCACCGGCGCTTCAAAAGCCTCTTTGACAAGGCCAGGATCGACCGGGAGAGCGGCGCACCAAGCCTTTTCGTGGAAGCTGCGGCGACTGCCGAGCGGCTTTTGGCGGACCAGCGGGATATCCGGCCGCTCCACGCCGACCTGCATCATGAAAACCTGATCCGGAGCGAGCGCGGCTGGCTCATCATCGACCCGAAGGGAGTGATCGGCGATCCGCTCTTTGATGCGGCCAACCTGTTTTACAACCCGGTGGAACGGGTGGATTTGCGTGCAAATCCGGCACGCGCCTCAGCTCTGGCGCGGCTTCTAGAGGTCAGGCTCGGATGGGATCGACAAAGGATACTCGAATATGCCTTCGCGCATGCCTGCCTTTCCGCATCCTGGCATGTGGAAGACGGCAACATCGACGAAGCGGACCGAAGCCTTGCGGTCGCCAAAGCAGCGCTTCAAGTGATCCGGCAGGATTTCGGCCAATTCTAACACCTCCTGAAGCACCCCGCTCTCACCTACTTTGCAATGTTCCCCTCGACAGGATAGGCGCCCTTGGTGGCGCGCCAGTGGGCGGTGGCAAAGCCGAGCACGATCAGCGCCATGGCCTGATGGGCTAGGGCCACGTCCAGGGGCACCACCATCAGAAGCGTTGCGATGCCGATCGCGGCTTGCAGGCAGACGAGAAGGAAAAGCAGCACTGCCCGGCGCGCATGGGTGGAGCCGGGCTCCGCGCGCAGGGTGGCGACCGCATGCCACAATGCCAGGAGGAGGACAATATATGCTCCAAGCCGGTGTGCGAACTGCACCGTTTTCGGGTTCTCGAAGAGGTTCACCCAAGCAGGCTGATGCTCGAAAAGGCCGGATGGCACC
>Ga0182749_1002802_pt1 | contig 12483 bp, 7 predicted proteins | sample eDN3rd37CKraftMG_FD_128875 | JGI IMG/M metagenome (GOLD analysis project Ga0182749, IMG submission 128875) | Enriched Miracle-Growth compost microbial communities from Emeryville, California, USA - eDNA 3rd pass 37_C Kraft MG (version 2) (version 2) ...
AATGATGCACTGATTTTGATCGCGCGCATTCTGCTCATGGCACTGTTTATCTCGACGGGATGGGAAAAGCTCACCAATTTCGCCGGCACGATTGGGTACATGGAGACGGTCAAAGCACCAACTCCGAAGATTGCCGCAGCGATTGCCGTCTTTATGGAGTTCTTTGTCGGACTTGCGATCATACTCGGGATATTGGTGCGCCCTCTCGCCCTCGCATTCGCTGTGTTCACCTTAGGAACCGCATTGCTTGGACACCGGTTCTGGACAATGGAAGGCGCGCTGCGCCACGAAAACAAAGTCAACTTTCTCAAGAACATGAGCATCATTGGCGGCTTGCTGCTGCTCGCCGTCACTGGTCCCGGCAGGTTTGCAGTCTGGCCTTGATCGCCGTTTTGGACCGCGGCGCGGCAACATTAAGCGCATCCGAGACGCTCGGGAGGACTACTCCGCGGGCCGCAAGTGAGGGGCGGTTTGCAGCGCCTCAGACGTTCTTCGATCTTGGGAACGCATGCCACAATCCCGGGCTCTTCCGGGTCTTTCAGCTCCGCGCCGCTCACGCAGTTCGAGGCACTGGAGCTCGAGCAGGCGCCCACGCGCCTTCTAGGTCTCGGCGGCGCTCCGATTGGCATGGAAATCGCGCGAGCACTCCGCTGCCGCGGCAGTTGAGTGGCCATCGTTGGGCCAGCGAGGGATTCTTGCGGCGTGAGGCCACCGATCTCGGCGAGGCCGCACGCGCATTCATCGGCACTCGATCTACAGCGCGATCACGGTGCTCCGCCGCCTGCTGACGCCTACGCTACTCTCATTCCGCAGGCTCGCGGCCGGCTCGCTTGCGGATCGACTCGCGACCACTCTGGAATACGACGTACAGCATCGGGATCAAGAATAGTCCGATTGCCGTAGCCGCCAGCATGCCAGCAAACACCGGCGTGCCCACTGCGCGCCGCGCAATTTGCGACGCGCCCGTTGCCCGGACAAGCGGCACCAATCCCAGGATAAAGGCGATCGATGTCATGACCACCGCGCGGAAGCGCAGCTCAGCGCCGAGCGCCGCCGCCTCATATATGCTACGGCCATGTTCGCGTTGCTCTTTGGCGAACTCGACGATGAGGATGGCATTCTTCGCGGCCAAGGCGATCAAAACGACAAGACCGATTTGCGCATAGAGATCGAGCGCCAGCCTGGCGATCAGAATGCCAATCATCGCCCCCATAACGCCGGCCACGACCGACAAAAGCACGGGAATTGGAATGACCCAGCTCTCGTACAGCGCCACAAGGAACAAGAAGGCAAACAGCACCGCAAGTCCTAGAACGATGCTGGTTTGCCCACTCGCATTCTGCTCTTGGAATGCGGTTCCGGACCATTCGAATGCGTAGCCGGTGGGAAGCGTTTTCGCCGACACCTCGCTCATAGCCATCAGGGCAGTACCGGACGCCACGCCGTTGGCGGGGCCACCGTTGACGGTAACCGAACGGTAATTATTGTAGCGGGTGACGACCTGCGGTCCTGTTTCGATACGCGCGGACGCAATCGATTGCAGCGGTACCATTGTGCCTTTTGCGTTGCGTATGAATATGTCCCAAAGATCCGCGATATCTCGCCTGTCGGCCGCCTCAGCTTGCAGATTGACCTGCCATGTCCGCCCGAACAGATTGAAGTTGTTAATGAAGTATCCGCCCAGAGTCGCCTGGAGGGTCGAGAACACATCACCGATATTCAGGCCTAGCACCTGGGCCTTGTCCCGATCGATGTTCAGATAAACGGATGGCGCCGCCGCAGCGTAGGTCGAGAACACCCGTGCAAGGCGGGGGTCCTGGTTGGCAGCGGCAACAAGACCCTGAACAACGCTCCCCATTGTGGCGGGATCGCTGCCTTGCAAATTCTCAAGCTGATACTCGAAGCCACCGCTGGTCGACAAACCCACCACCGGCGGCAGGTTGAACGGCAATGCCGTCGCCGTACGAATCTGTTGCGCTGCAGCCGCAACGCGCCCAATGAGAGATTGCGCTGAATCGGAGGGCATTGTGCGGTCGGCGAACGGCTTGAGGCGGACCACCATGAACGCGCTGTTGCTGGCCGCATAGCTGTCAAGTATGGAAAATCCAATGACAGAAATCGTATCCTGCACCTGGGGTAGGGACTTGAGGATGTCTTCGACTTCCCGGACTGCCGCGCTGGTGCGATTGAGCGAAGCGCCGTCCGGGAGCTGGACGTTGACGAAGAACGCACCCTGATCCTCCTCGGGAAGAAAACCGGTCGGTGTCACGCGCATTAACAGGACGATACCTGCAGCAAAACCGAGCACGAATACGAGCGAGATGACCGACAGGCGCAGGAGGCGGCGCACGACCGCCACATACCGGTCGCGAACGTGACCGATCCCACGCCCGATGTATCCCATAATCCCACGTTTAGGTCCGGAATGACGGAGAAACACCGCGCACAGCGCCGGAGAAAGCGTCAGCGCATTAATCGCCGAGATCACCATCGCCGCGCTGATCGTCACAGCGAACTGGCGGAATAATTCCCCGGAAATTCCGGGAATAAACGCGATCGGCACGAACACCGAGAGCAGCACCAGGGTAATGGCTACAATGGGCGCGGTGACTTCTCCCATTGCCTTCTTTGTCGCCTCCGCCGGCGAGAGGTTCGGCTCCTCGCCCATCACGCGTTCGACGTTCTCCACCACGACAATCGCATCGTCGACCACGATACCGACAGCAAGCACCATCGCCAGCAGCGACACCGTATTCATCGAGTAACCGAGCACCAGCAGCACCGCGAAGCTGCCGACGAGGCTCACCGGCACAGCAACCACCGGAATGATCGTCGCTCGAATGCTGCCCAGGAACAGGAACACGACGATAACGACCAAGACGAAGGCTTCGATCAGCGCCTTCGCGACTTCATGTATGGTGTCATTGATGAAAACCGTCGAATCGAACACGACATTCGCCTGCAATCCCGTCGGGAAACGCGGGCGGACTTTGTCGAGCGTCGCATTCACGGCTGAGGCAACCTGAATGGCGTTTGCAGCTGGCGCCAAATAAATTCCCACCGCGACCGCGGGCTGACCGTTGAGCCGGCTTTGGACATCCTGGTTTTGCGCACCCAACTCGACCCGCGCCACGTCTTCTACGCGCAGCACCGAACCGTCAGAATTGGCGCGAATGATGATGTTGCCAAACTGGTCTGGCGTCGTCAGCCGGCCTTGCGTTTGTACATTGAGTTGAAATTGCTGATTCTCCGGCACCGGCTGAGCGCCAATACGCCCGACGGGGGCCTGCACATTCTGCGTCTGGACGGCCCGGATCACGTCGGATGGCGTCAGACCGAGACTGGTCAGCCGCGCCGTGTCGAACCAGATGCGCATGGAATAGCTCATGAGACCAAACAGGCTGGCCTGTCCAACACCCGGCGTGCGCGAGAGTTCGTCCAGGACATTGATGAGGACGTAATTCGTAATGAACAGCGGGTCGAGCTTTCCCCCCTCGCTCGAAAACATGATGAATTGCAGGATCGACGACGACCGTTTCTGCACCGTTAGGCCTTGAAGCTGGACCTCTTGCGGCAGGCTCGACAGCGCAGTCTGGACGCGGTTGTTCACGTTGACGGTATTGGTATCGGGATCCGTGCCGAGTTGGAAACTCACGGTGAGATTGTAGGTGCCGTCATTACCGCTGCTGCTCTTCATGTAGATCATCTTGTCAACACCGATGATCTTCGATTCGATGGGCTGCGCCACGGTCGCCTCCAGCACGGCGGCAGACGCTCCGGGATAAGCGGCAGAAATCTGCACCTGCGGCGGCACAATGTCGGGGAGTTGCGCCACGGGAATGCGCGACAGCGACAGCAGCCCGGCAAGCGAAGTGACGATGGAAACGACGATCGCAAATCGTGGGCGATCGATGAAGGCCGATGAAATCATCGACCTGCCCCCGGGCGTGTCGGCGCGGCCGGAGCCGGAGCGACAAGCTCGTTCGGCCGGACGCGCTGGATGCCCTCGACGACCACGCTGTCGCCTTGCTTGAGGCCTTCGACGACGGCGGCCGTGGCGGGTGTCGATGGGCCGAGCTTCACCCGCCGTTGCTCGGCAATGTTCTTTCCATTGACGACGTAGACGTAGAGACCCTGTTGATCGGCGAGGATGGCTGCGCGGGGGATCGCCAGAACCTGAAGCGGCTCGACCGCCTCGAGAACGACTGTGACAAATTCCTGGTCCGCAAGCTCCCGCAGCCGGCCTACGCCCGGCACATTGGTTTTCAGAGAGCGATTGGCGATGGTGCCGCGTAAGACAATGGTGTCGGTATCCTTCGCGACGCCGATATCCACGAAATCCAGCTTGCCGGTTTCGCCGTACATCCGCCCGTTTGGAAGCCGCAAACGGATTTGCACCGCGTCGAGCCCGCCATTCTCGGCATAGCGCTCGCGCAACTCGAGCACTCGCCGCACGGATACCGGCAAGACCACATAAACCGAATCTAGGCTGACGATTGTGGCAAGCACACCCGATGTCGGGCCGACGACATTGCCGATCGTCACCGACGTGCGGCCAATGCGTCCATCGATGGGCGCGCGAATTTCGGTATAGCCCAGCGTGACCTGGGACTGGTACAGCTGCGCCTGTGCAGCTTTCAACTGCGCGGCCGCGGTTCTCTGGCTTGCGCGCGCATCGTCGAGAGCAACCTGGGTACCCGCCTGACTTTTGGCCAGATTCTCGGCTCGACCTAAGGCAACATTGGCATTGTCGAGTTGCGCCTGGGCCTGAGCCACCGCGGCCTGCTTGATTTCGACATCGGCCTCGAAGGGCGCACGTTCCAATCTGTAAAGCACGTCGCCCTTCTTCACCTCGGCGCCGTCCTCGAAAAGCTGCTCATTCAGGAACGCTGTGACACGCGCCACAAGATCGACCCGCTGGCGCGCCTCGATGCGCCCGTTGATCTCGGCACTCTCAGTCATCGGTTTGTATTCGGCCGATATCACGCCAACTGCGGGTGGGGCCCCCGGAGCGGTCTGTGCCGTCGCAATCACCCCTGGCAAGGTGAGAAGGCCCGCAAGAGCGACAAGCGAAGAACACACTTTGATGGATGCCGCCACACTGCTTCGAGGCCAACACATGGCGCCAAGCAGATCCAGGCCGACACTACGCATGAGGCCCTCAACCGTAAGGTCTTATTCCTCAACTTTTTGGAAACCGGGTTGTTGCCAGACTAACACCTTTGCCAAACCCGCGCAGCCTCGCAATTCAGCGGGCCGCATCGGGTTTGACCCAATCCAAGCTTGCACAGATTACCGCCGCAGCATGACGACAGCGTTTCGATATCAACAAACCCGCAGGACATCCCATCAAGCTCATTCTGATCCGATGGTCTGCTCAAGTCGCTCACTCGCCATTTCGATAGATTTTGCCCCCTCTCCAATTGAACCGTTTGTGCCATAACACTCACCGCCCCTCCCGCTCGACTGCACTCGCCAGCGTGTTTTCGATCGCTCGATCTGCAGTCGTGAGAGTTTCGGAAGATTGATGTGATTCAAAGAGCCTTTTACAGATCGTTTAGCGAATACAAGGCACTTGCGACCATCGGCTAGCCGGCTCCCGAAACTCTGTGGGTCCGACACGGAACCGTGGACCGGATTGCGATTTCATATAAGGGGAGCTTTGTGTGGAGGGTCCCATGTCAGAGCTCGTCGTCATCGGCTTCGATAGTCAGCAGGAAGCGGATCGCGTGCTGACCGAGTTACGGCGCCTCCAGACGGAATATCTCATCGATCTTGAAGACGCAGTGGTGGCCATCCGACAGCCTGACGGCAAGGTCCAATTGAAACAGAGCGTCAACCTCACCGGCATGGGAGCCGCATCAGGCGGCGCCTCCGGAGTATTTTGGGGAACGCTACTCGGATTGTTGTTTCTGGCCCCGCTTGCCGGACTCGTCATCGGCGGGCTGGCTGGCGCCGGAGCCGGCGCCATTTCCGGATCGATGATCGACTACGGCATTGACGATGCTTTTGCCAAGTCGGTTGCCGAAACGCTGAAGCCCGACAGTTCGGCCTTGTTCGTCCTGGTGCGGAAGGCTCAGCCTGAAAAGGTTCTGACCGAACTATCCCGGTTTCGCGGTCGGGTGTTGCGATCATCGTTGTCACCGCAACAGGAGGCCAAGCTTCAGGCGGCACTTTCGGAAACGTCGGCTGGCAGGCAGAATGTTCCGACCCACTAAATTAGGCAACATGAGCGCTGGGTCTTGGTGAGCGTCAGCTGGCTCATGCAGAAGTCCTGCCTGAATACCTAGCGCAGTCAGCAGGAGAAGCAGGCCCGTCAATCAAGTATACGCCCTTCGCTCGTGTCCCGCCGCATGGCCGATTTTACGATGTGTCCGGTTGCCGACAGCCTACCAATGATCGGGTGACACGATTCCGTCTATTGCGGGCCGGCCGTATCGACTTCAGTTCCTTCGAACGGCCGGCTCCGTTCCACCCGCGAAGCGGCAACTCGTGAGCGGCACCCGAGATGGCGAACCCAGGGCCCCACGAGCGGTTTCTCGAAACTTCGATCTGGATCTCCGAGGCCCCGGCCACTTCATGGCCGCGGAGCGAATGCCGGACATTCCAAAGCCCACCATAGCCTCGCTGTCGGCGATCTTGTCGCCCTTCGGGTAATCGGCCAACTCCGAAATATCTTAGAGGCCGCGGCTCGTTCCGGAACGCTTCAGAAACAGTGATGGCGCGCTCGTCCGAGCAAAAATGCGAACATGTATGCCATTGCAATTATTTACCTGCTTTGACCGTCGCGACACACAATTTGGCGCGGTTAAGGCGGCGCCGAACGGCTGCCGATCGGGCAGCACCAACGGATCTGGTTTCGGGCCCACGCCGGATAAAACCTCAACGCCGAGGGACCAAGGACAACCTCCTGAGGCCCCGCAGCTAGAGCGAAATGGAACTAGTCCCGCCCACCGTCAAGCCGCAGCGTCTGGAGAAATGGCCTGGTTTGTGCGGTTCGCGCTTCCCACTGTGCGATCTGCCCCCGGTATTTGGCCGTCTGACCGATCTCGTCCAGGCCTTCGAACAACACAGTCTTCTCATAGGCATCGATATCGAACTGCCAAAGGTGCGCTGTCCCCGGTACGAAGATCGTCTGGGCCTCGAGGTCTACGGTGAACGCGCTGCTTCCATCGATCTCGGCCACGACCCGCGCAAAGCTGTTCATGTTCTCGCGCCCAACCGAAACGGCGAGAATCCCGTTTTTGATGCAGTTCTCGCGAAAGTACTCGGCGTGGCTATTGCCGATCACGCACCTGATGCCGAAGGCTGCCATAGCCCAGGCCGCATGTTCGCGTGAGCTCCCGCAGCCGAAGTTCTCGCCGACCGCGAGGATTGCGGCGCTCCTGAACTGCGGCTTTTCGAGAACGAAATCCGGGTTGGACGAACCGTCCGGCCGGCGCCGCATATAGGCGAGAAAGCCATCCGCGAGATTGCCGTGCAGCCGGCGCAGATATTCCGAGGGAATGATCTGGTCCGTATTGAGGTCGTCCAGCATGAGCGGCGCTGCAACGCCCGTCAGGATCGTGAAGGGCTCAGCCATGTCAATCTGCCTTCATCAATTCGCGCACATCGACGATCTTGCCGGTCAGAGCCGCCGCCACCGCCATGGCCGGACTCGCAAGATGCGTACGTACGCCGCGGCCCTGGCGGTTCTCGAAATTCCGGTTCGTCGTCGAAATACACCGCTCGCCTGCGATCCCGACATCGCCATTGGCACCGGCACACATTGAACAGCCCGACTCCCGCCATTCAAAGCCGGCTTCGATCAAAATCGCGGCGAGCCCCTCACGCTCGGCGAGGCGCTTGACGGTCGAAGAGCCCGGCACGACGATCGCTTTGACGCCTTCGGCCACCTTGCGGCCTTTCGCAATCTTTGCCGCTGCACGCAGGTCGGAGAGCCGGCTGTTCGAGCAAGAGCCGATGAACACGCGGTCGACCGGCAGCCCGACCAGCGACTGGCCGGGCTCGAGCCCCATGTAGGCGAGAGAGCGACGGCTCTTCTCCACTTGCGTCCCCTCACCCGGCATCGGCACCGTCTCGGATATGCTGACGACCTGCTCAGGGTCTGTCCCCCACGTGATTTGTGGCTCGATGTTATCGCAGGAAATGCGCACCTCCTTGTCGAAGACAGCATCCGCGTCCGTGACCAGCGTTTTCCACCAGGCAACGGCTTGCTCCCACGCGTCCCCCACGGGCGCGCCACGCCGGCCCGCGCACCAAGCGAAGGTCTTCTCATCCGGCGCAATGACGGAGCTTCGCGCACCCCATTCGATGGTCATATTGCAGAGCGTCAGACGCGCTTCTATCTCCATCCGCTCGACGACCGGACCGGCATACTCGACGGCGTAGCCACGCCCGGCGTCGACCCCGACCGTACGGATGAGATGAAGTGCGAGATCCTTCGCCTCGACGCCTTGCGTCATCGTCCCTTCGAAAACGATCCGCATCTGCTTCGGCTTCTGGAGCGCCATCACCTGGGTCGCCAGGATGTGCTCAAGCTCCGTCGTCCCGCATCCGAAAGCCAATGTTCCCAGCGCGCCGACGGTCGACGCATGGCTGTCCGGACACGCCAATGTGAGGCCGGGCAATGCGATCCCGAGCTCCGGCGACACCACGTGAACGATTCCCTGTTCGGGGTCATCGACATCGACAAGCGCGATGCCGTGTTTACGCGCGCCAGCCCGCATGGCCTCGATGTGCGCGGAAGTGCGTTTCTTCCCGGGCACGGTGATGACGGTGTGATCCTGCACGCCGACGGTCAGATCGGGGCGGCTGACGGTACGACCTTTTTCGTCGAGTTTTTGGAACGCATGCGGGCCGTGCAGTTCGTGAACGACATGCCGATCGATGTAGAGAAGGTCGCGGCCGTCGCCGCGTCGGTCGACGACATGTATATCCCAGATCTTGTCCAACAGGGTCTTCGACATCGTGTCGCTACTCCAAACCTCGGGCCATCCATCGCTCAGGCGTCGTACTTGCTCTCCAGGGCGAGCCATTCCTCAAGGCCGAGTGCGACATTGTATTCTTCGAACGTCGCCATCATGCCGCGGATATCGCGCGTCGTGCCCTCGCGCCGCAGCGTGCCGAGCGCAGTCTCCAGCGCCTTGACCACGGCATAACGCGCGACGCCCGCGTGAAGCGTGAACGCGCAGCCGACCTTTTCGAGCAGTTCGTCGGTGAGATCAGCGGTCGGCGGCGCTTCCTGCACAACCACAATGAGGGGCGCGCGCACGACTTCGGCGACATAGCGAAGTTGATCGGGCGTATAGGCGCCCATGACGATTGCAGCGTCCGCCCCCACCTCGATGTAAGCGCGCGCACGCGCCGCGGCCTCCTCAAGGCCGTGCTGCGAGGCAGCGTCCGTCCTCGCGATGATCAGGAAATCGTTGCTTTCGCGTGCATCCACCGCCGCTCGCATCTTCGCCAAACTTTCCTCGCGCGATACGACCGGAATTCCCTGCGGGAGCAGCCCGCAGCGCTTCGGCGTGACTTGATCCTCCAAATGGATGGCGGCGACACCGGCGGCCTCGAACTCGCGCACGGTGCGCACAACGTTCATCACGCCGCCGTAACCCGTATCGGCATCGCAGATGAGCGGGATGTCCAATCCGCGCGCAATCTTTCCGGCGTGCGCCACATTCTCCCAGAGACCGAGAGCGCCGATGTCCGGAACGCCGAGAAGGCTTCCCGACACGGCATTGCCGGTAAAGCCAACCACCGGGAAGCCAACCTGCTGCGCGATCCTCGCGGAAAATCCGTCATAAGCGCAGGGCACGCGGGTCACCTTGCCCGACTCGAGGAGCTTCCGCAGAAGCCTCCTGTCAAACTTCTTAGTCACCGGGAACTCCCTCTCGTCTCGTTATGCTGCACGCAGCCGGCCGACAATCTCAATGCGCCCTCACCACGCATCTTCGCGGTGCAACTGCCAGATCGCTTCGCACGCACCGAACAGCTCGTCGTCGTTCCACCGATCGGCCACGACCTGAAGGCCGACCGGGCAGCCCGATGGCCCCTGAAAGAGCGGCAGGGTGACAGCCGGAACGTGCAGCGCCGAGAACGGCGTGTTAAACGCCGGATCGCCCGTCGACTCGAGGCCGAGCGGGGCTTCGCCGCGCGCCGAGTGTGTGATCAGAACGTCGTAATCCGCCATACACTCGGAGAATTCAGCGCGCAGCGACGCGATCTCGTCCAAGGCCGCATGGTATCGTTCGATCGGCAGTTCGATCCCGTCGCGCACCCGCCCGTTTAGAAGCGCCTTGCTGAGCGTGTCGCGGTGGCCAATCCTTTCCCACGCCAATGCGCGGGCAAATTCATAACCCGATGCGTCGCGGTGCAGCGCAAGAAGCGCGTCAAAGGACGCCGGCAGCACCACCTCCTTGACTGTCGCCCCGCTCGCGCCAAGCCTGCGCGCCGCCCCGGCGAGGAAAACGTCCATCTCGCTTTCCGCCACCACCGCGCCACACTTGAACAACACGCCGATTCTCAAATCCGACGGCGACGGCCGCTCCAGCGGCTTGATCGGGTTGCGAATGAGCGCCGCGCGAATGAGCGGCAGGTCTTCCACCTCGCGGCACATGACGCCGACCGTGTCGAAACTGGCCGAGTTGGGGAATACACCGGACGTAACGACGTCACCGTAAGACGGCTTGTAGCCGACGACGCCGCAGAAAGCCGCAGGCCGCAGCACCGAGCCAGTCGTTTGCGTACCGAGAGCGAAGGGAATCATCCCCGCCGCGACGGCCGCCGCGCTGCCGCTCGAGGAACCGCCAGGGGTACGATTGAGATCGTGCGGATTATGAGTCTTGCCGGGGGAAACGTGACCTAGCTCCGTCGATACCGTTTTCCCCAAGCAGATGCTGCCGGCTTCCTTGAGCAGCGCTATGCAGCCCGCGTCACGAAACGAGACATAACCGTCATAGATCGGCGAACCGTGGCTCGTCGGCCAGCCGGCAACGTCGACGATATCCTTGACGCCAAACGGTACGCCATGGAGAAGCCCTTTTGCAGGAGTGCGGTCCAATTCACGCGCCCGCGCAAGCGCGGCGTCACCGTCATAAAACTCCCATGCCTGCACGTCCGGATCGCGCAGCGCGATCGCCTCGAGGCACGCGCGCACAATCCCCTCCGAGGTCAGCCGGCCGGCCGCGATTTCGCGCAGCGCGGCGGCAACAGAGGGAGCCGCCGGAGCGGTCTTAAAGCGGTCGCGCGCCAAGCAGCGGGGAGACTCTCCCGCGGGAACGGCCATGGTCTTCTCCAAGTTAGACTTTTTCAGTAGGGAATGCCGACGTCCCCGCCGCATCTATTGCAATACCGACGCGCTGTCCCTGCTGAAGGGCCGCTCCAGTTGCGGCTGCCAGACGGACCAGAATGGGGCTGCCACTCATCTTCTCGCAATCGAGATACGCATCCACGTGTCCGCCTTGGTAGACCACGTTGCGCACGACGCCGGCGATGCTATCGGGCGCACCGTCCGGCACGATCCGGATGCTTTCCGGCCGCGCGAAGATGTCGACCGACTGTCCGCGGCTGCAGGAGATCTCACGGGCCCCGATGTCCAGCCGGGTGTCGCCGATCATCACCTTGAGACGACCGCCGTCGACCTCATCGACAAGGCCGGAGAACCGGCTGGCGTCGCCGATAAACGTCGCGACAAAACGATCCGCGGGGCGGTTGTATATTTGCTCCGGCGCTCCGACTTGCCGGATGCGGCCCTCGGACATCACCACAATACGATCCGACATGCTGAGGGCTTCGCCCTGATCGTGCGTAACGAAGAACGTCGTCACGCCGGCCTTGCGTTGAATTTCCTTGAGCTCGACCTGCATTGCGCCGCGAAGGTTCTTGTCGAGAGCCGAGAACGGCTCGTCGAGCAACAGCACCTTCGGCTCGATGACAAGCGCGCGAGCCAGCGCGACGCGCTGCTGCTGTCCGCCCGAGAGCTCCTTCGGGCGCCGATCGCGATAATCGGCCAGCTTCACGAGGTCAAGCGCCCGCTCGACCCTGCGATCGATCTCGACGCGCGGCACCTTGCGCATTTCGAGCCCATAACCGACGTTCTTGCGCACCGACATATGCGGAAACAACGCATAGTTCTGAAATACGATGCCGATTTCCCGCTGGAAGGTCGGTGTCTTCGTGACCACCTCACCATCGATGCAAATCTCACCGCCATCGCATTCGATGAACCCGGCGATCAGATTGAGAATCGTGCTTTTTCCGCAGCCTGACGGCCCGAGCAGAGTCAGGAACTCTCCTTTGGCAACGTTCAAGCAAACGTCGTGCAGAACCTTGACGGCGCCAAAACTCTTGCTGACGCGATCGAGCCCGACTGAAATTTTCGTCGCCGCGGCAGCCGAGCTGGCAGGACGAAAGGTCGCCTCGTTGACTTGCTTCAAGTTCAGGACCTCTTGTCGCGGTTCAGCCCCGTGCCGGGGCCTAAAA
>Ga0182749_1002805_pt1 | contig 12477 bp, 11 predicted proteins | sample eDN3rd37CKraftMG_FD_128875 | JGI IMG/M metagenome (GOLD analysis project Ga0182749, IMG submission 128875) | Enriched Miracle-Growth compost microbial communities from Emeryville, California, USA - eDNA 3rd pass 37_C Kraft MG (version 2) (version 2) ...
CGCAGGAAGGACGCGAACGGATTGTCGCACAGAACGGCGATATGCTGCCCCGCGACGGTCAAGCCGGCATCGCGCAGCAGCCGCACGCAAAGCGGCCCGAGGAACGGGAAGACCCCGATTGCCGGATGTCGCTCGTTCACGCCGACGATAGGGATCTCACGACGGCGACAGGCTTCCTGGTCAATGTCATCCTCCCGGAACTCCCAGGCTTCGAACATCAGGGCTATGACCGCTCGGGCCGGCAGCCGATCGATCACCGCGCCATTGATTGGACGCAGATGGCCGCTGTTGGTGAGGATATCGGTCGACGCCAGGATCTCCGTCGACAGCGACTGAACAATCTCGATCTGATCCTCGACTCCGGCGGAGCGCGCCAGTGCGCGGGTCACGATGCCCACTTGCGCCGCCGTGCCGTGACGGCTGGATCGAGTGAAAGCCCAGACCCGCTCGGCCCCTGCCATCGCCGCAATGACCGGCGTGGCCGCATAGGCACCCGTCGCCGCCTCTGTCAGTACGGTCAGCCCCCTTAGATCCAGCCCAGTCGCTCGGATGCGATCCCGCATCAGGCGACGGATCGGGGCCGTGTCTCCGCATGACGTCGACACGATCGGGAACGGGCTGCCGGTATCAGGCGACATGGGGTGTCTTTCGCCGCTCGCACGCTTGTAGGGTCAGAGCCGCGCGTAGCGAGTTCACGACCTGGAGTTGCGCCGCTGTCGTCATCTGCGGGAACAGCGGCAGGAGGATGCATTGGTCTCGTGCCCGCTCGGAGTTCGGCAGCGGGAAACGGAGAGGCTGATCGGCATAAGCCGGTTCCAGATGGGAACACATTATGGCCCGCCGTGTGGCCACCCCATCGTCCAACATCTGCTGCATTATGGCGCGCTGATCCGCTCCGTCCGGAAGCCGCACACAATAGCTCTGCCAATTCGAGTGCGCCCAGGGAGGCTCGGATGGAACCGTCAAGCCTCCAATCATTTCGAGCAGCTCTCCGTACCGATAAGCCAATTCGCGTCGATATGCGATGATCGCGGGCAGGCGCTTCAACTGCTGACGCCCGACAGCGGCCTGCAGATCGGTCAAGCGGTAGTTGTAGGCCGGGATGGTGTAATTTTCGAAGACGACAGTCCGGCTTTCGTGTCGAGCCGTATCGGGCATCGACATTCCGTGCTGGCGAAATAGCCGGAAGCGGGCGTCCCATTCAGCGCGATTGGTCGTGAGCATCCCGCCGTCACCGGTGGTGATGACCTTGCGCGGATGAAACGAGAAGCAGGCGATATCGCCGCGCGGCCGGCCGATTTTCTCCCATCGCCCGTCAAATTGGATCGCCGACCCGACGGCGCAGGCCGCGTCCTCGACAACGACAAGGTTGTGGCGTCGGGCAATCGTCAGGATCGCCGCCAAGTCGCATGGCATCCCCATCTGATGGACGCAGAGGATCGCCTTGGTTCGCGGGGTGATCGCCCGCTCGACCATGTCCGGGTGGATGTTGAAGGTCTTCGGATCAATGTCGACGAAGACCGGCGTTGCCCCACAGTGCCGTACTGCGTTGGCCGTGGCGATGAAGCTGTGGCTGACGGTAATCACCTCATCACCGGCACCTACCCCCAGGGTGAGGAGCGCGAGATGCAGCGCCACCGTGCAGTTCGCGACGGCGCAGGCATGCCTGGCGCCGACGAACTCTGCGAACTCCGCCTCGAAAGCGGCGACCTGCGGTCCCTGGGTTAGCCAGCCGGACCGGATCACGACGGCGGCGGCGGCGACCTCTTCTTCGCCAAGCAGTGGTTGTGCAATCGGAATCATGCGGCTCCGACCTCCTGCCCGTGCTCCGCGCCGACACCGGCGCCGGTCGAAGCCCGGCGCCACCAGCCGACCAGGTCGACCAACCCCGCCTCGAGTGGAATGGCCGCACGGAATCCAAGCAGCCGGTCTGCCGCATCTGTGTCGGCGAGGCGTTTGGCCACCGGGTTCACCGCCCGCTCCGGCTCGTGGACAGGGGCCAGCTGGCGGCGGCCCATCACGCCGGCCAGCAGCTTGGCCAGATCCAGCAACGAGGTCTCGGTCCCGCTTCCGACATTCAGCGCGACGTCGGAGACGTCTCTGGTTGCGGCCAGGATGTTGGCGCGCGCGACGTCATCGACATGAACGAGGTCCATGGTCTGCAGCCCGTCGCCATAGATGATCGGCGGATTGCCAGACTCGATCCTCTCCATCCAGCGGATCATCACCTCGGTGTAGCGTCCATGGAGGTCCATCCGTGGCCCGTACACGTTGAAGTAGCGCAGCGCCACGTAGTCGAGACCGTGCATGTCGTTGAACGAGCGCAGCAACGCCTCCCCGAAACTCTTGGCCGCGCCGTACAGCGTTCGATTGGCATAGGGGTTGTGTGCCTCGGATGTCGGAAAGCTGCTCGCCATGCCATAGATCGAAGCCGACGAGGCCATCACCACCTTTCGCACCTTGTGGGCGACGCATTGCTCGAGCAGATCGAATGTGGCATCGACCATCACCTCGAGCGCCAGTCGCGGCTCCACGGCGCAATGGGTGATGCGCAGCGCGGCCTGATGGAAGACGATATCGATCCCGTCGACCAGCCCGGCCATCGCCGAACGGTCGCGGATATCGCGATCGAACAGACGAACGCGACCGCTCCGCATCGCACTCGTCAGGTTCTCGGGCCGGCCACGCACCATATTGTCGACGACGAGAATCTCAGGGCATCCGGCCGCGACGAGGTGGTCGACGATCCGCGAGCCGACGAAACCGGCGCCGCCGGTGACCAGAACACGCTGATCGGTCAGCAAGCTTGTTTGACTGGACATATAACTTCCCTACCTGGAAGCGGAGGTGGCGTAGCTCAGGCGACCTCAGCGTGTCGTGGCGGGCAGATCTCCAATAGGGTCCGGGCGATCTGCCAAACGGCTTGGTCCGTCAGCTCGGGGTAGATCGGCAGCGACAATGTCTCGGCTGCCAGGGCTTCACTGACCGGAAACTGTCCGGGTCTGTAGCGAAGTTCGGCGTAGGCCGGCTGCAGGTGGACCGGTTGGGGATAGTGAATTCCGGTCGCGATACCAGCCTGGGTCAGTCGCAATTGCACCGCTTCCCTGTTGTTAACCCGAACGGCATAGACGTGGTAGGCGTGCTCCTCGCCGCACGGCCTCGCCGGCCGCCGGATGCCGCTTCCGGCGAGAGCCCTGTCATATGTCGATGCGACACGGCGCCGGCCCTGGGTCCAGTCGCTGAGTCGGCGTAGCTTCACACCGAGCGCCGCCCCCTGGATCGCGTCCATTCGGTAGTTGAAGCCGTTCCTGATATGGTTGTACTTGCCGCTCTGGCCCCAATCCCGCAGGCATCGCACCGTCTCGGCCAGGTCTTCCCGATCCGTTACGATCGCCCCTCCCTCGCCGCAGGCCCCCAGATTCTTTCCTGGATAGAAGCTGAAACAGCCGATATGGCCGAAATTGCCGGCGGAGACCCCATTTCTGCGGGCGCCGTGAGCCTGGGCCGCATCTTCGACCACCCAGAGACCATGGCGACGGGCAATGGCCAGGATCGCATCCATGTCGGCCAACCGACCATGGAGGTGGACGGGAACGACGGCTCTGGTTCTCGGCGTGATCGCTGCTTCGAGCCCCGAGGCGTCCATCGTCCAGGTCTCGGGATCGATATCGACGAAGACCGGGGTACCGCCCGCGTAGAGGATGGCCGCGACGGTGGCGACGAAGGTCATGGGCACTGTAATCACCTCGTCGCCGGGGCGGATGCCCACCGCCAGCAGCGCGAGATGCAAGGCCGACGTGCCGGAGTTGAGTGCTACCGCCTGCCGCGTACCGCAAAAGGCGGCGAAGGCGTTCTCGAAATCCGACACGGACGTCCCCAGCACATAGTTGCCGCTGCGCAGCACCTCGATCACCGCTTGTTCGAGTTCCGGGCCGATCTGGCTGTACTGCGCGCGCAGGTCGAGGAGCGGAATCATGACACCCTGCGCAGCTTGACGAGGTCGACGGGTTGGCCGCGTCGACGCATCGATTGCGATGCCGCTTCCAGCAATTCGACCACTCGGAGGCCGCTCTGCCCGTCGGTCGAGGGCTGCCCGTTGGTCTCGATGCAGCGGACAAAATGCTCGGTTTCGGTGAGCAGTGCCTCCTTCACGGAGATCTGCGGGGCCCACATATCGCCGACACGATAGGAGACGAGAAGCTTCCGGACCGCCTCAGGATCGTCGGTGAGGTCGATGCCGCGGTCGTAGACCTTCACTTTCTCGGTGGTTTGCAGGTCGTCGTAGACGATCATTCTGCGGCTGCCCCCAATCAACGTCTGGCGGATCTTGACCGGCGCGAGCCAATTGACGTTGAGGTGGGCAACGGCGCCGCCGGTGAAGAAGATCGTCAGCTGAGCCATGTTTTCCGGGCTTCCGGGGACATGGCCGACCCCGCTGGCCGACACTGCGAGCGGCTTCGCCGGCAGGATGAAGTCCAGTATGGCGAGGTCATGGACCGCCAAGTCCCAGACAACGTTCACGTCGCGCTGGAAAAGGCCCAGATTGATCCGCGTCGAATCATAATAGTAGACATCTCCGATCGTGCCGGATTCGATCATGTCGTGAATGGTCTGCACTGCGCCGGTGTAGACGAAGGTGTGGTCGACCATGAGTGTCAGGTCACGCCGTGCCGCTTCCTCGATCAGGATCATGGCCTGTGCTGCGGATTCGACGATCGGCTTCTCCACCAGCACGTGCTTGCCCGCCTGCAGGGCGGCGAGGGCGATATCGAAGTGGGTCGAGACCGGCGTCGCCACCATGACCGCGTCGACCTGCGGATCCTCCACGACATCATGCCAGTCGGAGAGGAGACGTGCTGTCGGGTAACGCTTATGCGCCCGCTGCAGTGCTGCGCCGGACCGGTCTCCGATCGCGACAACTCTGCACCCATCGTTTTCGGCCACGGTTCGCGCCAGATTGGGCCCCCAGTAGCCGTACCCGATCACCCCCACGCCAATCATGGCGCCCGCTCCTTCTGTCCATTGAGAAGAGGCCTCGGGGGTATGTGAGCGCGCCGATGACGCGCCTCCCGGACATCGCCGATGATGCGAGCCGGCACCCCGGCGACAATGGCGTGATCGGGAACATCGCGGGTGACCACGGCGCCGGCGCCGACAAGCGCTTCCACTCCGACCGTGACGCCGGCGATGATCGTCGCGTTGGACCCGATGGACGCCCGCCGCCGGACCAATGTTCTGATGAGATCCCAATCACTGTCGACCTGCAGGCTACCATCGTCATTGGTCGCCTGCGGCAGAAGGCCGTTGGTGAACATCACCCCGTGGGCGATCATCACTTCGTCCTCGATCACCACTCCGTCGCAAATGAACGAGTGAGATGAGATCTTGCAGGCGGCACCGATGCGGGCGTTCTTCTGGATCTCGACGAAGGGTCCGATCCTGGTGCGTGGGCCGATCTCACACCCGTAGAGATTGACGAGATCACGATGGAAGATGACGACATCATCTCCTAATTCGACATTCACTATTGGCATCTTTTCTCATCCTTTGAAGTGATGAGGAACTCCGATCGATCGATCGCCAATCAACGAAGGAGGGAACCCTAAGCGTCTGCTCCACCGAACGGGAAGCCCTCAATGAGAATATCCCTGAGCCGTCCACTTCCTCATTCGGACGAGCGGTGCGCACATCCGTGGGTTGCATGATTACTTTCACCTTACCACCGATGGTCGGTGCCGGATTGGGTAAGGAGAATTGCCGCGACGACTCAATCGATCTTAGGGTCGGCACACTTCGAGCCGGGACGCGGCGAAGGCATGCTCAGCCCGAGCTCTGCGCCTGATATTCGTCGGTCTACTCAGGCCGCCAATCCACGTATCGCGATATCAGGCGCGCCATGTGAAGCACCGGCGCGCCACCAAATGAACCCGGCGCAACGCGGCTGCCTGGTACCTTTTTTCCACCAGCAGGCACCAGGCGCCGCCGAGGCAGAGCAGACAGGCTGCAATGACGGCGAGCGCGATCTTTCCCGTTGGCGCGAGAATGGCCGGGGAAATCCAAGCGATGAGTGCGAAGGTGCCGCAGCAGACCAGGAAAAAGAGCAAAAGCGGTCCGACCACCGCAACGAAGTAAACCTGCACTGGGATGCCGAGCCGGCGAAGCCCGCTGTAGGGAATATACCAGCTCGTCGTCGGGAGTTGGGCGATCAGAGCGGCGAGCGCCAAGCCCCACAAGCCGAGCGGCACGATCAGCACCCAACTCAGGATCAGGTTCAGTGCACCCGCGACCAGATACCAGGCGCCGTAGATCTCGTTCTCCGTGGCACGAGAGAAGCCGAACATGAGGCTCTGCTGCGCGTAGAGGAGGAACATGGCGCTCAATGTGGCGAGGACATCGGTGCCGACGAAGTGCCCTGAGCCCAGCCATAGATTGATCACCGTCTCACCGAGCAGGATCAACATGGCGGTCCCGCACAACATCACTCCCAGCCCTGCACGCATGCCGACAAGAACCAGGCGGTGAACGCGCTGGGGTTCGTCTTCGCGCCAAAGATGCGAGACGTAGACGTTTGTGGCGTCTCCGACTGCAATCGCGACCACGGCTAGGTTCGAGGCCAGGAGATAGGCTGCCTGGTAGAGCGGAACAGCGGATGGATCTCTGAATCCAGCGATGAAATAGGGGCCGGATTTCATCAGCATCATCGCGCCGATCTCGGTACACCAGTATCTCAGGGAAGGGGCAACTAAGGACCGGGCAACATCGGAGCGCCAACGGCCGGGCTTAGCAAAGAGCCCCGGCTCGCGATGTCGAAGGAAATATATCGTTTGCATTCGCCCGAGCAAATTGCCCGCGACGCTGACAAGGGCCAGCAAGAGCAACCCACCGCCTGCGAGAGCGACGATGATCTGGCCGATCGCGGTCAGAATCGCGAAGACGATGGTGATGATGGAAGATTGTGCCACGTATCCGAGGCCGGCCACGAGCGCCGACCAGAATCCCGCATTCAGCGCGATGGCCTGGCCGATGCAGATGATCGCCCAGGCGACGATGGCTACGCTGCTATCCGGCTGGCCGACAGCAAGCGTGCGGATGAACAGCGAGCCGGCCAGGAAGGCGAGGCTGCCCATGGCGATTGCAATGCCATGATAGATGCTTCGTGCCGTGGCTATCAAACCGCGCATTTCGACAGCTGCTTCAGCCTCGATCGCTGCGTCAAGCGTGTCCGCCGCACGGCCTCGGGCGAAAGCGAAGCGTCGCGTCAAGGTCGACGTCAGGCCGAAATCGAGCAGCACAATCATCAGCCCGGCTTGATTGAGCAGCAGCCATAGGCCGAGTTCGGACTGATCGAGATGCCGAAATAGGATCGGCATCAAAATCAGCCCCATAATCACAGCCGCAACGCGCGACAGCCAAATCGCTGCGATGGCCATGGTGATGCGGCGGGCCAGAGACATTGCGAGTTGACAGCTTTGACCGTCGAGCGTCGGAACGGGTCACATGGCGAGATCGAGCTGGTCGCTCAGGATGTCTGATGTCAAAGCACAGAGCTTTTGGCCGACATTCCACCGGCGCCCAAGCGCGCGAGCAACGACTGGGGCAACCTCGAGGAGTCGAGCTCGCAGACCAGCCGGAACAGGCTCCGAGCGGTCGACCATTGGCCACGGGCAGATTGTGCCACGGCTGTCCGGAATGCTCGCTCGGCCAATCGACGGCAGGCGGTGCGGCTTAGGATTTCCGCCTCCTTCAAGTCCCGCCCCTCGTGCTCGAAGAACAAGCGAAACGCGTCTGCACGTTGAGCGTAGTCGCGAAGAACTCTTTGGCTCGAGGCGAGCGACATGTTGCCGCCATGGACCCGCTTGATCGCCTGAATGGCCGGAGTGCAGGCAACAGCTCCCTGAGTTGCCAGCCGCAGCCACATCTCCATGTCGCCGGAATGCGGCAATGCGGGTCGGTAGCCGCCAACGGTCTTTTGCGCTTTCGTCCGAACGATCACGGACGGAGTCGCGACGAAATTGACAGCATCTCGGCACATCCGAGCGATGAAATCCCCGCCGCTCTCGATCTGCCAGTCCGCCGCGCTGCTACCGGGTTGCGGCACCGGCCGATCCGGGTATAGGTCCACGGCAGAGCCGTGGGTGAATACGATCTCCGGTCTTTCGTCCATTATGGTCACGGCGCGCTCGAGCGCGCCTGACGCGAGCATGTCGTCTGCGCTCAGGAGCAGCAGATAATCGGATCGAGCCCAGGCGATCCCTTCGTTATAGGTGCGGATATGTCCGAGGTTGGTCGGGTGCGCCACGACGTCGATGCAAGCGTAGCGCTCAGTATATTGCTTCGCCACAGTCAGAGTGTCGTCAGTCGATCCATCGTCGACAACAAGTATCCGAACATCTCTGATCGTCTGCGAAAGAACGCTATCGAGGCATTCACGAAGAAAATGCCCATACTGATAGCAAGGTATGCATATATCGATCTTGGACATTGCGGCGAACTTCGATCATGGGAAGGAGCATGCAAGAATGAATCAGCCGCCTAACACAGAAGAGTTTCGGTGAAGCCCTCGCTAGTGTAGCTGGCTGGGCTAGAGATCCCGACCTACCAATTTGCAGGCCACCGCCTGCCAAATCGGCGGAGCCAGCCCCCAAGAAGGAGAAGTCCGGCGCGGCATGTGTGGCCGCTGACACGGTCGCCAAGGCCTTCTCGACAAGGCTGCGCCTGTGTTGTTGTGCAGTCGATCAGGCGGCATCCGCGGAACGGCCGCGGCATCCAGGCCAGCAGGTCCCAGCAATCCGACCAGGCGAAGCGGCGCGGCCGATTCCCAGGCCGGGCAGCTGCGGCAGGGCGAAGCCGAAGGTCATCGTGGCGGCCAGGAAGGGAACTCGTGGAGCTTCCCGCAGTCCGTTTCTGCCGCCGGTAGCATCCAATCGGGGTCAATGAGCCCGGTTCTTTCCGGACCTGAGCGGGTCGCAATCCGGTCTCGGCGAACCACCGCCAGCGGAGATAGCCGCCAAATAATAAGGTAAATATCCGCCGAAAAGAGAAAAATATTTACGAAAATTACTGATAAATGGAACTTTGAGTCAAAATACTTGCCTTGTCCAAAAAGCATTATATCTTTCCACTCTAATAATAGTTCAATTCTATCCCAGTGATGGAATTGCTTTTCCTCGCTCGGGGAGAATCTTTCCTTTGTCCCTATCCGACAATACGTAGACTCACTGAAACAGTATCCACGAGACCCAGCAAATTCTGGAGAGGAATATCACGGAGACATCTGTGGCACGGCTTAACCAGCTGAAGTTCTTCCAGGTGCCAGGGAATTAGGGAAATTGACATGAACCATTACCTTCACCGTATTATCCCAGCCTTGCCGTTTTGTCTCCTAGCGCTAGCGCTTGCAGGAGGCGCGGATGCCCAGACCGCCTTCAACCTGCGAGGGGCCCGGCGCTTGAAGCGATCCAGCAAGCCCATCCTTTCCAGGACAACAACGGCCAGATCCCGCCTGGCGGTCAGTATTCAGGCCCGCTCTTCTCGCTCAATCACAGTTGGCCGACCGCTCCTGCCCCCTTGAAGGATGCGCCCTGGCAGAAGGCGATCGGCAACGGGCCGATCACGACCGAGAACGCCGCGGCCTATGCCGACGCTCTGAAGAAGGCAGTGAGCGAAAACGCCCGCGCTCTCATCACGCATTACGACACTTGGAACGCCGTCAAGGCCGGCTGGTACAATGAGCCCTGGCTCGGCACGCTGCGGGAGGCGATCCACGGCACCTATCCGGCCGGCGAGTTCGGTCCCGCGATCTTTCCGAATACGGGCCTTCGGGTGACCTTCAACGCTCATCTGCTGACCTATTACGACGAGCGCGCGGCCTATTCCCTGTACAATTTCTGGGGCAATTCGGCGATGCAACCGACGCTGAAGACCGAAAACGCCCAATTCGTCGAGGGCTCGATCGTCAAGGCCGCCATGTTCGCGTCGACCGATCCGAAACAGCCGACCGGCTGGTGGGATGCGATGAAGGGGGCGCAGGAATGGCCGCTGTACGTTCCCGTCGGCAGCGCAACCACCCCCTCGGTCTGGCCGAGCTATGTCGCCCAGTTCGACATCATCGTGAAGGACACCCAGTCCTCGCCGCAGACCGGCTGGGTGTTCATGACCCTGGTCTACGATGCCTCGGCGCCGGGCGATGTTTGGGACAAGATGGTGCCGCTCGGCGTGCAATGGGCAATGACCCTGAGGCAACGACGGAAAACGCCACGCTCAAGGAGAACTGGATCAACCCCAAGGCGCCGCTCTATTCCACCCAGACGCTCGGCTGGGGCGGGCGCCTGTCTGGGCCTAACGACGGCGGCCGCAATGATATCGTCGTCGACCAGAAGCCGATCAAGAACGCCCCCGATTCCGGCTGCATGAGTTGCCACAGCACGGCGCAATGGAATGTCGACAAGCACAAGATGGTGAGCTTTCTGCTCCCGTCCTTTGCCACCGACGACTCGAAGTATCCGGGTGGTTTCCTGACCTGTAACGACAAGGGCCAGCAGGATCCGAATGGAACCTATATCTGCTCGCCGGCACCTGGGTCGGCGGAGTGGATGAAGTGGTTCCAGAACCGGTACGGAAACGTGCCGATGGACCAGGGCTCGTTCGCCACGGACTTCGACGAGGTGTTCTCCTTCAAATCGCTCCCGCTCTGGTGCGCGGCGGTCTGGGGGGCGAAATTCGTCAACGGCGGGGCTATGGCAATCGAGGAAACGGCGCCCGCGCAACGCGTCAACCAGTATACCGGCGCGCCGCTGCCGAAGCAGTAGAAAGACCCATCCTCCGGCGAGCGCTCCGTCCGCCGGAGACGCGGTCCTGACGCCGTCGAAACCGGCCGAGGCGCGCGCCGATCGTCGATCGGTCAGGCGTCCTGTTCCCCGGGGGCGGGACATCACCGCGCCTATTTGCCGGCGGCTCTCCCGCGGATACGACCTTCAGATCCCAGTTCTGATCGGAGATCGATGACGAAACCGAGTGGCTTGCGCACCTCTCCGTCGCCGCACCATCCCGCGGCGATGCGCCGACGGCGGGTCGCGCTTGCCCGTCTCTTCGCGGCAAACTCCACGCTGCTGTTCATCGGTTCGGCCCTTGTTGGACCGCAGGCGGCGGCGCAGCAGCCGAGCACGCAAAACCCGACGCAGGCGGAGCTGGACCAGGCCGATACCGATCCCGGCAGTTGGCTGACCCTCAACAAAGGCTATCTCGGGTACCGCTTCTCGACGCTGTCCGAGATCAACGCCGGAAATGTCGGCAGTCTCAGGCAGGTCTGCTCCCTTCCGCTCGATCAGACCGGATCATTCCAGAATGGCCCGATCGTCTATGGCGGCCCTGGTCATCACCGGCTTGATCGACGGCACCCTCCTGATGCTCGATGCGCAGACCGGCAAGGAACTCTTCCGGACGGATGTGGGTGGCGCCATCATCACCTACGAGGCCGATGGCAAGCAGCTCATCGCCGTCGCGGCTGGCGACAACAACAGCACCTATCAGACGAAAGGTCAGAATACGATCGTTGTGCTCGGCCTGCCGTGAGCATTGTCGAAATGCCTGGACGCCGGCTGCCATGACCAAGGACGCCTTGAGGCATCCTCGAATCCTTTCTGGTCGGCAGGCCGGGCGGGACCGCGCGAGAACCGGCCATCTCGGACCGGAGAAATCCAAACTCAAAGCGAATGGACGACCGGATTTCTATCGCCGCTTTCCGCGTCCACTCGCCCGAGATCAGGCGCAGCCGCAAGAATCGCGGACCCGAAGTGTTGCCGACAAGCGTATCGTCTTTGGCTTGGCTTCGGGATCCTGCAGTCGCCGCATCAGGAGGCGCACCGCCGTCGCACCGAGCTCGGCGCAGGGTTGGGCCACCACCGTCAGCCGCGGGCTGAAGGCCGTGGCCCAGTCGAAATCGTCGAATCCAGCCAGAGCGATGTCCTCGGGCACCTCGAGCCGCGCATCGCGCAAGGCGTGCATGGCACCAATGGTCATCAGGTTGTTGCCGGCCACAATGGCATCGGGCCTCGGATCGAGAGCCAGCAGTCCGTGCACGGCCTGACGCGCGGGTTCCAGTGCCGAATGCCCCACGACAACCAGCGCTGGATCGAAGTCCAGCCCCGCCTGCTTCAGCCCGGCCTTGTAACCGGCCAGGCGCTCCTGCGAGGTCGACAGCCCCGACTGGCCCGCCACCAGCGCGATCCGGCGGTGACCGTGCGCCGCCAGATGCGATACCAGCTCGACCGTCGACCTGCGGTTCTCGACGCCGACCTGGTCAAAGTCCGGCGCGACCAAGCGATCGATGAGGACGGCCGGGATCGCGTGGGCGCGCAGGTAATGCAGCGCCGCGCGGTCGGGATCGGCCGAGGCCGCCAGAATGATTCCGTCGACCCGGCGCTGGTGCAACGCCCGCACTGTCTGCAGCTCCTGCTCCGGGTCGTCATGCGTGTCCGA
>Ga0182749_1002810_pt1 | contig 12469 bp, 13 predicted proteins | sample eDN3rd37CKraftMG_FD_128875 | JGI IMG/M metagenome (GOLD analysis project Ga0182749, IMG submission 128875) | Enriched Miracle-Growth compost microbial communities from Emeryville, California, USA - eDNA 3rd pass 37_C Kraft MG (version 2) (version 2) ...
GAATAGACGACGGCCTTTCGGCATCGTTCGATATGTTGCACCAGATCTCGCAGGCGCCGCGCCGAACCAGTTCGAGCAGCGGAACGGTAACGTCCTCCCACCATTGATCGGTCTGGATTTTCTCGATCAGCGCGGCGCGTTGCGCAATGACGCGAATGCGTGTCTGCTCTTCGAGCGCGGAGGCTATCTCCACAAGAGGCTATCTCCATAAGTTGCGTCTTGAGCGAGCCGAATCCTTTCGAGCTTTCAATAGGGCCAGTTGCAGCGAGAACATCAGCAGATCGAATCGCTTGGCCTCTTCGGTTCCAAGGTGCTGCGCCGAAGGGCAGCGGAGCGATCGCCTTAATCAGTTCCCTGCGTGTATTATCGTCGAGTGTCGCCCAAGCCGCCGGCGTGGTGAATCGTTCGACCGCGCGCCGATGCTGCCGAACCGTGAAACCGTCGAGGTTAAGGCGGGCCACCATATCTTGTAGCGTGTTCAAGGCGTCGGCCCGAATGTCATTCTCGCGTGGGGGTTGATTGTCTTCGGCCTGATATGGCGTCTGCTCGCCACCGGCGAAGCCTGACGTTTACAGTACGCCGATCAAATCGAGCTGAGCAGCAAACAGCCTGAAAGCGATTTGCGGAGCTAGTCTCTTTTAACTCCGGGTTGCGCCGAAGAATTCCAGATTTTGGCAGTAATCGAAGACCTGGAAAAATTTCTTGTCCAAAGCTGGGCCAAAGAGATCCGGGCCGAGCCGGGTGCCGCGCCCTATCATTTGCCAGAACTTTGTTTTGGAACGCACCCGCTTGAAGAACACCAGATTGAGCACTTCTGGCACCTCGACGCAAGCTCATGAAGAAAATACCGACCCACTCGCATGCACTGGCTTACGCGGCAGCGACGCACATCTCAAAGCCGTCAGGCTGAAGGCACCGACGACACCGAGAAAGTCAATAAGATGCGAAGCATTCTGGTCGATTTCTTCGGTCGTCGAGGATCGGTTCGCGCGGATGGGCGCGTGACTTACGATATTTCACTGTGTCAGGTGAAATCATCTTCTGAAAGCAAAGTCGCATGGGACTACATGAAGTCGCTTAGTATGTCAGCCAAAGTCATGCGTTCTGCCCCTTCTCCGAAAGCGAGTGTCCGCTTGTAGCCAACAAATAAGACAGATCGTCCGCGAGTGCTTCTGTGTTCTGTTCGCTTTTGGCAACGCTTGCGCTCGGACTCGCGCATTATAAGTCGAGCACGATTCGCGTTCCATTAGCACGAGATACGCAAGGGAGCATAAGTTTACCAGCAGATCGTTCCTCGGCAGACAGGAAAGTGTCGCGATGGTCAGCATCTCCCTCGATAATATCCGTGAGACAAGTTCCGCAAAACCCTTGTCGGCACGAGGCGTCTATATCGATTCCGTAATCATGCAACGCATCTAAGATCGATCGGCCCGACGGCACAATAATCTCAATGCCCCGCCGTGCAAGAACAACGGTGAACTGGACATCGTCGGAACCGTGTAAATTTTGCGGCGGCGAGAAAAGCTCCTGATGGATACTGGAAGACGGCCATCTCTGTGAGGTGATCTCCGTCACGCAATCAATGAACATAGACGGGCCGCAAACATAAAGGTGCGCGTTACCTGGCCGTCGTAGCAGGCGGGTCTTTAGTCGATTCCTAGTGCCACGTTGATCTAGCCCAAGATGGAAGCTGACACGACTCGTCCAGTCCGCTTGTTCAAGCATGCGACCGAAAGCCATCTGTTCGCGGGAACGGACAAAATAGTCGAGCTCGAACGACCGTCCATCACGATGAAGCTTTTGCGCCATGCTTAAGATGGGAGTGATGCCGATTCCACCAGCAACCAACAAGCTATGCTCGCCGTCGTCGAGGAGAGGGAAGTTGTTGCGGGGACTACTGATCGAAAGGACGCTACCGACTTGAACGTTGTCGTGCATGTACTTTGATCCGCCGCGTGAGCCAGTCTCGCGCTTAACGGCGATCACGTAGGTATCCTGCTCTCCCGGCGCATTGCAGAGCGAATACTGTCGGATCAGCCCTGGCGTGAGATGCACGTCGATGTGAGCACCTGCTGTGAACGAAGGCAAGGCTTCAGCGTCAAGCCCTGACAGGTGAAATGCCGCGATATCTTCGGTTTCCATCGACTTCCGGGTCACGATGACCTGATAGAGTTTAGATGCCGGTCGCGAAGCGACATGTTCGCTCATGTGCGCTGCTCCTTCGAAGCTGAAGATGTCGTTTATGTGCTCATTGACAAATAATAATACATAATTATATTAATGAATATGTCAACTGATGGAATTGCGGGATGGCTGAGGGGAAGCTGGGAAAACGGCTGGTTGTGATCGGTGGTGGCGTCGGAGGTTGTTATGCCGCCGGCGCGCTTTCGGATTTCTTTGAAGAGACGCTCGTTTTTGATCGCGACCGATTGCCCGATTCTCCCACCGCACGGGCTGGTGCTTCGCAGGGGCCGCATATCCACGGACTACTGCGTCGACCGTTCGATATCGCGTGCGAGTTGTTTCCGGACTTTGAGAGCGATCTGAGGGCAGGCGGGGGCATCAAGCTGACATACGGAACCCAGGCGCGCTTCCACGATTCTGGTCAGTGGCAGCCGAAACGGGATCTTGGAATCAGCATCTATTCCCAGAGCCGACCCTTACTCGAGCACTACCTACGGCGTGCGGCGTCGCGTTGCGCGGGAACGGCATTTCATTCGTCAACGCCGGTTAGCGACTACGTCATTGAGCGCGGAGAGGTTTCCGGCGTCTTGATCACCAACGACAACGGCGAATCGGATATCGTAGATGCCGATCTGGTCGTGGAGGCAAGTGGTCGCGGGAGCAATATCCTATCGCTGCTTAAAAGCCATGGCTATGGTGAGGTAGAGACGGTCGAGTTCGGTGTCGGAATTGGGTACACGTCCGCCTTTTTCTCTCGTACACAGAAGGAGGGCGAGGAGCCATATGCCTTCGTTATCCGCGGGAACGTGCCGAACAGCTGCAGCGGAGTGATGTTTCCGATTGAGGGTGATCGCTGGGTCATCAGCCTATCGGGACGCTTCGACGAAATTCCTCCGGCGGAAGACGAGGGTTTTTTTACTTTCGCGCGAAAGCTTGAAGATCCCGTCCTCTTCGAGACGATTTCGCGCGAGCGGCGGGTAAGTGATTACTCCAGATTCATGATTCCACGGATTTATTTTCGTCGCTATGAGAGTGTGTCGGACTTTCCGAAGCGCTTATTGCCGATCGGCGATACGGTGACAGGGTTCAATCCGGTCTATGGGCAGGGGATGGCGGTCGCTGCGCAACACGCCATGGCCATCCGCCATTTGATTCTCGAAACAGTAGCGAACGGTGGAGGACTCGCCGATCTTGGTTCGCGCGCTCTCGCGCGCATTTCCGAAGAAAGTGCGACCGCATGGAATATGTCCGCTCCCATCGACCTGGTGTATCCGCAGACGACCGGCGAGCGTCCGCCCGATCTTGTCGAGAAAACCGAATTTTCCAAATACATAAGGCGACGAATTGAGACCGAGCCCGAACTGCACGCCTTGCAATTCCGCGTGATGAATCTATTGGAGCCGGGAAGCGCATTGAAGCAATGGGTGGAGAAAAACCCCGAAATGGGGTAGGAGCGTCGATCAGCCAACTTGAGACGTTGGCCGATTCCGATGATCTCACTCGTCCAACTTCATGACAGACATGGCAAGACCGCAGACAGTTACACGTACAGAACTTATCGTTGACGGATCCGATCAAACTTATCGGCGGTTCATCTATGATCTCTTCGCGATGGCAAAGTTGATCGAGGAGGGCAGGTCGCGGCTTGCCCGCGCGGCGGGTTTGAAATCGCCGCAGTGGTCTATCTTGATGGTTATCGCGGAAGCGCACGATTTTGATGGGACCAACGTTCGGGACGTTGCCGAAAAGTTGGGCCTACATAGTTCGTTTACTGTGCTCCACGTGGGGCAACTGATCAAGCAAGGGCTGATTCGGCAGTTCAGAAGCTTATCAGACGGCAGAACCAAAATTTTGCGTCTCACAAAGAAGGGGGAAGCGCTCATCCGCCGGATGGCGCCGGCACAACAGGCTGCAAACGACGCACTGTTCCGCTCGATCTCTGCTAAGGAGTTCCTCCTAATGTCACATTGCTGCCGCGCAATTATCAGTGGAGGAGAGACGGTACTTGCGGCCGTCGAACTGGAAGTGGCCAAGCTGTCGCAGCTTCCTAAAGGGTGACACTTGGATAGCGAGACTTATTTCACAACCCAACTCGTCTCCGGACTTCACTGCGAGGTACACGGCGATACCGGAGACTGGATCGTACTGATACAGGGATTGGGTGGGCATGCCAGCTTCTGGACCGAGCCTGTCAAAGCCTTTTCCAGCCAAGCACACGTTGTCATTTACGATCACGCTGGCATCGGTCGAAGCGTCGCCGCTGGCGGGCGACGATCCATCGCCGAAATGTCGGGCGATCTTCTAGCCGTATTGAATGCCGTTGGCGCCCCTCGGGCCCATATTGTGGGACATTCCATGGGAGGGCTGATCGCCCAGAGTTTCGCGCTCGATTTTCCAGAGCGCGTCCGATCCCTGACAATCGGCGGCAGCTTTGCTGCAGTCTCCAATTACTTGCGGCTTCTTCTGGAGTTTCGTAGAGATGTACTCCAAAAGCTCGGACCGGCTGGGTACTGCCGCTTTCAGACGTTAAGCACGACCCCGCGCAACCTGTTCGCAGAACAGCTCGACCGCGTTCTTGAGAAAGAGGCGCGCAGTCTTAACGCGAGCTCGAATGTGCAGATTGTAGCAGACCGTATCAACGCCATTCTTGCATTTGACCGACGAGATGCTCTTGCCGCTTTGCGGATGCCAACGTTGATTCTGGCGGCCAAGGATGACTCGTTCGTGCCTTGGCAGGATAGTCAGCGGCTAGCCGAACATTTTCACGAGGCGGAGTTTCGACTTGTCGAAAGCGGTGGGCACTTTTTTCCGCAGTTTATGTCGAGAGAGTATATCGGCATGTTGCGCAATTTCTTTCAGTCTGTAGCCCAGTCTGCCTAATCCCGTTACGCCAAAGTTCTACCATACCTCTTACTGGCATCTCCCCTCTTGGAGGCGCCACTCCCGATCGTCGCTGCCAAGCACCATGATGTTTTCATGTAGCGCATTCCTCTGTGTCGGCTGACGCACAGAAATTCCAGAAGATACGCTCACACCGCGAAAAGGCTTGCTATTTTCGTCACTCAGTCATATAATTATATTAATCAATAAACTTATATGTCGTAGGGAATAATGAATAATCGTGATCTCGGCCCGTTCGTGCATGCTGAGGCCGGCAAGGGTGTTACTTATCGACTGGATAAGGCCGGTTCGGCGCGCTGCAGGATTCGGCTATCCCCTGACACGACGGAAACGACGGAATTCTCGTTGGTCGAGGTCGAGCTTGCACCCTCGGCGTCAGTCGAACTTGGAAGTTACCGCTGGATCGATCGCGTCATCTTCGGTCTCACTGGACAAGCCGAACTGAGTGCCGGATGTCGAGCGTTTACGTTGGCGCATGAGGGCGTCGCGTTTGTAGGCCGAGGAAATGATGTTTCGTTGCGCAATACGTCGGATCAACTGATCAGTATCGGAGTCGCGAGCTACCCTCCCGGGCCCGAGGCGCGCTCTGACCTTCTGATCGAGGAAAACGGAAACCCTTGCCGCCGTTCGTTCTCAAATGCGGAGCGTGCGCTTCTCGGCATCGTTGATGGAACTAAGGCGGATAGCGAAAGTGGGCCCGTAACCTACATTGGACCCGATGACGGCCCCTCGTTCTGGCAAGCGGATCCGAGTGCGGGCTTTGTCACCGTTAAGCTATCGAGCGACAATCTGCCGACCAACCAATTTTCCGTTCTGGTGCAAAGTCTTGAGCCCGGGGCTTACGTTCGCCAACATGGCCATGCACGCACGGATGAGATCATCGTCGTAACCAGCGGCGAAGGCATCGCGAAGGTCGAAGGTCAGGACTATCCATTGATGCGTGGCTCGGTGGTTTTCCTCGGGCGTAACTTGATCCACGGCTTCCATAATGTCGGGCAGGGCAATCTAAATCTGATGGGCTTTTTCAATCCTCCAGGCATCGAAGGTGCGCTGTCCGAAACTGGCGTGCCACGAGGGCCGGGCGAGACGAGGCCAAAAGGGATCGTGCGAAACGCTGCAACCGGCAGAATTCTGGTCGAGAAGTTCGGCTTCGTTCTGCCGGACGGTGGCGGCTGACTAACGACACGGAACGAATCGGGATCTGATCTCACACGACAGCATCACCGCATCCAAACGAGCGAGGGGAAGGAAATGAGAAGAGTTTCAATTGCGGCATTGATTGCTGCAACATTATTTTCGGCAAACCAAGCGCCGGGACAGTCGTTGTCGGACAATGCTGTCAAAATCGGCATTCTGACGGACATGAGCGGCGGATTTGCCGATCTTGCCGGCCAAGGCTCCGTTGATGCGGCCAGCATGGCGGTCGCGGACTACAAGAAGGAAATGAACCCACCATTTGCCATTGAGTTGATCCATGCAGACCATCAGAACAAGGCTGACATCGGCTCGAACATCGCGCGATCATGGTATGATCGCGATGGTGTAGATGCGATTTTCGATGTAACCAATTCTGCAGTTGCGCTGGCAGTTTCCGCAGTGACCCAAGATAAGAATCGTATTCTCATCGCGACGGGTGGTGGGACCACTCGCCTGACCAACGAGAATTGCTCGCCGAATACCATCTCATACGCTTGGGACACGTATGGATTCGCCAATGGACTGGCCAGCGCGGTGACCGGTCTGGGCTATGATAGCTGGTATATTATCAGCGTCGACTATGCTCTCGGACATACATTCAGTCAGGATGCAACGAATGCCATCGTAGCCCGGGGTGGAAAGGTGCTTGGCAAGGTTGCTCACCCTATCGGAACGGCGGATTTTGCTTCGTTCATCCTTCAGGCACAGGCCTCGGGTGCCAAGGCGATCGGCATCGCCAATGCGGGAGCCGACCTGCACAACGCGCTGAAGACGGCAGTGAGTTTCGGCCTTCCATCAAAGCAGCTTCTTGTGCCCTTCGCAGCGACCATGACCGATATCAGGGCATTAGGCCTCGACATGATGCAGGGCACCCATGTCATCGATGCTTTTTATGGCAACCTGAACGACGAGACTCGTACCTGGAGCGATCGTTATCAGAAGGCCTACAAGCGCTATCCAAATTTCGTCCACGCCTCGACCTACTCGGCGGTAAGGACGTATCTGAAGGCGGTTCAGGATACTATGTCGGACACGGCCGCGACGGTCATGAAGCAACTGAAATCGACGAACATCTCTGACATGTTTACCAAGGACGGGCATATCCGGCAGGACGGGCGCATGGTCCACGACCTTTATCTTCTGAAGGTCAAGAAGCCAGCAGCCTCGTCAGGTCCCAATGACTTTGTTGAACTTGTGTCGACCATCGCGGGCGATCGGGCATTTCAGCCTCTCTCGGAATCGCGATGCAAGCTCGTGAACGCGAAATAACAAATTTTGATTCTAAGCCAGCCTCCAGCCCTTAGAGTTGAATTCCGAGGAACGGTGCTGTCGAGCACGATAATGGATGATTGATATGGCTCAATCGGGGGCGTAATTCCTTATCTCGTTACTCCGGTCACCGATGATGGCGTCGTTAAAGCCGACGTTCTGAAAGCACTTTGTACCGATCTGATCGAGTGCGGCGTGCACGGGTTGACGCCCCTTGGCAGTACTGGAGAATACGCCTACCTCGACAATCCGCGGAAATAACGCGTGATTGAGGTGGTTGTGGAGGCGGCCGAAGGTCGTGTTCCTGTTATACCTGGTGTCGCTGGTGTCTCAACGCAGCAAGCCGTAGAGCGAGCAAAAGTCTATCAAGCCTTGGTGTGAAAGGGATCGTTGCAGTGCTCAACGCATACTTTCCGCTAACTGATGTTGACATCGAACGATATTTTCTAGCGATCGCGGATGCCGTTAACGTTCCCGTCATTCTCTACACGAACCCGATTTTTTCAAAGAGCAAACCTTTCGGTTGATGTGATTGAAAAATTAAATCGACATCAAAACATTGTCAGATTGAAGGATGCATCGTCAAATACCGGTCGGCTACTATCTATACGCAATAGCTGTGGAGACAATTTGCAGATATATGCCGCGTACTCCCACGTTGGAGTGAATGTAATGCTGCTAGGTGGAGAAGGCTGGTTTTCAGGACCGGCTTGTGCAATTCCTCTACAAAGCGTGCGACTCTACAATCTATGTATTCAGCGGCAGTGGGATGACGCTATGGAGCTTCAACGAAGTCTATGGTCGTTCAACGAACTGTTCGCCACGTTCAATTTGGCAGCTTGCATGAAAGCCGCACTGGATCTGCAGGGCTATGATGTCGGCAACCCTATTGCGCCACAAAGTCCAATTGATGAGCGAGGGCGGCTCACTATAGCCAATTGCTTGCGTCATCTGCAGAAGCAAGTGGTTTAGAAGGATGTCGCTACGGTTTGTAGATAGTGATTGAATGTAATGTAAACGCACGATCATGGAGCGTGTGCGCGTCGATTATAAGCGTTCGAGAGCAGTTCACAGGCGCTTTTCATGGAATGCACCGAGACGCCGAAGATGCTGTTGAGCCGCCTCACGTTACCGCGCGGCGATGATCTGGACGTAGAAGCAAGCTCAGGGATCTTGTAGCGGCTGAGACCCGCCATTGAACTTTCAAGGCCGAGGCTCTAATCCCCGCTGGATGAAACTTCAGTGGCAGGTCACTGAGAGGAGACTAGTCGCTCGCCGATTCGGCGAAATTTAGCCTGTCGGTATTATAGCGATTCATCGCTATGGATCGTGAATTTGCAAATTTGCGGCGAGACCAAAATGAGAAGTGAGCCAGACTCGCTGGAACTAGACACTCGCCCCTAAAAGCCGTAGGTCGCCTAAAAAGCTCTCAAGCGTCACGATGTCTGTGCGGATGCCGGCAGGAAATTTCCCGATCAGAGGCTCCGGCACCACCAGTTGCACTCTGGCTTGCGTCATCTCCCGAAATTGAGTCTCTGATACACCTTCTTGCAAGGTCAGAAGGTGCTTCACCGAAATCCGGTCAGCCTCGTTCAACACCTGACGCCAACGGTCCCGACATGTGGTCTTTGTGGCAAGCATCCGAAGCCGGGTTGCCGGAAAAGTCGGGTCTCGATAGGCAGCCTGCGACGGGAACAGAAAATCTGGGCGCTTGCCAGGCTCTGATTGGGGGCCGTGCTGGAAATCCGTTCCCTCGCGGAATTGTTCCTCGACCAGAATTTCACGGGTATGGAGTTCGAGAGATCGGCCCGAGCGGGCCTTGCGTCGTTGCAGCACGGTTTGCGCCCTAGAAATAAAATCGTCCAAGGTCGTAAACCCGGCACGGATCGCAGGAAGCTCCACCGCCTCCTCAACGCTACGAAAGATTTCAAACTCGCACTCGCGTCGCCGCAGCAATCGTTTGTCTGGTGGCGTGCCATGTTCAGGCCGAAGCTCCACGGTCTTGCGAACAATGTCAGCGCCAGTCGGAAACCGCATCAGCCATTCGGCTGGAATTTCGCTTGGTTCGAGCCAGCACCGGGCAGGGCCAACTGCGAAGGGGGGAAACAGCCCCGGTTTCTCGGGAGACCACATGATGAAGCGCCCGGGTTCTACGGGACCGAAACGTTCCTCTGCAACATCCTCCTCAATACCGTTGCGGCATACCCAGACATGACAGCGAAGCGCCGCTCCATTCTCATCCAGCGGAAAGGCGAAGATTGTCAGTGCGCCGGTGCTCTCGGCGTCCAGAAGTGCAGAGGCGCTGCCACCGAAATTAGTCAGCCGGGTTTCATCCCTGCCGTTCGACTTTCCCTCAAATCGCTTGGAATTGTAGTAAACTGCCCGCACTTGCCGCACATCCAGATGTGAGTCTACGGCCAGTTCAAACCAGCGATCCGGGTTCTTCACATCTATCCGGTTGATCGTCGGGAAAATGCGGAACAGGAATTCCTTCGGGATATAGGAGCCTGCCTGATGCGTACCGTTGGCGAGCGTGTCATTTCCAGAGAGCCGCTTGACGCAGAGAGCGATGCCAGGTGCGCAGAACTCGCCAAGCCATTCCGTCAGATCAGAAACTGCCATTCGCCCCTCCCGCAATCATCTCCTGCCCCGAACCCGCGGCGAGCCAGGCGGACACCCTGTCCAGCATGGTCTCCACCGGCAACCGCTCGCGCCCTTTAAGGGCGCACTCCCAGATCGTCAGCACCCGCCAGCCGGCTCCGACAAGCGCGTCCTCTGTCGCTGCGTCTCGCGCCGCATTGCCCTCGATCTTCGCGCGCCAGAATTCTTGCCTTGTGGCGGGCAGCCTGAACAGGTGGCAGCCATGTCCATGCCAAAAGCAGCCATGCACGAAGATCACCGCGCGGCGGCCGGGAAACACCAGATCAGGCGAGCCCGGCAACCGTCTGTCGTGGAGGCGGAAACGGAAGCCCCGGGCGTGTAATCCACGCCGCAGGATCATCTCCGGCCGCGTGCCCTTGCCCCGGATACCTGCCATCATCCGGCTTCGGGTTGCGGCGTCCACAACGTCAGGCAAGGAGAGGCAGCCGCTTCTGTATGGGAGTGACATGCTGCGGAGCTTCTGTCGTGATCCGCGGCAGCATATGGCGGGCAACCGCTTCGATCACCGGGACTGCGACCGAATTGCCAAACTGCTTGTATGCCTGCGTATCCGAAACCGGAATAACAAGCTTCGGCTTGCCGGGTTGGTCGAAGCCCATGAGACGGGCGCATTCGCGTGGCGTCAGGCGGCGCGGATTCTTCCTCGGTCCCCGGTCGATCAGAATTTCCGAGCCATCCTTATAATAGCGCGCAGACAGAGTGCGGGCCACATCCTCCGGCCCGACAAGCCCGAAGCCAAAACCATTCCCAGCCGCCCGGTGCTTCGCAGCGTACTCTCGCAAATAGCGCCAGAGATGATCGGTAAGCACATATTTCTGGTTCACCCTGCCATCCGGGCCGGTGTAGGGCCGTTCCGGCGTCTCCGTGCCGTCTTCCGGATGCAGGATCGTCTTGAGCTTCGGCCCGTTCAGGGGGGACGGCACATCGAGATCGTCAAACGTGAAATCACATTCCTCGCGGAAGCCCGCGATCAGGATACGCTCCCGGTGCTGTGGCACATAACCCTTGGCGTTAATCACGCGCGGCGTGGGAACGTGATAACCAAGCTCCCGCAACCGTCCCATGATAACCTTGAAGGTGCGGCCGCGATCATGGTTCACAAGGTTCTTCACGTTCTCAAGCAGAAATGCCTTCGGCCGATGCTCGGCAATGATTCTCGCCACATCGAAGAAAAGCGTGCCCTGCGTCTTGTCTGCAAAGCCATGCGCGCGGCCAAGCGCGTTCTTCTTTGACACTCCAGCAATACTGAAAGGCTGACAAGGGAAACCGGCAAGAAGAAGATCGTGCTCGGGAATGTCCTTCGCCTTGATCTTCGTTATGTCCCCGGCGATCTCGTGATCGTCATGTGGAAAGTTCGCGCTGTATGTCATTTTTGCCCAGCGATCCCATTCCGACGTAAAGACGCATTTACCGCCGAGGGGTTCAAAGCCCCGGCGAATCCCGCCGATGCCGGCGAATAAGTCTATGAAACGGAAGACCGGCTCTTTTGGCTTGGTAATCCCGCGATCACGCACAAGATCTTCCAGAACCAGGAGGGCCGCCTGTCGCGGTGCGGCCTCGCCGCGTTCCCAACGATAGAGGGTCGCGGGGGAATAACCCACGAGGGGAGCCAACGCCTCTACTGATATGCCAGCCCGTTCGCGAAGTCGGGAGAAGTCAGAACGGGGTGCATCCAGCATCGGTAATCCTCTGGGTCATTTTTTGTCATGAATACACCACATGACACAAATTGCAAGAACAAAAGATGAATAAAGCACTCAAATTGGGTTGGTTGCTCCGGCAACCGAGGCTTAGAGCGTTCGGCGACGTCGCCGGTTCGTGTTTCCAACATAACAAGCGCCTTTTCCAAGCTCACGAGCGCGATCAAGAGCGCAGTTCTTAGAGCCTGGCCGATGCCAAGTTGTTGTCGAGACCGTGGTTGGACAGTGATCTGGGCAATCTCGGGCCGATGCGGCATGGGAGTGAGAAGCTGCGCCCTGCCGAGGAAATTGCCCTCGCGCTCGCGCCGAATAGACCTTTCGTCCAGCGACCACTTTTGACTGGACCTCCCTCGACGAGGACAGGAACGCTATGAAGCTAGTTGCCATCCTCTCGGCTACGCTACAGGTGGCCTCTAGTTTTCCTTCAATCACGGGCCGTCGAGTTAGATATTTGAGTCACTACACGGGGGGTGCGGTTTTCGAATCATAGCGATAATATAGCGGGCGGACTGGGCCGCTAGTCGCGAAGGTCAATGCGGCGCGCAGCTGATAGCGAA
>Ga0182749_1002813_pt1 | contig 12462 bp, 9 predicted proteins | sample eDN3rd37CKraftMG_FD_128875 | JGI IMG/M metagenome (GOLD analysis project Ga0182749, IMG submission 128875) | Enriched Miracle-Growth compost microbial communities from Emeryville, California, USA - eDNA 3rd pass 37_C Kraft MG (version 2) (version 2) ...
GGCAAACCGATGACGGGCAAACCGATGACGGGCAAACAAAAAGCCCGCCATCTCGATGGGCGGGCTTTCGGTGTTTTCGACGGGCCTGGCGCGAACCGGACCCGGAAAGAGACGCGCAGCTTTATGGTGGGTGCTACAGGGGTCGAACCTGTGACCTACGCCTTGTAAGGGCGCCGCTCTACCAACTGAGCTAAGCACCCGGCTTGACGAGGCATGCGGCGCGGGCTCGGATTTCGCCGGGGCCTTGCGCCGCGAGCCACCCTGTCGGGGCACTCAAAAGCATTACGCGGGCCGGAGTATACCGGACCGCGTAATCATGGGCAAATCAGGACCGTCTGGTCGGGCCGGGCGAATCAAGCTGGGCAACAGCCAGCGACCTGCCCCGAGCCGATTCAGTTGACGGCGTCCTTCAGGGCCTTGCCGGGGCGGAACTTCGGCACCTTGGCCTTCTTGATCTTGATGGTTTCGCCGGTGCGCGGGTTACGGCCGGTGCGGGCGGCGCGGGCCGACACGGCAAACGTGCCGAAGCCGACCAGCGTAACCGTGCCGCCCTTCTTGAGGGTGGTCTTGACGGCACCGATCAGGGCGTCGAGCGAACGGCCGGCGGCAGCCTTCGAGATATCGGCCTTGCTGGCGATGTGATCGATGAGTTCGGTTTTGTTCATTCAGGTGTACCCCTCACAAGGTATAGAGTTTGCCGGACAACCGCGCCAGGCGATTTTCAAGCCACGCAACCCTGGCGCAAGCCGGCAAGCGACGAACAGACTAGTGGATAAACTTTTTTCTTGCGCTGCAAAGCACAACTTTTAAACTGCTGCGCCGCCTGGGATCGGCCGGCATCAAGCCGTCGAACCATGGGCGACGCAGACGTGTATTAGGCACTGGCGACAAGCGGCTGTCAAGCGAAAACCGCTGTGGAACCCGCGCCAATACTAGCTTTTCAATCTTTTAGCAATAAACAAAAACGCGCAGGCCGCCGCGGGCGCGGCATGCGCGAACGCGCCCGGACCGCGTTTCAAACGTCGACCCAGCGGCGCAGCAAATTGTGATAGACGCCAGTGAGCGCCACGATGGAGGGGTGGCCCGCCGCGTCATGCGTCAGCCGCTGGATCGCCACATCCATTTCCAGGAGCAGCGCGCGCTGGCTGTCTTCGCGCACCAGGCTCTGCATCCAGAAGAAGGAGCTGATGCGCGCGCCGCGCGTCACGGGATTGACGCGGTGCAGGCTGGTGCCGGGATACAGCACCATGTGGCCGGCGGGCAGTTTCACCGAACGCGGGCCATAGGTGTCGTCGATGACCAGCTCGCCTCCGTCGTAGGAATCCGGCTCGGAGAAGAACAGCGTGGCGGACAGATCGGTGCGCACCCGCTCGCCGGTGGCGCCCACGCCGCGCACGGCGTTGTCGATGTGGTAGCCGAACGCCTCGCCGCCTTCGTAGCAGTTGAAGAGCGGCGGAAATATCTTGCGCGGCAGCGCCGCCGACATGAACAGGTTGTTGGCCGACAGGCGCTGCAGGATGAGGTTGCCCAGCTCCTGCGCCAGCGGATGCGTTTCGGGCAATTGCCTGTTTTTCTTCACGCCGGCCGATTGATAGCCTGCTGTGACCTTGCCGTCCACCCACTCGGCGGCTTCGAGCCGACGCCGGATTTCGGCAGCTTCTTGCGGACTGAAGACGTCCGCGATCTGTATGAGCATGATTGCGCCCCGACTGAACATACGCGCGGGCGGCGCGCCGCCCGCGATCCGCTGGATTATCCCGGCAGACAGGCATTGAGCGCCTGATCGAAGTCAAACAGCAGGTCGGCCTCGTCCTCGATGCCCACCGAGACGCGGATCAGGCTGTCGGCGATGCCCATCTGCCTGCGGCGCTCCGGCCCCATCTCGTAATAGATGGTATGGGCGGCGGGCAGCGCCAGGCTGCGCGTGTCGCCCAGGTGCGTGGCCATCAGCACGACGCGCAGGCGGTTGAGGAAATCGAAGCAGTCCACGCCCTCGGCGAGCTCCACGCCCAGCAGGCCGCCGAAACGGGAGCCGAAGAGCGCCTTGGCGCGCTCGTGCTGGGGATGGCCGGGCAGGCCGGGATAGTGCACCCTGGCCACGCCGCGATGGGATTCGAGCAAGCGCGCCAGCGCCAGGGCGTTGGAGCAATGGCGCGCCATGCGCAGCGCCAGCGTCTCGGCGCCCACCGCGATGCGGTGCGCGGGCTCGGCGGCCAGCGTGCCGCCCATGTCGCGCAGGCCCTTTTTCTTGACCTGGGTCAGGCCCCAGCTCGTGGACGGCCCCTTGCGGTAGGCCTCGTAAATGTTCGCATAGCCCGACCAGTCGTACAGCCCGGTGTCCGTCACCGAGCCGCCGAGTGCATTGCCGTGGCCGCTGATGTACTTGGAAAGCGAATTCATCACCAGCGAGGCGCCCACGGAAGCGGGCTGGAACATCCAGGGCGAGGTGAGCGTGTTGTCCACGACGTAGACCAGGCCGTGCTCGCGGCAGATCTGGCCGATGACGGCGAGGTCGGCGACCTGGGTGCCGGGGTTGGCGATGGTTTCGGTGAAGACCATGCGCGTCTCGGGACGCAGCGCGGCGCGCACCTGCGCCGCGTCGGTGACGTCCACGAAAGTGATCTCCACGCCCAGCTCCTGCAGCGTGCCCAGCAGGCTGTTGGTGTTGCCGAAGATGAACTGGCTGGACACGAGGTGGTCGCCGCGGCGCAGCAAGGTGGTGAAGATGGCGGACAGCGCCGCCATGCCAGTCGCGAACGACACCGTGCCCTTGCCGCCTTCCATGCGGCTCACCTTGGCCTCGAGGGCCGTGGTGGTGGGCGTGCCCTGGCGCGCATACGTGAACCCCGCCTTGCCCTGGAACACGGCGGCGAGTTCGCGCGCATCTTCGTACGCGAACTCGGAGGACGGATGCATGGGTTTGTGCACCGCGCCGTGCTCGACGGATTGCTCGCGGTCGGAATGCAGGATGGTGGTGGTGAAGCCGTTCTGGTGCATGATGGGCGGTACGTCGGGGCGATGTGGGAACGAGACGGGGAACGAAACGGGAAAGCGGCCAGTTTACGCCTGCCGCTGGCGCACGGACTCGTACAGACAGACGGCGCTCGCCACGCTGACGTTCAGGCTCTCGACCGAACCCAGCATGGGAATGCGCACGAGCTGATCGCAGGTTTCGCGGGTGAGCCGGCGCATGCCCTCGCCTTCGGCGCCCATTACCCAGGCCATGGGCTGGCGCGCATCGATCTGGTGCATGCTTTCGCTGGCCTGGTCGTCGGTGCCCACCAGCCAGACACCGCGGTCCTTCAGGCCGCGCATGGTGCGCGCGAGGTTGGTGACCATGAGGTACGGCACGGTGTCGGCCGCGCCGCAGGCCACGCGCTGCACCGTGCTGTTCAGGCCGACCGCGCGGTCGCGCGGCGCGATCACGGCATGCACGCCGGCCGCGTCGGCCGTGCGCAGGCAGGCGCCCAGGTTGTGGGGGTCGGTCACGCCGTCGAGGATGAGCAGCAGCGCCGGCCCTTCGATGACGTCGAGCACCTCGTCCACGTCGACCGCGAGCTGGCGCTCCTCGGCCAGCGCCACCACGCCCTGGTGCCGCGTGCCGCGGGCCAGTCCGTCCAGGCGATCCATGCCGACCGGATGCAGGCGGCAGCCGGCGCGCTCGGCCTGCTCGAAGAACGACTGCATGCGCTTGTCGCGGCGCGACGCCTCGACGTAGATTTCCTTGATGGAATCGGGCGCGTGGCGCAAGCGCGCGGTCACCGCGTGAAACCCGGCGAGTATTTGGGTCGACGCCATAGATGCAAGAACCTTTAGAAAAACGGAAATCCCGCGCCGGACCCGGAGCGGGCGGCCGGAGCGCGCCGGCCAGGGACAATGTTACCGCCTTAGCGCCTGCCGCAGCCCCCGCCCGGCCCGCACAAGCGGACCGGCCGAAGACTGCCGCCGCGTCAGTGGCGCTTGCGGGCCGCCTTCTTGGCGGGCGCGGCGCGCTTGGACGCCTGGGCCGGCTTGCCGGCCTTCTTGGCTTCGGCGCGGCGCTCCCTGGCGGTCTGGCCCTTGAGCGCGGCCGGCTTGGGCGCGGCGGCTTTCTTCACGCGGCGCGGCGGCTCGTCGGGGCCGCGCGCGGCGGCTTTGCGCAAGGCGTCGAAACTGGTGCCCTGCACCAGACGGAACTCGATGCGCCGCGCCTCGAGATCGACCCGCGAAACCTGCACCTGCACCTTGTCGGTGAGCCGGTAGCGCAGGCCGGTGCGCTCGCCGCGCAGCTCGTGCATGGCGTCGTTGAACTGGAAATACTCGCCCCCCAGCTCGGAGACGTGCACCAGCCCTTCGACGTGCAGCGTGTCCAGCGTGACGAAGATGCCGAAGCTGGCCACGCCGGTAACCGTGCCGCTGAAATCCTCGCCCACGCGTTCCTTGACGAACCAGCACTTGAGCCAGGCCTCCACGTCGCGCGAAGCCTCGTCCGCGCGCCGCTCGCTGGCTGACAGCAGCAGGCCCAGCTTTTCCCAGATGGCATGCTCGTGCTCGCGCTGCGAGCGGCCGATGACCACCGGCTGGTCTTCCAGGCTGGGCACATAGCGCTGACCCGCCAGGAGCGCCTTGATGACACGGTGCGTGAGCAGATCGGGGTAGCGGCGGATGGGCGAGGTGAAATGGCTGTAGCCCGGATACGCCAGGCCGAAGTGGCCGAGCAGGTCGGGGCTGTAGATGGCCTGCTGCATGGACCGCAGGCACATGGTCTGCAGCAGCGGATAGTCGGGACGCCCGCGCACGCTGTCGAGGAACTCGCCGTAGTCCTTGGCGGTGGGCGTATCGCCGCCGCCCAGCGACAGCCCCAGGGTGCGCAGGAACTCGCGCAGCGACTGCAGGCGCTCGGGCGTGGGGCCCTCGTGGATGCGGAACAGGCCCGGGTGCTTGCTGCGCGTCATGAAGTCGGCGGCGCAGGTATTGGCCGCCAGCATGCACTCCTCGATGAGCTTGTGTGCGTCGTTGCGCACCATGGGCACGATCTGTTCGATGCGGCCGAGCTCGTTGCAGACGATCTTGGTTTCGACCGTATCGAAGTCGATGGCCCCGCGCTTGCGGCGGGCCTGGGCGAGCAGCTGGTAGAGCTCGTACAGGTGCTGCACCTGGGGCAGCACGGCGCGCATCGCCAGCGCGGCGGGCCCGGTCGGCTGCTGCAGCGCCTCCCACACATTGGTGTAGGTGGTGCGCGCGTGCGAGTGGATGACCGCATTGAAGAACTGGTAGGCCGTCACCGTGCCCGCCTTGGCGCCCGTGGCCGGAATGACCATGTCGCACACCAGCACCAGGCGGTCGACGTCGGGGTTGAGCGAGCAGAGCCCGTTGGAGAGCGACTCCGGCAGCATGGGAATCACGCGGCGCGGGAAGTAGACGCTCGTGCCGCGCTCCAGCGCGTCGTCGTCGAGGGCGTCGCCGGGGCGCACGTAGTGGCTCACGTCGGCGATGGCCACCAGCAGGCGCCAGCCCGGGCGCTTGCGCTGCCCGGCGCCCAGCTCGACCGGCTCGCAATACACGGCGTCGTCGAAATCGCGCGCGTCTTCGCCGTCGATGGTGATGAACGGGACGTCGCGCAGGTCGACCCGGTCTTTCAGATCGGATTTGCGCACCGAGTCGGGCAGCCGGGCGGCCTGCTTGCGCGCCGCCTCGGAAAATTCGACGGGCACGTCGAACTTGCGCACCGCGATCTCGATCTCCATGCCGGGATCGTCGATCTCGCCCAGCACTTCGGACACCCGGCCCAGCGGCTGCGTGTGCCGGGTGGGCTGGGCGATGATCTCGACCGACACCACCTGGCCGTGCTGGGCGCCGTTGGTGTCGCCGGGCGGGATGAGAATGTCGTGCTTGATGCGCTGGTCTTCGGGCACGACGATGGACAGGCCGTGCTCGTGCAGGAAGCGGCCCACCAGCTTGTTGGTGCGGCGCTCGATGACTTCGACGATGGTGCCCTCGGGCTTGCCGCGGTATTCGCCCGTGGGCTTGACCAGCACGCGGTCGCCGTGCAGCACCTTGAGCATTTCGCGCGGCGACAGGAACAGATCCGGCCCGCCGTCGTCGCGCAGCAGAAAGCCGAAGCCGTCGCGGTGCCCCAGCACCTTGCCGGCGATGAAATCGAGTTTGGTGGCGAGCAACAGCACGCCCTTGCGGTTGGGCAGCAACTGGCCGTCGCGTTCCATGGCGGCCAGGCGGCGCTCGAACCCCGTCACCGTTGCCGGCCGCTCCACGCCCATGCGATTGGCCAGTTCCTGCGGCGAGAGCGGCGCTCCCGCCGAACGCAGCGCTTTCAGGATGGCTTCACGGGACGGAACATCGGGGTCGAAGTCCGGCGGGGCTTCGGGCAAGGGTGTTGATCTGTTGTTATTCGAGTCGTTATTCGATCTTTTTGCCAAAGCTAAAATTTCCGTTTATAATGCGCAGCTTCTGTGGTTCGCCCAAGGCTGAACACTGAAGCAGAAAGACCAGAGTTTATAGCTTGTGTGCTTTCATAGCTAGTTTTTCATGGCTCGACCATGCATGGGAAACACGGCGAAAAACATGAAAACACCGGCGGACAAACCCAGTCGCATTCAGTGCCCAGGTGGCGGAATTGGTAGACGCGCATGGTTCAGGTCCATGTGCCGCAAGGTGTGGAGGTTCGAGTCCTCTCCTGGGCACCACAGAATTTTCCAGGCGCTGCGGCCTTGCCGCAACGCCAGCGGTATCCGGAAGCTTCCGGACACCCTCGAAAGCCCCGCGGCCGACCCGCGGGGCTTTTGCATTTCCGCTGCGCTTTCCGGCCAGCCGCTCTTGCTCCTCCTGCCTGCTCCCTGCCCCCGCCGGGACGCCGCTCCTGCTCCTGCCGCCCTACGCCTGCCGGCCTTTGCGGCCCGGGCTGCGGCGCAGGTGGTGACGCTCATACGTATCCTGCCCCATGGCCCGGATCTGCGCGTCGACCAGCGCCTCGAACGGCCTGAGCAAGGCATCGTACGCCGCGGGCGCCTCCAGCACATTGAGCGCCCGCACGATGGCCTCGATACTGGAGAGCGCTCCCGGCAGGTCGGCATGGCGCACGCGGTAGCGCGAGGCCGCGCCCGCCGGCTCCATGGGCGGATGCGCGCGGGGCAGCGCCGCCAGTTCCGGATTGTCGCGCAGCATTTTCCGCGCCTGCTTCCAGGTGCCGTCCAGCACGATGAGCTGCAACGGACCGTCGCCGGACGCCGCCGCCAGGGGCTGGGACGACTCCCCGGGAAACAGCAGCACGCTGCGCAGGCCCGGCGCCTCCCACGCCTGCGGCCCGAATTGCGCGCCGACCAGCAGGCGGGCCCGCTCCAGGCCCAGCACCGCCAGCCTGGCGGTGTTGAGCGCATGCCGCGATTCGGAGGGGTGCTGCAGCACCAGCACCCGGGTGCGGCTGGACAGGCTCGGAATCAGCGGGCACAGGCAGAGCGGCCGGGGACGGGCGCAGCGCGGGCATACGGAACGGGACACGGCAACGGAACGCGGAAAAAGAAAAGCGGAAGGGAACGCGGCAGCCACAAGGCAGCGCAGATCCGCAGTCTGCCACATGCCGCCGCCCCCGCCGCTCGCTGCCCCGCTCGCCTTGCGCAAGCGGCCCGCAAAATTTTTTTGCGCCGCTTGCGCACTTCCGGAAAACTATGCATAATTTCGTTTCTCTGCTGCCGGGCACGAGGCGCCGCTTACAAAGCAACGCCGCAACGCAAGGCAACAGCGCCCAGGTGGCGGAATTGGTAGACGCGCATGGTTCAGGTCCATGTGCCGCAAGGTGTGGAGGTTCGAGTCCTCTCCTGGGCACCAATTACCACATCACGAATTACCAGCGTGATGCGCCAAGAAAACCCCGTACGCGAAAGCGTCCGGGGTTTTTTTCTTTTGCGCCGAAACAAGCCAGGAGCAGAAGCGCGAAAGCAAGAACGCAAAAGCAAGAACGCAAAGGCAGGCGCGCGGGGCAGATGCGCGCGGAATACTGTGGCGAAGGCGCTGCGGAAAGCCCTCCGCCGCGCAAGCCCGCGCCCCTCGCCGGGGCGCGTCCGGTCAGCCCCGGGGCTCGAGCACGCGCGTCATTACCACGTGGGAAATGCCCGCCTCCATGAACGGTTCGCCCTGCGCGACGAAACCGTGCGCCTCGTAAAAGCCGGTGGCGTGGGTCTGCGCGTGCAGGATGAGCATGCGGTGGCCGTCGCCGTGCCCCTGCTCGATCAAGGCATCGAGCAGCTTGCCGCCGATGCCCAACCCCCGTGCGTGGCGCAGCACGGCCATGCGGCCGATGTGGCCATCGGGCAACAGGCGTCCGGTGCCCAGCGGCTCGCCGTTCTCGCCATAGGCCACGGCATGGACCGACACGGCGTCGTCATCGTCCATCTCGACTTCGGGAGGCACGTTCTGCTCCACGACGAATACTTCGTGGCGCACCGCGGACGCGTCATCGCGCAGGCGATCCCAGGTGCCCAGTCTGATGCTTATGTTGTCGGGTTGCGAGGCTGACATGCCGGCTCCTTTTGCAGCAATTGAAATACGGATAACAGATACCGATAGCTACCGGCATTCTCGCAGGGATGCGCGGCGCGCGGAACCGCCCGGCGCCCCGCCCAGTAGAATGTGCGCCTTTGCGCCGCTCCCGCCGTTTCCATGAACGCCGTCATCACCGCCGCCCTGCCCGTCTTCGCCCTGATTCTCACAGGCTGGCTGGCGGCGCGCTGGCGGATCCTGGGCAGCGGCGCCACGGACGCGCTCAACCGCTATGTGGTCTACCTCTCGCTGCCCGCGCTGCTGTTTCGCGCCATGACGCAGGTGGACCTGGCGCACATGGCGCACTGGGGATTCGTGGGCGCGTTCGCAGGCGGCATTGCCGTCACGTTCGCCGCCGCCTTCATGGACCGCCGCGGCGCGGCGCGCGCGCTGACCGACCGCAGTATCGAAGGACTGGCGGCGTCCTACGCCAACGCCGGCTACATGGGCATTCCGCTCTGCCTGGCGCTGTTCGGGGCCGACAGCCTGGCGCCGGCCACCTTCACCACGCTGCTGACGGCCAGCGTGCTGTTCGGCTTCGCCATCGCCCTCATCGAATACGACCGCCAGCAGACCCCGCATCTGGGCCCCACCCTGCTCAGGGTGGGGCGCGCGCTGATGCGCAACCCGCTGCTGGCCGCGCCGGTGCTGGGCATGATCTGGTCCACCACCGGCCTGGCGCTGCCTTCCGGGCTGGACCGCTACCTCGATCTGCTGGGCGCTTCGGCCAGCCCATGCGCGCTGGTGACCATCGGGCTGTTCCTGGCCCAAACGGAAACCTCGGCCGCGGGCCGCGGCGTGCTGAAACTCGTGGCCGGCAAGCTGCTGCTGCAGCCCCTGGCCACGGCGCTGCTCGCGTTCCAGGTATTTTCGATGCCGCCGCTGTGGGCCTGGACCGCCGTGCTGATGAGCGCCCTGCCCATTGGCACCGGCCCTTTCATGCTGGCGCAGATGTACGGCCGCGACGCGCGCGCCACCTCGCGCGCCATCCTGGTGTCGACGGTGGGTTCCATCCTGACCGTCAGCCTGCTGGTGGCCTGGATCAGCGCCCATCCCCCGGCATGAGCCGCGCGCCATCTTATTACCAATAGTTATTTATCAATCATAAATAAGTGTTTTGAGGAATTAAAACCCCGCGCTAAACTGCGCGTATCGGAAACGGGTGCGGAGACGCGCCCGTTTGCGTTTCCCTTTTCTCCCCCGGGATCCCCATCGTCATGAGCACCAACGCGTCCGCCCTGCCCCTGCCTTCGGCCCTGCCGCCCGTCCAGATCAACCGCAAGCCCCTCTTGGCGGCGCTGTTGCTGGTGCTGGCGGGCGCGGCCTACCTGCTGCAAGCCGTGAGCTGGCGGCAAAGCGCCCTCTGGATCGTGGGCGCGCTGCTCGGCGTCACGCTCTACCATGCGTCATTCGGCTTCACCCAGGCCTGGCGCGTGTTCGTCTCGGACCGCCGCGGCGCCGGCCTGCGCGCGCAGATGTTCATGCTGGGCGTGGGCGTGCTGCTGTTTTTCCCCTTCCTGGCGCAGGGCACCCTGTTCGGCCAGCCGGTCAACGGCCTCGTGTCGCCTCCGGGCGTGTCGGTGCTGCTGGGCGCGTTCCTGTTCGGCATCGGCATGCAGCTGGGCGGCGGCTGCGCCTCGGGCACGCTGTTCGCCGTGGGCGGGGGCAACACCCGGATGGTGGTCACGCTGCTGTTCTTCATCGTGGGCTCGGTGCTGGGCACGGCGCACTTCGACTGGTGGTCCCACCTGCCCGCGCTGGCGCCCACCTCGCTGATCAAGACCTGGGGGCTGGCGCCGGCGCTGGTCGCCAACCTGGCGGTTTTCGCGCTCATCGCCTGGGTAGCCACGCGGCTCGAAAAGCGCCGCCACGGCCACGTGATTTCCTTTGCCTCGCGCACCAGCCGCCCGGCCACGCTGCTGCAGGGCCCCTGGCCGCTGCTGTGGGGCGGCGTGGCGCTGGTGGCGCTGAACTTCGCCACCCTGGCGCTGGCCGGCCGCCCCTGGGGCATCACCTCGGCGTTCGCCCTGTGGGGCGCCAAGACGCTGGACGCGCTGGGCTCCGACGTGGCGACCTGGACATACTGGACCAGGCAGACAGCGCTCGCGCAGCCGCTGAGCCGCGACGTGACCACGGTCATGGACATCGGGCTGATGCTGGGCGCCCTGGCCGCCGCCAGCGCCGCGGGCAAATTCGCCCCCGTCTGGAAAGTGCCCGCGCGCTCGCTGGCCGGGGCCGTCATCGGCGGCCTGCTGCTGGGCTATGGCGCGCGCCTGGCCTTCGGCTGCAATATCGGCGCCTATTTCAGCGGCATCCTGTCGGGCAGCCTGCACGCGTGGCTGTGGCTGCCGGCCGCCTTCGCCGGCAGCGCGCTGGGCGTGCGCCTGCGCCCGGCCTTCGGCCTGGCGGTGGAAAAAACGCCGCCTGCGTCGAGCTGCTGAAAAACAGAATTCCACGAATGGCCCCCGCTCGCGGGGGCCATTGTCTTGGGCGGCGCCCTGATGCCTTGCAGGCCGCGCCCCGCAAGGCCTGGCGACCGGCAGGCGCCCTGGCGGGGAAGCGCAGCCCCAGCCCCGGCGCCCCCAGCAACAGCGCCGGGGCCGCTGGCTTCCTGGTGTATGGTTGCAGCATCTCGCCACACGGAGACACGCCCATGCGCTGGATCGCAGGCCGCTATACCGCTTTTTTCCTGGTCGCCGCAGGCGCCGTCGTCACGGGCGCGCTGAGCGCCGCGCACACCTCCGCCTGGCTGTGGGCCGCCGTCCCGCTCGGGCTGCTCGCGCTGCTGGGCGTCTACGACCTGGTCCAGACGCGCCACGCCATCCGGCGCAACTATCCCGTGCTGGGCAATCTGCGGTTCCTCTTCGAATTCATCCGCCCGGAGATCCGCCAGTATTTCCTGGAAGACGACACGCAGGCCGCGCCCTTCTCCCGCGCCCAGCGCTCCATCGTGTACCAGCGGGCCAAGCGCGAAATCGACAAGCGCCCCTTCGGCACGCAGGAAGACGTGTACGGCGACCGCTACGAGTGGATCAACCACTCGCTGTCGCCCACCCACGTCGGCGACACCGATTTCCGCGTCATGGTCGGCGGCCCCGACTGCCTGCAGCCCTATTCGATGTCGGTGTTCAACATCTCCGCCATGAGCTTCGGGGCGCTGTCGGCCAATGCCGTGCTGGCGCTCAACGAAGGCGCCCGGCAGGGCGATTTCGCGCACGACACGGGCGAAGGCGGCATCAGCCGCCATCATCGCCAGCCGGGCGGCAGCCTGATCTGGAACATCGGCTCGGGCTACTTCGGCTGCCGCGACGAGCACGGCGCCTTCTCCGAAGAAGCTTTCGTCAGGAACGCCTGTACGCCGCAGGTGAAGATGATCGAGATCAAGCTGTCGCAGGGCGCCAAGCCCGGCCACGGCGGCATTCTGCCGGGCGCGAAGGTCACGCCCGAGATCGCCGAGGCGCGCGGCGTGACGCCCTGGCAGGACTGCAACTCTCCCGCCAGTCACTCCGCCTTCGACACGCCGATCGGGCTGATGAAGTTCGTGGCCCGGCTGCGCGAACTCTCCGGCGGCAAGCCCGTGGGATTCAAGCTGTGCGTGGGCCACCCCTGGGAGTGGTTCGCCATCGTCAAGGCCATGCTCGAAACCGGCATCACCCCCGACTTCATCGTGGTGGACGGCGCCGAAGGGGGCACCGGCGCGGCGCCCGTGGAATTCGTGGACCACGTCGGCACGCCGCTGCGCGAGGCCCTGCGTCTGGTGCACAACACGCTGGTGGGCGTCAACCTGCGCGACCGGATCAAGCTGGGCGCCTCGGGCAAGATCATTACCGCTTTCGACATGGCGCGCGTCATGGCGATGGGCGCGGACTGGTGCAACGCCGCGCGCGGCTTCATGTTCGCCATCGGCTGCATCCAGGCGCAGGCCTGCCA
>Ga0182749_1002819_pt1 | contig 12432 bp, 11 predicted proteins | sample eDN3rd37CKraftMG_FD_128875 | JGI IMG/M metagenome (GOLD analysis project Ga0182749, IMG submission 128875) | Enriched Miracle-Growth compost microbial communities from Emeryville, California, USA - eDNA 3rd pass 37_C Kraft MG (version 2) (version 2) ...
GCCCGCAGCCGCGCCTCGTCGTGGAAATCGTTGCACACGCCGTCCAGCGCGACCAGCCCGCACGAGCGCGCCGCCGCCAGCATCGCCGCCTGCACCGGCGCCAGCCAGGCGCGATCCGCCCCCGGCCGCGCGCCCAGTTCCAGCGCGAGGTCGTTGACGCCCAGCACCATGCCCTGCGCCCCCGCCTCGGCGATGTCCTGCAAACGGCCGAGCGCCGCGCACGTCTCGATCATCAGCCACAACGGCGCGTCCGCGCCCAGCGCCGCGCGATAGCGGCGCACGTCGTCCGCCCCGCGCAGCTTGGGCGCCAGCACGATCGCCCCGCTATCGCGCAGGGCGGCAAGGTCGGCCGCACCCCATTCGCTGTCGATCGCATTGACCCGCACCGCCGTCTCGCGCTCGCCGAACCCGTCGCGCACCGCTCCGACGGCCGCCTGCCGCGCCGCCGCCTTGTCCGCCGGCGCGACCGCATCCTCCAGGTCGAGGATCACGACATCGGCGGGCAGGTCCCGCGCCTTGTCGATCGCGCGGGCGTTGGCGGCGGGAAGGAACAGCGCGCTGCGCCGGGGCCTGAATGATTCCATGCGTCCGCCTTGCCCCAACGCACGGGGCTGGACAACCGCGCCGTCGGGTGCCAGCGCAGGGGCAAACGGATTTGGAGGACAGGGTATGGCAGGCATGGTTCCCTTCGATTGGTCGGACCCGTTCCTGCTGGAGGATCAGCTTTCGGACGACGAGCGGATGATCCGCGACACGGCGCGGGCCTATGCGCAGGACAAGCTGGCGCCGCGGGTGATCCATGCCTTCGCCGACGAGGTGACCGATCCCGAGATCTTCCGCGAGATGGGCGCGCTCGGCCTGCTCGGCCCGACCGTGCCGGAGGAATATGGCGGGGTCGGCGCCAATTACGTCTCCTACGGCCTTGCCGCGCGCGAGGTGGAGCGGGTCGATTCCGGCTACCGCTCGATGATGAGCGTGCAGTCGAGCCTCGTGATGTACCCGATCTACGCCTATGGCTCGGAGGAGCAGAAGCGGAAGTATCTGCCCAGGCTCGCCAGCGGCGAATGGATCGGCTGTTTTGGCCTGACCGAGCCCGATGCCGGCTCCGATCCGGGGGGCATGAAGACCCGCGCGGTCAGGACCGACGGCGGCTACCGCCTCTCCGGCAGCAAGACGTGGATCAGCAACGCGCCGATCGCCGACGTGTTCGTGATCTGGGCCAAGTCGGACGCGCATGGCGGCGGCATCCGGGGCTTCGTGCTGGAGAAGGGCATGAAGGGCCTCTCCGCGCCGAAGATCGAGGGCAAGCTCTCGCTGCGCGCCTCGATCACCGGGATGGTGATGATGGATGACGTCGAGGTCGGCGAGGACGCGCTGCTGCCCGAGGTGCAGGGATTGAAGGGCCCGTTCGGCTGCCTCAACCGCGCGCGCTACGGCATCTCATGGGGCTCGATGGGCGCGGCGGAATTCTGCTTCCATGCCGCGCGGCAATATGGCCTCGACCGCAGGCAGTTCGACAAGCCGCTGGCCGCCAACCAGCTTTACCAGAAGAAGCTGGCCGACATGGAGACGGAGATCGCGCTGGGGTTGCAGGCCAGCTTGCGGGTCGGCCGCCTGATGGACGAAGGGCGGTTCGCGCCGGAGATGATCTCGATCGTCAAACGCAACAATGTCGGCAAGGCGCTCGACATCGCGCGGATGGCGCGCGACATGCACGGCGGCAACGGCATTTCGGGCGAATATCAGGTGATGCGCCACCTGATGAACCTCGAAACGGTCAACACCTATGAAGGCGCCCACGACGTCCATGCCCTGATCCTCGGGCGGGCGATCACCGGCATCGCCGCGTTTTGACGATGACGTGCGATCTCTTGCGCATCGCCGTCACCCCGGCCTTGAGCCGGGGTCCCGCTTTTACCACCGCAGAAGAAGCGGGACCCCGGCTCAAGGCCGGGGTGACGATGGATGGCTAAACCCGCCCCCCTCGCCGGCCTGAAGGTCCTCGAACTCGCCCGCATCCTCGCGGGGCCGTGGGCGGGGCAGATCCTCGCCGATCTCGGCGCGGAGGTGACCAAGGTGGAAAGCCCGGCGGGCGACGATACCCGCACCTGGGGCCCGCCGTTCGTCGAGAACCCGGACGGCACCCGCGACGCGGCCTATTACCACGCCTGCAATCGCGGCAAGTCGTCGGTGGTGATCGACTTCACCACGCCGGAGGGTCAGGCCGAGGTCAGGCGCCTCGCCGCCGACAGCGACGTGGTGATCGAGAATTTCAAGGTCGGCGGCCTCGCCAAATACGGGCTCGACTATGCCGGCCTGTCGGCGATCAACCCGCGCCTGATCTATTGCTCGATCACCGGCTTCGGGCAGGACGGTCCCTACGCCGCCCGCCCCGGCTACGACTTCATCATCCAGGGCATAAGCGGGATGATGGACCTGACCGGCGAGCCCGACGGGGCGCCGCAGAAGATCGGCGTGGCGATGGCCGACATCGCCACCGGCCTCTACGCCGTGATCGGGATCGAGGCGGCGCTGATCCATCGCGAGCGGACCGGGCGCGGGCAGCGGATCGACATGGCGCTGCTCGACACGATGACCGGCGTGCTGGCCAATCAGGCGGCCAATTACTTCGCCAGCGGCGTCACCCCGCCGCGCGTCGGCAACGCGCACATGAACGTGTCGCCTTATGCCGTCTTTCCGACCAGCGACGGCTGGTTCATCCTCGCGGTGGGCAATGACGCGCAGTTCCAACGCTTCTGCGGCGTGGTCGGCATCGCACCCGACGATCGCTGGACCACCAATGCCGGGCGGATCGTCCATCGCGATCCCCTGTTCGCCGCGATCCGTGAAGCGACGGGCCGGTACGAACGCGACGACCTGATCGCGAAGCTGGAGGCGGTGGGCGTGCCGGTCGGCCCGATCAACACCGTCGAGCAGGCGCTCAACGACCCGCAGGTCCGCGCGCGCGGCATGGTGGTGAAGGGCGAGCGGATCGACGGCCTGCGCACCCCGATCCGCTTCTCCGACGCCGATCTCGTGCTCGGCCGCCCCGCGCCCCGGCTCGGCGAGCGGCAGGGGGACTGAGCCCCACTCCCGTCACCCCGGCACAAGGCCGCGATGACGGGGCAGGCCTGCTCTCACGCGTCCGCGTAATCCGGCGCCGCCCGGCGGGCATAGAGCCCGAACGCGCAGATGATCGCATAGCATACCGCCGGCAGGATCAGCGCCAGCGCGAGGCTGTGCGTCACGTCGGCCATCGCGCCGGTCGCCAGCGGCACCACCGCGCCGCCGAAGATCGCGACGTTGATGATCCCCGACCCGTCCGCCGCGCGGCGGCCCAGCTTCTCGCTCGCCAGCGTGAAGATGGTCGGGAACATGATCGCGTTCATCAGGCCGATCGCCAGCAGGCTGTAGCCCGACACGGTGCCGGTCGTGTTGGTCGAGATCAGGATCAGCGCGATCGCGCCGACCGCCACCGCCGCCAGCACCTTGCCCGGATTGACGAAGCGCAGCACCGCCGACCCGATGAACCGCCCGACCATCGCGCAGAACCAGTAGGCGGAGATCAGCTTGCCCGCCGACTGCTCGTCCAGCGCCATGACGTGCGCCTGACGCAGGTAATTGACGATCAGCGAGCCGATCGACACCTCGGCGCCGACATAGAGGAAGATGCACAAGGCCCCGAACGCGAAACGCGGCCGCGACAGCAGGTCCAGCCCGGCAAGGCTCCCGCCCGTCTGGTGCGCCTCCCCCTTCAGCGTGTTGCGCATCAGCCAGACCGCGCCCGCGACCACCGCCAGCGCCACCGCGAGGCCGAGATAGCCGTGGACGATCGCCTGGCTCTCCGCGGTGCGATAGGCGTCGAGCGCGGGGCCGGACAGGTCCTTGGCGCTGACCTTGGCGAGGCTGCCGAGGATGATGATCGCGCCGAAATAAGGGAAGATGGTGGTGCCCAGCGAGTTGAACGCCTGCGCGAAGGTCAGGCGGCTCGACGCCGTTTCCGGCTTGCCGAGCAGGGTGATCAGCGGGTTGGCGACGATCTGCACCAGCACCACGCCGGTCGCCAGCACGAACAGGGCGGCGAGGAACAAGGCATAGGTCGCCGTGCTCGACGCCGGGATGAACAGGATGCAGCCGACCATCATCGTCAGCAGGCCCGCCACCGCGCCGCGCATATAGCCGATCTTCTTGATCAGCATCGCGCCCGGAATCCCGATCACGGCATAAGCGGTGAAGAAGCAGAACTGCACCAGCATCGCCTGGGTGTAGTTGAGCGTGAACAGCTCTTTCAGCTTCGGGATGATGACGTCGTTGAGGCTGGTGATGCCGCCGAAGATGAAGAACAGCGCGAAGACGAACACCTGAAGGCCGGGGGCGTTGACGCCCTGTGCGGCACCGCCGGCGGCCGGGTTGGTCGACGCCGTGGCGCCCGTATCCATGACCATGAAAGCTCTCTCCCTGGGGAACAGCCGCTGAAGGACTGCCGCGCGTCTTGATGGCCCAGCTTCGCGCGCATCGCAATCGCCGATTTGAGAGCGTTATCAACCTCCCCGCCGCCGACAAACAAGCTGGCGGGAGGCGGGCGTTTGCGCCTATGTCCGCATCCGTGACCAAGTTCACCGTCAACAACCAGCCGGTCGAATATCGCATGGACCCGCGCACGCCGCTGTTATGGGCATTGCGCGACGCGTCGAACCTGACCGGGACCAAATATGGCTGCGGCACCGGCCATTGCGGCGCCTGCACGGTGGACATCGACGGCAAGGCGCGGCGCGCGTGCCAGGTGCCGATCGGGTCGATCGAGGGCAGCTTCGTCACCACGATCGAGGGGCTGTCGCACGACCGCACCCATCCCATCCAGGTCGCCTTCCTGGCCGAGAACGTCAGCCAGTGCGGCTTCTGCATCCCCGGTCTGGTGATGGCGGCGGCGGCGCTGCTGAAGGACAACCCGCATCCGTCGGAGGACGACATCCGCGCCGGCATCACCAACATCTGCCGCTGCGGCGTCTATCCCCGGCTGATCGAGGCGATCCAGCGTGCCGGCCGCATCCAGCGCGGCGACGAGACGGTGCCCACCGGCCCGCGCCCCGGCATCTCGCCCGACGACGCCGCGCGCGTCGTCCCGGCGCTGAAGCCCTAGCGCCGACGCTATCCGCCGCCTCCGACCGTCATGCCGAACTCGTTTCGGCATCCGTGCGGTCGATCGCCGCGAGCGGATCGCTGTCGATGATTCACGCGAAGGCGCGGAGGCGCGAAGAAAGAGCTGCTTCGCGCAGAGGGCGCAGAGCGCGCCAGCGCAAACACGCCGTCAGCCCTCAGCCATTATGAAGGGCTGCCGGCGCAGCCGGGCGAGACACTTCCGCGCCTTCGCGCCTCGCGTGCCTCGTCCCGTTCGGGGATTCTTTCAATTGGCTGTCAGGTCAATTCAGAAATGCGACATCGCGAATCGGGCATAAGGAGGGCAACGTGGAGCCGGCTCGTGCGCCGGCAGATGGAGTTCACGCGAATGCGCAAGTCTATTCTCATCGCGTTGATGGCGGCGGCGGCGGCAATGCCGGCGGCGGCTTCGGCGCAGGATCGTGGCGATTGGGGCAATCGCGGCAACCGTGGCGGCCACGCCCAGAGCCAGCCCAGCCAGCCCAGCCAGCCGCGCCCGCAGCGTAGCTGGAACGGCGGCGGCGGCCAGCCCGCCCAGCCGCGTCCCCAGTGGAACGGCGGCGGCAATTTCCAGCCGCGCCCGGCGCAGCCCGCGCCGCAGGCCCAGCCCCAGCCCGCGCCGCAGCGGCCCGAGGCGCAGCAGCGTCCCGAGGGGCGGCCGAACTGGCGCGGCGGCAATGGCGGCTGGAACGGCGACCGCACGCCCGGTCAGGGCGGCTGGAACGGCAATCGCACGCCGGGCCAGAGCGGGTGGAACGGCAACCGTGCCCCCGGCCAGAACGGCTGGAACGGCGGCCCGCGCCGCCCGGACGGCAACGCCACGCCGGGCGCTCCCACCCCGCCGCAGGGGCGCGGCGATCGCGGCAATGACGGCAACCGCTGGGCGGGCCGCCCGACGCCGGGCGCGCCTTCCGGCTCCGACAATCGCGGCTGGCGCGACGGCCGGCCGGGCTACAACCCGCCCTATGACGGCGCGGGCCGCGACAATCGCTGGCGCGGCGGCAACAATGGCGGGAACCACGCGTGGCGCGGCAATCCCAATCCGGGCCGCGGCGCCTGGAATCGCGGCTGGCGCGGATCGAACCAGTATGACTGGCAGCGTTACCGCTCGTCCAATCGCGGCGCCTTCCACCTGCCGCGTTACTATGCGCCCTATGGCTGGAACTATGGCTATCGCCGCTTCTCGGTGGGGATGATGCTGGACCAGATGCTGTTCACCAGCAGCTACTGGATCGACGATCCCTATGATTACCGGCTGCCCGACGCCTATGGGGAATATCGCTGGGTGCGCTATTACAACGATGCGCTGCTGGTGGATGTCTATACCGGCGAAGTGGTCGACGTGGTGTACGACATCTTCTGGTAAAAACTATCGTCGCGCGAAGCGGGGGCCGGATTTCATCGTCCGGCCCCTTGCCTTTTGGGCGCGGTCGGGCACAGACAGCCGCTCATGTTCGGCAAGAAGAAGCACCACCCCGCCGGCGGCCCGTCCAGGGAACGCGCCCGCATCGGCCGCGACGTCGCCGCCCGGCTGGAGGCGAATCCCAACGTCCATCCCGCTTTGGTCGGCGCGGCGATCGCCTATTACTATCCCGATTTCCTGACGGCGGATCAGTGCGACCACGTCATCCGCCTGATCGACGCCAATCGCCGGCCGTCCACCCTGCTGTCCGACCGCGAGGATTACGGGTTCCGCACCAGCGAAAGCTGCGACATGGACCGCTATTCCCCCGATGTGGAACCGATCGACAACTCGATCGCCGACCTGCTGGGCATCGACCCGAAGCGCGGCGAGACGATGCAGGGCCAGCGCTACGCCCCCGGCCAGCATTTCCGCGCCCACCACGATTTCTTTCACGAGAACCAGAGCTATTGGGCGCAGATGAAGGCGACCGGCGGCCAGCGCACCTGGACCGCGATGATCTTCCTCAACGACGTGGAGGAAGGCGGCGCGACGTGGTTCCCGCAGGCGGGCCTGAAGGTGGCGCCGCGCCGTGGCCTGCTGCTCGCCTGGAACAACATGGCCGATGACGGCAGCCCCAACCTCCTGACCCTGCACGAAGGGATGCCGGTGGTGAAGGGCGTCAAGTACATCATCACCAAATGGTTCCGCGAACGCGACTGGGCGGTGGCGTAGGCTGAGCCTCCTATTTCCGTCGCCACCCCGGCCTTGAGCCGGGGTCCCGCTACCTTAGGTTGGGGCCTCCTATTTCCGCCGTCACCCCGGGCTTGACCCGGGGTCCCGCTTCTTCCGGCGGCCAGGGTAGCGGGACCCCGGGTCAAGCCCGGGGTGACGATCAGAATATCAATGATTTATTTGAGTTCTCTACCCAGGCAGGGCCGCCCGCCCGCTGGCGAGCCGATGCGGCGCGATGCTCGCCCGGACGGCCGGAGATGCCGGCTTTCGCCGGCATGACGGGATCGGGAAACGTCCGCCGGACGAGGCCGTTCCCCCTTCCCCTCGACGCCTCCGCGCCCTTTGCGCCTCTGCGCGAACCAGATCGCCGCGCGGCCGCCCGCCCGCCGCTTGCAATGTAGGATTTCGTCTGACACCCTGACCGCGTTCTTTGTCATTGTTATCATCCGGCCTCGCGCGCCCGCGCACGCCCGTGCGTCCGCGCTCACGACGTGAGTGCGACCTTTGCGACCTTATCGCCGCCAAGTCATTGATTCTGCGTCAGCCCGCATGGCCAGCCGACCCGTTTGTCCTTCGTCCTTCCCCACCGCGCCCAAAGCGACTAATCGCCACGCGATGGACCATGTCGCCGGCATCACCCGCTCGATCCTCGGCCAGCCGTGGCGCTGGCGGGCACTGTCGACCGATGCGCGCGATCCCGGTTTCCGCCCCGACGATCTGGTGACGCAGCTCCTGCTGTCGCGCGGGGTCGATCGCGATGCGGTCGATGCCCATCGCCGCCCCAGCATCCGCGAGTTCATGCCCGATCCGTCGATCTTCCGCGACATGGACCGCGCCGCCGGGCGGCTGGCCGATGCGGTCGAGGCGCGGCAGGCGGTGACGGTGTTCGGCGATTACGACGTCGACGGCGCCACCTCGGCGGCGCTGCTGATCCGCCTGCTGCGCGACCTCGGCCTGACGCCGGGCGCCTATATCCCCGACCGGCTGATGGAGGGCTACGGCCCCTCGGGCGAGGCGCTGGTCCGCATCGCGCAGGGCGGCGCCGACCTCATCGTCACGGTCGATTGCGGCGCGCAGGCGTTCGAGGCGCTCGACATGGCGCGCGCCGCCGGGGTCGAGGTGATCGTGGTCGATCACCACAAATGCGCGACCGCCCTTCCCCATGCCTACGCGCTGGTCAATCCCAACCGGCTCGACGAGGGCGAGGGCGCGGCGCACGGCCATCTCGCCGCCGTCGGCGTCGCCTTCCTGCTCGGCGCGGCGCTGCTGCGCGAGTTGCGCGCGCGGGGCTATTTCAACGGCCGGGCCGAGCCGCGCCTGCTCGACCTGCTCGACCTCGTCGCGCTCGGCACCGTCGCCGACGTCGCGCAATTGCGCGGCCTCAACCGCGCCTTCGTCGCGCAGGGGCTGAAGGTGATGGCGCAGCGCCGCAACGTCGGCATCGCCGCCTTGGTCGAGGCATCGCGGCTGACCCGCGCGCCGACGTGCAGCGATCTCGGCTTCGCGCTGGGGCCGCGCATCAATGCCGGCGGGCGGGTCGGTCGCGCCGATCTCGGCGTGCGGCTGCTCACCACCGGGGATCGCGACGAGGCGCGGACCATCGCCGCCGAGCTGGACCGCCTCAACGAGGAGCGCCGCGCGATCGAGGCCCTGGTGCAGCAGGAGGCGGAAGCGCAGCCGGCGGGCCGATCGGTCGCGATCGTCTCCGGGCGCGGCTGGCATCCCGGCGTGATCGGCATCGTCGCCGGGCGCCTCAAGGAGAAGCTCGGGCTGCCGGTGATCGTCGTCGCGGTGGACGAGGCGGGCACCGGCAAGGGATCGGGCCGCTCGATCGCCGGCGTCGATCTCGGCGCGGCGGTGCTGGCCGCGAAGGAGCTGGGCCTGCTGGTCGCGGGCGGCGGCCATGCGATGGCGGCGGGCCTGACCATCGAGGAGGCGCGGCTGCCCGACTTCACCGCCTTCCTCGAGGAACGGCTGGCGAGCGCGGTGGACCGGGCGGCGGAGAACCGCGCGCTGCTGCTCGACGCCCTGCTCGCGCCCGGCGGCGTCACCCCGCAATTGTGCGAGGCGATGGAGGAGGGCGGTCCCTACGGCATGGGCTGGCCCGCGCCGCGCGTCGCCGCCGGACCGTTCCGCGTCGTGCGCGCCGACGTGGTGGGCAGCGGCCATGTCCGCCTGATCGTCGCCGGCGACGACGGCCGCAGCCTCAAGGCGATGGCGTTCCGCCAGGCCGACACGATGTTGGGCCAGACCCTGCTCACCGCCCCGCGCGACCGCCGCTTGTGGCTCGCCGGCCGCCCCAGGGTCGACGACTGGGCGCAGCGCCCCGCCGCCGAGCTGCACCTCGACGACGCCGCCTGGGCCGACTGATCGCCGCCGGGACGAAAACAGCGGGTTGACCGCTGCGCTCCCCTCGCCTAACGGCCGTCGCTCGCCAGGACACTGGCCCCTTCGTCTAGCGGTCTAGGACGCGGCCCTTTCACGGCTGAAACACGGGTTCGATTCCCGTAGGGGTCACCAGTCAGGCGATTTACCGCGTTGATTTTGCGTGATAAAGGCGCGGCAATAGCGCGTATCCCGACATTTGGTCGCACCGGCAGTCTCGGCCGCTACTCCTTTAGTGGGAGTGAGTAGCATGGCTCCATAAGCCCGGTCGGCTCATAGAGTTCGTCATGCGTGTAGCGGAAGCCGAGGCGACGCAGCACTTGGCGCGAGGCATGATTTTGAGGATGATGTCCAGCGATCAGCGCGGAGAAGCCTTGTGCCTTAGCCCAAGCGATAACCGCATCAGATGCTTCGCTTGCAATGCCCTGGCCCCATGCATCTCGCCGAATCTGGAAACCCAGTTCAAGAACGCCCGATCCGATCTGTCGTGGTCGCAGTCCGCAGCATCCGACATGCCGACCGGAATCGAGCCAGAAGATCGGCCAATATTGAAATCCGAAGTCCTGCTGGTTGCCTATCTCATTCTCCAAGCGTTCGCGGACCTGACCGGCATCGAAAGGGCCACCCGTTAATTTGGTGACGTCAGCGTCACCCCAGAGGCCAATGGCGAGGTTTAGGTCATCCTGTGTCCACGTCCGGAAGCCAAGCCGCGACGATGACATAAAAAATGAATGCGGCACGTGCTCACACATCAGTGGCCTATACACCCGTCTCACGCGAATATCCTAAATTCGCGTGATTGCCATACCTGTGATCGGCTAGTCACCAGCCAGATCGCCATGGGATTCCGCAGGCGCGAAGCCGACCAGCCGCGCGCTCCCCATATAGCGCCGTAGCGGCTGGTCGGCTTCGCGGCCCTCCACAAGCGATCCGCTCAAGGGGGCTAACGTTCTATCCTGATGGTGCATCTCACAGGCTCCTTGGCTTTGGCCGCCGCCCGCTCGCACGCGGCGATGGTGTCGCGGTTGGCCTGCCGCATGTCGGCGGCGTCAACGATAGCCTGCCAGCCTTCCGGGTTTCCGGCCTGCATGAGAAGCCGCGAGCGTCGATCATGGAAATTATCCACCACTGTCGTCTATCAGCTTCCGGCTATGGAGATCGCCATAATCTTGATCGGCGCGATGTTGCTGGATGCGCTCATCGTCATCGGGCCGACCATCGTGCTATCGCTCGTGGGCTTCCCCCGGCTTTCGCTGTTTGCCGCGCTGGCAGTTGTCATGCTCCTGTTTGTCGATCAGTCCGTGAACTTCGAGCATCTTTCCTATCCAAAAACGGGAATGGGGAGGCTGCTGTCGCTGCCCAACGACCTGTTTCTGCTGAGTATCCTATTTGGTGCGGTCGCCTTGGTGATTGGCCTTAAAGCGACATTTCCCGGCGACAACAGGGAATAGCTACCGCATATGCCATAAGCACCGGCCTTCGCGTGGGCGGCTCCGATGCTATGGCCCAATTCACCTGATCGTGATCGGAAGGTCGCGCCCGGCCGATGCGACATTCCCCGCCCGGTCGGCGGCATGGATGCGGATCGTGTACTTGCCGGGAGGAAGGTCCGCCGGGTTCCAGCCGCCCCGTTCCGCACGGCCGTGGCGCACAATGTTGGTGACGACATAGAGGAAACGCGTCCGCTGGTCGCTATGCACCGTGTCGCCACTGGCGGCGGCATAGGCGATCTTCGCGGCATCGGGCGCGGTCGGCAGGCGATCGAATTCGATCCCGATGCGCGGCTGCTCGAAGCCGTGCACCGGCATGCCGTCGGCCTTCAGGATCTGGAAACCCGCCTTATAGAGGCCCAGGCGGCGGCGGGCGGCATTGTCGTCGACCTGATCCCAGGCCTCGACAATGATGCTGACGGCACCCCCGGCGGCGGGAATCACGAGGCGCCCGTCCTGCATCGCGTTCAGGCGCTGGCCCGCGGCATCGAGGACATGCACGTCGTCGATATGCGGCGCGACATGATCGGCGAAACCGGGGAAATTCAGCAGCAGCGCATTGATCTTGGCCCGCGGCGCGCCAAGCTCGAGGTGGACGTGCGCCATGCGGTTGATCGTGCCGAGCGGATCGCCGACCCGGAAACGGGCGCCGCGCTTGACCCGGACCCGGACGACGCGGCCCGCGTCATCGCGGATGAGCTGGAAGCGGGCCGGGTCCAGCGGCTCGCCGGTGGCGGTGCGGCCGACGCGCATGTGGATGTAGGTCATCTGGTCGACGCGCAGGCCCTCGCTCAGGCTCTCGGCACCCCAATTGGGCAGCGGGTCGCGCACCGTCTCGGCGACGGACGCCAGCACCTGACCGCCCACCGGCGCGCCGATATCGAGGCCGGCGTGGAGATGGTCGCGGCTTTCGCCCTCATAATTGCCGCGCACTTCCCCCATGTCGCCGACCACCTCGTGCCAGCCGGATTGCGGCGCGACCGGCCACGGGACGCGCGTGTGGATCAAGGCCGGCGGCGCGGGCGGCGGGATATATGCCGGAGCGGCGCCGGCGCGGCGCGGGCTCACCTTGCGGATCGCATAGGCCGAGGCATCGGCGACATAGAGCGCGCCCGCCCGATCGACGGCGATCCCGGCCGGCCCGATCAGCCGCAGCGCGGCGTTGCCGTCGCTCGCCGATCCCGGCCCGGCGAGCACGCGCAGCGCGCCCGACGGCGACATCTGCACGATGCGCCCACGGCGCAGCGAGGCGATATAGGCGAA